>Ga0115565_10000869_pt1 | contig 25967 bp, 19 predicted proteins | sample COGITO_mtgs_1105_FD_87199 | JGI IMG/M metagenome (GOLD analysis project Ga0115565, IMG submission 87199) | Pelagic marine microbial communities from North Sea - COGITO_mtgs_110530 | ecosystem: Environmental > Aquatic > Marine > Epipelagic | place: Germany:Helgoland, sampling site Kabeltonne... | reverse complement strand
TCACGTGTATTTACAAGCAGAAAATGCAGCTACTCAAACTAAAATTGAAGCACAAATTAATAAAAATATAGCTACTTTAAATCCAAGTCTTGTAGGAAATACAACTTACAAAAATCACTTCTTACAACCAATAGAAGATATTCATTTAAAATCGAATATTTTGTATGAGTTAAAAACACCAGGAAATATAAATTACTTGTATTTAGTTAGCTTTTTTGCACTATTTATTTTAGGGATTTGTGTCTTTAATTATTCCAATTTTACATTGGCTATAAAAACCAAACAATCCAAAACCATTGGCATTCGAAAAGTAATTGGGGCATCTAGAGGTTCTGTAATCAGACAATTTATTTTTGAGGGAGTTTTGCTAGCGCTTATTTCTGTGCCTTTAGCAGTTATATTATTGCCTCTGGTTGTGCCTAAATTTAATGCATTAATGGGCGTAAAAATTGAAACGAGCTTTGTGGAAAATTTCCAGGTTTACTTTGCAATTTTGCTATTAGCAGTAATTATAGGTTTGGTATCTAGTATTCTACCAGCTTTAAATTTATCGCAAAAAAGTGCAAAAAGTTTATTTCAAGATCGATTAAAAGAGAAAGGATATAAAGATTTTTCTGTTCGTAAATATTTAGTAATTAGTCAATTTGTAATCATTATTGGTATTACAGTAATTTCTTATTTTATTCAAAGTCAGGTTGATTTTATTGCGAATAAAGATTTAGGTTTTAATAAAAATAATATTGTTTATGCCAGTGTTTCACCTGACAATTTGGATGTTTTTCAACAAAAATTAAAGCAAATTCCAGAAGTAGAAACAGTCGCTAATGGTTCTACTTTGGCAATAGGAACGTTTAATCAGCTGACTTATAAGGTAGAAGGTTTAGAAACTATTTACGATGATGCAAATCAATTGTATATGGATTATGCAGCAATACAAGCCTATGAGTTAAAAACTACGTTGCAAAAATCTATTTTTGAAAACTCTGAAAATCAGCAGAGAAGAACAATAATCAATAGAACTGCAGCTAAAAAAATAGCAGCAATTAAAAAGATTACTGAAGAAGAATTGATTGGTACAACTATTATTAGTGAACCAGATTATACAGATGCTGAAGGAAATGTTGGTTTCCCTTTTACAATTGATGGTATTTTTGAAGATATTAATTTGTTTTCGTTAAGAGAAGAGATTAAACCTTATTTCATCATAATTTCTAATCGTGTACGAATGGATGGAAATAGCATTATCGCATTAAATTCAGAAAATACAACATCTGGTTTGGATAAAATTTATGCAGCTTATAAAACACTTAATGAACCTTATCCTTTAGAAATTGAATTTTTAGACACTAATTATCAGGAATTGCATTCGCAAGATCAACAAGTTGGTAAATTAGTATTTGTCTTAAATTTCATTGCAGTTTTTTTATCCTTATTAGGTATTATTGGTATGACATTACTTTTAATTGTGGGTAGAACTAAGGAAATCGGAATTCGAAAAGTTTTAGGAGCTTCCATAGCATCTATCCTAAAAATATCAATTAAAGAATATTTGTTTTTTATTGCTTTAGCCACTGTAATTGCTTGGCCAATAGCAATTGTAGTTGTTAAGAATTGGCTTTCAAATTTTGCATATCGAATCAATATTAATCATTTTGCTGTTTTGGTAATTTCTTTGGCTGTATTGTTGGTAACTTTTATTGTAGTTGGTTTGGTTTCACTAAAAACAGCCATATCAAATCCCGTAGATTCTTTAAGAACAGAATAAATTCATATTAAAAAAAATATAAAAAGATGACATCATTAATAGATATAAAAAAAGCTTCAAAAAGTATAAAATCTGGAGGCAATACATTTAAATTATTAGACTCAGTTGACTTAACTGTGAAAGAAGGAGAATTCATTTCCTTAATGGGGCCATCAGGTTCAGGAAAATCTACTTTGTTGAATTGTATTGGAATGTTAGATAGTTTTACAAATGGGGAATTTCATTTTTTAAATGAATCTGTTGTAAAAATGAGAGAAAAAAATCGTGTTAAATTGTACAAAGAATATATAGGTTTTGTGTTTCAGGCTTATCATTTAATTGACGAATTAACTGTGCAAGAAAATATAGAAACACCTTTAATTTACAAGAATGTAAAATTGTCAGAACGCAAAGCTTTAGTGGCAGATATGTTAGACAGATTTAATATTGTTGGTAAAATGAATTTATTTCCAGAGCAATTAAGTGGAGGTCAGCAGCAGTTAGTTGGAGTTGCAAGGGCTTTAATTGGTAGCCCAAAATTAATTTTAGCAGATGAGCCTACAGGAAATTTAAACTCGAATCAAAGTAAAGAAATTATGGAACTTTTTGCACAATTAAATAAAGAAGGTGTAACTATAATACAGGCAACACATTCAGAAGAAAATGCTGTTTATGGCTCTAGAATTGTGAATTTATTAGATGGTAAAATAGTAACAGATTAACAACATTAATAATGATAAAAAAAAGTCTTTTTTACCTAATTGCAATCGGTTTTAGTTTTTCTGTATGTTGCCAAAATCAACAAGAAATAAAATATACTTTAGAGGAATGTATCAATATTGCTTTAGAGAATAATTTAAGTTTAAAATCAGCTAAAAACTCAGAGAAATCAGCAAAAATCAACTATAATCAATCCAAAGCAGATTTATTACCTAACTTAAATGGAAGTTATAATATTGGAGTTAATAATGGTAGAAGTATTGATCCTTTTACGAATGATTTTATCAATCAACAATTAACATTTTCTAGTGCTAATTTAAGTTTAAATGCAACTGTTTTTAACGGTTTTAGTTTGTTAAACACGCTAAAACAACAAAAACTAAATTCCCAAGCATCTAATTTTGAAGTTGAGCAAGAAAAACAAAACTTAATCTTAAACGTAACACTTGCTTATTTGCAAGTACTAAATAGTAAAGATTTACTCACCTTAAATGAGGAACGTTTAGTGGTTACCAATAATCAACTTAAAATCCAAAAAGATTTATATGACGAAGGAAGAGAAAATCCTGCAGATTATACAGATCTATTAGGTCAAAAAGCATCAGATGAAACTACTATATTGTCATCGAGAATAGCATTAAATAATTCAAAATTAAATCTGAGAACTCTATTAAATTTAAAGAATAATATAGAGATCAGCACAACTGGTTTATTGTTTAGTTTAGAGAAATATAAATTGACTTCAGAGGAAGTTTTTAAGGATGCTTTGCAAAATTTAGCGACTTTTAAAGCTAGTGAATTAAGAGTTGCATCTGCTAAAAAAGGAGTTAGTGTAGCAAAAGCGCAATATATGCCAGAAATATCACTATTTGGCCAATTAAATACTAACTATTCCAGTGCAGCACAAACATTTACGGAAATTGGAACTTCTTTAGTAGAAACTGGTGATTTTGTAACGATAAACAACCAAAACTTTCAAGTACAAACAAATCAAACTTCTTTTCAAGCAAATGAAATTAGTTATTTAGATCAACTAGACAATAATTTGAATTCGGTAGTTGGGGTTTCACTTAGAGTGCCAATTTTTAATGGTTTTAGAGCCAAAAACAATGTTGCTTTAGAGAAAATTCAAGTAGAAGAATCTTTAATCGCTTTAGAGCAAACGCAATTCGAAATTAAAAATGCTATTCAACAAGTTCATTTTGATATGGAAGCAGCATTTTCAAGATATCAAAGTTTACAAAAACAAGTAATGGCTTTTGAGAAATCCTTCGAAATTAATAAAACAAGATTCAATAATGGCGTTTCTAATTTTTTGGCATATATCACTAGCAAAAATAATTTAGAGAATTCAAAAATCAATTTATCAATTGCTAAATACGATTATTTTTTAAGGGTAAAAGTGTTGGAGTTTTATGGAGGCGAAACATTCAATTAAAATAAGCGAATTAAAAACTTTGATGCTTTTTAAAAGTTGATGATATTTTTTTGCTCTATAAAATATTTGAATTATGTGCAATAGTTACACATATAATTTTGTTTATTATCCTTTTTTGGCACCATTACCCCTTTTTTAATTGTTGTTAATTTAATTGATAAATACAGAAAAAAAACTTAGAAAGAATTCCCTTTTAAAAAAATAAAATTTATAGCGGAAAAAGTTTGCTAGTATATTATCAAAGAAAATATCTTTATCTAAAATTTTAAAAAATAAACTTTAATTTACATATCATTAATTAAATAAAATATATATTTTTATTATATGTTAAAATTTATTGCTCCTTTTTTATTGCTTTTTTCTTTTGTATATGCTACTAATAATGTTGATTCACTAATTGTTAAATTAGAGAATACAATGGAAAAAAGATTAGAATTTGACGCTAAGAAAGAAAAGCTAATTAATAATTATAAAAGTATTTTGAATGATAGTTCTTTAGATGCTAAAACTAGATTTCAAATTACAAAAAAACTTATTTATGAACTTGAATTTTATAGTTTTGATTCGGCACTTTATTACACTTTAGAAATTAAAAAACTAGCAGATAGCATAAGTGATATTGATGTTATTATTGATTCTAAAATTTTACTTGCAAAAATTTTAGTTGAATCTGGCAGATATAAAGAATCTTTGGATGTATTGAATGAGATAAATAGAAAAGAGGTTCCTAATAAGTTACGAATAAATTATTTTTATGCACTTAAAGAAGTATATTCAGAGTTAAGTTTTTATTCTTCAATTCCATCAAATAAGGAATTATATTACCAGAATTACTTAAAACTTAGAGACTCGTTGTCTCTTCTCTTACCTAAAAATTCTGATGAATTTTTAAGAATTAAAGAAAAGGAGTTACGAGATAATAGGTTATTAGAAGAAGCATTAAAAGTAAATGAAAAAAGATTAAAAGGTAAAATAATTGGGAGTAGAGATTTTTCATTAATAACTTTTGAAAGATCTTTATTACATGGTTTAGCAAATAATAGAGAAGAAGAAAAGAAATACTTAATACTTTCTGCAATTTCAGATATTAAGGCATCTGTTAAAGATAATGCCTCATTATCTCGATTAGCAATGATGTTGTACGAAGAAAAAAAGATTTTTAAAGCGCATCAATACATTAATTTTTCTTTAGATGATGCAGAGTTTTTTAATTCTAAACTTCGTTTTATAAACTTATCTAATATTTTACCTGTAATTACTGAGGCTTATGAAAAGGAAAGTCGAATTCAAAAAAATAAGCTTACTAAATCTTTAATATTTATAAGTGTACTTGCTGTTTTTTTACTTTTTACTATTGTATTTGGTTATAAACAGTATAAAAGACTTTCTGAAGCTAGAATTCAATTAGATAAAGCAAATACTGAACTCAATAAAGTAAATACTCAACTTAATTTGTCTAATGATAATTTAAACAAACTATATAAAGAGCTTTTAGAAGCTAACTTAATTAAAGAAAAATATATAGGTACCTTCTTAAATTTATATTCAGATTATATTAATAAATTAGACATCTACAGAAAATTGGTAAAAAAATATGTAACGCTAAATAAGATTGATGAGTTGAAGAAAATGTCTAACTCTAAACAAGTTGTAGATACAGAAATGAAGTTGTTTCACAAAAATTTTGATGAATCTTTCTTACAAATTTATCCTAATTTTATTGATGATTTTAATAAACTATTAAAAGTTGATAAAAGGGTAGTTGTTAAAAAAAGTGAGTTACTAAACACCGAATTAAGAATTTTTGCGTTGATACGATTGGGTATTACTAAAAGCGAACAAATTTCAAAAATCTTAAGATATTCTGTAAGCACTATTTATAATTATAGAGTTAAACTTAGAAATAATGCTTTGAAAGGAAGAGAATTTTTTGAAAATGATGTTAAAAATATATCATAAAATAAAAATTCTATAGTTTTTATTGATGTTTTTATAATTGTAAGCTACTTTTTTATTTAAAAAAACTACTTTTTTTAAAATTTAAAAATTAATAAAAAATTGAATATCAATGTTTTATTAATATAAATTTATTTATTTCACTACTTTTTTAAATTAAAATAATTTTTAAAAATCTTCTTATGCTTAATTTTGTCAAAAGTTAATTTAGTACATAATTAAGATAATATACTATTAAGTATATTTTTATTAAAAATAATTTTATGATAAAAAACAGATCAATAGTTTTACTGTTTGCATTTTTTTCTTTTTCTTTTATACAATCTCAAATTACGCTTCAAGGAAAAGTTACAGATAAAACTAATGAACCACTTTTTGGAGTTTCTGTACTTATTAAGGGTACTTTAACTGGTGTAACTACAGATTTTGATGGAAATTATCAATTTACAAGAACAATACCAGCAAATGCTATTTTGGTTTTTAGATATTTAAGTATGAAAACCAAGGAAATACCTGTAAATGGAGAATCTATTGTAAATGCAGTTTTAGAAGAAAGTTCTGAACAACTAAATGAAATAGTAGTTGTAGGTTATGGTTCTCAAGTGAAAAAAGACATTACAGGAAGTGTCTCTACCATAAAATCAGAAACATTAGAATCTAGAGGAAACAGTCAATTAGGTGCTTTACTACAAGGTCAAGCTGCTGGTGTAAAAGTTTTATCAAGTTCAGGAAAACCATCTCAAGGATTTAGTGTAAGGATTAGAGGTACAAATTCTATTAATGCTGGTAGTGAGCCTTTATATGTTGTTGATGGAGTTCCTACAACAGATACTAGATCTATTAATCCACAAGATATAGATGCAATTACTATTTTAAAAGACGCTTCCTCTACTTCAATTTACGGTGCACAAGGTGCTAATGGTGTTGTATTAATCACAACAAAAAGAGGAAAAACAACTAAACCCTTAATTACTTTTGACACCTATTTCGGCTTTTCTCAAGTTTGGAAAACATTACCAGTACTAAATGGAGAACAGTATAGAGATTTAATGACGGAATTGGGTTTAAACTCAAATTGGTCTTCTTTGACTGCCCAAACAGATTGGCAAAATAAAATTTTTCAGAACGGCTTATCTAGTAATTACCAATTATCAATTTCTGGTAAAAGTGATGGAACAAATTATTATGTTTCAGCAGGTTTTACAAGTCAAGTTGGTGCTGTTAGAAGTGCTGAATTAGATAGATCTAGTTTTAAAATTAATTTAGATCAGCAAATAAACGATTGGTTAAAAGTAGGTTCGCGAATTTCATACATTTCTTATTCAGATGTAGATGTAAACGATAATAATAATGTAAATGCTGGTGGAGTTTTATTAGGAGCTTTAACTACACCAAGTGTTATTGGTGTTTTTAATGAAGATGGAAGTTTTACAAGCAATCCTTTTCAAAATTGGGAAAACCCTTTGGCAAGTACAGATGGTTTGCAAAGAGAATTTAATAGCCAACGTTTTTTAGGGAATTTATATTTAGAGGCAAATTTTTTAAAAGATTTTACTTATAGATTAAATTATGGTATAGACCATAGTAATGGTATTTTCGATTCCTTTTTAGATCCTTTAAGAACAGGTTTTGGTAGAGCTATAAAAGGGCAATCCATCAGTAATACAAACAGTACAAAATATTACATCTTTGAAAACACATTAAGATATAATAAAGAATTTAACAAACATAAAGTAGAAGCTTTAATAGGATCTGTAACACAAAAATTTTTATTCGAAAATAGTGCAATACAAACAAGAAACTTTGCAAGCGAAAGTGTGACAACTCCAAATGGAGGTTCAGAAATTTTTGCGGCTACAGCTACAAAATCAGAAAAATCAAACGCCGCATTTATAAGCAGAGTTAATTATAGTTTTAATGATAAATATTTAGTCACAGCCAATTTAAGAGTGGATGGTTCTAGCGTATTTGGACCAGATCAAAGATGGGGTTATTTCCCTTCTTTTTCTGCGGGTTGGAGATTATCTAATGAAGAGTTTTTCAAAAACATAGAATTTGTTAATGATTTAAAAATAAGAGCTGGTTGGGGATTAGTTGGTAACGATCAAATAGCAAATTACGCTTATTTGGGTAGAGTTGGTAATGGCGCAAATTATCCTTTTGGAGGTGTTGCACAACCAGGTACTTTTCCTGCATCTATAGAAAATTTATCGTTAAAATGGGAAGAATCTGCACAAACTAATATAGGTATTGATCTATCGATATTAGATAATAAAATTGGTTTAACAGTTGATGCTTATATCAAAAATACAAAAGATTTGCTTTTAAATGCACCTTTACCAACTTCATCTGGTTTTGAAAGTGCTTTTCAAAATATTGGAGAGCTTCAAAATAAAGGGTTAGAAATTACGCTTCAAACAGCTAATATAAACACAGAAGAATTAAACTGGAATTCTTCTTTTAATATTTCTTTCAATAGAAATGAAGTTATTAATTTAGTAGGACAAGAATTATTTCAAGGAGGAATTGCTGGTGGAAGAGGAGAAGCTAGTTTGGTAAGAGAAGGGCAACCTTTGGGAATTTTGTATGGTTATATTTTTGGTGGTGTAGATCCACAAACAGGAAATGCTTATTATGTTGCTAAAGATGGTACTACAACATTTACACCAACTGCAGAAGACAGAACTATAATTGGAGATGCCAATGCCGATTTTATTTACGGTATAAATAATTCAATTACTTATAAAAATTTTAACTTATCTATTTTACTAGAAGGTTCTCAAGGCAATGAAATGTTAAATGCCACTAGAATTGAATTAGAAGGAATGACAGATCCAAAAAACCAATCTACAGCTGTTCTGGATAGGTGGAGACAACCAGGAGATATTACAAATATCCCAAGATCTAGTTTTGGGAATACAGATAACTCAAGAGTTTCTACAAGGTTTATAGAAGATGCTTCTTACTTAAGGTTTAAAGCAGTAACATTAGGATATACTTTACCAAAATCAATTATAGATAAACTTAAAATTCAAGAGATTCGATTTTATGCAACTGGAGAAAATTTATTTACCATAACCAATTACTCTGGGTTAGATCCAGAAGTAAATGCGTTTGGTGGCAGTAACACAATTAGAGGAATCGATTTTGGAACTTATCCACAAACAAGAAACATCCTTTTTGGGGCAAGTTTAAAGTTTTAAATAGCAAACAAATTATGAAAAAATATAAAATTACAATACTCGTATTATTTCAAATCTTATTTCTTTCTTCTTGTGAAGAGTTTTTAGATTTAAAACCTATTTCTGAAGAAACTAGTGGAAATGCTTATGAGACAAGAAACCAAATAGAAGCTGCTTTAGTGGGTGCTTACGAATCTTTTCAGTCATCAGAATACTATGTTTGGGACAATATTTTATTTCAAGATGTAAGATCTGATAATAATTATGCAGGAGGAGATAATCCAGAAATATTTCAAATAGATTTATTAGAGATTACACCAACACATTCTAGGCTTTTTACACATTGGTCTAACTTATACAATGCCATTTCTAAAGCAAATTTAGTTTTAGAAAGAGTTGATGTAATTACAGACCCAACTTTAACAGATGAAAGAAGAAATCAAATAAAAGGCGAGGCACTATTTTTAAGAGCATACCATTATTTTACCTTGGTAAAATTATGGGGTGGTGTTCCTTTAATTACCAATACAATTGTATCTGTAAATGCAGAAGATGTAAATATTCCAAGAGCATCAATAAATGAAGTTTACAACCAAATTATTCAAGATTTAGAATTGGCTGCTAGTTTTTTGCCTGATACTTATGGTAATGACGCAAGCATAAATAAAGCAAGAGCAACATTTGGTGCTGCAAATGCTTTAGCTGCAAAAGCAGAAATGCAAAGCACTAATACAGATTTTACAAAAGTTTTAAATTATATCAATTTAGTAGAAGAAAGTCAAGCAAACTACACCTTAATAGAGTATGGTCAATTATTTGATGGTAACAATTATAATAATGCAGAATCTATTATTGAAATTCAATATCTGGGTGGAAATGAAGGTAATTTTGGACCACAATTATTATTACCTCCATCAATTTCTGGTGATGCTTGGAGAAAATTTGTAACACCTTCTGTAGATATTGTAAATGCTTTTGATGATGAAGGTGATGTTATTCGAAAAAATGCATCAATTTTATTTGAAAGTGTTAATTGGGTTGATGAATATTGGGGGAATACCTCTGGTTCTTCTCTACCTTTTGGATATAAGTGGAAAAATGCAAACGGATTTGCAAGTGCAGATAGGCAATACTTATTAAGATATGGAGATATTGTTTTATTAAAAGCAGAGGCACTTAATGAATTAGGGCAAACTGCAAATGCAGTAGCAGAAGTTAATAAAATAAGAAATAGAGTTTCTTTACCAAACTTAACACAAGCTCAACAATCATCACAAGAAATTTTAAGAAACACCATTTTAAAAGAAAGAAGGTTGGAGTTGTTTTTAGAAGGACAAAGATGGGACGATTTGGTTAGAAATAATCAATTGATTTCAACAATGAATAGTTTAGTAGAGATTGATTTAAGAACAGGTAATGCAGTAAACTACCCAATTACAGAAGCTAAAAAATTATTACCAATTCCGCAACAAGAATTGGACAGAAACCCAGGATTAGTTCAAAATCCATTATAAAATTAAGAAATATGAAACAGTTTTATAAATTCACATTAGTATTGATTATTGCCTCTTTTTTCACAATATCTTGTGAAGAAGAGTCAAATTTAGCACCAGAAGGATTGTGGGAATTAAGCAATCCAGTATTAGAACTTCCTACCAATGAAGAGCGTTTTATTTTAGACCAAATTACACCAAATGAAACCATTACATTTAGTTGGCAAGCAGCTACTTCTTCAGCAGGTTTTGGAGTTACCTATAAAGTTTCCATCCATGAAACAACAGATTCAGATTTAACGAATCCTTTGTATGAATTTGCCTCTGGAAATGGAGGTAAAGAATTAGCAGCAACTATTTCATATCAAAAAATAGATGAAATATTATCTTTTGCGGGTTACCCATCAAATGAAAATGCAACGATAACTTGGGCTGTAAAAGCTGAAAGTTTAAGCAAATCATCAATTACATCTAATACAATAACAGTAAAAAGATTTGAAGATGAAATAGTTCCAAATCGATTATTTATTTCTGGTTTAGCAACAGAAGATAATGGTATTCTCGCAGATGCCATTCAATTAAAAAGATTGAACGATTCTGATGGTAATTTAACAAACATTCACGAAGTATTTACAAGTTTAAAAGCAGGACAATCGTATCAGTTTTACAGTGAAAACGCTTTGCCAAGTTTGCAATATGGGGGAGAAAATGGCATTTTAGAAAAATCAGGAGCAGCAATTATTGCTGAAGAAGATGGGCAATACAGAATAAAGGTAGATTTAGATGCTAATACTTATGAACTCTTTAAAATAGATTTTTTTAGTATGGTTGGGAGTCCTATTAATGGAGGTTGGAATGGAGATGAGTCTTTAAATTATCAAGGAAATGGAGTTTGGCAAAACTCAATAGATTTAGTAGGTACAGGAGGTTTTGTTTTTAGACCAAATGGAGATTGGGGCTATTTAATGAAAAGGGTAGTTGGTACTCAAAACACTGTAATTTTTGAGAATGAAGCTGCTAATCAAGGAGTAAATTTTGAAGATATACCCTCTAATGAAGTCGGTTTATTTATTGTTACGCTTAATTTAAACGCAGAAGGATATTTCTATACGTTAGAAAAAGACAATACAATTATTAACCCTATTCAAGCACCAAATACGCTCTTTCTTTTTGAAAATGGGAATATGATAAAAGAATTCACCAAAAATGGAGATATTTTTGAGTTAGATGAATATATACCAATGCAATCTTCTGCAAATTACACCTTAAATTCTTCAGCAGATGGTTTAGGAAAAAGTTATTCTGTAGCTTCTAGTTTAGCAAATACGAACACACCAGATGGAGATAAAGTTTCTGATGATGTACTTATTTTAGAAAATAATACAAATTCTTTCACAATAACTTCAGACAGAGCTTTAAAACTAAATTTCGATTTTAATGCTGCCAAACTTACTTGGACCTTCTTTAATTTAAAACTATTCCATTGGAATATTTGGGACGATAGAGATGAATTTCCTATGACATACGAACATCCAAACACATATAAAATTACCACGAACTTAATATCTAATTATGATATGAAATTTATTAGCCCTTGGGATTTAGATTTTGGATCAGATACACCAAGTAATTTAGATGGAAATTTAATAAATGGAGGTGGTTTTAATATTGTAAACATTTCAGAAGATGCATCTTATGAAGTTACAATTGTATTAAATAATAATTATACAGAAGGTACATACCAATTTGTAAAACAATAAAATATTTTTTAAAAATGAAGATTTTAAATATCAAAAATAAAATGATTTTTAGCCTTATTTTTCCAATGATAATTCTATTATTTCAATCTTGTGAAGAAAAGGCATTGCCCACATTTCCTCCACCAGAGGTAGAAAGTGTTGCTGTAGATTTCTATTTAACAACTGCAGATAAAACAAGTTTAGTTGCATTACAAGAAAATGGTATTTTTCCAATGACGGATAATACTAATTTCACAATTAATGTATCAGAAAATGATACTTACCAAATTATGGATGGTTTTGGATATTCTTTAACAGGAGGAAGCGCATCACTAATAAATTCAATGTCTTCTTCAGCAAAAAGTGCTTTATTACAAGACTTATTTTCTTTAGAAAATGGTATTGGAGTTAGTTATTTAAGAATAAGTATTGGAGCATCAGATTTAGATGCCAACGTTTTTTCTTATAGTGATCTTCCTGCAGGACAAACTGATGTGAATTTAACCAACTTTTCAATTGCTCCAGATAAAGCAAATTTAATACCTGTTTTAAAAGAGATTTTGGCCATCAACCCTAATATAAAAATTTTAGGAACACCTTGGTCTGCACCTATTTGGATGAAAACAAATGGCAGCTCAATTGGCGGAAAATTACAACCTCAATATTATGCAACGTATGCTAATTATTTTGCAAAATATATTAAAGAAATGCAAGACGAAGGTATTGTTGTTGATGCTATTACCATTCAGAATGAACCAGAAAACCCATTCAATAATCCAAGTATGTTAATGGAGGCTAATGACCAGAAAGATTTTATTGTAAATCATTTAGGGCCATTATTTTCAAACGAAAATATTACTACAAAAATTATTCTTTTCGACCATAATTTAGATAACCCTAATTATCCTATTTCAATAATGAATGATGCAAACGCAAAACAATATATTGATGGTTCTGCTTTTCATTTATATGCAGGAAATATAGAAAATATGAGTGTTGTGCATAATGCGCATCCAGATAAAGGAGTCTATTTTACAGAACAATGGATAGAAGCTCCTGGCGATTTTCCTTCAGATATTCGTTGGCATTTTAGAGAATTAATTATTGGAGCATCCAGAAATTGGAGTAAAGTTGTTTTACAATGGAATTTAGCAGCAGATCCAGATAACAGACCTTATACAGATGGTGGTTGTACTAAATGTTTAGGAGCTATTACTATTGATGGTAGTAATGTAACCAATAATTCATCCTATTATATTATTGCACATGCCTCTAAATTTGTACCTCAAGGTTCAGTAAGAATTGGGAGTAATACTTCTTTAGATATACCAAATGTAGCATTTAAAACTCCAGATGATAAAATTGTTGTTATTGTTTTAAATAATACAGATATTCAAAAATCTTTTAATATAAATGTAACTCAAGAACCAATTTCTATGGTCTTGCCAGCAGGCTCTGTAGCAACATTAGTCTGGTAAAATAAAAACCTTTTTTTATGAAAAAAACAACAATTTTTATTGTGTGTAGTGTATTTCTTATGTCTTGTTTTGGCACAAAAAAAGAAATACTAACACCTGAAAAAGAAGAATTTAAACCAAAAAATCTTGCAGTTTATACCACAGCAGAAAACACGGATTTAAAAATTTCCTTAACAGAAAAAAAAGCTTTTAAGGAGGCTAAGCAACCTTTAGAAACTGAAATTGCAATATTGGTAAATCCTGAAAAAAAATTCCAATCTTTTTTAGGAATTGGTGGTGCAATTACTGATGCCTCTGCAGAGGTTTTTGCAAAACTTCCTAAAAATAAACAAGAGGAATTATTAAACGCTTATTATGGAGAAACTGGTATTAATTACAATATTATAAGAACAAGTATTCATAGTTGCGATTTTAGTTCAGAAAGCCATACGTATGTTAAGGATAACGATGCTGAATTAAAAAGTTTTTCTATTGTTAGAGATTTAAGACATCGAATTCCGATGATTAAAAAAGCACAAAAAATTATTGGTGATGATTTGGTTTTTTATGCAAGTCCTTGGAGCCCTCCTGCTTTTATGAAATCTAACAAAAATATGTTGCAAGGAGGCAAACTTTTGCCAGAATATTATCAGCCTTGGGCTAATTATTTTGTGAAATTTATTCAAGAATATGAAAAAGAAGGAATTCCTGTTTGGGGAGTTACTATTCAAAATGAACCAATGGCAAAACAACGTTGGGAATCTTGTATTTACACTGCAGATGAGGAAAAAGATTTTCTAAAAAATTACTTAGGACCAACTTTTGAAAAAGCAGGTTTTCAAGATAAAAATATTGTAGTCTGGGATCATAATAGAGATTTAATTTCTCATAGAGCAAATACTATTTTTGATGATCCTGAAGCTTCTAAATATGCATGGGGAATTGGTTATCATTGGTATGAAACTTGGACTGGTGGAGAACCAATGTATGATAACTTAAAAAATATACAAGAATCGTATCCAGATAAAAACTTATTGTTTACAGAAGGTTGTCAAGAATCTTTTGATGAAAATCACTATTACAGATGGACTAATGCAGAGCGTTATGGAAACTCTATGATTAATGATTTCAATAGCGGAACTGTTGGCTGGACAGATTGGAATATTTTACTTGACGAAACTGGTGGACCAAATCATGTAAACAATTTATGTTTTGCTCCTATTCACGCAGATTTAAGAACTAAAGAACTCATTTATACACCTTCTTATTATTACATAGGTCATTTTTCTAAATTTATAAAACCAGAAGCTAAAAGAATTAGCACAACTTCTATGAGAAGTACTTTGGAAGCTACAAGTTTTCAAAATTTAGATGGACAATTTACTACTGTGGTTATGAACAAAACTGACAATATAATACAATACAAACTTATAGTTAATAAAAGTGAAGTGTCTTTATCCATAGCACCTCACGCAATGCAATCATTAATATATTAATCTTTTAAAATCTTTATTATGAAAAAAAATTACACAAGTATTCAGAAAATAATAATGGCTCTTTTTTTTATTGTTGCCATTAAAACTAGGGCACAACAAATTATTACTGATGGTAACTATCAAATTTTTTCTAATGTTCATTCAGAAGTAATTACAGCTTCTACATCAGGAGATTTAGATGCTTTTATGACAACAAATAACAGTTCAGATGACAATCAAATTTGGACACTTACCCACCAAGCTAATAATATTTATAAGATAGTAAATGTTGGAAGTGGTAAAAACTTAGGAATTAAAGATGGCTGGTGTGGTCAGTTTGGAGACGCACAGGCTAGATTTGAAAATACTGATCAAAATGTAGAGTTATTAATTTCAGAAACACCTACAGCAAACAAATATGTAATTCAAATTGGTTTTACAACCTGTAATTTTGGTTCGGAAAATGATCCAATTAGAGCATTTGATATTCAAGATGGAGCTTCTGGTGCACAAATACAAACTTTCGATGTAAATCCAGAAAACCCAAATCAACAATTTGAATTTGTTGCTCCTGGATCACTCTCTACAAAAGAGAACTTATTAGAAAATCAAATTTCAATCTTTTTTAATGAAAAATCTGGTGGTATTGTTGTTAATAATAATGGGGTTTCTTCTGATGTAAATATTTCTATTTACTCAATTTTAGGGCAAAAAGTAAAAGCTATTCAAAGCACTTTAGAAAAAAGAAAAGTTATTGCAACCAATGATTTAAAAGCTGGAATTTACATAGTTAAATTAGAAAGAAATGGTGCTATAGCATCTAAAAAAATATTAATCAATTAATAATAACGTTATGAAAATTAAACAAATCTTAAATTTTGTTATTGCTACATTACTATTTAGCTTTCAGTTAAGTGCGCAAACAGATAATGTAACATTTAGAGTAGATATGACAGGAGTAACAATTGGAGCTAATGGCGCACACGTTGTAGGAACCTTTAATAGTTTTGATGCAAATGCAAATTTACTAACCCAAGAAGGATCCACAAATATATATAGCGCAACAATTGCGTTAAATTCAGGAAGTTGGTATGAATATAAATTTATTGACGATAATAATTACGACAATGTAGAAAACCCTGGGCAACCTTGTGCAGGCACGAATGGGAACAGATATTTATACGTTAATAATTCTGACACTGATATAACTTTAGAAGTTGTTCCTTATGGAGGTTGTAATGCTCCTGGAACTGGTTTTACAGCAACATTTAATGTAGATTTAACAAGTGAAGGTAGTATATCTGCTGATAATGTGCATATGACAGGTACTTTTAATGGTTTTAACACAACTGTTTTTCCTGTATTAAATGTAACAGGACTTATTGCAAGTACAACTTTTAGATTACCTTCTCCATCAGATTATGATGTGTTTTTTGATTATAAATTTTTAAACGGTAATAATTTTGGTGTTGTAGAAACGCCTTCTGCAACTTGTTCTACAGTAGATGCCACAAACAGAAAAATTACACTTTCAAATTCTAACACTGTTGTAAATGATATTTTTAATGGATGTACTATACAACAATGGAATGGAAATTCAGATACAGATTATGCTAACGCTACAAATTGGTCATTATCTACAATACCAATTTCTTCATCAGACCAAATAATAATACCAAATAGTTTAACGAATTATCCTACAATTGCTACTGGAACTAATTTAACAGTAAGTAGCATAATTATAGAGTCTGGAGCATCTTTAATTGCAGAGGGTACATCTACAGTAACTGGAACAGTAACATATAATAGAACATTAGATTTTGTTTCTGGCAATACAAATGGTTGGCATTTAATAGCCTCTCCAGTTGCTGGTGAAACTTATAATGATGCTTTTGCTACAGCAAATAATTTAGCAACAAATTCGCCAAGAAGAGGTTTCGCTTTTTATAATGATGCTTTAGCATCAGGCAGTAAATACACGTATTTATTAAATGATGATACAAATGCTGCATTATTTAATTCAGGTGTTTATTCTGGTTCAGGTGTTGGGTATTCAGCTAAAAGATCAAGCACAGGAACTGTTGCATTTACAGGTACTTTAAATACGGATAATGTAAATGGTGTTAATGTGTCCATTGCTGGAGATGGTTTTAACTTATTAGGAGTGCCTTATACTTCATATATTAGCAGTCAAACTTTTTTAACTGCAAATCCAGATTTAGACCAAACTCAAATTTGGGTTTGGAAACAAGGTGTTACAGGAGGTAATTTTATTGTAAGTACAGCTAAAGCAGATAATTTTATGTTAGCTCCTGGTCAAGGATTTTTTGTAAAAGCAAATGTTGCAACTCCTGTTAATTTTGCAGAAACTAATCAAAGAGCAAATGCAGATACATTTCAAAAAAATGTAAGAACCGAAGTTAAGCTTTTAATAAACGATGGTGAGAATAATCGTTTTGCAAAAATTTATTATTTAAATAATGTTACCAAAGGTTTTGATTCGGGTTATGAAGGTGAAACATTTGGAGGTATAAAAAATAGTTTTGATATATTTTCTCAATTGGTAGAAGACAATCAAGGTAAAAACTATCAAGTACAATCTTTACCATTATCAGAAATGGAATCTACTATCATTCCAATTGGTTTAAGATCAGTTTCAGGAAAAGAAATTACTTTTTCTGTAGAAAATTTAAATCTACCAGAAAACCTTAATGTTTTTATTGAAGATAGATCGAAAAATATCTTTACAAATTTAAATGAAACTAATTATAAAGTTACTTTGGAAGAAGCAATTGATGGAGTTGGAAGATTCTTTTTACATACCTCATCTAAAGTTGCTTTAAGTGTTGATGATGCTTTAACTTTAGATAATTTAAGTATTTATAAAGCAAATGCATCAACTTTAAGAATTGTTGGGCTACAAAAAGGAAACGCAACTATTAAACTTTTTAATATTCTCGGAAAACAAATGATGAATTCATCTTTTGAAGCAAATGGAGTAAAAGAAATTTCTTTACCAAATTTAGCGACAGGATTTTACCTTGTTCAGTTAGAAACTGAAAACGGAAAATTAAATAAGAAAATCATCCTAGAATAATTAACGAGAATTTAAAATATACATCATGCAAAAAAATATAAAAAACACTACAAACACAACACAAGATATTTCTCGAAAAGAAGCCATAAAAAAAATAGGTAATTATGGTAAATATGCTGCTTTAACTGCATTAGGTACTTATATGATTTTAAATCCACAGAAAGCACAAGCAGCTTCTGCTCCTGCTGATCCTGGTACTGGATTTTAGAAACATAAAAATCAATTAAAGAGTAAAGAGTTGAGCAAATTGTTTAACTCTTTACTTTTTAAATCAATGATCAATTTAATTATCAATTATTTATAACAAAGATTTTATTTTTAAAAATAAACACCCATTAAAATATAATAGTAATTATGCAAATACTTACATTTTTAGGATTTACTATTTTAGTAGCAGTAATTTCATATTTGGCCACAAGAAAAAATTCTGAAAATTCTTCAGATGGATATTTTTTAGGAGGTAGAAGTTTAACAGCTGGTGTAATTGCAGGCTCATTATTATTAACCAATTTATCTACAGAACAAATTGTAGGTTTAAACGGATCTGCATACAAAAGTGGTTTATCTGTAATGGTTTGGGAAACATTAGCGGCTATTGCTATGATAGTTACAGCAGTGTATTTATTACCAAAATATTTAAAAAGTGGTTTAACAACTGTACCTGGTTTTTTAGAAAAAAGGTTTGATGTAAGTACAAAAACACTAACATCAATACTTTTTTTAACAGGCTATGTTGTTGTTTTATTGCCAGTAATTATATATTCTGGCTCATTAGCTATTAGTGGTATGTTTGATGTACCTGCTTTATTAGGAGTAACCCATACTCAATCTATATGGATTTGTGTTTGGGGAATAGGAGTTATAGGATCTATCTATGCTGTTTTTGGTGGATTAAAAGCAGTTGCTGTTTCAGACTCAATCAACGCTATTGGTTTACTAATTGGTGGTTTATTAATTCCTGTTTTTGGCTTATTACTTATTGGTAATGGAAGTTTATTTGATGGATTAAATATTTTAGTTACTGAAAATCCAGATAAATTTAATTCTATTGGAGGTAAAACAGATCCAGTTCCATTTTACACTATTTTTACAGGAATGATGTTAGTACAATTATTTTATTGGGGTACAAACCAACAAATTATTCAAAGAGCATTAGGTGCAAAAGATTTAAAAGAAGGACAAAAAGGATTATTATTAGCTTCATTCATTAAAATTTTGGGACCATTAATTGTGGTTTTGCCGGGTTTAATCGCTTATCATATTTTTGAAGGAAGTTTAGAAACAGCAGATAGTGCATACCCAATGTTAGTTAAAAAAGTACTTCCTGCAGAATGGGTTGGTTTTTTTGCGGCAGTTTTGTTTGGTGCTATTTTAAGTTCTTTTAATAGTGTTTTAAACAGTTCTGTAACTTTATTTGGAATTGATGTTTACAAGCAACATATCAATAAAAAAGCAAATGAAAAAACAGTTGTAAAATATGGAAAAACCTTTGGTGTTATTTTGGCAATAGCAGCAATGTGTATTGCACCTTTAATTGCAAATGCTGGGAGTTTATTTGATTATTTGCAAGAAATTAACGGCATTTATAGCATTCCAATTTTAACTATTATTGTAGTTGGTTTTACCACTAAAAAAGTACCAGCTACTGCTGCCAAAATAGGTTTAGTTTCAGGTTGTTTATTGTACATTATTAGTCAATTTTTTTTACAACCTTTTTTTATAAATACTGCTTTAGAAAATGCAAAATTAGAGGGAATAACAGAAGCTTCTCAATTAACTTTAATTGAATCACAAGCTTACCCGCATTTTTTAGATATTATGGCAATTTTATTTGTATTAAATATTATAATTATGTTAGTAATTGGTAAACTAAAACCAAGAGAAAAAGCTTTTATGCAAGAATATACAAAACAAGTAAATATTGCTCCTTGGAAATATGTAAATCAAGTGAGTATTATAATCTTTGTAATTGTTGTAAGCGTTTACATATACTTTTCTTAAAGAAAAGGTAAATCACTTTTAATAAAAAGGACAGAGATAAAAAAAATAAATTTAAAATATTGATTATTTTAAAAATAAAAAACACTTAACTTGTTTATAATAAAAAAGTTAAGTGTTTTTTGGTGGAGACGCCGAGAATCGAACTCGGGTCCAAACAAGCAGCTAAAAAGCTTTCTACATATTTAGTTCTTTCTTGGTTTTCGTTTAAAAGCTGATTAAGAACAATCCACTTTTAACTTATCTTCTTTAGTTTCAAAAACCCACCAAAGCTTCAGGTTTTCTATATTTACTTTTACGATATCCAAAAGTGAAGCGCCGTAAATCAAGGCTATTCGTGGACATAAAGCTTGCTCACCTTGTGAGCCTAGGCAAATTCTACTATGATTCGAATTATGCAGCTAAAGCGTAGTTATCTTCGCCGTTTAAAAAGTTGAAATAGTTTTACAAGTGTAATTTCAATCCTTGATATGCTTACAAATCAACTGTCCTTGCTGTCAAAACCAGTCGTCCCCAAAATAAATTTTTAATTTATTTTGTTCTGAACTTGTTTCAGAACCTTTTAAAAAATTCTAAAACTTTTTAGAGCAAAACAATAATGCTTCTTTGGGCGTTCCCAAGCAAAAAAGCTTGGTCAGGCTTTCCACTATATCTTTTTAACAAAAAAGTTAAAAAGGATGTCGTTTCGATCCTTAACGCGATTTGCAAATTTACAAAAATAGTCAAGTTTACAATTTATTATATCAATAAAATTAACGTTAAAATGCATTTGGTTTAAAAAAACTTTTTATTGAGCAAAAGAAAATTTTCATAACTCATTATTTTTGAATAAATCAAGAAAATAAAAAAATGATACAACAAGGAACAAAAGTAACCTGGAACTGGGGAAATGGAACAGCAGAAGGTAAAGTAATAGAAACTTATTCAGAAAAAGTAACCAAAACTATTAAAGGAAATGAAGTTACCAGAAATGGTGAAAAAGGAAATAAAGCCTTATATATTGAGCAAGAAGATGGAGATAAAGTATTAAAATCGGAAAGTGAAGTAGAAAGAGTGGATTAGTTTGTTTAAGATGTAAGATTTAAGAGAAAAGAGAAAAGAGAAAAGAGAAAAGCCTCAAAATAAAAGAAACAACATTAGGCCTGTGTTTATTATATAACTATGTGTTCATTTATTTTAGAAACAAGAAACAAGAAACAAGAAACAAGAAATTAGAGAAAAAAACAAAGATTAAATAAAAATAGATTATTGGCTAATTTTAAATCCGAGGAAATCTTTAAAATTTATAACGTAATTTTTTAAATCCAACTTAGATTTGTAATTCCCTTTAAAATAAAATACCTTCGAACAAAATAAAGAAGTATGAAATTCGGTATTATAAAAGAACGCAAAAATCCACCTGATAGAAGAGTGGTTTTTTCTCCTACTAAATTAACAGAACTTAAAAACCAATTTCCAGATGCAGAAATAGCTGTAGAAAGTTCAGACATTCGAATTTTTTCTGACGAAGCTTATCAAAACGAAGCTTTAGGAGTTACCGAAAATATGCAAGATTGTGATGTTTTATTTGGTGTAAAAGAAGTGCCAATAAGTGCATTAATTCCAAATAAAAAATATTTTTTCTTTAGTCATACTATCAAAAAACAAACTTATAATAGAGATTTATTAAACGCAGTTTTAGCTAAAAATATAGAATTGTTTGATCATGAAACCATTATCAAAGAAGATGGAGCACGATTAATAGGTTTTGGACGATATGCAGGAATTGTTGGTGCTTATAATGGTTTTAGAGCAATTGGTTTAACAAATGAAACTTTCAATTTGCCAAAAGCAGAAAATTTAGATAGTCAACAAGAATTGATTTCAGAACTAAAAAATATCAGCATAAAAAACTTAAAAATTCTTTTAACAGGAAATGGAAAAGTTGCTTACGGAGCAAAAGAAATGATAGATGCTATGAACATCAAAGAAGTTTCTGTAAATGAATATTTAAACGAAAATTTTGAGGAGCCAGTATATTGTTTAGCAGATGTTTTAGATTATAACAAACGAAAAGATGGAAAGGTAATTGACGTTTTTGATTTTTATAATCATCCTGAAAATTACGTTTCTGATTTTATGCGTTTTGCAAAAGTAACCGACTTTTTTATTGCTGGGCATTTTTATGGAAATGGAGCACCTTATTTATTTACTAGAGAAGATGCAAAACACCAAGATTTCAACATAAAATTTGTAGCAGATATTTCTTGTGATGTTGATGGACCTGTTGCATCAACAATAAGAGCATCCACAATTGCAGATCCAATTTATGGTTATCACCCAGAAAAAGAAATTGAAGTTGATTATAAAAATAAAGATGCAATTGTGGTTATGGCTGTAGATAATTTGCCATGCGAACTACCTAAAGATGCTAGCGAAGGTTTTGGAGAAATGTTTTTAGAAAATGTAATTCCGGCTTTTTTTAATAATGATAAAGAGGGTGTTTTAGAACGCGCAAAAATGACCGAAAATGGCAAATTAACAGAACGTTTTGCCTATTTACAAGACTATGTTGATGGGAAGGAGTAAGTCTTTAGTCTTTAGTTTTCAGTTGGCAGTCACAGTTGGCAGTTTACAGTGATAAAGTTAATTTTAAAAAGTATTTTTAGGTTGCTAAAAATTTTGTTTATTTAAACCACAAACCACAAACCACAAACCACAAACCACAAACCACAAACCACAAACCACAAACCAAAATATTGGAACAAAATCAACAATTTTTAATAGATTTAGCGAAGATGAAAATGCCTTTTGGCAAATTTAAAGGTAGCTTTTTAATTGATTTACCAGAACATTATATTGTTTGGTATAAAAATAAAGGTTTCCCAAATGGAAAATTGGGTAAACAGATGGAGTTGGTGTATGAGCTTCAGTTAAATGGTTTAGAAGATATTGTTCGGAAAATTCAGCGTGATTTTTCTTAACATTTTAAAATCATACTAAAAAAGGCTACTTTTATAAGGAACTGTAAAAATCAAATTAACCAATTAAATGGAATTTCACGAAATATTAAATCATCCTATTTTTACAAAAACGGCATCTATTTTTCTGCTTTTTTTAATTGTATATGCAATTGTTAAAGTACTTCAAAAAGCAGCTTTTAAAATAGCAAAAGACAATAGTTCTAAATATAAATTTAAAAAACTTATAAATTTAGGAGGCTATATTCTTTTTGTGTTCGGAATTTTATACATTTTCAACACAAAATTAGATGGAATTGGAACAGCTTTAGGAGTTGCAGGTGCAGGAATTGCATTTGCTTTACAAGAAGTTATTGTAAGTGTTGCTGGTTATGTTACTGTGTTTACGAGTAATTTTTATAAAGTTGGCGATCGTGTAAAATTAGGTGGAATTAAAGGGGATGTGATTGATATTGGTTTATTAAGAACTACTTTAATGGAAATTGGAGATTGGGTAAATGGCGATTTATACAATGGAAAAATGGTAAGAATTGCAAACAGTTTTGTTTTTAAAGAACCAGTTTATAATTATTCTGGTGATTTTCCTTTTCTGTGGGATGAAATGACAATTCCCATAAAAACGGAAGGCGATTATAAATATGCCAAAGAAATTTTTACACAAATTCTAGAAGATGAAGTTGGTGATTTTTCAAAAACATCACAAATTGCTTGGGATCAAATGATAGGAACTTACAGTATTGAAAACGCAAGGGTTGCACCAATGGTTTCTATGACTTTTGATGAAAACTGGATAACTTTAACATTGAGATATGTTGTAGATTACAAATCAAGAAGAGGTACAAAATCCAATTTATATGATAAAATTTTATCTGCCATAAAAGCTTCAGAAGGAAGAATAGAAGTAGCTTCTGCTGCATTCGAAATCACTAAATTTCCTAAAAATTAATTTAAAAATATGAAAACTAAAACTATATTGATTTTAATATTTGCAGCTATTATTGTAATTTTTTCCTTACAAAATGCTGAAATTACTGATGTTAAATTTCTATTTTGGAAATTATCCATTTCTAAAGTTTTGATAATTTTGGGCAGTTTTGCAATTGGTGTTTTATTAGGAATTTTAATATCACAAAAAAGAAAAATTATCAATAATAATAAAGAATAATTAATGTTATTGTTTTTTTAAAGAGTTATTTTCTGAGCTTTTTAAAAGTGAAAATAATAAATATAAAAATGACCCAAAACTTATGGTAATAAACCAAGTTTTTGGGTCATTTATACTTAAAAAGCTTTTCTTTAAAATGGTTAAGGGTTTTGTAAAAACATCCCAAGAATTGAACCTTAAAAACCTGCCCAGATAAATACCAAAGCCACACAAAAAAGTAGCTGATAAAGAAAAATAAGTTGCGTATTTTGAGTTCCATTTTTTTTGTATAAGTTTATAAATATCAGATAATGAAATTATTGCAAGCGGTAAGCCTGTAGATGAAAAAGCAAAAAGTATAAAAATATCTAACCAAACTAAATTTGCTTTTATATGCTGTAAATGAATAAAATCGGTAATAATATAAGGTGCATTTGGTAAAAAAAGAAGCCAAATAAATAGCACAACAATAAATTTATATCTTGAAGATTTTTGCATGTTTTCTTTCATTATGGAAGAAATATAATAAGGAATTGTCGCCAGAAATAAATTCCAAATTAGAAAACCAAAAAATAAAGATTTAGTTATTGCAATTCGAATCAACCAAAGCATTATACAGAAAGAAATTAATAATAGTAAATATCCTTTTGTGGTTTTAAATAGCTTTTTCATAGTGTTTTTCCATTTTGTTTTCAACCATTAAAGTGGTTATAATGCCTAAAGTATAAGCAATTAAATCTCCAATACTAAAAGAGGTTCCTAATACAAGTTTTAGCGTATTTGCATAATCTTTAGGATAAAAATTTTGAAGGTTTGTGAGTTGTAAAAACTCCACAGTATAAGCAATCAATAAAACAATACTAGCAGTTTTTAGGTTAGATAATTTTAAAAAACTTTTCATAAAAGTATATATTAAGATAACACATAAATAATCGCCAAAAGTGTATCTTATAAAACCTGCTGTATATTTTGCGATGAGTATTTCTGATAGAAATAGAATTATAGAAATTAGGAAATATTTTAGGTTAATTTTCATTATTTATTTTTTTGAAAACATTGATAAGTAAAGAATTAGAAAGAGAAACAGTGATAAAACTGTTAGAAACAGTCCTTCATATATTGATAAAATTAATAATAGACTTATTAACGATATCTGAATACCATACCAAAAAGAAAAAAATTTATTCTGAAATATATAATTTTTTAGAGACTGATTTTCTCTTGTTGTATAGAATATTCCTATTAAGTTAAAGCTAAAATAGAATAATAAATAGAGTGATATTTCTGAAATATAAAACATCGGAATTCCAACGCTGTCTGCCCAATAAGGAGCGCTTTCTCTTGATAAATCTATAAAAAGATGAATATAAAAAGATAAAATTAATGATATAAAACTTACTACTCCTAAAAATATTTTTTTTGATTTATTATAATTCAAATTTTTCTTTGAAAAAATTATGTTTAAAAATAATGATGTAATAATTATAGTCATACCATAATCAAAAAGAATTACTTTTTCTGTGAGATATTCTGCCCTTAATTTAAAATATTCTTGGCTTTTATT
>Ga0115565_10000866_pt1 | contig 26007 bp, 20 predicted proteins | sample COGITO_mtgs_1105_FD_87199 | JGI IMG/M metagenome (GOLD analysis project Ga0115565, IMG submission 87199) | Pelagic marine microbial communities from North Sea - COGITO_mtgs_110530 | ecosystem: Environmental > Aquatic > Marine > Epipelagic | place: Germany:Helgoland, sampling site Kabeltonne... | reverse complement strand
TTAGACGTTTCTTTTAAGGCAGCAGTCTTCTCTTTCAAACTATTTGCTTCCTGTGCTTTGCCAGATTTATATAATACGCCAATCTCTTTAGAAAGCGCATTAGACTCCGCCAAACCAGCATCTAAACTTGTTTGCGTTGCTCTTCTCTTATCATCTAACGCAATAACAGCTTCTAAAAGCACTTTGCCATCTATGGCGCGTTTTTTTAGTGCAGAAATCATTTCTTCCTTATACTCGCGGATTGCCTGTAATTGTAACATTTTATAAATTTTATAAACGTAAATTTAAACTAATACTCTTACTTTATACTAAAGTTAGCACTAAGTAGCTTTATAGCTTTCACAAGCCCTTTAGTACACTATCTAACTAGTTTTACTTATGGCTTAGTATGTAGTTGCGAAGGTAAAATCCATAAATGATGTGAAAAAGGTTTCCACGGCGTGTTGGCTAAATCTACGGTAGCATCTATAAAAGGAACATACGGGCTTCCATTAATACTAATTTTAGAATTGATAAGGTATACAGAAATAGTATTTTCACCTTCTTTAGAAAAATCTCTTTTCAAATAGCGCGCAAATTGCCAAGCAAAATCTGGATACGTAACTACTTTCCGCTGTTGCTTTTCTGTTAGATAGTCCTTTATATTGATAATTTTTTCTGTTTTTGCTATGCTATCTACTACGGTAAACTGACCAACCCCTTGCCTACTCCGCAGCATCATTCTCCAACTCATCCTATGCCCTTCTTCCGTCCAAAGCACATTATCTTTTATAAAATAATGGCGAATTGGCAGCAAAAGTTGGACTAAGAAATAAATACCAAACCCTATGATTACTAGTCTTTTATGAACTTTCTCTGGTGCGCTATTTAGTACTTCCCTAGTCCGATTTTTAAAAAATAGCTTCCGAATAGTTTTAGAATCAAAAAAGAAGACGTTAAAGGCTAATGCTAAGTACGGGAAAATACCTATCTGGAAGATAAACGAATTAAAAAGGTGAAAAAATACGCCACAGACAAAGGCTATTTTTCTGCTTGGTTTCCAAAGCAATGCGGGTATAATGAGTAAGTCAAATAGAATACCCATGATACCAATTACCTGATGCAACCAAGTATTTTGAAGCAAATTACCCACCAAAAAATATGTTTCTTTGGTACTCATTAATAATTTGATGACACCAAAATCTAACCAATCTCCGTATAACTTTGCAAAGGAAGCGTAGGTATACACGATAAACAACTGCAATACCACCACCCACTTAACATAACCATACATGCTGTTTTGCCTAATTTCTGGGTGCTGTTTTACGTCTACTGAATAGTTTTTTTCCGCTGGAAAAAAACACATGAGAAAGGATATTAAAATTAAAAGATAGTAGTGGTTATTATAAGCGGTTTTCTGCATTAAATAGGCTCCAGACCAAAGAATAGTAAAGGCAATACATGAAAAGCGGTATTTATAACCAATAGCAATAAGCACCCCTAGGCAGCCCATGACCGTAAAATAGCAGTACATTCCTATGCCTGGTAATGGTTGTATCCATTCAAAATCTATAAATGGGAAAGTATATTGTGGTGTTATTAAGTTCCTCTTTACCCAACCTGTAGCTATTGCCCCAAAGCATTCACAAGCGACTAGGAAACCAAAAAACATTCTAAAAATAAGCAATGAGCTATTATCTATTCTACCGAACAATAGCCTATTCAACATCTACCTTGTTGTAAGTTCTAAAGCCTTTTTTTGATCTACTGCCAATTGTGCTTTAAGGTCATCTAAGGAGGAAAATCGTTTTTCGTCTCTTAAACGGTGTAGTACATTTACTTGAATTTGTTGACCATACAAATCCGCATCAAGGTTAAAATAATGAATTTCTATAGACCTTATTCGCCCGTTTACAGTGGGATTGAAACCAATATTCATCATTCCGTAAACAACAGCTCCTTGCAAAAGACTAGATACTACGTACACCCCATTTTTAGGAATCTGTTTATACTCCTCCGCTATGGCTAAATTAGCCGTGGGAAAAGATAAAGTTCTCCCCACTCCTTTACCCTTTACAATAGTTCCTGTAAGTAAATATGCGTATCCCAAAAAAGCATTGGCAGTTCTAATTTCACCTTGTTCTAAGGCTTTTCTAATTTTTGTAGAACTTACAGAAATAGCCGCTATTTCTTGTGCTGGTATTTCTTCTACTTCAAAATCTAAGGCTGCACCAAAAGCGATGAGATCCTTTATGTTCGCATTTCTATTGCGCCCAAACCGATGATCGTAACCAATAATTATTTTTTTAGATTTTAAGAGGTTTACCAATATATCTCTTACAAACTCTGTTGCAGACAACCTAGAAAAATCTTTGGTGAACGGTTGTATTATAAGCACATCCAAACCCAACCTCTCTAAAATTGCTGCTTTTTCTGCTACAGTATTTAGCAATTTTATATCTGTATTACTTTGCAGCACCATTCTCGGATGCGGAAAAAAAGTAAGCAAAGCAGATTTGAGTCCTGTCTTCTTTGCAGCGGTAATAATACGCTGTAAAATTTTTAAATGACCAATATGTACCCCATCAAACGTACCTATAGTTATCACTACTGGATGCTCTTCTGTATATTTTGAGATGCTATGTACTGTAATCACGTCTAATGCGGAATAAAAAACTATATTTATACGTCAAATAACCTATTAATGCTTTCAAAATTACGCCTAGTTTTATCAATTTCCATATTTTTTCTTTCATTTTATATAAGCGCACAAGGTGGTTATTGGAAAAATGCTACGGTACCTCCTAGCATCCAAAAAAACCTTTTAAAGCAGTTTTCTATAAAGAATGCCTCCTTATTTACATTGGATGAGGTCGCATTTAAAAAGCAAATTGCCGCTATTAGCAGGTCTAAGAAAACATCAGACATTGTTTACTTTCCTAATACCGATGGTGAAATTATTGGTTTTAACGTGATAGAAACCCCTGTTTTTTCTACCGCACTTGCTAAAAAATATCCTAACATAAAATCTTACAGTGGTATTGGGATTAAAGATCCTGAAGATAGAATTCGCTTTAGCGTTTCCCATAAAGGTGTACAGAGTATGATTAAATCCCTAGGGGCAAATCGTACTATTTTTATAGAAAAGAGTTCCAATAATGTGTATGTAGTGTACCGTTCTAAAGAGCATCTTAAGAAGAAAAAAACGTTCTCCTGTAAACCAGCTCCTAGTATTTCATATAAAAATAGAAGCAACGCATCAAAACTAGTAGACGACCAACAACTAAGAACGTATAGAATTGCGGTGGCTGCATCTGGAGAATATACCCAATACCATGGCGGCACAAAAACAGATGCCTTAGCAGCTATTAACGCTACGCTAACACGAATTAATGAAGTTTTTGAAAACGACTTAAATGCTTCATTAAGCCTTGTAGCAGATACTGACCTTGTTATCTATACAGACCCTGATACAGATCCTTTTTCTGGTGATCTTTCTATAGCCACTCAAAACACATTAGACGCTGTTATTGGCGAGGCAAATTATGATATTGGACATTTGTTTAACCAGAGTAATGGTGGCTTAGATGGTTTTGCAGGGTTTATTGGTGGAATTTGTGAGAGTGGTAAAAAAGGAAGTGCCTACAGTACTTTTGCTACCCCAAAAGGAGATTTATTTGATATAGACCTTGTGGCGCATGAGTTAGGACACCAGCTTGGCGCAAATCACACCTTCTCACATGAGCAAGAAGGCACTAATGTTCAAGTAGAACCAGGCAGTGGAACTACTATTATGGGCTATGCGGGAATTACGGGAGCTAACGATGTTGCCCCAAATAGTGACGCCTATTTTAATGTAGTTAGTATTGAACAAATGAATACCCGATTACAATTCACCTCCTGTGCTGTTACAACCACTTTAAATAATACTCCCCCCAGCATAACGCCTATACCTGACTATACAATACCTACAGGTACTGCTTTCTTGTTGGAAGCAACAGCTACAGATGTAGATACCTCGGATATTTTAACCTACACTTGGGAACAAGTAGACGATGGCTTTATAACGCAAGACATTTTTGGTCCTAGTAGCCTGAACGGTGCGCTATTTAGATCGTTGCCTCCTTCCATAGCACCACAACGCTATTTCCCATTATTATCTCGAGTTATTGATGGTACTCTTACACAAACAAACCCTACCATAGGTGCTGCATGGGAAACTATATCGCTTATAGAACGGACTATAAATTTGAAAGCTACCGTTAGAGACAATGCTTTAGGTGGTGGACAATCTACTACAGAAGCTGTACTTATTTCTGTTATAGATACTGGCGAAATTTTTGAAGTAACATCGCAAGCAACTCCTGTACAATATGAAGCAGGAGATGTGCATGAGGTACGGTGGAATGTTGCCAATACGGATATTTCTCCTATAAACACTACTAGAGTTTCTATCTACCTTTCTGTAGATGGTGGCTTTACATACCCTACAATACTAGCGGAAAACGTACTAAATAATGGAAGCTACACTATTCTTGTACCTGCAATACCTACTACCAGCGCTAGGCTTATGGTAAAAGCTATTAATAACGTTTACTACGCTATTAATTCCGCTAATTTTACTATTTTAGAAGCTCCTGTGATCTTAAATTTTGATACTATAACGCCCGTGGCATGTGCTACAAACACAGTTGAAATTGACTTTACCTATAATACTTATAATGGCTTTTCTGAACAAAGTTCTTTTAGTGTACGCAACCCTATTGCTGGTATTAATTATTCTTTTTCTCCTTCAAATACGACAGCAAACGGGACACCCGTAACACTTACATTGTCTAACCTTAACAGTTTAGAAACAGCTAATTATCCTATTCAAGTAGCTACTACAGCACCAAGCTTCACTAAAGAAACGCCATTACAATTAGCCTTTTATAAAAATACGTTGGAAGAAGTAGTTTTGGTTTCTCCAGAGAATAATACTACTAATATTATCTCAGATACCGCACTGGTTTGGGAAAGTACATCACAAAGCGAGCAATACACCGTTGAAATAGCTACAGATGTAAATTTTGCAAATATAATAGAAACCGCTTCGACTATTGACACTAGCTATACCCCTAAAAATGTAGCGCAAAATACGCAATACTTTTGGCGTGTACGAGCAAGTAACTTATGTGATACTGGAAATTTTAGTGAGGCGGCCCGTTTTACCATGGCCGTTATAAACTGCGCCACATACACGGCTTTAGACACTCCCTTGATTATAGATGAAGAAAACCCTGCTACGGTTCTTTCTACCATTAGAATAGACAAAGACCTTCCTATCTCAGATATCAAAGTTTCTACAATAATACGGCATTCTTATATAGGCGATTTAAGCTTAACACTTATATCGCCACAAGGCATACGGATTCCATTAATTACTGAAGCTTGTGGCATTGCGCGCAATATTAATGTAACGTTTTCAGATACTAGTGTTGGTGTAGTATGCGATGAGACCACTCCTGCTATTAATGGAACCTACAAACCTTTAAACTCCTTTAACCCTCTGTTGGGTATTTCTGTTTTTGGCGAATGGACTCTAGAGGTGGTTGATGCGTATGATAATGATGGCGGTACCATTGAATCTTTTTCGTTAGAAGCATGTTTGGAGGGTGATGTGGAACCGGACGATGACGGTGATGGTATTTTTAATACGAATGATGTTTGCCCAAACACGCCTGCCGAACAGGAGGTTGATACTACAGGCTGTCCTATTTATCGGTTTTCAGACACACAATTTAATATAAGTACTACAAATGAAATTTGTGAAAGGGCAAACGATGGCACTATTGTTATTGCTACAGAAACTGTCCTTAACTACACCGCAACATTAAGGTATGCTAGAATAACTACCGTTTTCAATTTTACTGAGAGTCTTACTATTCCTAATGTAGCGTCTGGTGATTATGAGCTTTGTATTACCGCAACTGAAAATGCTATAAATTATGAACCTTTCTGCTCAACACTGCGTGTAGCTACCAGTGAGCAATTATCAGTAAACACTTTACGCACTGAAAATTCAAACAACGTTATGCTTACTATGGCTGGGACGCCTCCTTTTATTGTAGTTTGGAATAATTTACGTAGTGTAAGCACAGCAAGATCTAGAGCTTTAATATTAAAACCTGGCATTAATAATCTTAGTGTAACTACAGAAAATGAATGCCAAGGAAGTTATGAAGAATCATTTTTACTGGGCGATACACCAGCCGTATACCCTAATCCATTTACAGATACTATCACCCTCTATTTTGGCGAAAGATCCGGCAGGGTCGTTATGAATATTTTTAGTGCTAACGGAGAGTTTTTAAAAAATATAGCGTTGTTTGTAGTAGATGGAACCGTACAGGCTCCTATGCCACAATTACCTGCTGGCGTGTATTATCTTGCATTTGAAGGTACGGATTTTTCTTCAGCAACTAAAATAATTAAACGCTAGCACTATAGTTAGCTATTGTTAAACTGATTCATGGTAATTGCTATGCCCGCAAGGGCAAATGACTGTATAGCATCGCAAGATTGTACAATACGCTTACGCATAGCTGTGGTTTCTTCTTCGCTCCATGTACCTAAGACGTAGTCTACCTGCCTGCCTGTTCCAAAATCTGCTCCTACTCCAAACCTAAATCTATTGTAAGTAGCTGACTCTAAAAATAATTGGATGTCTTTTAATCCATTATGCCCACCATCGCTGCCTTTCATTTTAATGCGGATGGTACCAAATGGTAAATGAATATCGTCTGTAACTACCAATATATTCTCTAGTGGTATGCGTTCCTTATCCATCCAATATTTTAGGGCTTTACCACTTCTATTCATATAAGTTGATGGTTTTAGGCAAAGGATAGTTCTGCCTTTAACTTTAAAGCTGCCTAAATCCCCTAGCTTTTCTGTTTTAAATGTAAAGTCCTCTTTTTGAGAAAGTGCATCCAAAATTTTAAATCCAATATTATGCCTTGTTTCTGCATACTCATCACCAATATTTCCAAGACCTACTATCAAAAATTTTTTCATCTTACTAATATCATTTCGCAGCTCCTTTAGAAGCTCTTAATCAAAATTGCGTTTATAACCCACGGTGCAAAATTACAATACACTGTGCAAAATGTATCTATTACCAGAGAAATATTGAAAGATGCCAAAGTTATGGGGAGTTCTATTAGTTCCATTCTTAACGAAAGGCACTTTTAAAGATTGGTTTGTGAGCATAAAAAAAGCATTCAAATACAAGTATTTGAATGCTTTTCTAGTATTTACATTAGATTAAATTCAGCTATTCTTGTGATTCCTCTGTTCCTGCTTCAGCACCTTCTTCTCCATCTTCTTCTTCGTCATCTATCAACACTGCCGTACGAGCCATCTTAACTTGTACTACGGTAGTTGTTTCTGGGTGTAGAATTGTAAAGTCGTCATTTAGTAAGGTCTCTACGGTAATATTACCACCAATTTTTAATTTTGATATATCAATATCAAAGAAATCTGGCAAATTATCTGGTAATGCTTTGATAGCTAATTTTCTCTTTCTGAACAGTAAACGACCACCATTTTTAACACCTGGCGAACTTCCGTTTAAACGCACAGGAATATTCATAGTTACTGCCTTATCATCAAATAATTGATAAAAATCTACATGTATAATAGCATCTGTTACAGGATGAAATTGGATATCCTGCATGATGGCTTTAAGCGCTGTACCACCTTCTAACTCAACCGCAACCGTGTGTGCATTGGGCGTGTAAACCAAATCTCTGAACGCTAATTCTGTTGCTGAAAAATGCAATGGTTTATCCCCTCCGTATACTACGCAAGGAACCAAGCCAGCATTACGTAGAGCCTTAGTTGCCTTTTTGCCCACGCTTTCTCTTTCTGATCCTTTAATTGTAATTGACTTCATTATATATATTAGGTATTAATTAAGTTATTAAGCACTGTTTGCTACTACATCAAAAATTTTGATGAAATAGAATTGTTATTATGCACTCTACTCATTACCTCAGAAAATAATTTAGCACAGCTAAGTACCCGCACCTTATCACTCTTTATTTCTATAGGAATGGAATCTGTAATTATTAATTCTGTAAGTTGAGATTTTTCTATTTTATCATACGCATCACCAGATAAAAGCCCGTGTGTGGTAATAGCTCTTACACTTACTGCCCCACGCTCCATCATTAAATCTGCTGCTTTTGTTAACGTACCTGCGGTATCTACCATATCATCTACTAGTACCACATTTTTACCTTGCACATCTCCTATTAACTCCATGTGCGAAATAATATTGGCTTTCTCACGCTGTTTGTAACAAACTACCACATCGCTTTCTAACGCTTTAGAATAGGCATATGCCCTTTTAGAACCTCCCATATCTGGTGAAGCTATGGTAAGGTTGTCTAAGCCTAAATTTTTGAGGTAGGGAAGAAATAATGTAGAGGCGAATAAGTGATCTACAGGTTTTTCGAAAAATCCTTGAATTTGATCTGCATGCAAATCCATGGTTATTATTCTTGTGGCACCTGCTGTTTCTAGCATTTTGGCAACTAACTTTGCCGCAATAGGAACTCTAGGCTTGTCTTTTCTGTCTTGTCTTGCCCAACCAAAATAAGGAATTACTGCGGTTACATGGCGTGCAGATGCTCTTTTAGCGGCATCTATCATCAACAACATTTCCATTAAATTCTCAGGACCTGGATGTGTAGAACCAATAATAAAAATTCTTGTACCTCTTATAGATTCTTCAAAAGAAGGTTGAAATTCACCATCGCTATATCTAGAAAACAATACGTTACCAAGCTTCATACCATAGGCTTCAGCAATTTTTTCTCCTAACGCTGTGCTTTGAGAACATGCAAATATTTTAGGTTCTGGTACTTGGTATGCCATAATTGTGTGTATTGACCGTCTAATTTATTAACGAATAAACTCAGAAGTGCCTGTTTTCTAAGGAGGTGCAAATTTAGAAATTAATTTGCGTTGCTAGACTATAAATCTTGATATTTTTGCCCATTAAAGAAATTAATTTTTTAATATTGCAAGCTAGCAATTTATAGAATGCTCGAGTGGCGGAACTGGTAGACGCGCTGGATTCAAAATCCAGTTCTTCGGAGTGCGGGTTCGATTCCCGCCTCGAGTACAAGAGAAAAAGCTTAGATGAAAATCTAGGCTTTTTTTGTGTTTAAATACGACATTCTTTAACCACCTTAAATTAGTTTTGGAAACTGGTCTTACCTATAATTTTTATCGTAATAAATACCGTTGGTTCATTAGGCTTAATAACAGTTGAAAACTTATAGAATCCTTATGTTATTATACTACACAACAAATACTTAGCAAAGAATCTTAGAAAAGGAATATTCATGTAAATGTAATAGTAAGCAACTATTTAAACCATCCATAACCCTCAAAACAAATCTTAAACTGGGGCGAAAACTAAAAGATTTTGATTTTTTGTAGCGTACAGCCAAAACCCAGTGTAGCTTTCTTAATATTTAAATACCTGTGCAGCTTTTATAAAAAATTATTAGACCTAGAAGCGTTCTTGAATTAAAATACATGAAGTAACTATAGTTTCCTTCCTTAAAAATAAGTTGTTTTGTACGTACCGCTTTAAAACTCTATAATTCTTTTACGTGCTAGATAGTTTTTCCATAGTAACGAATAACAATAATGTATACATGACAAGCAATAATCAAAGAGCCGAACTACAAGGTCAAATATGGAAAATAGCCAACGATGTACGTGGTGCAGTAGATGGATGGGATTTTAAGCACTTTGTATTAGGTACATTGTTCTACCGTTTTATTAGTGAAAATTTTACCAATTATATTGAAGCTGGTGATGAAAGTGTAAATTATCCAAAGCTATTAGATGATGTAATCTCACCAGAAATAAAGGACGATGCTATTAAAACTAAAGGGTATTTCATCTACCCTAGTCAGCTTTTTATAAATGTTGTTAAAAATGCAAACGATAATGAAAATCTGAACACAGATTTAGCAGCAATATTCTCTGCAATAGAAAATTCTGCAAATGGTTACCCGTCAGAAGAGGATATAAAAGGTTTATTTGCCGATTTTGATACTACTAGTAACCGACTAGGTAATACGGTTGAGAATAAAAATAACCGACTTGCATCAGTTTTAAAAGGCGTAGAAGGCTTAAAACTTGATGGTGAATTTGAAGATAGTGAGATTGACTTTTTTGGCGACGCTTATGAGTTTCTTATCCATAAATATGCAGCCAATGCGGGTAAGTCTGGTGGGGAATATTTTACACCTACAAACGTATCGCAGTTAATTGCGCAATTGGCAATGCACAAGCAAGAAAAAATAAATAAAATTTATGATCCTGCTGCAGGTTCTGGCTCTTTACTTTTACAAGCTAAAAAACACTTTGATAATCATATAATCGAAGAAGGTTTTTATGGGCAAGAAATAAACCATACCACTTATAACTTAGCACGTATGAATATGTTTTTACATAACGTAAACTACGATAAGTTTCATATAGTGCTGGGCGACACCTTAATGAACCCACAATTAGGTGATGATAAACCGTTTGATGCCATAGTTTCTAACCCGCCATATTCTATAAAATGGAAAGGGAGTGATGACCCTACACTAATTAATGACGACCGTTTTGCTCCTGCAGGTGTTTTAGCACCAAAATCTAAAGCAGATTTTGCATTTGTACTCCATTCATTAAGTTATTTATCTCCTAAAGGTAGAGCAGCATTGGTTTGTTTTCCTGGTATTTTTTATCGTGGTGGTGCAGAACAAAAAATAAGAAAGTATTTGATAGATAATAACTATGTAGAAACCATTATCAATTTAGCGCCTAATTTATTTTACGGTACAACTATAGCGGTTACATTATTAGTTTTATCTAAACATAAAACAGATACTAAAACACAGTTTATTGATGCTACAAGTGCAGATTTCTTTAAAAAAGTAACCAACAACAATGAGATGACGGATGCACACATTGCAAAAGTTATGGAAATGTTTGATAGTAAAGAAGAAGTTGAATATGTAGCCACAACTATTAATAATGCTAAAATAGCAGAAAACGATTATAACCTTTCTGTTAATTCTTATATAGAAGCGAAAGACACACGCGAAAAAATAGATATTACAGAACTAAATAAAGAGGTTAATGAAACGGTTAGGAAGATAGATAAACTACGTGCCGATATTAATAATATTGTTAAGGAGATTTGAGCATGAGTGAGTTAGAAAAATTATTGATAGGTGTTGAAGTTGAATGGAAATCTTTAGAGAGTGTTTGTAGTGTTTTAAAAGGAAAGCAGTTAAATAAAACTGAACTTACAGAATTAGGAGATTATCCTGCCTATAATGGTGGTACTAATTATTCTGGATTTACAAATAAATTTAATGTTGATAAAAATACTACTATAATAAGTCAAGGGGGTGCTTCGGCTGGTTTTGTTCAATTTATCAAAAGAAAATTTTGGGCAAATGCACATTGTTATTATTTGAAACCTGATATAGATGTAGTTGAAAATAAATATGTTTATTATTTTGTTGAAAATAAACAGAGTAATCTTACGAACTTTCAATTTGGGGCAGGGATACCTGCATTAAAATCGGATGTAATTAAAAAATTACAAATCCCAATCCCAAGTTCAAATAATCCAGAAAAATCCCTAAAAATCCAAAAAGAAATAGTTCGTATTCTAGACACTTTTACAGAACTTACAGCAGAACTTACAGCAGAACTTACAGCACGTAAAAAACAATATGATTATTATCGAGAACAATTGTTGAGTTTTGATGAGAATGAAGTAGAATATTTACCTATGGGTGATGACAGTGTTGGTAAATTTATTAGAGGTGGTGGACTACAGAAAAAAGATTTTACTGATTCAGGCGTTGGTTGTATACATTATGGTCAAATCTATACACACTATGGAACATATGCTGATAGAACAAAATCATTTGTTTCAAAAGAATTTGCAAAGAAAGCTCGCATAGCAAAACATGGAAATTTAGTCATAGCAACAACAAGTGAAACGGATGGAGATTTATGTAAAGCTGTGGCTTGGTTAGGTAATGAAGAAATAGCGGTAAGTAGTGATGCTTGTTTTTTTAGACATAATTTAAACCCTAAATATGTAGCCTATTTTTTTCAAACAGAACAATTTCATAAACAAAAAAGGTCTTTTATTACAGGTGCAAAAGTAAGACGGGTAAATGCTAGTAATTTAGAAAAAATTAAAATTCCTGTGCCTTCATCAAGAGAGCAAAAACGTATAGTTAGTATTTTAGATAAATTCGATATTCTAACAACCTCAATAAGCGAAGGTCTACCAAGAGAAATAGAGTTACGTAAAAAACAATACGAGTATTACCGTGAAAAGCTGTTAACGTTTCCTAAACAAAACAAATAATGAGCACCTACAAAACCATAGCCGAATCAAATAATTTTATTGTTTTAGATAAATACAAAAAGTTTTCAGAACTAAATGAAGTAGCTGCAAGTTACCAAACAGAGGCAGATTTAGAGAAAGAACTGGTAAAAGATTTAGTAAACCAAGGGTATGAATATGTAAAAGATTTGACTACACCAATAGCAATGTTGGCTAATGTACGTGTACAATTGCAGGCTTTGAATAACATGCAATTTACCAACAAAGAATGGGATCGTTTTGTAGTAGAATATTTAGATAAACCAAGTGATACTTTAGTAGATAAAACAAGAAAATTACACGACAATTATATTTACGATTTTGTATTTGATGATGGTCATATTCAAAATATTTATTTAGTCGATAAAAAAAATGTGGTTCGCAATAAGTTGCAGGTCATCTCTCAATTCGAACAAACTGGCACAAATGCCAATCGTTATGATGTTACCATTTTAGTAAATGGTTTGCCTTTACTACAAGTAGAGTTAAAAAAACGTGGTGTAGCTATTCGTGAGGCTTTTAATCAGGTACACCGCTACACTAAAGAAAGTTTTAATAGTGAAAATTCACTTTTTAAATACTTACAGATATTTGTAATTTCTAATGGTACAGACAGTCGTTATTTTGCTAATACGGTAGAGCGTAATAAAAATAGTTTCGATTTTACAATGAATTGGGCAAAGTCAGACAATTCGTTAATAAAAGATTTAAAAGACTTTACGACAACTTTTTTTGACAAGCGTACACTTTTAAACGTATTGTTAACTTACTCCGTTTTTGATGTAAGTAATGTATTACTGGTAATGAGACCCTATCAAATTGCAGCAACAGAGCGTATTTTATGGAAAATAGAAAGCTCCTTTAATGCAAAAAAATGGGCAACAACAGAAAGTGGTGGTTTTATATGGCATACTACAGGTTCTGGTAAAACATTAACAAGTTTTAAGGTGGCAAGATTAGCAACGAAACTTGATTTTATAGATAAAGTATTTTTTGTGGTGGATAGAAAAGATTTAGATTTCCAGACCATGAAAGAGTACCAACGATTTTCACCAGATAGCGTAAACGGTTCAGATAGTACAGCAGGATTAAAAAGAAATATAGATAAAACTGATAATAAAATTATTGTTACCACCATTCAGAAGTTAAATAATTTAATGAAAGGTGAAAATGATTTAGCTATTTATAAAAAGCAAGTAGTCTTTATTTTTGATGAAGCACACCGTTCACAATTTGGAGAAGCACAAAAGAATTTAAAAAAGAAGTTTAAAAAATACTATCAGTTTGGATTTACAGGAACGCCAATTTTTCCTGAAAATGCTTTAGGTTCAGAAACTACAGCAAGCGTATTTGGTAGAGAGCTACATTCTTACGTTATTACAGACGCTATTAGAGATGAAAAAGTACTAAAGTTTAAAGTAGATTATAATAATGTGCGCCCTAAGTTTAAAGGGGTTGAAACAGAGCAGGACTTAAAAAAATTATCGGGAGCAGAAAATAAAAAAGCGTTGTTACATCCTGTTCGTATTAAAGAGATTTCGCAATACGTTTTAAAACATTTTAGACAAAAAACACACCGCACAAAAGGAACTAACAACGGTTTTAATGCCATGTTTGCAGTAAGTAGTGTAGATGCAGCAAAGTGTTATTATGAAGAATTAAATACCCTTCAAAAAGATAGCCACAAGCCGTTAAAAATAGCAACCATTTTTTCCTTTGCAGCGAATGAAGAGCAAGGAGCAATTGGAGAAATTCAAGAGGAAACATTTGAGCCTACAGCTATGAATAGTAGTGCTAAAGAGTTTTTAACAGCAGCTATTGAGGATTATAATGCTATGTTTAAAATGAATTATGGTATTGATAGCAAAGGTTTTCAAGACTATTACCGAGATCTTGCTAAACGTGTAAAAAGCAAAGAGGTTGATTTACTAATAGTAGTAGGTATGTTCTTAACAGGTTTTGATGCTCCTACCTTAAACACCTTGTTTGTAGATAAAAATTTGCGTTACCATGGTTTAATGCAAGCATTTTCGCGTACCAACCGTATTTATGATGCTACTAAAACTTTTGGAAATATTGTAACCTTTAGAGATTTAGAACAAGCCACAATAGATGCAATTACGCTTTTTGGTGATAGTAATACTAAAAATGTAGTACTAGAAAAAAGCTATAAAGAATATTTAGATGGATTTATAGATATTGTATCTGGTAAAGCACGCCGCGGTTATGTAGAAGTAATAGAAGAATTAAAAGAAAAATTCCCTAATCCTAATGAAATTGTAACAGAAAAAGATAAAAAAGAATTTTCTAAACTCTTTGGCGAATATTTACGAGTAGAAAATATACTTCAAAATTATGACGAGTTTAATCATCTAAAAGAACTCCAAAACATAGATACAACAGATACAAATGCGGTAGAAGCATTTAAAGATGTTAACTTCTTAACAGACGACGATATTGCAAGCATGCAAGCCATTGAGGTGCCTGCCGAAAGAATAGTTCAAGATTACCGCTCTACGTATAACGATATTCGCGATTGGTTAAGACGAGAGAAAAAAGGAAATGAAGCAGAAAAGTCAGGCATTGATTGGGATGATGTTGTTTTTGAGATAGACCTATTAAAATCTCAAGAAATAAACTTAGATTATATTTTAGAGTTGCTATTTGATAGCAGCAAGAAAACCAAAAACAAGTCAGAATTAATAGAAGAAATAAGGCGTGTAATACGTGCAAGTATAGGCAATAGAGCAAAAGAAAGTTTGGTGGTAGATTTTATCAATGAAACCAACTTTAATGATGTAAAAGAAAAAGCTACCATTATAGATACTTTCTTTGCATATGCACAAGAAAAACAAAGAGCAGAAGCATCGGTTTTGATAACAGGTGAAAATCTAAACGAGGAAGCTGCAAAACGTTATATAACAACCTCTTTAAAACGTAAATATGCTAGCGAAAACGGTACAGCTCTAAATTCAATCTTACCCAAAATGAGTCCTTTAAATCCTCAATATTTAATTAAAAAACAAACAGTTTTTCAAAAAATAGCATTTTTTATAGAAAAGTTTAAAGGTATTGGCGGGCATATTTAAAATTTAAACATCTATTATAGATACCACTGAAGAAGGTATTACACAAAAAATTTGCGCCATCCTGCTATGTAGATTTTAAAAAATGGCTAGAAGTTTGATGTATACCCCCCTAGTTTACAGTATTCCTAAAATGGTGGAGTCTTTCTCGCCCAGAAAAAATAGCTGTAAAATCATTAAACGTTTGTAAACGAATAATTTGTACATTACAATTCCTAAAATTGTCATGCTAAAATCATAATAGTTAATTATTATCATAACAATTAAGCCTGATGCTAAAAGTAATGCTATAATGAAGGATAGATCTTGTTTAGAATGTGGTACTGAGATTGTTGGTAGAATAGATAAAAAGTTTTGTAACGATTATTGTCGTAATGGATACAATAATAATGTTAACAAGGATAGTAAAAATCTTCTTAGAAACATTAACAACCGGTTACGGAAAAATTATAGAATTTTAGAAGGTTTCAAATTAAATGATGGTAAGACAAAAACCACACGTACCAGATTAATAGACAAAGGATTCGATTTTGATTTCATTACAAATCTCTACACCACAAAAAAAGGTACAGTTTATTACTTTGTATACGACCTTGGCTACCTTCCCTTAGAGAATGAATATTATATGATTGTAAAAAGGGAATAAAACAATTACTTATAGTTATGACCACTTAATTTTAAAGCGGCTACAACGATATCTTTTCGGCTTATTTGCCCTACTAACAGACCCTTTTTCATAACCGGCAACCTTCTCCTGCTATGTTTTACAAATATAGCTGCAGCATCAAAAATAGAAATATCATGCGGAATAGTTTCCACTTCTTTGGTCATAAAATGGTCTACGCTTTTATTTAAGATAGGCTGGTTGAAATACCTGCTCTCGGAAATCTGTTTCATACAATCTGCTTCTGAAACTATCCCTACTAAAAAACCACCATCGTCCAAGACTGGACCACCAGATATATGATTTTTCGCAAAAGACTCCATGACCTCTAAAATGGATTGCTCTGGGTGAAAGGTAATGAGCTTTGTAGTCATATAATCCGCTACTAAAATTGGCGCTTCAAATTCTCTCTTAAATACCTTACGGATTCCTTGAAAACTTTTAATACCCATAGCTGCGATTTTATGATTCCTATTAAATATAGTTAAAATAAAGACTGTTATCATATAAAAATGTTAATTTTTTAATTATTCCTAATTAAATAGCTGAAATGCTGATATATCCTACCTACGCATCTGCTTAAAATTTAATACATCGTTTGCTTGAGTTACTTTTAAAAATGCAGCAGTTAAACTTACTTTACAATTTATCTTTATATGCAGATAAATTTTATAACTTTTTAAATTACGACCTAACGATTGAAGAAGAAAATAGGAATTATTGGTTGCGGTTGGCTAGGCCTACCATTAGCGGAGTTTTTAATTGATAAGGGGTATATTATTCATGGTACTACTACCAATATTAATAAGTTACCATTACTAGAAAAGGAAGGTATTAATCCCTATCTAATAAACGTTTCACCTTCCAAAATAGTTGGTGCAATAGCTGCCTTTTTAGACCCACTGGAAGTTCTTATTATAAATATTCCTCCAAAATTGCGTGGGGCTGGCGAGAAGGAAAGTTATACTGCTAAAATAGAACTACTGCATAAAGCTATTTTAGAATCTTCTGTAGAGAAAGTTATATTTATAAGTAGTACATCGGTTTATGGAGATTGTGTTGGCAGTGTCTCAGAAGACACTATACCACTACCAAGCACCTCATCTGGTATGCAGCTCTTGGAATGTGAGCAGCTACTTTTAAATTGCAAAAAGTTGCAATCAACAATTCTTAGATTGGGCGGTTTAATTGGGCCTAAAAGACACCCTATTACCATGCTCTCTGGAAAGAAGGGATTAAAAAATGGAAATGCTCCCGTAAACCTTATTCACCTTAATGACTGTATTTCTATTATTTACAAAATACTAGAGAACGATTTATTCAGCTTCCTTTATAATGTTGTAGCTAATGAACACCCTATAAAGCAAGAATACTATAGGAGTATGGCGCAGCGTAGAAACTTAATACCCCCTTCCTACATCACTACTGAAGGGAAAAATTTCAAAAAAATAATAAGTTGTAAGAATTTTATTACTAAAAGTAGCGTTAATTTTACATCCATTTACGAATAATTGACAACTACTTCTTTGTATTTGACAACAGAACCGTAGCTGTCGTGTTAAGATATCGTTGATTTATAACCTTTTACCGATTAAGTAACTAAATTTATACCATCGTTAAAATTATAATGACATGGAAAGATCAAAAACAAAAGGACGAATTTTAATAGAATTAAATTTATTAATCTCTGAAAGCACTCATCCAGCACTTGCTGAGAAATTTGAGTCGTTACATACTGCTATACTTAAAAAATATTATAACGCTACTGATGTTTGCATAGACTATCATAGAAGTAGAATTACTTTAGCGATTGTTACAGATGATAAAGAATACAACCCAGAAGGCATAAATACGCATCTTCCTATTTTGCCTGCTAATATATTTGTAGCTAACATGGAGCAATTTTTAAAATCTTGCATAGAGGATACTAACAGAAATATTCCCTTCTATGCTCAACTAGTGAAAGAATATAAAAACAAAAAACATACTTCAATGTGTGCTTGATACTATAGTGATTATAAAAAAAGGTGCTAAATACTCGATATTATTTAGCACCTTTTTCAATGGTGAATGTTCCAATACTCTTCTAGTTGTTCGCTCTCGTATACAGGACAATTTGTTATGGATTAAACCTTAAAAATCTAAAAGGCGATCATCTGACAGTGTGCCTGCTACTATAATATTAAACTGATCTTGAAGATCCTGATAAGCAGTAATCATTTCATGCATTGCGGGCTGAGGATCTAGTCTATACTCTAAAGCACTTTTAACCTTAAGAATAAACGTTTTTAATACCTTTTGCCTACTTCGTATCTGAGGCACATTGAATAATTCTGGGTACACAGACTCTTTTAAAAGCGCTTCATTTTCTAGTAGATTATCTATAAATAAGACTAAATCTTCTCTATATTTTACTTTACTAACGCTATTAAATGTTTGATCAAAACTCTTAAATGCTTTCCAATTCTCTAGTAGCCCTAAAACCTCTGGCTTCATGATTATTTCGATACTTTTTAAGTCCAAATTTAACTGCCTATCTGCATCTTGTTCTCTACTAATTTCTTTAGCTTCTTCTTTACAAGAAATAGCAAATATTAGCAGTATCCCTAAATAAGCATATTTCTTTAGATTTCGGTAAATATAAGAATGGCTCATTATACAACTATTAGTAATACAATTCAATTTTTTAATACTACGGGGTTTCTCTGACGTCTTCGCACAGAACATTATCCATATTATTACTTTGCGTATCATTATCTGTATGTAGTACAGAAATATCTCCTGTAGATTCCAATACCACCATCTGCACTTGCTCTAAGCGTAAAACGTTTGCTTCCCTCAATTTAGACATTAGTTGTGATTTTTGTATGCGCGCATGTTTCAAATTATCTTCTAAAATAGTACTGCCTTTCATGAGTAATAGCGGTTTGTTAGAAATAATTGTATCTATTACAGGAAATACTCTTTGTAGGTAAGAAAATATAAAAGTTAATACCAATAAACTTGCTATAGCTACCGCACCATGTACTACGGTAGTACTAGAAGTTAATGTGGCTGCTAGAATACTACCTAATGCAATTGTAAAGGCAAAATCATAGGCTGTAAATTTCGCAAAAGACCGCAGCCCTACAAGCCGCGTAAGTATGATTATAATAAAAAAGAGCAGTATGCTACCTACAACCGTTGCAAATAGAGGGTCGTCCGCTTTGTAAATCCAATCCATATCTTACATTTTTATATTGATTATTAAAAATAGTGTTTAAATAATTATTTCTAAATAATCACTAACAGTTCTAAACTAAACAAGTTGCTATTACGTGTTAATAGCAACTTGTTTCTATTACAAACGTAGCTTCTTAAAGTTAAAAATTAGGACTACTTAGCATCTAATCATGATACAAAAGTGCTTACTATTTACTTCTCAACTTTTAATAAGGTATTTACCCTAAGCCTCAAACTTCAACTTTTTCTCTATAGCCATGATTATTTCGTTAGCAATATCTTTCCCTGTTGCATTTTCTATACCTTCTAAACCTGGGGAAGAGTTCACTTCTAATAGTAAGGGCCCTTTGTTAGAGCGAATGATATCTACCCCCGCAACGGCCAAGTCCAATATTTTAGCAGCTTTTAATGCCAGTTTCTTTTCTTCTGGTGTTATCTTAATAATAGATGCTTTACCGCCTTGGTGAATGTTTGCTCTAAATTCCCCCTTTGCAGCTTGGCGTTGCATACTAGCTACTACCTTGCCATTTACCACAAAACAACGAATGTCTTGCCCATTCGCCTCTTTTATAAATTCTTGTACTAAGATGTTCGTATTGACACTTTTAAAAGCGTTAATTACACTTTCTGCAGCTTTGTTTGTTTCTGCTAGTACTACTCCCTTACCTTGTGTACTTTCTAATAGCTTAATAATTAATGGCGCGCCATTTACCATTTTTATAAGATCTTTCGTATCCATAGGAGATTTGGCAAAACCTGTAATGGGTATATGAATATCGTTTTTAGAAAATAATTGTGATGCAAAGAGCTTGTCTCTAGACTGTGTAATCGCTTCTGCTGAGTTTTGGCAATAAGCTCCTAAATTATCAAACTGGCGGATTAGCGCACAACCGTAAAAAGTAACAGATGGTTTTATTCTAGGAATAACAGCATCAAAACCTTTTAGAATAGTGCCCCCTCTGTAGCGTATTTCAGGAGAATTAGCATCTAGTTTCATATAAGCTAATTCTACATTTAAAAACTGAATTTCATGTCCTCTAGCCTCAGCAGCTTCCAAAATTCGCTTATTGCTATAAAGTTCAGGATTGCTTGCTAATAATGCAATTTTTAATCCTGTTTTTTCCTTAAAGTAAGGTTTGTATTTTATATCTATATCCTCGTCTGTAAAGGCCTGGATCTGATAATTAGCAGCAGAATTTACTAGATAGCGTTCGCTTATTGCTTCCCTACCTAACAACATCCTAAACTCCATTGTATCTCTATTAGCTAGCGTAAGCTCAATATCAAAAGTAGCATCACCCATGGTTACAGCTGCTTTTACTACCAAACGTTTTTCAGATATTCCAGAAGAACTTTTAACCATACGGCGGTCTACCAATCTTGCTTCGCATGTAATACCTATACTCCTATTTTCTTGCAGTGGGTTTACTTCAAACTTTACCCATTCTTGGTTTCCCTTGTTATAAACTTTTAAATTGGTTGCTTGTATAGAGGAAGTTTTTGCTCCACTGTCTACTCTTGCCTTTATAGCTGGTATGCCCAAACCCTTAAAAACGCACCACTCTTCACTTCCTATTACTTGTAAGTTCTCCAAATTATTTTATCGTTTTCTTAATTCAAATAAATCTATCCTTCTATCTTTCAAATTGCGTACGGCGCCAAACTGATTTAATTCTCGCAGCAAATCTATATCTACATCTGCAATTAATATCATTTCTGTGTTTGGTGTTGCCTCCGCTTTAATTCCGTTGCTCGGAAAAGAAAAATCGCATGGTGTAAATACCATAGATTGTGCAAACTGAATATCCATATTCTGCACATTAGGTAAGTTACCCACACTGCCTGCAATAGCAACATAACACTCATTTTCTATCGCTCTTGATTGTGCACAATGGCGAACGCGAGAATATCCATTTTGCGTATCTGTTAAGAAAGGTACAAACAAAATATCCATACCTTCTTCTGCTAGCAATCTACTTAATTCTGGAAATTCTGAATCATAACAAATTAGCACCCCTATTTTACCACAATCGGTATCAAAAGTCCTTAACTGTGTTCCTCCCTGCATGCCCCATACTTTTGCTTCATCTGGGGTAACATGTAATTTTTCATACCGCTCCATAGTGCCATCCCTACGGCATAAATACCCTACATTGTACAGGCGACCGTCTATCATCTCTGGCATACTGCCCGAAATTATATTGATGTTGTATGAGATTGAAAATTCTGAGAACTTCTGTACAATTGCTTGGGTATGTTGAGCTAATTCCCTAATAGCATCTGATGTTCCTAAATGATTATCTTTTGCCATAAGTGGGGCATTGAAAAACTCTGGGAAAAGTGCAAAATCTGACCGATACCCAGATACGGCATCTATAAAATATTCTGCCTGTTCTAGCAAAGCATCTAAATCTTTATATGGGCGCATTTGCCACTGTATTAACCCTAAGCGCACAATCTTCTTTTTAGTGGCTGCCTTTTTTGATGGCTTTTTGTAGTAAATATTGTCCCATTCCATTAAAATAGCAAAATCATTAGAAGCAGCATCGCCTGGCAAATAGCCTTTCATGACTTTAGCAGGGTGAAAATCGTTACTAATTTGAAAATTGAGTACAGGGTCTTGGATTTCCTTTCTACGAACGTTAGCTATATATTCTTTTGGAGATAAAGTAGCAGCATGCTCATGATAGTTTGGCATTCTACCACCAAACACGATACTTTTTAAATTTAGATTTTCGCATAATTCTTTACGATAATCATACAATCTGCGCCCTAAACGCAAACCACGGAATTGAGGCTTTATAAAAACTTCTATACCATAGAGCACATCGCCGTATTTATTATGTGTGCTAAAAGTATAGTTTCCTGTGATTTCTTTATAGGTATGAGAATCGTCAAATTGGTCATAATCTACTACTATAGAAAGTGCTACCCCCGCTAACTGCCCATTGATTTTGATAACGACCTGACCTTCTGGAAATTTTTCAATAAGTGATGCTATATGTGCCTCTTTCCAGTAAGTATCTGGCATATTTACATAAGCAGCTATCATGGCAGCCTTTAACTCTTGGTAATCATCTAGATTCAAGAACTTTAAATCTATATTTTCTATAGCGTCAATTTTCATAAATTTTTATAAGTAAAGTTATAAATAGGCGGTAAGTATCAAAGACCTTTCAAATTTATCAGCGTTATTTTAAACGTTGGAATACACTAACTACTGGTTTTTATTCTCTCGCGTAAAGCATTAAAATAAAGCCTGAATAGCCACTAATTAGCAACAACACTTTTAGAAGTTTGTACCATTCTCACTACAGAAAACACTAATTAGGTGTTTGAAGGTTACTCGTCTTCTTCATCTAGTTTTAAATCTTCTGGTGCTGGTTCTACAACTGCGGCAGGATCATTATCTTCAAAACCGTCGTAATCTGCTTCGTTGTAATTTTCCATCGTGTATTCTAACTTCTCACTAATTTTAACTAGATACTTAGTATCGTTAGTCAAAACCTCAACAGCTTCTACTCTTTCGCCTCTAGAGTTTCTAAATGTAATTACATCTTCGTCATCATAACCATCTGGGTATCTTTCTACCGTTAGTTTCAAAACTTCTGGAGTTAGTTTTTTAAAATCTACGATTATCTTATTTAAGTGTGCGTGTTTGTCCATAATTACATATCTAAAATATAAGCAAATACTAAAGGAGCTACAATAGTAGCATCACTTTCTATAATAAATTTTGGAGTGTCTATAGCTAATTTTCCCCACGTTATTTTTTCATTAGGTACAGCCCCCGAATAGGAACCGTAACTTGTAGTACTATCGCTTATCTGGCAGAAGTAGCTCCAAAAAGGTGTATCTGTACGTTCCATGTCCTGATACAACATAGGTACTACACAAATAGGAAAATCGCCAGCAATACCACCACCAATTTGGAAGAATCCTATGCCGTTTGTTGCGTTATCGGTATACCAATCCGCTAAGAAAGTCATATATTCTATACCAGATTTTACAGTTGTAGCTTTTAATTCTCCTTTTAAAACATATGATGCAAAAATATTACCCATGGTACTATCTTCCCAACCTGGGCAAATTATAGGCAGATTTTTCTCCGCTGCAGCGTACATCCAAGAATCTTTAATGTCTATTTCATAATATTCTTCTAGGGCTCCAGACAGCAAAAGTTTATACATATACTCGTGCGGTAAATACCGTTCTCCCTTGGCTTCTGCATCTATCCAAATTTTTACAATATGTTCTTGAATTCTACGGAATGCTTCTTCTTCTGGTATACAGGTATCTGTAACACGGTTTAATCCTTTTTCTAAAAGATCCCACTCATCTTGCGCTGTCAAATCTCTGTAGTTTGGCACGCGTTTGTAGTGAGAATGTGCTACTAAATTCATAATATCTTCTTCAAGATTTGCTCCGGTACATGAAATAATTTGCACTTTATCTTGTCTAATCATCTCTGCAAAAATTTTACCAATTTCTGCGGTACTCATAGCGCCTGCTAGTGAAACCAACATTTTTGCGCCTCCTTGTAATTGTGCTTCGTAGCCTTTTGCTGCATCTACCAAAGCAGCAGCGTTAAAATGCAAATAGTATTTTTCTATAAAATTAGATATTGCTCCTTTATTCTTTATCATTTCTAAATTTTGTGTTTGAAACTGATTTTTCTGTCTTATTGTAACCTGCAGTAAATTCACTGTCTACATCCTCGTTAGAAAATTTATAACTCAGCATTTTGTAATATAATTTTGCTGCAAGAAAATCAGCACTCTTGTCTGCACCATTTGGGCAAAGTTCTACCAAATCAAAACCAACCACATTTTTTTCTTTAAATACTTGCTTCAAAAACTCTAGCGTCTCATACCATAGCAAACCACCTGGTTCTGGTGTTCCTGTAGATGGCATGATAGAAGGGTCTAAGGCGTCCAAATCAAAAGTAATAAGTACATTGTCTGTCATTAAATCTATGGCTTTATCCATCCAGAACTCATCTTGAACCATGTCATGAGCGAAAAATATTTTTTCAGGATCCATGAATGTCTTCTCTATAACATCCATAGACCTAATACCTACTTGAATTAAATTGGTAGTTTGGCTAGCTTCATGTACAGCGCATGCATGGTTGTACTTTGTGCCTTCGTAAGAAGCACGCAAATCTGCGTGTGCATCTATTTGAAGTACTGTTAAATTATCAAAGCACTCATTGAAGGCGCGTATAGTTCCTATAGATATGGAATGCTCCCCTCCTACCAATGTTACAAACTTATTGCGCTTTATAAATTCTTTAGTGGTTTTATGTACCAAATTCACCACGGCTTCTGGGCTATTGTCTTCCAAGATAGGCTTTGTTAGATGAATCCCTTGCTTGAATACTTCAGATGCTGTTTCAATATCATAAAGCTCCATATTCTCGCTCGCCTCTAAAAACGCAGCAGGACCTCTATTTGCTCCTTTACCCCATGTACTGGTGCCATCATAAGGTACCGGAATTAGTAGGATTTTAGCAGTTTCTAATTGGGCGAATTCATCGCTGATACCAGCGTAATTCTTAGCTGTATTCATAACTATTGGATTGGTTTAGGTTTTATGATCTCTACTATTCTACGCTTGCTTTATATCCTAAAATCTTCAACAAATCTTCTGACTTTTGTTGCGGACTAAAAAGTGTAGTTACAAAATTTCCCTGCGCGTCTTTATCTATAAGTATTTGCTTGGGTTGCGGAATAAGACAATGTTGCAAGCCTCCATAACCACCTATTGTTTCTTGGTAAGCTCCTGTATTGAAAAAACCAATATATAGCGGTTTATCTCTTTTATACTTTGGCAGATAAATAGCATTTGTATTTTGCTCGCTATTATAATAATCATCGCTATCGCATGTGAGCCCTCCTAATAAAACGCGTTCGTATTCATCATTCCATCTGTTTATAGGCAGCATTATAAAGCGTTTATTAATAGCCCATGTGTCTGGTAAGGTTGTTATGAATGAGGAATCTATCATGTTCCACTTCTCCCGATCATTCTGCTGTTTTTGGTATAAAACCTCATAAATTGCACCGCCACTTTCCCCTACGGTAAAACTACCGAACTCTGTAAAAATATGTGGAACAGGCACCTCTGCTTCCTCACACGTAATTGTAATCTGGTTTAAAATCTCATCTATCATATATTGATAGTCGTACTCAAAAGCCAAACTGTTTTTAATTGGAAAGCCACCTCCTATGTTTAGGCTATCTAAGGACGGGCAAATCTTACGCAACTTTACATACACCTTCAAGCATTTGACCAACTCATTCCAATAATACGCCGTATCACGTATTCCTGTATTAATGAAAAAATGCAACATTTTTAATGTTACTTTATCATTACCTTTTATTTGATTTTCATAAAAAGGGATGATATTTTTATATCCGATACCTAGTCTAGAAGTATAAAATTCAAATTTCGGCTCTTCTTCTGATGCAATTCTAATACCTATGTTAAACGAATCCTCGACTACATTTGATAATAAATCTATCTCTTCATAATTATCAATAATCGGAATACAATTCTGATGTCCATTATTGATAAGGCGACCTATG
>Ga0115565_10000859_pt1 | contig 26091 bp, 25 predicted proteins | sample COGITO_mtgs_1105_FD_87199 | JGI IMG/M metagenome (GOLD analysis project Ga0115565, IMG submission 87199) | Pelagic marine microbial communities from North Sea - COGITO_mtgs_110530 | ecosystem: Environmental > Aquatic > Marine > Epipelagic | place: Germany:Helgoland, sampling site Kabeltonne... | reverse complement strand
CCTACAACTCTTTTCATCTGTAAAATGAACCCCAAAAGAAAATATATCCATACGTAAATAGCTAAATGTCAATTAAATATACAACATTATTTGCAAAATAGGGGTGTTTGCGGATATACAAAACCTTTAATTATTAAGACTGATTTTTGCATTTAAAATGGACTTATTTTGTTGGTTTTTTCTCAAATAAATACTTCCCTTTTTCAATTTCTAAATAATCGATTACAAAATGAGGAATCCTTACAGCTTCTTTTACTTCTTGAGGAACATCAATATTTCCTAGGACAATAAACTGACTGATTTCTGAATTGTAATTAATTATTTCGTTGTTAAAGTTTAATATTCCATCTTTTTTATCCTTTCCTCTAAAAGGGTTAACTATACTTAAGTTCAAAGTTTCAGTTAAACTCCATGAGTTTTCAACTTCTTTTTCTGAAAAATCTTTGTGCTTAAAGTATAGATTGGTTAGAACAACTATATCTACATTTTTAAAATCATCTTGATTAGAATATGATTCATTTGTAAATAATCCAGCAGATGCAGTTAAATACCCAACCCAACTTTGCATATCGGCTTTATCATTACACCCAATTAATAGAATGTTGATTTCGCTTTCACTACAATCTGAATTGAATTTTTCATGAGCAGATTCTAAAAAATCTTTTAAATTATTGTCCATGTTTTTTAATTCAGCGTGTTCTTTTAAAGGTTTTCCCTGATTTGTCAATCCTTCATCAAGAGCTTTTGATAGTATATCAATAACTTCATCTTTATTATCAAATCTTCCGAGAGTTTGAAATTTGAAAGAATCGGATTTTTCAACTTTTTCTTTTGCGTTAGAAGCAGCACATTTTACTTCTATATTGTAAGTGAAACCGTTTGATGTAAATTGAGTGTCAACGTCTTTTTTGTTTTTAGGATTAACTTTTGCTTCAACTTTAAAGTCATTTTTGTTGCCAAAATAATTTGCTACTGCAATTTCACAAGCACCTTGAATGAACCCTTTTTCATTAAAAACTGGTTTGTTTAATTGTAATTTATCATTCCAAAAAGTCTTAAAATCTTTGTCAGGTATAATATCTTTTAGTCGGTTCATTGCTTCTAAAAATTCATCAAAATAGATGCTTCCTGAATTCTTAGCTATTTTTAAATAATGACTGTCGGGTAAATTTAATTTATCAAATTCTTCATTCATAGAGTGGTTTCTTCATTATGCACAACGGTTTTGTATATGGCTCGTAGCGTGCAAATTAGAGGTAACTTTTCGGTTAAGCACAAGCCAGATTTTTAAATTTTTCTATTTATCTTTTTTTATTGGAAATCGTCAAATTTAAAAATTTGGCGACTTTCCAAATACGCCATAACTTCGATTTAGCAACTGACTAGCTATGAGCTATATACGTTGTTAGCAATAGTGCTATTTACGCATTTTGGATATGATTTCCCCAATCGATTTTGGTTCATAATCAATTTCATCCTTACTTTTGTTTGGTAAATCTGATTTAGCTTTTATTCCTAAATTTAGAGAGCCGTCCTCGTTTTTCCAAATGCTACAAAAATATTCCTTGCCCTGTTCCAAGACAATATCTTTATCGAACACAACTCTTTTCATAAAATGGGGTTGAGTTGCTTTCTGCCTATTTGGGTGTTTTGGAATATTGAATGTTAAGTTGGATTCAAACGTAACATTTGCATTTGGTCTAACATCCAATTCCATAACGAGTTCAGGTAAAAAGTATAGCTGTGTTATCGGTCTGTTTTCGTAACCTATACCTCGTATATCGATTAGTCCTAAATTATCCAACTTATGAATTATTGGCCAAACGATGTCATAATTTTTATTTAAGAATTGCTTTTTAAATTTCGCATAATTATCTAATTCTGCTATCTTTTTTAAAATGTCGAATTCTTCACGTGTGAGTTTAGTCCAGAACTTGTTATCAAAGGCATATTGCATTCGATGTGCTTTATAATCTTCGTTTCCATTTTCTCTCATTCTTGTTCTAAACTTTTCTTTACAAGTATCGCAATCATACTTTCTATTTTCTAAATGCTTTCGAGCTGTTGATTGACTGGTAACTTTTATTGAAATGTCATTTGCGCATACAGAGCATTTTTCAATGTGTAAAAAACATTCTGAATTTGACTTTACCAGTTTAGATAGTTGTTGAGCTGTGAGAGTGTTTTCTGTGGCTAATTCAGTTGGACGAAATTTGAAATTATTGTTTTCTATTTCCCAATATTGATTTATTATCCTTTTATTTTCGTCTTCGCAATATTGACTGAATTCTATTTTGGTAAAAGGATAGTTCATATTATTGAAAAAGTTTGTTTGGCATTATTGCTAACGGTCTCGGCTATGAGTAGTTGCGTGGGTTAGCACTTAACTTTGCAAGTACACACCAAGTTGGAAATTCCACAGGAATTTCCAAAGTAGACGAGAACAAGCAATTACTTATAGCCATTGTTGGCAAATCGTTTTTTATCTTATGATTTTCATTAATTCATCAAAAACGTAAATTTTATTTCTTTTACCTCCAGTTATTTCTACTAATATTTTCTCTTCTTGAAATTTATCCAAAAGGTTATAAATAGTCTGATAACTATTAGTGTTGATTCTAGTTTTTATGTTTCTGAATGAAGTAACTGGGTTTTCGAAAATTATATCAAGCAAATGAATAGCATATTGAGAATTAAAGTCCGATAACTTTTCTTTTACAGTTTTATAAAGTTCAAGCATATTTAAAACTTTGTTTTGTGTATCTAAAGCTTGTTCTTTTATTGATTTGAGAAAATATTTGACCCAAGATTTCCAATCATTTTCTTTATCAACTAAATGCAGATATGCGTAATAGTCATCTCTGTTTCTTTCAAAATATTCACTAACATAGAGTAATGGATAAGAGAGAATTCCTTTTTCATAGAGCATAATCGGTATCAGTAGTCTTCCTATTCTACCGTTTCCATCCATAAATGGGTGAATTGCTTCAAATTGATAGTGAGCAATTGCAGTTTGAACTAATACATCTGGTTCATCAATTGAATTTACAAATTTCCCCCAATTAGAAATTAAATTATTCAGTTCAGTAGCTGATGGCGGAATGAAAATAGCATTATCAATAGTGGCTCCTGGTTTTCCAATGAATACAGGGATTTTTCTAAAATTACCTTTGTCTTTGTTTGTTCCTCTAACTGAATCTAAAAGAATTGAATGTAGTTTTTTTATAAAGTTTTCTCCAATTGGTTTTTCTTTCAATAATTCAATAGCAATATGAATCGCTGTTCTATAATTAATAATTTCTCGGATGTCCTGTTCCTTCGAATCTTTTTCTGAACTTTTACCATCCGCTTCATATCTAAAAACTTCCTCTATTGTGGCTTGAGTTCCTTCAATTTTAGAACTTGCTACTGCTTCTTTCGTTAATAGGGGTGAAATCAATAGACTTTGATTAGGTATATTAGTTAGTAGTCCATTCAAGCTTCCTAAAATCCTATTAGCTTCACTTATCTCTTTGATAATAAGTGTGTAGTCGATTTTCGGTGGTAATAATTCAAGTTTGTGATTTTCTGCCATTTTCTTATTCCAGTCTATTGGAATTCAAAGATACGTTATTCCATTTAAACTAAAAAATATGGAATAAGAAAAAGTATATTCTATTTGATTGGAATAAGAGCTCTAAATATTTTGAATAGAGTAAATGTTCGGTAAATGTTTGCCAACGGTCTTGTGTATGAAACGTAGCGTGCAAAAAGACACTAACTTTTCGGATAAACACAGAGCCGAATTTTTATGTTTTGTTTTTAATTTTTCTATTCTAAAAGCCAAATTAAAAATTTGGCGGGCTTTCTAAATATACACAAACCTTTCGGTTTAGCACTTATTAGCTATGTTTTATACACCGTGTTGTAGCCAGTTATTTATCTCTTCATTTACTACATCTGTTGTATAGATTAAGAGAATTATACTCTTGTCGTACAATTCTTTGAGTTCTTTAAAATTCAACTTGTCGTTCATCTTAAAATCTGATTTTCTCTCAAAGTTTGGTGTAATTCCATCATTTTGTACAGGATACCTAAAAGAATATGAAAATTCGTCAAATTTATGAAACTGTCTTTTTAGTAAAGTCAAATTATTATTATACTTTTTGAATTGTTTTTGAACTTCTTTATCTACAGAATACTTTTTAAAAATCGCTTCAACTTGGATTTCAAACTCTTTATGTAAATTGTCAATTTTATGAGCTCCTTTTTCACGATACTTTACATTCGCTTTTATGTCCGATACCTTTTCTAATTCTAAAAGATTTGTTTTGTAGCCTAACTCAAGCGTATGTCGTATTAAAAAAGCTAATGGCAAAGAAATGACTGTTATTTCTCCGCCTTGCAATCTTTCAAAAGTTAAATCGACAAGGTATTTGTATTCGAGAAAATAACGATACCATTCGCCTTTGCTTGGTAAATCAATTTGATAGTTAAGTTCAGCTTTTTTCTCTGTCATTTCGTTTTAATTGGCTACAACGGTCTTGTATATGAAAAGTAGCGGATTTTATACACTAACTTTTCGGATTATAACTGACCTTAAATTTATAAAAATCATTTTCGTTTAAGCACCAAAACCGCTATTTTTTATATACGTTGTTGTGTTTTCGTACTTTTTTCCACAAACTTGCTAGCGTTGGCAAAGACATACTCTTTTGCAATTTTTGGCTTGTGTGTTGGCTGTAGCGAATTGCAAATGTGTATGACTTTAAGCGTTGGCTTATCCGTTCACAAATATGTGATTCGTAAACAAAGTATGTGGTGCACTCACTAAATTTATATCAAATTTCAATGAAGGCTCAACTCTCGAACTTGCATTATGAATTCTAAAAGATATTTGCCAACCTTCGTTTAAGGAAACCAATAAAGTTGTTGTCGAGTTTTCTTGATAAACAATTTCGATTAATCTTGTCGGCAATTTTAGTTTAGGAATCTTCGCTTTTGGTTTTACTTTCTCAAATGGCAGATTCAAAGTTCCGTGTAAATTGTAAGCTTGAATTTCAACTTTCTTTTTACCTTTAATTACCTTATAAAAATCTTGATTACCTATTAAATACTGCACTAAATTTTCTGCTACAATACTCGGGTTTTCTTTGTCCAAACGAAGTAGTTCTTTTCTAAAAGCATCTAAAATTGGCAAATACACAACTTGGTGCATATTATCAATTGAAGTCCATTTCGTTGATTTATCTTTTGCTCTCAAATCAGCTAGCATATCAAATATAGGATTGACTTCTTTGAAATAGTTATCCGAACAAGAAACGCCTAACCACTTTTCTCCAAAGTTGATTTTATTAGATAATCTTGAATGCTTAACTGCTCTGTGATTATTTTTTGCAGAGATTCCAATCTCCCATTTTTGTAAAGAGCGAATCATTAAAACGTCTCGTACATCTCCAGTTTGTCCAGCTTGGTCACTTACTAATTCCAAAACCAAAATATCATCTTCGTTAATTCCATTTGACAATCTAGGCTCAATGTCAATGAGGAAATTAATTGAAGCACTTGCTGTTATTCTAAAAGTGTCTTGTTCAGATTCGCTGAAACTATCAAAAAAACCTTTGGCTGTGTTATAAGGTTCGTTTTTTGTAATTGAAACGCTTGTGATTGTTTTTAAACGTTCGTAAAATTCAAAGAGTAAAGCATACTCGAAAGCTTTACCATTAATAGTTTGACTAGCCATAAATTATGAAAGTGTATTTTCTAATTCCAATTTTTTCTTCGTAACTCGTTTTGGTTTCTTTTCTGCATTCTCAATTTGAGATTTAATACTTATGGCAATATGTTTAGCCAGATTTACAGGAACAGCATTTCCTATCATTTTATATCCAGCAGCAATATGGTTGTAATGAAAGATAAAATTGTTTGGGAAAGTTTGAATTCTTGCACATTCTCGAACACTTAATCTACGATATAAATCTTCTTGTCCTGGAACAAAAACACGAATGTTTTGTTCAATGAATTTCATTTTTGGTGCTTGAGGATGAAGTGGTGCGTGTCGTCCACCTGCTTGTATTGTAAAAGATTGTTCTTCCCAACTTCTTACTCTATTTCTTGACATAAACATTGAAGAAAAACCTCCAATCATATATTCGTGATTTGGTACTTTACAATTTTCTTTGTTTGTTTTATTTCCTTCCTTTGCAGGAACAACTGAATTTTGCAAATCAGCTATTGTTTGTTCAAGAGTTACTTTTTCTTTCATTGGTTGAGGAAACTGAAATTCAAAATCAAGTTCTTCTCGAATACCAACAAAAAACACACGTTTTCTATCTTGTGGAACATCAAAGTCTGATGCGTTTAATAATTTGAAAGACAATCTGTATCCAGCATTTTTAAACATTTCTTTAATGTTTTTTAAAGCTTCGCTATGTCTTTCCAATAACATTCCGCTCACATTTTCGGCAAGAAAGAATTTTGGCTGTTTTGCCTCTAATATTCGAATAAAATCATAAAATAATTGACCTCTTTTGTCATTTATGCCACGTAATGAGCCAGCTTCACTCCAACTTTGGCAAGGTGGTCCGCCAATAATTCCATCACATTCAGGAACTTCGTCAGATTCTATATTTACGATACTGCGTCTGTCAAGTATCGTATTTTTATGATTTTTCTCGTAAGTTTCCCAAATGTCTTTGTCATATTCATTTGCCCAAACAACATTAAACCCTGCTTTTTGAAATCCTAAATCTAGTCCGCCAGCTCCTGCGAAAAATGATACTACGTTCATATATTATTGTGTTTGAAGTGATTTATTAAGTGTTCTTCTATATTCTGCTTTTTCCTCGGCAACTTGCAAAAGTTGTTTTGTACAATTTGTTTCGTAAATATGTTTTCCAATTTGGTCGGTCACATATTCATTCCGCAATTTTGTAAGATTCAGTTTGAAGATTTTCGCAAGTTTTGGCAAGCGTTTTTCATCAAAATCTCGTTTTCCATTCTCGATTTTGCTCAAGTTTGCAGAGTCCAAATTCAGTTTGGCCGCAAGTTGAGTTAAAGTCAATTCGTTTTCGTTTCGTAAAAGTCGGATGTATTCTCCAAATGTGGTTTTCATAAGACTTGTCATTTTTTGACAAATCTAAATATTTTAATTGGAATATTCAATTCGAGCGTTGGGAAATTTTAGCTCTTTTGGTTTTTTAAGCGTTGGAATTTAGCCTTTGCAAAAATCGAAAGTGCTAAAATATGCGGCTGGTTCAGTATGAAACACAACGTTTAGTATAAGAATAGTAGCGGATTTTAAAACACTAACTTTTCGGTTAAGCACAAACCTTTTTTATTATTACTTACTTTGGCTTTGGCGATTAGACCGCTATTATTTTTATACATTGTTAGGCGTTGTTATTTATTTCTGTTATTACTTTATCTATCGTGTCATTTGCTATTTTCATATCTAGTCTAAAAAATTCTCTTCTAGGGTCAACTCTATATGAATCTAATATTTTATGTATTTCTTTTTCTGCTTTTTTACAATCTTTTACAGCCCATTCTCTCATTACAGCAAATTTATCTGGGACACTTGTCTTTGATAATTGTTTTGCTCTTTCTTCTGTTTTGTTGGTTGTTAAACCTATTTTGTAAATGTCTTTTTCGAATGTTGCGTTTCTCATAACGTAAATATAGCCTGCATTTTCTCCTTCAAATTCTTGTTGGTCGGCATTATTCGAAATAATCAAGTCATTTGTATTAGCTTGAAAATAGCTTTCTGTCTTGTTAACCCAAGTTTTTCCTGTTACTTGCCTTCCTTTTTTATCTGTTCCAAATTCTTCGGGTGATAATTTTTTCCAATAACCTCCATTCTCTATTTTAAAATTTTCGTCTCTTAAAACAATTCTATCAGCTGAAAATCTATTTTCTCTATTTAGTAACCATAAAGAACGATGCCTAATTTTATATTTAGAATCTACGTTTTTAAATTTTCTTTTTTTAGTAGGACTATTAGTTAAGGCTTTTAATTGTGTTTGATGTTCTTCTTCTTCTATATCTTCTTCATAAAAATTAAAATAGTACGGCAAGTATAAAACTGCTTTAGCAAGTTCAAAAATTGAACTATAACCTTCAACACTTGAAAGCATATTTTCATAAGTCTCTTGTACATCTTTTGTTATCCATTCTCCATTTCTCACAAAACCAGTTATATCATCAGTTAAGATTGAAAAAGAGTTACCTTCATCTTTCGCTATGTATCTTGCATCTATAGTTTCAGTTTCTAAATCGAACCTACAGGCAATTAAGACTTTCCATAAGTTTTTGTTGTCATTAAGTTGAACAGCTTCTCTTTTCCGGTCATCTGCTGGCTGTATTTCTTCTTTGCCAGGAATTCTACTTTTTGTTAATGGAACCAAATCTTTTGTTTTTTCCTCTGTATCAATTATCTCTCCTGTTAAAAAGAGCATAGTGACTTCATTGCCTCTTCTCAGAATAGACACTCCAGCAATTACAAACTCACTTCCTTCTTCAGTCTTAAAAGTAATTTCATTAATTTCAGAACCTACGTTGAAATTATATATTAAATCCTCTTCTAAATTCCCTTTTATAAAATTGATATTATACTTAAAATCTCTTGAAGTGTAGAAATCTAAAAAATCATAAAAAGATATTAAGTAATCTTCTTCTTCAAGCAATTTCCAAGAATTGATTGTTTTGTCAAGGTCAACAAAAGCTTCCATTATGTTAAACATAATAGGCATTTTTCTATGCCCATAAGTCCAAGACCTATGATTGAATTCGTTTAAGAAATGTCTAATTTCAAAATCCATATTTAATCCAATACCATTTGAATCTTGAATCTCTAACGTATTGACTGCTTTTTTGAAATTGTCGCGTAATTTTTTTTTGAGAGCTGGGTTTTCTCTCATTCTTTGTTCGTGAAGAGCTTTGACTTCTTTAAATTCCTCTGTTGATTCGTCAGGAACGGCATCTTTTGAGTATTCAATTCGTCTTTTAATATGCTCTTTCATTGGTTGGTTTTAATAACGCCTAACAATTGGCTAAGCGTAATATTACGCTTAGCCAACTTTTAGAAACACTAATTTAAGACTATTTTCTACTTTCAAAGCACATCATCTCTTAGCATAATAATTCTCCAGAAAAAAGCCAGTAGTGAAAACTTAATATTCTAAAAATCAACAACAAACATTATAAAATCAATCCTTTAAATCAACCTAAAAATTAATGTTAAGAATAATTATAGAATCAATTATGCCAAAATCAACCAAAAAAACTAACAACAATCAAAAAGGCTAACCGTAATAGAAAAAGCATCCTAAGCACCCAAAGACTGCATCGTTACCAATTTTTTATAAATTCCGTTTTGGTCTAGCAATGCCTGGTGAGATCCCTGTTCGGCAATTTCGCCTTTATAAAGTACCACAATCGTATCTGCATTTTGGATAGTAGAAAGGCGGTGTGCTATAACAATAGAGGTTCTGTTTTTCATCATCTTTTCTAGCGCATCTTGTACCAGCCGTTCGCTTTCGGTATCTAGGGCAGAAGTAGCCTCGTCTAAAATCATAATTGGCGGATTCTTAAGTACCGCCCTGGCAATGGATAAGCGTTGTTTTTGTCCGCCACTTAATTTGTTTCCACTATCGCCAATGTTAGTATCGTATCCTTTTGGTAGAGCGGTGATAAAGTCATGCGCATTCGCAATTTTTGCAGCATCGATAATTTCGTCTAAACTAGCGTTATCTTTACCTAAGGCAATATTATTTTTTACCGTTTCATTAAATAAAATAGCATCTTGGGTAACCAAACCAACCATGCTGCGTAGTGATTTTTTACTTAAATTTTTAATAGCAATACCGTCTATAGTAATGGCACCTTTATTCACATCATAAAAACGAGTTACTAGGTTTGCAATGGTGCTTTTACCACTCCCAGACTGACCCACAAGCGCTACCGTATGCCCTTTTGGAACGGTAAGATTAAAGTTCTTTAAAACATATTCATCCTCATATTTAAAGGAAATAGCATCTAGGGTTACCTTATCTTGGAAAGTGCTTTTCTCGATAGGGTTTTTTGGTTCTTTAATAGGGTTGCTCGTTTCTAAAATTTCTAAAACTCTTTCTGCTGCGGCGTTTCCTTTCTTTACACCGTAGGAAGCTTTGCTAATTGCTTTTGCGGGGGTAAGAATATTATAAGCCAAACCCATGTAGGCAATAAAGGAAGAAGCATCTAATGTCTCATCTACCAATACCATTTTACCGCCAAACCAAAGTAAAATACCAATAACCAGAATACCTAAAAACTCCCCTGTAGGCGAGGCTAAATTTTGACGATTAAGCAACACATTGCTAAAGTCGAAAAAGCGTTTTGTAGAAGCAGAAAACGTGTTGTAGAACTTAGACTCAGCATTAAACGCCTTGATGATTTTTAAACCACTTAACGATTCTTCTATAATGGATAAAAATTCTCCTTGCTCACGCTGTACATCGTCCGATTTCTTTTTAAGCGTTTTACCGATGCTAGAAATAATCATTCCTGCTACGGGAATAAAAATAAATACAAAGAGCGTAAGCTTGCCACTAATGCCAAACATGATTAAAATAGTAAAAACAATGGTGAGTGGCTCTCTAACAATCAACTCTAAAATGGATAAGAAAGAATGCTGAATTTCTAAAACATCCGAAGAAATTCTAGCTATAACATCGCCTTTACGTTTCTCTGAGTAGTAGGAGATAGGCAAGGTTATGATCTTGGTATACATGGCGTTTCTAATATCTTTAAGCACCCCATTTCGTAAGAAGGTGATAAAGTACATTGCTAGGTAATTAAAAAGATTTTTAAATAAGAAAAGCACTAGTATAAGCCCAATGACTAATACAAGTGCCTTCATCTTATCTGTACCTGCGTATTGCGTAATATGAAAACCCAAGTAATCTGTAAAGTACTCTTTGCTGTTACCAATACCAGTATATAGAGGAAGCTCCAGTACAGGTGTTGTTTTCTCAAACAACACATTGAGCATCGGAATTAATGCAGCAAAAGACAGGGCACTAAAAAGCGCATAGAGTACATTAAAAAAAATATTTAGGTAGCCGTATTTCTTATAGGGTTTTGCAAAACGCAGAATTTTTTTAAAATAATTCATTAGGCTAAATTAAGCTCGCTTAAAATCTGTTTAATCTTAGCGTCTAAGCTAGCAGCCACTTCCGTATACTTTTCGGCATTTGGTAGCGGTGCGTTAGTGCTGATGTAAAATTTTACTTTAGGTTCTGTACCACTGGGTCTGGCAGCAACACGCGTACCATCTTCAGTTTCGTAGATAAGCACATTGGCTTTGGGGATATTCATAGGCGCTTCCTTGCCTGTAAGCACATTCTTTTTGGTAGAAGTGTTGTAATCTTCTATCCACTTTACTTTAGAACCCGCTACAGATACTACTGGGTTTTCTTTGAAGTTTTTAAGCATGGTTTTAATTTCCTCTGCTCCGCTAATACCCTTCTTGGTAATAGCTACCAAATGTTCTTTATAGCAGCCGTACGCCACATAACAGTCTATTAATTCTTTATAGAAAGAACTCCCATTAGCTTTTGCCTGAGCAGCAATTTCGCAAGCGAGTAGGGTAGAAGTTACTGCATCTTTATCCCTTACAAAATCACCTACCATAAAGCCAAAACTTTCTTCACCGCCACCGACAAAGTGAGATTCTGGAAAATCTTTGATCATTTTGCCAATCCATTTAAAACCTGTAAGTGCGGTCTTAAATTCTACACCGTACGCTTTTGCCATAACCTCCATCATGGGAGTAGAAACAATTGTAGTTGCTATAAACTCGTTGCCTTTAAATCCTTTTTTTTGCTGTTTGTCTAATAGAAATTTTGTCATGAGTACCATGGCTTGGTTCCCATTTACAATTTCCATTTTATTATCTAAGTTCCGCACAGCAATACCTAAACGGTCACTATCAGGATCTGTACCCACTACCATATCTGCACCAATGGCTTCTGCCTTTTGTATGGCCATAGATAGCGCTTCTGGTTCTTCCGGATTGGGAGATTTTACAGTTGGGAAGTCGCCATCTGGCGCTGCTTGCTCGTCTATAATAGTTACATTCTTATACCCTGCTTTTTCTAAAACCTCTGGTATGGCAGTAATGGAAGTACCGTGTAGGGAGGTGAAAACAAGACTAAAATCATCTTTACCCTGGGCATTAAAACTGCCGTTTTGTACTGCTGCTTTTATAAAAGCGTCGTCTACCTCCTTATCAATAACCTTAATTAAAGAATTGTTTGCCTTAAAGTTGATTTCCTCGAAGGCTAGATTGTTAATTTCTGTAACAATGGCAGCATCTTGTGGTGGTACAATCTGCCCACCATCAGTCCAATATACTTTATACCCATTATACTCAGGTGGGTTATGCGAGGCAGTTAGTACAATACCTGCATGGCAGTTTAAGTGGCGCACGGCAAAAGATAATTCTGGTGTGGTGCGTAGCTCAGAAAATAAAAACACCTCAATACCATTGGCAGAAAATACCTCTGCAACCGTTCTAGCAAGGGTATCGCTCTGGTGGCGACAATCAAATGCTATGACTACTTTTATCTGTTCTTTGCTATAAATTTTTTGAAGGTAATTGCTAAGGCCTTGGGTGCTTTTGCCTAACGTATATTTGTTAATTCTATTGGTGCCAACACCCATAATACCACGCATACCACCAGTACCAAATTCCATATTTTTATAGAACCGATCATTCAGTTCATCTGGGTTATTGGCTATTAAATCTTGAATTTCTTCTTTTACTTTAGGATCAAAAAAGTCGGTCATCCAACTTTTGGCTGTATCTAATATAGTACTCATGTGAAGTTGTTTTTTAAGTGATTAAATTTACAAAGAAATAATTTCTATTCTTTGCCTGCGGTTGTTTCTAAAATGCTGTATTGCGCGCTATTTTTTTTAGATCTGATAAGTATTTCTCCAATAAAACCGGCTAAAAATAATTGTGTACCTAAAACCATAGCGGTTAGCGCAATGTAAAATGGGGGTCTGCTTGTAATTAAAATCCCCGTAGGGTGAATAAATAATTTGTCTATTCCTAAATACAGTGCAAGCAAAAAACCAATAAAGAACATTAGTACCCCAAGCGCACCAAATAAGTGCATGGGTCTTTTACCAAACTTTGAAACAAACCAGATGGTAATCAGATCTAAAAATCCATTTATAAAACGTTCCATACCAAATTTTGTTTTGCCGTATTTACGTGATTGGTGCTGTACTATTTTTTCGCCAATTTTTGTGAAGCCTGCATTTTTTGCAAGCACAGGAATATAGCGGTGCATTTCACCAGAAACCTCTATGGCTTTTGTAACAGTGCTAGCGTATGCTTTTAGTCCACAATTAAAGTCGTGTAGGTGCACACCAGATGTTTTCCTCGCTGCCCAATTAAAGAGTTTAGAAGGTATATTTTTAAATATAACTGAATCATATCGTTTTTTCTTCCAACCAGAAACTAGGTCGTACCCTTCCGTAGCAATCATCGTATAGAGTGGGAGTATCTCTTCGGGGTTGTCTTGAAGATCAGCATCCATAGTAATAATTATTTCGCCCTTTGCAGCTTTAAAACCAGCATGTAAAGCTTGCGATTTTCCAAAATTTCTTTGAAACCTAATTCCCCCTACATGTAAATCTTCATTTGAAAGACTTTTAATAATCTCCCAAGAAGTGTCTGTACTGCCATCATCTATAAAAAGCACTTCATAAGAAAGTGCGCTAGGTCGTAGAACGCTAGTGATCCATTTATGCAATTCTTTAAGAGAACCTTCTTCGTTTAATAAAGGAATTAATATAGATAGCTGCATGATTATGGTGCGTTGTTCCTTTTCAAAAATACAACCTTAGTCTATAATTTCTGGACTTTTAAATGCCAATGCAGGAATTATGGATAATACAAAGCCCAGCATTAAACTAAAAATAAGACCGAATAAAATTTGCATACTAGGGGAGGAGAAGGTTTTTCCCATTTCTAGCTGCGCGTCTATATCCTCTTCGGTACGGGTGGTTGTAGCCAATAATTGTTCTTTTTGGAAAGTCATGGCTTTCTCCATCATTTCAGGATCTATAACCGCTGTCATTAATTGGTTAAAGGCAATACCAACAATACCCCCAATAAGTGCCACACCCACACCAATTTTAAGGGCTTGACTAAACGTTATAAAATTATTATTGGCTTTTTTAAATTGATACATTGCCAATATAATAACCGCTAGCGTAAGCAATATGCTGGTAAGCATTACTAAAATACCTCCTTGGTAATGAAGGTCTAAGAGGTATAATATGTAAGCGAATGCCGCAGCCAATCCGCCAGATATGAGTCCGTAGTTTAGTGCAAATACACCTGTTGTTTGTTGATTTTCTTCCAAATTGATATAGCTTAATTGTGTGACGTAAAATGTAAATTTACACCCTAAAAGCGATCCTAAAATTAATTAAAGCATATTTTGCGCAAATTTTGGTCATTATATTAGGTAAATACTTAAATTTGCAAGCTTAAATACAAGTACCTGTCGGAATGGGTACGCTAAAGCTTATAATCATGCAAAAAGGAATTCATCCAGAAAATTATAGAATTGTCGCTTTTAAAGACATGTCTAACGAAGAAGTTTTTTTAACTAAATCTACAGCAAATACAAAGGAAACTTTGGAAGTGGAAGGTGTTGAATACCCATTGGTTAAATTGGAAATTTCAAGAACATCTCACCCGTTTTATACAGGTAAAGCTAAGTTGTTAGATACAGCTGGGCGTATTGATAAGTTTAAGAATAAGTACAAGAAATTTGCGAAGCCGCAAGTAGAAAAGAAAGAAGAGACTACAGAAGAATAGTATTTTTTTGTCAATATATACAAAAGCCTTTGATACTACATCAAAGGCTTTTTTGTACATAAATTTCCAGCATCTTGCAATGGTACTACTCTTACTTGTGAAATTTTAAAGTTTAGCATATGGAAGCCCTTAATTATATACTATTTGATGGTGATGAGCGAGATCACCTACTACCCTTTACGTTTACAAGGCCTGTTTGTGAAATTCGTATAGGTATCCTTACCATAAAGGAAAAATGGGAGCATTTTTTAGCTAAGAAGACATCGTATGCAACGCAGCCCTATTTACAAGAAAAGTATTCTTTAAAGAGTACAGCTAATAATATGTACATAAATGGAGCTGTATTGCCTACTAGAGAACTGGTAGATAGTATTGCACAATTAGAGGAGCACTGTGCCTTATATAAAGATTCGGTTTTAATAGCCTATTGGAGTAAAGAAGCTAGCAGGTCAATTTCTTTAAGCTCATTTACAAAGCACAATACCAATGCGGAGTTTATTCATGTAAACGCAACATGGAAAATATTCTCAGAAAATAAAGAAGCCTTAGAAGCAGATTATGACGTTTTAACAAAAGGAAGAACATCGCAACCTATTTCTGATACTAATAGACTCACCAACCCAGAGCGTATATTTTTAGAAGAAGGCGCAGTAGTAGAACATAGCATATTAAACGCCACAGAGGGATCTATTTATATTGGAAAAAATTCGGCTATTTGGGAAGGAAGCTTAATACGTGGCGGTTTGGCATTGTGCGAAGGAGCCATCATAAAAATGGGAGCTAAGATTTATGGAGCTACTACCGTAGGGCCTTATTCTAAAGTAGGTGGGGAGGTTAGTAACAGCGTTATTTTTAGTTATTCTAGCAAAGGGCATGATGGTTTTCTTGGTAATGCCGTACTAGGGGAATGGTGTAATTTAGGGGCTGATACTAATAACTCAAACCTAAAAAACAATTATGCTAAAGTACGTTTATGGAATTATGCTACAGAAAAGTTTGACCATACAGCTCTGCAGTTTTGTGGATTGATGATGGGGGACCATAGTAAAACAGCTATAAATACCATGCTTAACACTGGTACCGTAATTGGTGTTAATTGTAATATTTATACACCAGGGTTTCCTAGAAATTTTGTGCCAGATTTTAGCTGGGGTGGTGCTACAGGTTTTTCTCCCTACGTGCCCAGCAAAGCCTTTGAAGTAGCCAAAGTAGTCATGAAAAGAAGGAATATAACCTTCAGTGATACAGATGCTGCAATACTAAACCATATTTTTGAAATAACAAAAAAGTGGCGTACGCAGTAGCTAAATTTACCTAATATAGCAACATGAGGAAGAAAGTAGCATTTTATACATTAGGCTGTAAACTCAATTTTTCTGAAACTTCTACCATTGCTAGAAGTTTGGTAGATGAGGGTTTTGAGCGTGTAGAATTTTCTGAAAAGGCAGATATGTATGTGATTAATACTTGCTCTGTAACAGAGAATGCAGATAAAAAATTTAAAACTATTGTAAGGCAAGCGCAGAGGGGAAATAAAGATGCTTTTATTGCAGCTGTGGGTTGTTATGCACAATTAAAGCCGGCAGAATTGGCCGCAGTAGATGGCGTAGACCTTGTTTTAGGAGCTACTGAAAAATTTAAGATTACTGACTATATTAATGACCTTTCTAAGAATAGTTTAGGCGAAATACATTCTTGCGAAATTGAAGATGCAAATTTTTACGTAGGCAGTTATGCTATAGGGGATCGTACAAGGGCTTTCTTGAAAGTGCAAGATGGTTGTGATTACAAATGTACCTACTGTACTATTCCACTAGCACGAGGTATTTCACGGAGTGACGAATTGAAAAATGTATTAAAAAATGCTGTAGAAATTGCCGCCCTGGGGATCAAAGAAATCGTGCTAACAGGGGTAAATATTGGCGATTACGGCAAGGGCGAATTTGGAAATAAAAAACATGAGCACACTTTTTATGACTTGGTACAGGCTTTAGATAAGGTAGTGGGAATTAATCGACTTCGCATATCGTCTATAGAACCTAATCTATTAAGAAATGAAACTATAGATTTTGTAGCTAATAGTAATTCATTTATGCCACACTTTCATATTCCATTACAAAGTGGCAGCGATGTATTATTAAAGTTGATGAAGCGCAGATACCTCACAGCATTGTATACAGATAGGGTAGTGCGCATAAAAAAAGTGTTGCCAGACTGCTGTATTGGTGTAGATGTTATTGTAGGTTTTCCTGGTGAGACAGAGGCACTGTTTTTAGAAACGTATCATTTTTTAAATGAATTACCAATATCCTATTTACACGTTTTTACCTATTCCGAGAGAGATAATACAGAGGCCGCTAATATGACTGGTGAAGTGCCTAAAAATGTTAGAAGTAAGCGCAGTAAAATGCTAAGAAGTCTTTCCGTAAAGAAAAAACGTGCATTTTATGAAAGTCAGATAGCAAAGGAACATTCTGTACTTTTTGAGGGCGAAAATAAAGAAGGGTATATTCACGGTTTTACAGAGAATTATGTAAAGGTAAAAGCACCATGGAACCCTGCGCTAGTAAATACTATACACAATATTATATTAATGCAAATTGACGTAGACGGTTTGGTAAGAGTTCAATTTACTGCTAACAAGGTATCTGTTTAATGCATTTTAAACACGAATGCCAACAGGAAGCATGCTTTGGTATTTTTTATTCTTCCTAATAAAACCTTTGATATAAGAATTGGTAGGAACAATGCGTACCTCTTGTTTCTGCAATTGTTCTAACACGGCAATTAATAATTGTTCTTTAAAACTTTCATGAATTTCTAATAATGCTTCAGGAACCACAATCTTGGTCAAAAATACTTTGCGGTCTTGCACAGAAAATTCTACAAAAGCTAGTTGATTATCTACAGTTGTTTCAAACTGGCGTAAAAACTTATTTTCTTTAATTTCTATCATAATCGTAGTGGTTGTCTCTTTAAAAAAAAATACAGATTAAGCTTTTATTTTTTATAAAAATATGGGTCTTAATTATAGCAAAGAACACCCTATTTTTGCTGCTGTTAAAGATACAAAAAATGAAGTAAAGTACTATCTACTACTATTTTAAGAAAAATGAGTTCAACTAAAACATCAGTTTATTTTATGCCAGGTATGGCAGCTAATTATACTATTTTTAACCGCATACGCTTACCATTAGACACTTTTGATGTGCATTACCTTAATTGGGTGCAGCCACAGCGCAACCAGTCTATAGAAGCTTATGCCACAGTTATATGTAAACAAATTATTCATAAAAATCCCGTTTTGGTGGGAGTCTCCTTTGGTGGACTCATAATTCAAGAGATTTCCAAGGTTATATCAATAAAAAAGGTAGTGCTTATCTCTAGTATAAAGTCCTATTCAGAACTTTCTACGGTTATGAGGTTTGCAAGAGTTACTAAAATTTATAAACTAATACCCACCAGCCTTGCTCAGTATTTAGAAGTTGCTGTAAAGTATACGAGCGGACTAAGAATTAATAAAAGATTACTCCTTTATAAAAAACACTTATCTATAAGAGATGCTTATTATTTAGACTGGTGTATAACTAATTTAATAGCGTGGAAGCAGCAACAACCAATTAAAAATATTATTCAGATTCACGGAAGTAGCGATCATATCTTCCCACTAGATAAAATACAAAAGTGTATTACGATAGAAGGGGGTACTCACGCAATGATTATTTATAAAGCAAAGTGGTTTAATACACACCTGCCTTCAATTATTTTGGATTAACTACGTTGTATCTATACCTTTACTTACAAATATAATTCCCCCATTATACCTATGAAAATATTTAAAAATAGCATACTCTTTTTAGGAATACTAGTGGTTATAGGATCTCTTATTTTTGCTGTGCGCCCAGATTCCACAAAAATAACCGTAGCTAAGAATAGTGCAAAGGACAGCACACGAAGTAACGTGCCAAGTGCTTATCGTATATCGCCTGTAGCTATTCCTAAGAATCTACGATTTGCAGGGGAGGTAGTACCCCAAAATGACCCTGAGATTAGAGAACGTATAGATAGGGAGTTTCTAGTGAATACTTTTTGGCAGTCTAACGCTTTGCTACTAATGAAAAGAGCAAATAAATATTTTCCCATTATAGAACCCATTTTGGCCAAGCATGGAATTCCTGATGATTTTAAATACTTAGCTGTGGCAGAAAGTGGACTTACCAATGTGGTATCTCCTGCAGGCGCTACTGGCTTTTGGCAAATAATGAAAGAAACTGGAAAGGAATATGGTCTAGAGATTAACAGTAATGTAGATGAACGCTACCATTTAGAAAAATCTACAGAAGTGGCTTGCGAATACCTAAAAAAATGGAAAGTACGGTATGGTAGTTGGGCCTTAACAGCAGCAGCCTATAATGCTGGTCCAGGTGCTATTGACAAATACTTAAAAATACAACAAGCAAATACCTATTGGGATCTCTTGCTAGGTAGTGAAACAGGAAGGTATGTATTTAGAATTATGGCGATAAAGGAAATTTTATCACAGCCGACACGATATGGTTTTAAGATTGATAAAAAAGATCTATATGAACAGCCCGCTACATTTACAGTAGCCTTGGAGACCCCTGTAGCTGATTTTGCTGATTTTGCAAAAGAATATGAGCTTAGCTACAAAATTCTGAAAAGACATAATCCATGGCTTCGTGAACCACATTTAAACAATAATTCTGGTAAGAAATATGTGCTAGAAATTCCTAAAAAGGGTTTTTACACAACGCTTGGAGAGTAGGTTTTTAGGGATTGGGAGAGTAATTAGATAGTTAAAGAAATAGTTGTTTAGTTTGCTATATAAGGTGGGCAAATCATTTTAGAAGTATGTATGCCTTGTAGATTCCTTTACGCAAATACCTATTCTTAGTCAGACAAAACACGTATTCTAGAGGTGATTAATTATCAGTTGTTTAGCTGAAAATGTATTAAATTATTTTTTACGCTAAATAATCTAGCTATTAGTAAGTGGTAAATGATTGATCAGGCTAATATTAGAATCAAGTTCATCTGGTATATAATTATAAGATTGGAGTAAATATTTAAAAGTAACACCGCACTAAATCTTTTTCATTTGCTGTTGCATCGCCCTAATTTGCTCCGTCATCATGTTGTTTTTATCCAGTTTTTTCGCTTCTTTTAGTAGGGTAGTGGCTTCTCTTTTTCTTCTTTTTTGCATAGCAATGCCCGCAAGACTTAATTTTGCCATGGCAAGATCATAATCCATAGAAAGGCCTAATTTAATTGCTTTTTTGAAGAATTTTTCTGCCTGCGTTAGGTTTGTTTGCGAAAGTATAATACCTTTTAGATAGTTGTAATATCCCTGTTGCTTGGTGGTGAGTGCCGCCTCTGGGTCTTTAATTTTCTCTAGCCAGTTTTGTGTACCCACAAGGTTTTGTTTTCTCATTTTAAGAAAAGCTAGAAGAATAATTTCATTTCGAAAATAGAGAAAGATGAAGATTGTAGATAGTAATAATAAGAAAATACCATTACCAATATTACTTTCAAAAAATTGATAAAAAGCGTACGCTATTATCAAACCTGCAATGCCAATTTTTATATTTTTGTGAAACATGATGTACGTTTTGTATTGTTAATAAAGCTTAACTCCTTAAAAATATGTAACTAAAGAGCATCTATTTGCTTAAATTTAAGTGATAAAGAAAATTCATTAAGCGCAAAACTAGGGAAAAGCACTGTTTTAATTTGTATTTAGTACTGAAAATATTTTAGAGATTAGTCTTGTGAAAAACAAAACTCTTTGTATATTTGCGCCCAGTTTTATGAGTGAATTTATAAGACTTTTAATTTAAGAAAAGGTTTAAAACATGCCCGGACAGAAAAGAACATATCAGCCGTCAAAAAGAAAGAGAAAGAATAAACATGGTTTTAGAGAACGCATGGCTTCTGTAAGCGGTAGAAAAGTAATAGCAAGAAGAAGAGCAAAAGGAAGAAAGAAACTTACTGTTTCTTCTGAAACTAGACATAAGAAATAAATGATTTTATTTTTTTAAAATATTGAAGGTGTTACTTTTTTAAAAGTAGCACCTTTTTTTTGACATATAATATCCTTTTTGTACACCTCTATAAACGTCACCACACTATGCCAAAAAGAAACGACTTAAATTCTATATTGATAATTGGTTCAGGACCTATAGTTATTGGGCAAGCTTGCGAATTTGATTATGCTGGTTCTCAGGCCCTTAGATCACTAAGAGAAGACGGGATAGAAACTGTATTGATCAATAGCAACCCCGCAACGATCATGACAGATCCGTCTATGGCAGATCATATTTATCTAAAGCCATTGACTACAAAATCCATCATAGAAATCTTAAAAGAACACCCACAGATAGATGCCGTTTTACCTACCATGGGAGGGCAAACGGCACTTAATTTATGTATAGAGGCAGACAAAAAAGGAATCTGGAAAGATTTTGGTGTGCAAATGATTGGGGTAGATATTGATGCTATTAACATTACGGAAGATCGTGAGAAATTCCGTGAGTTAATGTTGAAGATTGGTATTGGTATGGCACCGCAGGCTACGGCAACATCATTTCTAAAGGGAAAAGAAATTGCGCAGGAGTTTGGGTTTCCTTTAGTTATTAGAGCATCCTATACCTTAGGGGGCGCAGGTGCTTCAATTGTATATAAACCAGAAGATTTTGATGCCCTTCTAAGTCATGGTTTAGAAATTTCTCCAATACATGAAGTCATGATAGACAAGGCGCTCATGGGCTGGAAGGAATATGAATTAGAATTGTTACGTGATAAGAATGACAACGTTGTAATTATTTGCGCAATAGAGAATATGGATCCTATGGGCATTCATACGGGAGACTCTATTACGGTAGCACCTGCTATGACATTGTCTGATACTACCTACCAGAAAATGCGAAATATGGCTATCCATATGATGCGGAGTATTGGAGATTTTGAAGGAGGTTGTAACGTGCAATTTGCTGTTAGTCCAGATGAGAAGGAAGATATTATTGCTATTGAAATTAACCCAAGAGTTTCTAGATCGTCCGCGTTGGCTTCTAAGGCAACGGGATATCCTATCGCCAAGATTGCTACGAAGCTAGCTATCGGTTATTCGTTAGACGAATTACAAAATCAGATTACAAAATCTACCTCTGCGTTATTTGAACCTACCTTAGATTACGTAATTGTAAAAATACCAAGGTGGAACTTTGATAAGTTTGAAGGATCTGACAGATCGTTGGGTCTTCAAATGAAGTCTGTAGGAGAGGTCATGGGTATTGGACGTTCTTTCCAAGAGGCATTACACAAAGCAACACAGTCCTTAGAAATAAAGCGTAACGGGCTTGGGGCAGATGGTAAAGGATATAGAGACTATGACCAAATAATTAGCAAGTTAACGGTTGCTAGCTGGGATCGTGTATTTGTAATTTATGATGCCATTCAAATGGGAATTCCATTGAGTAGGATACATGAGATTACGAAAATTGATATGTGGTTTTTACGCCAGTATGAAGAACTATATCAGCTAGAGAAGGAAATATCTAAATACACTATAGCAACGCTAGACCGAGATTTGCTTTTAGAAGCAAAACAGAAAGGATTTGCAGATAGGCAAATAGCGCATATGCTAGACTGTTACGAAAGTGATGTTTATAATAAACGTACTGAGCTGAATATCAATAGAGTATTTAAATTAGTAGATACTTGTGCAGCAGAATTTGAAGCGAAAACACCTTACTATTATTCCACTTTTGAAGCAGAAATAGAACGGCCAGACGGCACCCGTTATGTTGCTAATGATAGTATTGTTACAGACAAGAAAAAGATTGTAGTATTAGGCTCTGGACCCAATAGAATTGGCCAAGGAATTGAATTTGATTATTGTTGCGTTCACGGAGTTTTAGCAGCAGCGGAATGCGGTTATGAAACCATCATGATAAACTGTAATCCAGAAACGGTTTCTACTGATTTTGATACCGCAGATAAATTGTATTTTGAGCCCGTTTTTTGGGAACACATCTATGACATCATCAGACATGAAAAGCCAGAAGGAGTAATTGTGCAATTAGGAGGGCAAACTGCATTAAAGCTTGCAGAAAAGCTATCTAAGTACGGCATTAAAATTATAGGTACAAGTTATGAATCGTTAGATTTAGCAGAAGACCGCGGAAGTTTTTCTGAGTTGCTAAAGAAGAATAATATTCCTTTCCCAGAGTTTGGCGTGGCAGAAACGGCCGATGAAGCACTAGTTCTGGCAGATACCTTAGATTTTCCGTTATTAGTACGTCCATCATATGTATTAGGTGGGCAAGGAATGAAAATCGTCATTAACAAGCAGGAGCTAGAATCGCACGTTGTAGATTTACTGCATAAAATTCCGAATAATAAATTATTGTTAGATCATTATTTAGATGGTGCTATAGAAGCGGAAGCAGATGCTATTTGTGATGGCAAGGATGTTTACATCATAGGCATCATGGAGCATATAGAGCCATGTGGGATTCACTCAGGAGATTCTAATGCAACATTGCCTCCTTTTAATTTAGGAGAGTTTGTTATGCAGCAAATAAAAGACCATACTAAAAAAATTGCTTTGGCATTAAATACAGTTGGTCTTATTAATATTCAGTTTGCTATTAAGGACGATACTGTATTTATTATAGAGGCGAACCCAAGAGCTTCCCGTACGGTACCATTTATTGCAAAGGCTTATAAAGAGCCTTATGTCAACTATGCTACAAAGGTGATGTTGGGAGAGAAGAAGGTGAAAGATTTTGATTTTAAACCAAGGTTGGAAGGCTATGCTATTAAGCAACCAGTGTTCTCATTTAATAAATTTCCGAACGTAAATAAAAATCTTGGTCCTGAAATGAAAAGTACAGGAGAAAGTATTTTATTTATAGACGATTTGAAAGACGATGAATTTTACAACCTATATGCCCGTAGAAAAATGTACTTAAGTAAGTAAAGAAGTTTGCCTTTGTTAAAACCATCTAGTTTCTTTATTAGTTACTAGATGGTTTTTAGGTTTGTACTATTGATTTTAAAAGGGCGTACAAAGTATTACGGTATGGAATTTGAATTCAATTTACCAATGAAGAAAAAGAAAATAGAACTGTTGCAAATTGTACGTTGAAAATGACAGAATGCAGTATTTACTTAATACAAACACAAATCTATCCTCTTAGTTCACTTGTAATTACTTAATTTTGAGATTATAAAATAAACCTCAAAAGAGCTATATGTCAGGTACAAACGAGAATTATAAAATTGTTGGTAAGGGAGAAAAAACGATTGTTTTTATCCATTATTTTGGAGGAGATGCAGGCAGTTGGCACTGGTTGGTAGAGCGTTTAAAAAAGAATCATACTTGTGTACTTCTTAACTTACCAGGTTTTGGCGGTACTGAAGCTTTAAATGAGCCGTCAATATACGGATTTTCTAAATTTATAAATGATCAAATTACTGCTTTAAAATTAGAGAAGTATGTATTATGTGGTCATTCTATGGGTGGTAAATTAGCGTTGTACGCCGCAAAAATTATGACTGGTGTAAAACCAAAAAAGATCATTCTAGTAGCACCCTCCCCTCCAACAGTCGAAAATATGTCAGAACCAGACAAGGAGCGGATGTTAAATCACCCAAATAAGGAAGAAGCTATAAATACTGTTAATAAAGTCATAGTTAGAAAACTTAGCAAAAAACGCTTTAAATATGCAGTTGCTTCTCAACTGCGTATTGAGGATAAAACGTGGGATTGGTGGATTCTTACCGGGATGAAGAATAATATAGCAGACCGTATACAACAGTTAGATATTCCTGTTCATGTAATATTCTCGCATGGTGATGAAGTAATTACAACGGAAGCTATCTATGATGAAGTACTACCCCATTTAGATAAAGCAGTAGCTATATCTATTTCTCGTGTAGGACATTTAATACCTATGGAAGCTCCCAGAAAATTAGCAAAACGAATAAAGAAGATAACGAAAGATTTAGTTGCTGTTTAGCGTATAAATTCTAAAGCAGTAGTGTAGCCGTCCAATTTTACCATTATAGAAGTAATTTTCTGTATATCTGCGAAGGCTTTTTGGCTTATTAAAAGTTGACATTTTAATTCACTTTCGACATTAACCTATTAGGATATCTATAAATTTAAACTAGTAGTGGAGTTCCACTAATTATTACTATCTAAAGTTGCTTTAATAAAAAATGGTTGTACACTTTTAAATAGTACAACCATTTTTTTTAATCTATTTAAATTAAAAAGCAATTCTTATTTACAGCTTCAGAATCTAAAATTATTTATTAAACTGTTTTAACGATGCGCGTAACATCCATGACATTTGCTCGTGCGCTTGTAACATTCCAGTAATAAAGTCTGCCGTACCTTCGTCATTATGTTCTTCAGCGTTATCACCAATACTTTTTCTAATAAATTTAATAACCGTATCATGATCTTCTAAAAGTATCTTCATGTAACTTCTACTACTAGTATCTTTTGGCTTGCTTTCCACTAAATGAGACAACTCTAAAAATTCTGCCATAGTTCCAGGAGCATAGAAACCTAACATTCTTATTCTCTCTGCAACCTCATCTACAAATTTCTCTAGCTTCCCATATTCCTCTTCAAAAAAAACGTGTTTGGTATGGAAATCCAAACCCTCTACATTCCAATGCGCATTTCTAGTCTTAGTATATAACACAAATTCATCTGCTAGGAGTACGCTTAGCATTTCTGCCACCATCTCTCTATTCGACTTTTTTATTCCTATTTCTGTTTTCTGTGCAGCTTTCATTAGTTTTTTTTTGGTTCATAACAAAAGTAGCTTATCTGACCAAACGGATTTAATTCATTTGAAGAATTACTTGATACAATCCGTAGTCTATTGGTAGATTTTAAAAAGTTAATTTTTAGTTTAATAATTATGAATATGATAGTATATTATCAAGTTCAACTCAAACTAGGTAAATAGCTTACGAGCTTAGGTATGAGCGTCTCGGTATAAATGGAATGTATACCTCTTACTACTTACTCATCTAAATCACGAACCTATTTCTTTTCTATAATTAAATAGACCTTTTGATTTAGGCACTTAGTCTATATTGCTTAACATTGTCTTTTTTGATATAGGTTTCATTGCAATAGCTCTGTTGAGTAAGTTATCAAAAATATTTTCTTTCATAAAGCTTCTATT
>Ga0115565_10000849_pt1 | contig 26252 bp, 28 predicted proteins | sample COGITO_mtgs_1105_FD_87199 | JGI IMG/M metagenome (GOLD analysis project Ga0115565, IMG submission 87199) | Pelagic marine microbial communities from North Sea - COGITO_mtgs_110530 | ecosystem: Environmental > Aquatic > Marine > Epipelagic | place: Germany:Helgoland, sampling site Kabeltonne... | reverse complement strand
CGGCTGTTCAATGCCTACGGACCGCGTTCCAGAACGTCGGGCACCTATGGCGCCGTATTCGGTGTGTTCCTTGCCCAACTGCTTGCCGAAAAACCATTCACGGTGGTCGGCGACGGCACGCAGACGCGCGATTTTACCTTCGTTACCGATGTTGCCGACGCTTTCATCGCGGCCGCCGCCTCCGATACCGGCAACATATCAATGAATGTCGGTAGCGGCGGCACATACAGCGTCAACCGGTTGGTTAAACTGCTCGACAATCCGGCCGGCGTCGTCAACATTCCGAAGCGTCCGGCGGAGCCGGACTGCACCTTCGCCGATATCGACCTGATTACAAAGACACTGGATTGGACACCGACAGTGTCGCTCGAGGACGGTGTCCACGCCGTGCTCGAAAACATCGAATACTGGCGCGATGCCCCAGTCTGGACCGAGGATACAATCGCCGAAGCAACCCGGGATTGGTTCAAATATCTTGGCAAGAATGATTGGCAATCTGAATAATGCTTCGTGATCCGCTTCATAAAGTAAAATCCCTGGACGAAATCTCGGTGATCGCTGCCGACGCACGCGCGACGGGTCAGAACGTTGTTCTTTGCCACGGCGTTTTTGACCTCGTGCACATGGGCCATGTCCGGCATTTTCAGAAAGCCCGCGAGGAAGGTGACGTCCTAATCGTCACCCTGACCGCCGAAAAGTACGTCAACAAGGGACCGGGTCGGCCTATTTTCAACGACAGCCTGCGTGCAGAAATGCTGGCTGCGCTGCAACAAGTCGACTGGGTCGCCGTCAGCCCCTATCCATCCGCCGAAAAAGTTATCCATGTGGTCAAGCCTTCGGTCTATGTAAAGGGGTCCGATTACGCCGATCCAAATGATGATGTCACCGGCAAGATCAAGGATGAATGTGACGCCGTCGAACAGCATGGTGGGCGTGTCGTCTTCACACGCGATATTTCGTTCAGCTCATCGTCGCTGATCAACCAGTACATGGATGTCTTCGATCCGGAACTCCGGGCTTATCTTATTGGGGCCCGTCAACGCGGGGTCGATAACCGGATTCACCAAGCCCTCGACGACATCGCCGGCCTAAGAGTCCTTGTCGTCGGCGACGCCATCATCGACGAGTATCATTACGTAAATGCCATGGGGAAATCCGCCAAAGAGCACATGATCGCGACGTGCTATGACTCCAGCGAACGTTTTGCCGGCGGCGTATTCGCAGCGGCGAACCATATTGCGAGCTTCTGTAAGGAAGTGGAGATCCTCACGGTATTGGGGAGCGACGACAGTCAGGAAGGATTTATTCGCGAGCATCTGGCCGACAACGTACGTCTGACGCCGGTCATGCGTCCGGGCACGCCGACGACACGAAAATCACGCTTCGTTGATGCGGGATATGTGCGCAAGTTGTTCGAGGTGTATTACTTCGACGGCTCGCCACCTCCGCCGGATGTACAAGAAAAAATCTGCGCCGCAATCATGGAACGCGCAGCGCATTTCGACCTCGTCGTGGTCACGGACTTCGGCCATGGCATGCTCAGCGACAACGACATTGCCGCACTGACAAAACACGCTAGGTTCCTCGCCGTCAACACCCAGACCAATAGCGCCAATCACGGGTACAATCTTGTGACCCGCTACCCGCGTGCAAACATGATCTGCATCGATGCACCGGAAGCCCAGTTGGCGGCAAGCGACAAATTCAGCTCGATCGAGGACATCGTCTCGAAACTGAAAGACAAGATCGAATGCGATAGTTTCATCGTAACCAACGGTAAACACGGGTGCGTCATGTTTGGCAAAGATACCGGCGTAATGCGGATTCCCGCATTCACAAAAACGGTTATCGATACTGTTGGTGCCGGCGACGCATTCTTTGCCGTCGGTGCCCCGTTGGCCGCGATCGGAACGCCGATAGAAATTGTTTCATTTGTCGGAAACGCCGCTGGAGCGATGAAAGTCGGCATCGTTGGGCACCGGCGGTCGATCGAAAAAATACCGCTGATCAAATATATCACAACTCTTTTGAAATAAATCTAAGTCGGATAATAAACTTATGAGCGATAAAACCTGGAACGTTCTGGTCACCGGCGGCGCCGGATACGTCGGTGCCGTGATGGTGCCGAAACTGTTGGCCGCAGGCCACGGTGTCACCGTACTTGATCTATATCTGTATGGTGACGACGTGCTACAAAGCGTCGCCGATCACCCGAAACTGCGCCAGGTCAAAGGCGACCTGCGCGACCCAGAAGTCGTTGCCGACTCGCTTATGGGATGTGACGCCGTTATTCACCTGGCGTGCATCTCCAACGATCCGTCCTACGATCTCGATCCGGACCTCGGCCGCTCCATCAATCACGACTGCTTCCGGCCGCTGGTTCACGCATCGAAAGCTGCCGGCGTGACACGCTTCATCTATGCATCGTCATCGTCGGTATACGGCGTCCGTGACGAGCCTGAGGTCACCGAAGACCTGGAACTTTTGCCACTAACCGACTATTCGAAGTTCAAGGCGTTGTGCGAGGTCGAACTCGAAGAAGAACGCGAACCCGGCTTCGTGACCTGCGTCGTCCGACCAGCCACTGTGTGCGGCTATTCACCGCGCCAGCGTATGGATGTGATCGTCAACATCCTGACGAACTTTGCTGTCAACCGCGGCGCCATCCGGGTCTTCGGTGGCGATCAAAAGCGACCCAATATTCATATTGAGGATATGACTGATCTTTATCTCTTTCTTTTGCAAAAAGACGACGCAGAGATCAATGGCAATATCTACAACGCCGGGTACGAAAACCATTCCGTCATGCAACTTGCCGAAATGGTAAAAAATGTCGTCGGCAACAATTTGACTATCCACGTTGAACCAACTGACGACCTACGCTCATATCACGTCTCATCTGAAAAAATCAAAAGAGAGCTAGGGTTTGAGCCGACACATTCCATACAGGACGCTGTTGTTGATTTGGTCGAGGCTATGAAAGATGGTCGCCTGACCAACACCATGGACAATCCGCTGTATTTCAACATCAAACGGATGCAGGACAAGGACTTGAAATAACCACCTAAAGACAAGTTTCAAGTTATTTCGGGCTTCATTACAACATTGAAATACAAGGACATGATCTTTAAACGATGATTTCAAACTAACCCTGTTTCGTGACTTACTTCGCATACGACGGGTCGAGGAAACGATTGCCGAGCATTACCCGTCAAAGGAAATGTGCTGTCCGGTACATCTATCGATTGGACAAGAAGCCATCGCAGTTGGTGTTTGCCACGCGCTTGAGCGCTCAGATTACGCGATTAGTACGCACCGCACACATGCTCATTACCTTGCCAAGGGCGGTGATCTAAAACGAATGATGTCGGAAATTTATGGCAAGGAAGCCGGCTGTTGTGCAGGCCGTGGCGGGTCGATGCATCTCTTCGACGAGGACGTCCGTATGCTTGCGAGTATTCCGATCGTCGCAAGTTCCATTCCGCTCGGTGTTGGCGCAGCTCTTGCCGCCAAACAACGTGGTGAAAATCCTGTGAGCGTCATCTTTCTGGGAGACGCGTCAATAGAAGAAAGCGTACTTCACGAAAGCGCAAACTTTGCCGCATTGAAGAAGCTGCCTGCCATCTTCGTGTGTGAGAACAACCTCTATTCCGTTTGCATTGATCTTGCAGCCCGCCAACCGGATCGGCCGTTAAGCGACATCGCCAACGCTCACGGGCTCCCTTGTAGTGCTGGCGACGGAAATGACGTCGGGGATGTTTATACCCTAACCAAGGCCGCCATCGCCGCGGCACGCGCTGGTGAAGGCCAACAATTCCTCTTATTCGATACATACCGCTGGCGCGAACATTGTGGCCCAAACTTTGACAATGATATCGGCTTTCGGACAATAAAAGAATTCGAGAGTTGGAAATCACGCTACTCACCCGAAAACTACCAGCAATTACTGCATTCAGCAGATATTCTTGATGTCGCGACCGAACGCAAAATCCGCAATAATGTGATGTCTAAAATCGATATTGCATTCAAATTTGCACAGGCCGCACCCACACCAAATCAAAAAACTGCCATTGAGAGTGTTTATGCCTGATACACAACGAAGCATAACTTATGCAGAAGCCATTCGTGAAGCGACGGTTCATTGTCTTAAGTCCGATACGGGCGTCTACGTCTTAGGTGAAGGTGTCACCGACCCAAAAGCTATATTCGGTACCACCGTGCGCACCGGACGAGTTTAATACGTTTCATACGTTCGCCATTCAAGTCGCTCGACGCGACGCACTACGTAACCACCTCACCAAGCTCGGCATTGGAACCGCAATCCATTATCAGATACCCATTCATCTGCAGCCGACGGCGAAAAGTCTTGGCTATGGCATGATAGACGGCCCCGTCCTCAATACGATTGATGAAATCAAAATATTGATCGCAATTAATGCGCAAGCGAACAGTGCTAACCAAGGCTTCAACCTTATTACGAAATACAAGCATGCTGATTACGTTTGCATCAATGCCCGTGAAGCTAAACTAACGGGCGGTGAAAAGCATGCTTACATTGAGGATGTCCTAAAACGCAAATTATTGCCTGTGATTGATTGTAAGTATTTCCTGGAGCCCTGAAACTGGATTTCAAATAATACCCGCTCTGGAGTACGCCCCCATTGATACAATGGGGGCCGGGGATGCATTTCTTGCGGTAACCACATTACTCCTTGCCCTTGGCGGTGACCCTGAAGATGTCGGTTTTATCGGGAATGTTATAGGTGGCGTGAAAATCAGGCTTATCGGGCACTGCGCCAGCATTGATAAAAGTGATATAAAAAAATCGGTCCAAAGTTTGGTGAAGTAATACTTATGATTGTCGGCGTTGATTTTGACAATACGATTGCTTGTTATGACAGTGTTTTCGCCCCTATTGCTATTGAACAGGGCCTCCTTCCAGCTGGGTTTTTGGGGTCAAAAAAAAAGGTACGGGATACGATCCGGCTTTTGCCAGACGGCGAACTCATATGGCAAGGGTTGCAAGGGTTAGTTTATGGACGGTACATATATCGTGCCGAAATGTTTTCTGGATTTGATGATTTTTTAGTTAAATGTCGCGACCATAAAATCGATGTCAGAATAATCAGTCATAAAACCAAAACCAACCGTTACGATCCGACACAGGTTAACCTTCGAGAAGCCGCGCTAGCTTGGATGGGCGAGAAAGGGTTCTTCGATCCCGAAGGTATCGGGATGGATAGAAACCATATCTTTTTCGAGCCTGACAGAGACCTGAAAATTCAGCGTATTACGACATCGGGATGCACCCATTTTATCGATGATCTTATTGAGGTTCTTAGTGAACCAGCGTTCCCTGCGGAAACACAAAAAATTTTATTTTCTCCAGACCAAACCAGCGATGACAGACGCTTAACAACCATGTCATCATGGCCACGGATTACAAAGCTAATCCTTGAGCAGAAAGTCTCGCATGACGCCTGACACCGCTTTCAATGTTGCAGACGCGCTTTCACCCTTTAAAGTCAATAACTGCTTTGCTATTTCTGGCGGCGGGAACAATAACATTTTCCGTGTCGAATGTCGTGAGCAACTATTTGCTTTGAAATGGTATCCCTCGCAAAAGAATGATTATCGCGACCGAATGGGTGCAGAGTTTTCTGCATTCGAATTTCTGGCAACGAATGGGCCCTCGCCTTGTCCGCGGGCATACGGGTTTGATCTTGATGCTGACGCGGCTTTATATGAATGGATTGATGGCGACACCATTAGAAAACCCAGCCTGACCGAAATTGGCGCCGCTGTAGATTTTGTTAAACATCTTAATAAATTGTCAAATCATCCAGAAGCCGTTTCTAAATTTAACCTAGCTTCTGAAGCATGCTTGTCACTTAATGAACTTACTCAACAAATAGAAAGTCGGCTCGAACGCATTGGCCGTGAGGCTGATAAGCATACGGCATTAAATGTATTCTTAAGCGAAAACCTTCTGCCGCAATTTGAACACGCTGTCGACACTGCACGATCAGGCTATATAAAGGCCCAAATTAATGATGCCGAGGATATCTCTCAACAGCAACGCACATTAAGCCCATCTGATTTTGGCTTTCATAACGCAATTCGCAAATTTAACGGTGAAATCATTTTCATCGATTTTGAATATTTTGGCTGGGATGATCCCGTTAAATTAGTTGCTGATTTTTTAATCCACCCTGCCATGGCGTTAGAAGAAGAACAGCAAAATTATTTTTGGCGTGAAGCGAACAAGATCTTCAGCGATGACCCGCTTTTTGGAACCCGGTTTCAGTTACAATTTCCACTGTATATCTGTCGGTGGTGTTTGATTCTTTTAAATGAGTTTTTACCGGAGAGATTGCAAAGTCGACGGCGAGCGGGAATGGACGATGAAATCCAAGTCATTCATAAACGCCAGCTTGGCAAAGCCCAGAACATGTTTGACCGGCTAAACAAAAACACGCATGCATTTTGCTGATGTATATTTTTGCTAATGCAAATATTTCACGCGTCGAATAATGGCACACAATACCGTTCATCTGGCATTGTGGTGCAATCCACTTTAATTTTTATGGTTCAGTTTTGTTAAGGATTCAGATGTGACTGCACGTAAAGAGTTTTTACTCTCATTGTATAGCAAAATGCTTTTGATACGACTCGTCGAAGAAGCCATCGCCAGGCGATATCACGAGCAAGAAATGCGATGCCCTGTTCATTTATCGATTGGACAGGAAGCTGCCGCTTCAGGGGCATGCCAGCATCTACTGGCAACCGATGTTGTTTCTAGCGCGCATCGCTCGCACGCACATTATCTGGCAAAAGGCGGTAGCGTTCGTGCAATGCTTGCTGAACTTTATGGCAAAGCCGAAGGATGTGCTGGCGGAAGAGGTGGTTCGATGCATCTGCTTGATCTTGATGCTGGCGTACTGCCCTGTTTGCCCATTATCGGCACTTCAATTTCTACAGGTGTTGGCGCCGCTTTTTCATTCAAACAACGCAAACAAAACTCTGTCTCCATGATCTTCTTGGGCGATGCCGCCGTAGAAGAGGGCATATTTCATGAAGCTGCTAATTTTGCTTCTATTAAAAATTTGCCTGTCGTATTTGTCTGCGAAAATAATTTTTATTCTGTCTGCACGCCATTAGACGTCCGTCAACCTCAACGCCCAATAACAGAATTGGCACAAGCCCATGAATTGCATACAGCGCATGCTGATGGGAATGATGGCCTCGCCGTTCAAGAAATTGCCAAAGCCGCTATCGATCAGGCGCGAAATGGGGAAGGTCCATCTTTTCTCCTGTTGGAAACATATCGCATGCGCGAACACTGTGGCCCACTGTTTGACCAGGAAATGGGCTATAGGACGGATGAGGAATACAATGAATGGTTAGAAAAGTGCCCAATCAAAAGACATTTTGCAATTCTGGAAAATGAACTGAATTGGACCGCCGTCGATGATGAAGCATTCTGCCAAGCCATCCGTGATGACATTGACGATGCATTCGACTTTGCAATAAAAGCACCTTTTCCAGCGCAAGAAACAGCGGGATTACACGTCTATGCCAAATGATAACCGTACAATTACGTTCGCTGAAGCCATCTGTGAAGCGACCGACTTTTGCCTAGGCGATGACCCTTCTGTTTATCTGATTGGCCTGGGCGTAAGTGATCCAGGTGCTATTTTTGGCACGACCCGCGGCTTGTATCAAAAGTATGGCGATGAACGTATTGTCGAGATGCCTACATCCGAAAGTGCATTAACAGGTATTGCTATTGGTTCGGCGGTTCTGGGGCAGCGCCCTATTATGACGCACCAGCGCGTTGAGTTTTCATTGTTTGCCTTTGAAAACATCATCAACACCGCGGCAAAGATGCGCTACACCACAAATGGCAAGCTATCAGTCCCAATCGTCATTCGATTAATTATTGGCCGTGGCTGGGGCCAGGGACCATGTCATGCACAAAGCCTTGAATCCGTGTTTGGTCATATTCCCGGCCTAAATGTCGTCATGCCGACAACCGCACATGATGCCAAGGGGATGTTGATATCCGCCGTCAAAGATGACGATCCAACAATTTTTATTGAACATCGGTGGCTGCACTCAACAACCGGGCACGTACCGGAAGGGGGGTACGAGGTACCATTAGATCAAACCCGAACCGTAACGACAGGTAATGATATTACGATTGTTGCTTCTTCGCTTATGACATTAGAAGCGATGCTTGTCGCTAAGGTATTAGAAGAGGTCAGGGTTGGCGTCGATCTTATTGACCTCCGCTCAGTACGCCCCCTCGACATGTCACAAATTAATACGTCGGTTGCCAAGACGGGCAGATTATTATGCATAGATTCTGGATGGACGACTTACGGTGTCGGTGGTGAAATTATTGCTCGCCTTGCTGAAACCGGATCAGACAAATTCCGCATGCCGCCGCGCCGAATGGGAATGGCCGATTACCCTTCGCCAAGTACGCGAGCATTGATATCTGAATACTATCCTTTCCCAGATCAAATTCTGGAGCAGTGTCTCGAAATGTTACAATTACCCGCCTCACAAAATGATGCCGCAATTTCGGCTATGGTAAAATTACAAAATAATCGACGCGTTGATGTGCCTAATGCAGATTTCTCAGGCCCCTTCTAAACGTTGCTTCTATTGAATTGGCTGTTAACAAGGACGTGACTTTATGAACTTAATTGAAACATCCATTCCCGGCGTTGTAATCGTGGAACCTGAATTCCACCCGGATCATCGCGGCCATTTTATGGAAACATATCATCGTGATAAATTTGCGGACATCGGCCTCGACGTAGAGTTTGTTCAAGACAACCATTCATTCTCAAAGAAAGGCACCATTCGCGGGTTTCATTATCAAGTGCCAAATCCACAAGGGAAAATGGTGCGTGTTGTACGCGGCGCAATCATGGACGTCGCCGTAGATATTCGCGTAGGCTCCCCTACGTTCGGTCAATATGTTTCTGAAATTCTAACCGAAGAAAACCGTCGGCAAATGTATATGACTCCTGGTTTCACACATGGCTTTTGCACCTTAACGGATACAGCCGATCTGGTCATGAAATGCACGACTGTATATTCAAAGAAGGATATGCGAATCATTTCTTGGAATGACCCGGATATCGGTGTGGAATGGCCAATTACCGACCCTGTTTTGTCTGAGAAAGATATCGCTGCTGGCAGTCTTGCTGATGCGACGGTATTGCCGCAATACATAGCTTAAACGCTCAAAACATTAAGAGTTTTACCGCTAGATGCTAAAATCGTCTCTGTTTTTTCTCCTCCTTGCGATTTTTGCGGGCAGCATTCTGGTCACTATCGATCAACTTTTCGATAATGACCCGTTCCTATTGGCCGAAGGCAATCTACTTGTTAACAACCCCGGCATAACGGGGCCCGTCCTGGGACAGATCAAGCGACGCCACGGGCAACATAATAAACCGTATCAGGTCGGCATTTTTGGCAGCAGTGTTTCTATGATGCTAACGGCCAAGGACCTTGGCACTGAAAGGTGCTCTTTCTTTAATTTTTCAGTTTTGGGCGAGTCTTTGCGTGGCACTGTTTCATTAATGTACGCACTCGCAAATAATGGAAAACTGCCCAAGACCGTCATCGTCGGCATCGATAATTTTGAAGTTCACAGCTACGGCAACTCAAGAACTGTGACCCTCACAGAACGCATATCTGAAATACACAACGACATCATGGTTTATATAAATACACCAGATATTCGGTTTAAGGATATGCTTCGCATGATGCTACGACATGTGATAGCGCAGCGCGATACTTTGGAACGCACATTTACACTCGATACAGTGACAGCGGCGCTAAAGTTAACTTTTGGCCTAAATGATCAACACCCTTTGTTAACAAAAACGGGTTCAGGTTTTCGCCGTGACGGCAGCTACGATTGGCAGATAGCACCCGCAACAAACCACCCTGAGATACTTCTGTCGCAGCAACGCTCAGTAATTCCTGAATATCTCCGCAAAGACCTGGAACGCATTAGAAAAATATCCAAAGGTCGTAGCCAAGTATTTATTTTTGAGACTCCATTGGCACCAAACAATCAAGATTTTTATCTCGAAACCCCCAGTTCAGCAGCGCTCGAAAATCGAAAAATTTTTACCAATACCTGTCAAGATTTGAACCTTATTTGCTTCCCGTCGCCGGCTCGATTGAGCGAAGACAAAAATATTTACTGGCTGGATGCCGTACATGCCCCTTCGAACCTTCTCGGTGCTTACTTACAGCGATCAGTTCCAACGTTAAATCAAGCTTGCTAGCATGATATTTAATCAATTTGAATTCTTGTTCTTGTTTTTACCGCTGGTATTAGCCGCATTTTTCTTTCCAAAATTACAATCCGCACGACCATTTGTGCTCGTCGTTGCCTCATTGATTTTTTATGCAGTATCGGGGTTAGAACATGCAATAACGCTTTGCGTAGGCATTCTGTGGGTTTACATCGTCACAAGGTCAGACACAATCGTAGCCAATCCCTGGCAATTAACACTTGCTATCGTGCCTCCACTATTGGCGCTTGGATACTATAAATACCTTGGATTTTTTCTAAACCAATTTATGCATGTTGGATACGCGTCAAATACTGGTGAATTTAACATGTTTGCAAATATAATTTTGCCTGCGGGAATTTCATTTTTTACATTTCAGCTCGTCTCATTCGCCATAGACCGATTTCGTGGAGAGATCACAACGCCCCCAAGTTTTGTAAAATTCGCATTATATATTAGTTTTTTCCCTCAACTCGTTGCAGGCCCTATTCTTAGGTTTGATCAAGTTCAATCAGCGCTTGAGAAACTGCATGCATTTCGACTTAATACGCAGATTACATCCAAGGCCATTGTTTACATAACTGTCGGCCTCTCATCCAAAGTCCTCATCGCAGATACACTAGATTCATATCAGACATCATATGTTTCAGCCCCCGATGCTATTTCAGCAATATCGGCAACGTTTGTCCTATTTGCCTATAGCTTCCAAATCTATTTTGATTTTTATGGGTATTCCATGGTCGCTATTGGGTTAGGTTTATTGTTTGGTTTTTCTTTACCCAAAAACTTTAATCGCCCGTATGAAGCGACAAACCCTCAAGATTTTTGGCGCCGCTGGCATATAACTTTATCTTTTTGGATTCGTGACTATTTGTATTTTCCTCTAAGGGGCAACAAAGTTTATATACGAAATATCATTATCATTTTTGCAGTGTGTGGCCTTTGGCACGGCGCGGGTTGGTCATTCATTGTGTGGGGATTATTTCACGCATTCATCGTCATTCTATATCACGCAAGTTCAAGCCAATGGGATCGACTTCCACGGCTTTTTCAAATTAGCCTTACATTCCTTTTGATTAGCGCAGGCTGGACATTATTCCAATTTGATTTTGAAACCTTACTGTCTTTCTGGTCCAGCTTTAATCCTGGCCGTGAAGCAACGATTGGTGATCCAGAACTTGTTATGTGGGCAGTAATAGCGCTTAGTGCTTTAGTTTGCTATGGCGTTCGTTTTGAGCGCATGGCCGATGGCGTGTTTTTTGGAAAGTCCCGCCCTATTGCACTTACCGCGACATGCGCCTTACTTTTTACGGCGGTTCTTGTGTTTATAACAAAATCATCAACCTTCATTTATTTCAGGTTCTAAAATCGTCCCATCATGAAAAAATCGATTATTCATATTATCAGGCCAATTATTATTTATTCATCGCGGGTATTCTTTGTATTAATCTGCTTGCCTATTCTTTATGTGCTGGAACCTTTCAAAAAGCTCCGGTTTCATTTGGTTTATACAAAGCGCATAGGGCACCTTGCCGGAAATACCGATTTATTCTTGCGGAAATTACAAATTGGCACTGCAGATACAAGTGCAACATACATCCTCGCTGGGATTGAGCCTGTTAATCGGCAACTGTTTGAGATGCTGAAACGGGAATTAAATATTTATGAGTCGCGCTGGCTTACGCGGTTTCTTTTCTATATTCGCCCCATCATCAAATGTACACGCTTTTGGGAGCAAATGGCCTGGATGGACCCTGGGTATCAGGGTTTTAACCATGGCAAGGCTTCGTTGACGTTTAACGTTGAAGAAGAGACACGAGGCCGGGAGTTTCTGCGCAGCATCGGCATTAAGGATGATGATTGGTACGTCTGCTTACACAATCGGGATGCCGCATATCTTGATAATTACATGCCGCAAGAGAAAGCATTATGGCAGACTCGTAATTTCAGGAACTGCAGCGTTTCGAATTATCTGAAGGCCGCTGAGTATATCACATCGCAAGGAGGCTATGTTCTAAGAATGGGGGCTGTTGTTGGCGAGCCTTTACCTGATACTGGTAATTCTAAAATTATTGATTATGCAACCAAACATCGTGAGGACTTCCTGGATATCTTTCTACCTGCAAAATGTCGGTTTTTTCTTGGCTGCGATTCTGGTATTTTTGTTATCGCATCAATTTTTGATGTCCCTGTCGCCCTCGCAAATTGCAATCTTATTGCTTACAATCCATTTCGACGAGATGACCTTTTTACTTTGACGCGCGTCTTCGATGAAAAAGCTGGCGCCTATATACATTATAAAAAAGCACAGCAACTCGGATACTATAATATTGGACGGGGAGCGCCCGCCCTTGAAGGGTACCGGGTTGTCGAAAATACCCCCGACGACATTCTAGAACTGGCAAAAGAAATGTACGAACGACTTGAGGGTGAGGAGCCAGATCCCGCGGGCGTAGAAGCTAATAAAGTTTATCGCGATGAGTTTTTAACGCATATCCCATTCTATCAAGACGCTCCAAACTTAGGTGGCGCATTTGCATTATCAGATCTAAACCTAATCCAAACAGAACAAAACTAATTCTTTCTGAACCGCGCCATTCAACATGACCCGCAATAATCAAGAATCAGTCATTATTCCTTGATTACTTCGTCTCGGGAGACAGGTAAACTTGTTCCTTTTTGGCAAGCTTTGAACGATAGGCATCATAGTGATTGAGAAACCTCAAGCTCTATGGACCCAACAAGAGATTTATAATTATGGCTGAATAATCTTCCTTTACGGGTTGATTGAGCCAGCAATAATTTCTAATGGACGAAGAACTTTAATGCTTAAACTCACTAAAATGACTCTATCACTGATAGACCCAACGACCAAAGTATCGGCGTGTTCCTTAGCATTGCTGATGGTTTTTGTTGCCGGCATTGAAGCAATTGGGATCGGACTAATATTCCCATTAGTGACGGTTATCACTGGACCTGAAGTTTTTACAACAAATATTTGGGCATTGCGTGTCTTTGGGGAAGTTAGTCCTGATGATTACAACCGCGTTATAATTATTCTAGTAAGCGCCCTTCTCGTAACAATCATACTCAAGAATGCCACGCTTCTAATTTCATTTATTTTACAAGGACGCTTCTTCGCAAAGAATGAAGCGATTCTCGCAAGAAAAGTGTTTATGAAATACATGTACGGCGATTTTCAATTGCATTTGACTCGCAACTCAGCGGATCTAATTAACAATGTAACTTCCACAACAACTGCCGTCTTTTCCCATGCAATGCGCGGATTTATAACTTTAGTGTCCGAAGTAATTTTAGTGCTCTTCATTACCATTTTTCTTTTTTACGTAAGCCCACTCGTCACCACAATTGCTATGTTCGGGTTTTTTATTAGTGCTGCGGCAATGCACTATGCCATTAAAGCCAGACTTGTCTTTTGGGGTATGTCTGTAACTAAAATCCGCGAAGATCTTTTAAAACTACTTACCCAATCATTTCATAGTATCAAAGAAGTAAAAATTTCAGGGCGAGAAGACTATCTCCTATCTGAATTTAGTTCATCTCGCCATAAGATGGCGTCAATTGAAGCTCACATGTTTATTGTTGGATCTATACCCCGGTTATGGATTGAAACCCTCTTAGTCTCTAGCGTCGTTATCACCATCTTATATGTGCTGATTATTGGGGATCCAACAGGAGAATTCTTTCCTATTCTAGCCGTTTTTCTCGCCGCAGCCGTCCGGCTTATGCCATCGATCACAAGAATACTGATGGCTCTTAATACAGTTCGAGGTGGGACTTATCCCGTTGAAACAATTTATAATGACCTCAAAGTTTTAGCGGGACCAAGCAACGACGAAGAATTAGATCCTTTGAATGATCAGCGGATAATTTTCAATAAACACATCGAATTAGAAAATGTCTCATACTCATACCCAAATATGAAGACTACAGCAGCGTATGATATAAATCATACTATCTCAAAGGGTGAATCAATTGGTTTAGTTGGGCCATCTGGCGCAGGAAAGACAACACTCGTTGATCTCATTCTTGGCCTCATTAAGCCAACACAAGGATGTATTAGAGTGGACGATCAAGACGTGACATCGCTTTCACGCGTATGGCAACGATCCCTTAGTTATGTTCCACAATCAGTTTACCTCTTTGACGCATCAATTCGCAAAAATGTCGCATTTAATGTGTCAGAAGAAGAGATTGATGACAATAAAGTTTGGATGTCACTAGAAGTAGCTCAATTGGCTTCGGTCGTGCGAAGTCTGCCTGAAGGTCTTGAAACACTTGCTGGTGATCGTGGGACTCGCTTATCCGGCGGTCAGAAACAACGCATTGGCATCGCCCGGGCGATATATAATGATTCAGACGTTCTCATTCTTGATGAGGCAACATCATCATTGGACAGCCAAGCCGAGTTTGAAGTCAGTCAGGCTATCGAGAATATAAGCGCAACAAAAACCATGATCATAATTGCACACCGTCTCAGCACACTTCGAAAATGCAATCGGCTGATTTATATAGATGACGGACAGATCATTGACAGCGGAAGCTTTGATGAACTTTATGCTAAAAATGCTGCTTTTAAAAACCTTGTCGAGCTTTCTAAGTTTTAACCCTCACAAATGAATTCACAAAAACCAACAATGTTTGAGCGCAATTTTCAATTTACAAGTAAAGCAGGCACCCTTGAATCCTTAAAGGGCATGCTGACCATTTCAAAGTTGTGTGAACAACGAACGATCTCTTGGGCAGAATGGCATTCTGAAAAATCAGATGTGCTTAGAAGGACAGTCTCACAATTTCAGGATAACACTCTTATTGTCAGGTCCAGTGCATCAACAGAAGATACACTAAATTCTTCGATGGCGGGAGCAAATCTGAGTATCGCTGGCGTTAACGCAATCAGTAACGAGCTTGCTAACGCTATAGATCAAGTCTTCATGAGCTATAGCAAATTATCTGACATAGACGAAGTTTTAGTCCAACCAATGGTTTTAGATGTTGCTATTTCTGGCGTGGTCCTGACCCGTGATCTTGATACTGGCGGTCCATACTATGTGATCAATTACGATGATCTTTCAGGTCGCACCGATACCGTTACTGGCGGACATGAAAGTAAGACAATGATGGTTCGGCGAGGCGCTGTGAATCAATTGCGTTCAGGACGCATGTCAAAACTCCTTGATTGCGTCATAGAAATTGAGTCCGCCACTGCTTTCAATGGACTGGATATTGAATTTTGCATAGACAACAGTGAAGAAGTTTTCATTTTACAAGTCCGCCCACTTGCAGCACGCGATAAATGGCGTGTAATTAATGACGAAATTATTCATAACGCCATAAACGATATTCGCCATAAAATCAGTGCCGCCATGGCTCCAGAGCCAGAGCTTGCCGGGCTTACAACCATTTTCACTGAAATGACCGATTGGAACCCTGCTGAAATGATCGGCAATACCCCGCGCCCGCTAGCATTGTCGTTGTACAAGTCGTTAATTACTGATTCTGTTTGGGCGATGGCGCGAGATGCCATGGGGTACCGCATGGTAGACGGGCCATTATTAATCGACTTTCATGGGCGCCCATTCATTGATGTGCGTAAATCTTTTAATTCATTTTTACCTTCTGATATTCCAAATAACATTGCAAAGAAGCTCATTCGTCATCAGCTAGAGACGCTGGCGCACAATCGCGACCTTCATGACAAAGTAGAGTTCGATATTTGCGTTACGTGCTGGGATTTTTCTGTCGACGAATCTCGGCGTCGATTTTCTGCGGCGGGCCTCACATCCAACGAAGCGAAAAGAACAGAACAAGCTCTCACCGATCTGACTCGAAAGATATTGGAAGCAGGAACCTCGAGTTTACAAGCGTTGCTCAAACAATCTAACAGTTTGCTTGAGCCCGATCCCATAATAACAGCTCAAGCACCACAAGAGCGCATTCAGCACCTATTAAAAACATGCAGGGACCGAGGAACATTTATTTTTTCACAACTTGCCCGACATGGCTTTATCGCCGTCCAATTCCTTCGCTCTATGGTTCAAGTTGATATCATAAGTGATGATGAGTCGGCACAATTTCAACGAAGTATCACAACGGTCGCAACAGAACTTACCAACGATCTTGGCAATATGTTTGATGGCAATTTGGAACAAGCTGCATTCCTGAAACGCTATGGGCATTTACGGCCAGGAACTTACGACATCACTTCGTGGCGTTATGATGAAAGGCCGGATCTTTATCTTACTCACGGGAATACATTTCTGATAAGGTCCGTTCATGAAGAATTTAATTTTTCATCGGCCGTTCACAAAAAGATTGAAACGCATTTGAACCAGGTTGGCTACAGCATAACATCTGCCGAATTTTTAAGTTATATCACAATGTCGATTCAGGCTCGTGAGCAGGCAAAATTTGCATTTACACGTGTCGTTAGCGATATCCTTGCGGCGCTTGTCTCATGGGGTGAATGTATTTCTATTTCGCGCGAACACCTGTCTTTTTTTTCGATTGACGATATTTTTAAAAATAACAATCCAGCTGATATAATGAATCGCGTTACTCTGGCACAAGATAATTACAATATAACTCGAGCAATTAAATTACCGCATGTCATTGTGACCCCCGATGATGTTGACGTTGTCCGATTGCCGTTAGGCCAGCCAACATTTATTACCAATCAATCCGTGACCGCCAAAACAACGATATTAACATCTGCAGAGGCCCCTAACATCGATGGCCATATCATATTGATTGAAAGTGCTGACCCCGGTTTTGATTGGATATTCTCGCATCCCATTAGTGGCCTCATCACCAAATTTGGCGGTGCCAACTCTCATATGGCGATCCGCTGTGCCGAATTTGGGCTGCCCGCCGCGATTGGTTGCGGCGAACGACTATTCGACACCATTTGCAAAGCGCAAACCATAGAACTTAACGCCAGCGCGCGACGTCTATCATGTCACTGAAGAATGTCTGCGTCACAATGCGCGTCACCAATGCTCAGAGCTATGACGAAGTGCGCGACAGTATCAGCCACGACTGGTTCAACCTGCTCGCCTCGTGGGATATGACGACAATCCCGGTCCCGAACATCGGACCCGTCGCCGTCGATTACGTGCGCAGGGCTGCGCCGGCACTTTTGATCCTTAGCGGCGGCGAGGATATCGGTGCCTCGCCCGTCCGCGACGAAACCGAAATAGCACTTTTTAAATTCGCTCTTAAAAACCGGCTGCCCGTACTCGGCGTTTGCCGTGGGCTGCAGCTTATGAACGTAAATTTGGGTGGGGAACTTGGCGCCGTCGAAGGGCACGTAGCGTCGGTGCACGACGTAGATATAGATCCCGCATGGCAGGGCTTCTATGGAGAGCGCACGTCTGTTAATTCGTTCCACAACATCGGCATTCCGCAGTCAACGCTTGCACCAAGACTGCAGACCATGGCCACAGACGCCGAAGGCCACATCGAGGCAGTACGCCATAATGACCTGCCAGTGGCTGCCATCATGTGGCATCCCGAGCGGCACGGCGCCCCCGATGGCGACCGTCGTTTGATCGAAGCTCTTATCGCGGGCCGCAAATGACGCGCTGCATCATCCTTGCTGCGGGGCGCGGCTCACGGCTACACCCCTATACAGCAGACTGCCCGAAATGCCTAACCGAGCTTGGCGGGACATCATTAATAGAGCGGCAACTCACCACGGTCCGGTTGTGCGGCATTGAAGACATCGTCATCGTCACCGGGTATCGGGCGGATATGCTCGAGCTCGGCGGCACCCATCAGGTCCACAATGCCGCATGGGAAACAACGAACATGGTCGAAAGCCTGTTCACCGCCGAAGACACATTCACCAACGACATAATTGTTACGTACTCAGATATCGTTTATGAACCGCGTGTTCTTGAAGCTCTGCTCGGCAGCGAGGCACCTGTCTCTGTCATTGTCGACAAGGCGTGGCGTGCGTATTGGGAATACCGCTTTGACGATCCGCGCTCTGATGCCGAGAGCCTTGTCATCGACGACAACGGTCTGATCTCGGATATCGGCAACAAGGTCGAGGATATTGACAAAATCGAAGCCCAGTACATTGGCCTAATGCGGTTTCGCGGCACCGGGATTCAGGCGCTTCGTAATGCGCGTCAATCTATGTACGATGCTGAGCGGGCGTGGAAACAAAAACGCCCGTATAAAAAAGCCTATATGACGGATCTGTTAATGGAGATGATCTTGACAGGCGTCAGCGTCACACCGGTATCCGTTGCAGCGGGATGGCTCGAAATCGATACTGTCGACGATTACAAAAAAACTGCCCGTATGTTCAACGACGGCACCATTGATCAATTTTATCAGCCTTTGGAAACAGCGAACCGATGAAGCGTCCCAATATCGTCATGATCTCTATAGATGCCCTGCGCCCTGATCGTATGAGCCTTTATGGTTACGAGCGTCCAACCACACCAATGTTATCAAAAATTGCCGCTGGCGGCGCTTTTACGTCTGACAGTATTTCTACATCTGCTTTTACACAACCGGCACTTCCCTCCATGCTCACATCATCGCGACCGCTTTCATACGGTGGATATGATAATGGTGCGATCGGGCGGCCGGATACCTTATTCAAGGTGCTTGGAAAACTCGGGTACAAGACCTCGCTGTTATCGACCTTCCCGTGGGTTAATCAGTTTTATGGTTATGTATCTGGCATTCATAACGAAAATTTACTGTTCGTGATAAACGCCCTTGTCGGTGTCGCCTCACAAACCATGGCTAGCATCATCCGCGGATATCTTGCAGGCGAGATTGATCAGACAGACACAATCGAAGCTGTAAGACCTACTCTTAATAAGTTGTATGACGACCTAGAGGTTTACTGCGACCACCGGTTAGAGAGATACGCTAGCGATATTAAGAACTTTAGCCATGAACGGTTAATAATGGATGGTTACAACTACAATCGAATTAAAAAAATTGTTGCACGCCATAAACGCGATTTTAACAATAATCCAGCTACCTATTTAAACGATTACCTAAATGATATCCCAAATGCCCACAACTGGATTGCCCATGATTGGCGCATGGCACGTAGCCCGGCCGCTCTTGCTAGCCTGCTAGCTCAACGAGTAACAATGAAATTACTGGGCCCAATATTCCCCGAACGCGCTCGGCTAGGACAGTTTAAAAGCAAACGGTACATAGACGCTCGCACGCTGGCCGATCAAGTAATCCGTATTATTAATTCACATGAAACTGACCACCCCTTCCTAATTTACACTCACCTACTCGATACTCATGTTCCATATCTACCGGGTTCAAACCCGCACTGGCGTCAAAATGCAAAACACCACCTGTCTGCCCTCGGTTATAGCAGCAGTTTAGAACTCGGCATTGCGACTAAGCGTCGCCCTGAAACTACGGACGAATGGAAAACCTGGGGAGCCCTATACGATGCGGCCGTACATTATGTTGATAGTCAGATTGGCCGTATTCGTGACGCGCTTAAGGAAACCGGCCAAGACAGTAATACCATTTTAGTTGTGGTTTCGGACCATGGCGAAGAGCTAGGTGAACACGGCGATGTTTCACATCACTTCCGTCTCTACGAACATAACATCCGAGTGCCTTTGATTTTTTCCGGCCCAGATGTCCCGAAACGTTGCATCAACGGTTTAACTACAATTATGGATTTGGCGCCGACGCTTCTCGACATAGTCAGTGGAGACCCGGTCGAAGGATGGGAGGGGGCTTCTATTTTCTCAAACGAAATAGGCAAGAGAAATTACGTCAACGCCGAAGCGTTCCACAGCGGCAACTGCTTGTTCGATCATCGGCCACCTTACATAGCTGTGCGAACAGATAGGTACAAATACCTTTGGAAGGAATACAGAGACGTTACAGATAACATCAGTTCAGTTGAGCCTGAGCTTTATGAGCACCGGTCCGACCCCCTGGAAAAAAACGATCTCTATTACGCTGATCACCCGGCGTTACCTACGCTAAATAAAATTGTCGCGGAGAGGCTTGCAGAGATATCAGAGATATCTGATGCGCGGATTATACAATCTTTTAACGAAATCGGCGTCGCCGCCATTCGCGAAGTGCGCGAGCGAGAGATAAACAGCATAAAAAGAGGCAGTAACTGATGGTTGTCTGGTTTATCGGCATGTCGGGCGCAGGCAAATCAACCTTGGCATACGCACTTTATGAGCGCCTCAAGCTAGAAACGCGCCATCTAGTGTATCTTGACGGTGATGACTTCCGCGAGATGTTTCGTAACGATGTTGATCACACAATTGAAGGTCGGCGTAAGAACGCTGAGCGTGTTTCACACACCTGCCTAATGCTCGACAAACAAGATATTCATGTCATCGCGTCTGTTCTGTCAATATTTCCTGAATGGCAATCTTGGAACAGAGAGCAGTTTTCAAATTACTACGAGATTTTTCTGGATATCCCACTTAAGACACTCATCAGGCGCGATGTAAAAGGTTTGTATGAAGGGGCTCGAAAAAGGGAGATACCAAATGTTGTAGGTATTGATATTCCTTTTCCAAAACCATCAAGCTCAGATTTATGTATCGACGAATCCATGCAGACATTGGGTGTTGATACATGCGTTCAACAAATTCTGACACAAATGCCAACCCTTGAATGACTATTATAGAATTCACCCTCATTGGTGTTACTGTGATCGTTTTCATCGAAGCGCTTGTTGCCAGTACAGTAATTTGGCTTCGAAAGAAGTGCGCATGGCTCATCACGACACGAGACAAGTTTCCTGAAATCGACACTGTCGGTCTGGACGCTTTTATGAAGCATGGATGGGACCCTGAACTTGGCTGGATTAGGAAACCCAACACACATCACGGCGAGATGGGTAGAGAAGGCGTTCGCACGTCTTATAGTTTGGGACATAATGGCGCGCGACATAATCCAGGATTTGATGAAAAACCAGTCGAGGTACTTGCGTATGGAGATTCCTACACCTTTGCACGCCAAGTAAACAATAATGAGGCATGGCCACATCTTGTTTCAAAAGCTTTGAATAAGAATGTTGCGAATTTTGGGGTCGGAAACTACGGCTTGGATCAGGCGTTAATGAGACTAGAGAGAGAATACCATCTGCACCCATCTAAGATTATTCTTATGGGGGTTGTACCAGAAACCATTTGCCGCATTCACTCTGTATGGAAACATTTCAGCGAATATGGAAATACTTTTGGATTCAAACCACGGTTTATCCTTAAGGATGAAGAATTGGTATTATTTGAAAATCTGATCAACACCCGAGAAAAATATTTTCAAATTACAGATTACTATGACCAGTTAGCGCAAAATGATTATTTTTATAAAAAGAAGTTCTGTAAGGATATTCTGGCGTTTCCATACTCATTATCACTTCTTAGGAGTTGGCGTCGAAATAGCGTAATGATGTTTTATGCATTCACAGACCGGCTTGGCATAACCGATGATGCGGCATTCATTCACGTCATGAACCGCAACATCGACATGGCAAAGCAATTATTCGAAGAAAACGACGGAACAGCTCTTTTTAAAGCTATATGCAAACGCTTTCAATCATTCTGTCACTATCATGATGCGGAGCCTGTGTTAATTGTAATGCCTCAGCTCATGGATATGCGGCGTATTAAAAATAGTGACCATTATTATAAAGGCGCACTTGATGAGCTGGCGACAGAATGTCGAGTTGTTGATTTGGCGTCAACACTATTAAAATATGATAATACTAATCCGCTCTTTATCCATGATCATTACGGTGGGCACCTTTCCACTGAGGGAAACCAGATTGTAGCAAATGTTATTGCCTCCCTATGCAAAGACATCATTGATGCAAAATATCCTGTCGCTGACATTTAAAGAGGAAAATCTTTATCCATTTGATTCTGGGAAATTGCTTAAAGAGCCGAACACGTACTTTTATACAAAGTTTTCAGGCACAGTATTTTTGGACACGTGGAAGAAACATCGTGGAAAATTATAGTCACGCCTTCCAGCTGATGACTGGCCAAGCCTACCTTCACCACAAGGTTTTTAAAAAAATGTCAAATCAATACACCACAGCTCCTTGAGCATGTATATCACAAGCTAAATTCGCAACGCTGGCACGAGAAAGAAACAACCAATTGGCTGGAGAAGCTATAAAAGAAATTCGAGGTGACGAAAAGAATCCATGGCGCCTATGATCAAAACTTCAGAGCCATCGACCGTGATGATCATAAACACGCACCAAACGACCTGGGCCTGGCAGAAATTTTTGAGCTCGCATGTCGACTCACAGAGAAGCGTCCTTATTTAAAAGCACTTTTAAAAATTCTGGACACACTATCTTCACTCCGCAATACATTGGATGAATAAGAATTAGCGCGCTTATCGATTTTAGTGAAGGCCAAGAAACAGCATATTTCAGATGTTTTAAAGTCAGTGAACGTTATATTATGAGTTCACAAGGTGTCACATTTATCGCAGCTTATAGCGCAAGGTCGCGCTCCGATGCTCAAGCCATTCAACATGCCGAACTGGAGCTTAAAGCTGTCATCTTATACGGCAACTCCGACTTAGATGTGTAAGAAGAAGTTTCGGTCACTAAAAGCAACGCTATCGATGGTTTATTTACGCCCGATTTAACTTCCCCTCTTCAAGAAACCTGCGAGTAAGCGGGTTGGCGCATCAAGTATATCGCATCGAACGACATTAATAGTGAAGGCCTTTTCGATACTGTCTCCAGATTGGACAGCGAGGTGATTATTTTTTCAGGATATAGTGGCCAGATTGTTAAAGTGCCGCTCATCAATGGCGGGCTCAATCCTCTTCATATTCATGCTGGATGGTTACCAGAATATCGGGGCAGCACCACAATATATTATAGCTGGTTATTGGAAGGGCGTTGCGGTGTATCGGCATTGCTTATGAACGGTGGCATAGATACGGGACTCTTTTTTACCCACCAGTATTACCCTGCGCCATCTGCTAGTATTGATGTCGATGGCGAAGAGCAAACAATCTATTTCATCCATCCTGTCTTGAAGTATCTCGCATTATTATCAAAATCAAATCAGTCACAAAAATAAAAATGAAATTCTCCATATCAAATATCGCCCTTACAGCATTCGATCATGCCCGTGAATTATCTGAGGTATCGGATGCTGGTATACAGGGCATTGAAGTGGCGCCTAGTCGGAAATGGCATGACACTTGGCATGATCTCAATGCAAACGATGTCACCTTATATCGACAAGAAATTGAGAGCTCTGGGTTAAGCGTCGTTGGACTGCATTCCTTGTTCTTTGATCATCCTGATCTTGGATTATTCAAAGGGTCTGAAACAACCAAAGAATCGATGTTGTTTTTACTGCATCTCTCAAAAGTATGTCGTGACCTTGGCGGCAAAACCCTGATTTACGGTGGTGGACGACGTCGCGATAAAATGCCACACGCAGATGCTTATAATGAGGCTGTAGATTTTTTTGTCGAACTTTGTTCACGCATCGAGGATCACGGGACCTGCTTTTGCTTTGAGCCGTTGGGGCCCAAAGACACGGATTTCATCAATACTGCACTTGAAAGCTTGGGGATAGTCAAAGACATTTCCAGTCCTGCGTTGCGTGTGCAGCTTGATGCCAAAGCCTTATATGAAAACAATGAAGCCACGCTTGAAACTTTTCAGGCTGTTGCTGATGAACTCGTGCATTTTCACGCCAATGAGCCCGGCTTGAACCCTCTTGGACATAGTGGCGTCATTGATCATTGCTTACTTGGCCAAATGCTTCGAGACGTGAATTACGATGGATACGTTTCCATTGAACAAAGAATGTTAAATGACACTAACCCATTAGCTGACGTCAAAGTCAGCATCGCTGTTCTGAGAGAGAACTACGCATGACCGACACAATACTCGTTACCGGCGGAGCAGGTTTCATTGGTTCATCCATCATCAAAGAAGCGCTAGGGCGTGGGTACAAAGTCGTTAATCTGGACGCGTTAACATATGCCGGCGGTGAAGATAATTTATCTGATGTCGCCAACCATGATAGCTATACTTTCATTAAGGGCTCAATCATAGATAACATGCTTGTCGCAAGTATCTTAAAAAACCAGATGCCAGACATGATAATAAATGTCGCAGCAGAAACGCATGTGGACCGATCTATAGATGATGCTGCAGCGTTCATCGAAACAAATATCAACGGTACATATAATCTCCTCAACCAGTCGTATCGTTATATTTCATCTATCGACGGTGATGTGGCCAACCGATTTCGTTATCTGCAAGTTTCGACAGACGAAGTTTATGGATCTATACGCAATGGTGCATTTGTTGAAACTGATCCATATCGGCCGAACTCTCCCTATGCGGCGTCCAAAGCGTCGGCAGATCATCTCGTCCGCGCATATTTTAAGACCTACGGCTTAGCGACCGTCATTACACATGGTTCAAATACGTATGGCCCTAGGCAGTTTCCTGAAAAACTCATTCCGTTGATGATTCAGAATGCCCTCGAAGGCAAAAGCCTGCCGATTTACGGTGACGGTAAAAACGTCCGAGATTGGCTATACGTAACCGACCATGCAAATGGCATCCTTGACGCTGCACGCAACGGAGTACCAGGTGAAAGTTACAACATTGGTGGCGGCGTTGAATTAGAAAATATCACGCTTGTAAACCAGATCATTGATATCCTTGATCTGCTAAGTCCTCCATCCAATGGGGGTTCTTACCGCGACTTGATCACCTACGTTGCGGACCGCCCTGGCCATGATTTTAGATATGCGCTGGATATAAGTAAAGCGACAGCAGCACTTTCCTGGCAACCTATTGAGCCATTCAACAGAGGTTTGAAACAAACCATTGATTGGTATCTGGAAAATCAAGACTGGACAGCACGACGACGAAAGAACGTACACGACGGATCACGTCAAGGCCTTGGCAATAACACCGATAGAGAGGATCAATCATAATGCGTAAAGGCATCGTACTTGCTGGCGGTAGCGGATCTCGTTTGTATCCTGCAACACTTTCAGTGTGTAAACAGTTGCTGCCTGTTTATGACAAGCCGATGATCTATTACGGATTATCCTCGCTTTTGCTTGCAGGCATTAAAGATATTCTCATCATCTCCACTCCCCATGACGTCGCCCATTTTGAGCGTCTACTTGGTGACGGGTCGCAGATTGGTGTGTCTTTCAGCTACCTGCCACAGCACGAGCCCCGTGGATTGGCCGACGCCTTTATCGTCGGTGCTGATTTTATTGGCGATGCGTCTGTCTCGCTTGTACTTGGAGACAATATTTTCTTTGGCCACCGTCTGACCGAAAAACTTGAGGCCGCCGCCGAACGCGATGACCTTGCTACCGTATTTGCCTATGCCGTGCGTGACCCGATGCGATTTGGTGTTGTCGAGGTTGATGGCGATGGGCGTGCTATAAGCATTGAAGAAAAACCGATCAAGCCAAAGTCCAATCTCGCCGTAACCGGTCTGTATTTTTATGACAACGATGTTGTCGAAATCGCCAAAAATTTAACCCCTTCAGCGCGCGGCGAAATTGAGGTCACAGATATCAACGCCGAATACCTACGTCGTGGAAAACTATTTGTCGAAACACTGGGGCGCGGCTTTGCCTGGCTCGATGCCGGCACCGAAGAATCCATGCTAGACGCCGCCAACTTCGTAGCAGCCATTGAACGTCGACAGGGATACCGCATCGGCTGCATCGAAGAAATCGCCTGGCGCAAAGGTTGGATTAATAGTGATCAGCTTCAGGGCATCGCCAACAAAATGGCGAACTCAGGCTATGGTCAGTATCTTGGCAGCTTGATTGACGAGGATGCATTTCCTTGAAATTTGAAGAAACTCGCGTTCCAGGTGTGATTATTGTCGAGCCACAGGTTTT
>Ga0115565_10000848_pt1 | contig 26255 bp, 12 predicted proteins | sample COGITO_mtgs_1105_FD_87199 | JGI IMG/M metagenome (GOLD analysis project Ga0115565, IMG submission 87199) | Pelagic marine microbial communities from North Sea - COGITO_mtgs_110530 | ecosystem: Environmental > Aquatic > Marine > Epipelagic | place: Germany:Helgoland, sampling site Kabeltonne... | reverse complement strand
TGTGATTGTGCTTTGGATGGCAGCCAAACGGCCACACTGAGCGGCTCTGAATCCAGCGCCCCTCTGTTGTTTAGCGCTACGGGAAATCCCTCGCCTTCCACCTTTGACATCACCTTAAACTTCACAGGTGCCGGTGGAAGCTGGCCTGCTGATATGGCCTTTACCATCACAGACCCTAACGGGGTGTGCGTGTCCTTTGGCGGCTACAACGATTCGCCTGCAGGATGCAGCAGCATCGGCAATTATTCGACCATTTGGCCGTCAGACTGGAACACTGCCACGAGCGGAACCTACACTGCAACGGTCGATTTGAGCGGCACGTCACTGAGCGGCAGTGGCACCTGGAGCTTTTCGATGTTCAATGGCTACAGCTCCAGCAGTGCTGTGACCTATGACGCCACCTGGACCCTCAATGACGTGTGTCCCGATGGCGGCAACCCCGACATCCCCGGTTGCACGGAACCCTCCGCGTGCAACTATGACGCCAATGCAACACTGGACGACGGCTCCTGCCTGTTTGATGATGCCTTGGGCGTTTGCGGCGGAGATTGCACGGCCGACACGGACGGCGACGGCGTCTGCGATGACCAGGAAGTTCCCGGATGTACGGACCCAGAGGCGGACAACTACGACCCCAACGCTACTGACGAAAACGGCACGTGCGAATACCCTGCGCTTTGTCCGGGTGATTTCGATGGGGACAACATCATCACGGTAAGCGATGTACTGGTGTCACTGGGCAACTTCGGATGCACTGGATCCGACTGCCAAGGGGATCTCGACGGTGACGGAATTACTGGTGTCACTGATATCTTGTTGATGCTTTCCTCCTTTGGCGAGCCTTGCCCTTGATGGGACTTGCTCTTTACCAATTTCCCAGGAAAACGCCCAAGATGATGACCCATACCAAGACAACCACTGCGAGGTAGATGACTCCCAACAACACAGGGAATCCTGCAATCCACCTGGCGGATTCGGAGAGTCCAGATCGCGGGTAGCGTTCGGGATTTGCCTTAGAAACCCGGTAAGCAGACCGAGAAAGGAAATATCCAGCCAAGCTCACCAACAGCCCCAGACCAAAAGCAATGCCTGGATTGGCGGATCCAAGCCCATCCAACATGACGGCTGCAAGCAAGCCCATGAGCCATCCGAGCGACAGAATAAAACCCGGAACAGCATCGGGGTGACGACCGGCTTCAGCTTCGGGAAGTCCTGCTGTTTCTGGCTCGCTCTCATCGAAGGGAAAGAACACACCGTTCACCTCATCGGGAAATGCTGATGATGACGGCAAGGCAGCCTGATCATAAGGATGGCGGTTTCCGATGAAATGGCCATCCCCATCGGCCATCCCCGCCTCAAGCACAGAAGGGTCGGGAGAAGGCCACTTGTTCTGATCATCGAGAAAGACCATGTCACCGGCGTCTGCCACCACATCGCTGCCCTCTTCTGTCAAAACGCTTGGGCGCTGGATCACCGCAGGCTCTTCTACAGACACCGCAGCATGCGGTGTCACGTTGGGTGAAGAGGAACTGGCGTTGTTGACATGCCAGCCCCTGCTGTAACGGCGGGCTTCAATCCGCGACTCTCCGAGCCTTTTGTTGGAAGAACAACCCGATGACATGAGCAGGAGCACGCATGCTCCAAAGCCAAATAGGGCAGAGATGAAACGGTTCATCTCCCGAAGCTAGCCAAAAACAAAAGTGTGCTTGCCTCAGCGCAAGACAACGACCGTCCCCGTATACACCTCAAAGGCATCGCAGGTCCCCTCAGCTTCAATGCGCCACGCAAACATCTCTGTCTTAGAGGAGCGTCCGGCGTTGTCCGGACTGCCATTCCACCACCACTCTGGCTCATCGGTCTCAAAAACGGGATCTCCCCAGCGGTTGTACACCCACATATAAAAGGATTCCACGCCCGTCATCACAGGGCCGAACCCATCGTTGAGCCCATCGTTGTCGGGCGTGAATGCCGTGGGCACATACACCGACATGCCGTCGTTGACTTCGACCACCTCAGTGGCGGAGGACAGGCAGCCTTCGTCATTGATCACGGACAACTCCACCTCGAAACTGCCTGCAGACAAATAGGTGTGGGCGGCCTCCTCCATTTCACCTGCGAAATTGGCTGAAGTGCCATCGCCAAAATCCCAACGCCTGAAGCTGACTTGATCGGCGGTCAGGTCCAAAAACTCAACATCGGCTCCGGGGAAGCAGACCTCAGCTGGCCCAGTAATGAAGGACACATCTGATGGATAGGTTGCTGGAACTTCTGCCTGAAGCGTTGTGAGGCAGCCATTGCCATCCAATAGCTCTACCTCATAGACCCCCGATTCCAGCCCCGACTGAACCTCAGAAAATGCCGTCAAAGCATTGGGCTGCCCGAACCCGTCAGGCCAAATGACTGCGGCAGGCGGAACATCAACCCCAAAGTCAGCCCGAAGCACTCCTTCACCCGACAGACAGGTATCGGCCTCTACATTGAGCACCAGCAAGGGTGGCGACGGCGATGACAGCATCACCGTGTCTTGGGCGACACAACCGTTGGCATCGACCACAGTAAATACGTTCAATCCAGCCGACAAGCCTGAAAGCGTATCGCTGGAGACCAGTCCATTTTCGGCGGGAAATGCATAATTGGGAATGCCCCCATTGGCATCCAAGGATACCATACCATCTTCTGAGTCGAAGCAACGCACTGCGTATCCATTGAAATCAGAAACGGCGGTAGCCATGACACTCAATGCGGAAGGAGCAGTCAAAACAACTTCAATGGTGTCGGTGCATCCGAGCATGTCTGTCACAACCCCTTTGTAATTGCCCGCGGGCAAGCCAGAGGTATCTACAGGGACTTCATTGGATGCCTGCCACTGCCATTCATAGCCCCCCCCCTCCAAAAATCCGCCCACGGCAGCTTCTGTAATGCTTCCATCGGAAGCTCCCGCGCATGACACCTCGAACCCGTTGTAAGTGGCCGGAGAAAAAGCCGCCGCCTCCACCTCATGCCATTCGAACTCCGCCGTCCAACTTACGGCCCCACTGCACTGTGACGTCAGCGCCACTTGCAAGATCCCCGGTTGATCAAAGACCAACTTCAATGTATCCTCCGTACCGGGGAGCAATTCAGCGCCGCTGACCGTTCCTTGCAATTCCCACAATTGCTGGCAGCGCAACCCCACCTGGGTCGAGTTGACCAAGATCAGCGTGTCGCCCACACAGAAGTCTGTAGCATTGAATTCAAATTCGGGCTCATTGAAACACTCCTGACACTGGTATACATCTTCGGGTTCAAAGGCAGATACAGTTACGGATGCCGAAAAACTATTCGTTGTGAAGACTTCTGATGACACCAAGTCACCCACGCTGACAGCGACCGGCAAACTCACCAAGCTCACGGGAATGTTTTGGCATGAGACCCCCCCTTCAAAATCTGTACGAATGAACAGAGGGTCCATGGAGCCCCCTTGGTTGCCAAAGATGCTGGAAGACGTATAAGCAGAGATGGTGTAACCCAATTCATCATCGTACCGAACACCCACCGCCTTGTCGCGCTCATCGCCTCCATAGGTCTGCGCCCAATCCACATAGCCCAACGTGTTCATTTTTGCCAGCAGAATGTCTTGCTCTGCCATGTCTTGGCTCAGTGCATTTGGATGCTCCGCGACTGTCCCCCCAAAACCATCACTGCTGCCCAAAAACGCCAGCCCACCTGGAACGAAAATCAGGTCTCTGCCCAAATCATCCCCGAGGCTGCCATAGGCTCGAGACCACTGAGGAACACCTGAATCAAGGTCCAACTTCATCAGCAAAATGTCTTCTCCTCCGATGCCTCCAGAAGTGGTCGGACCCATGACGTAAGCAGCCCCCTCCCCTTCCTGAACCAAAGCATTGCACCCCCAAGCAATGTGTTCATTTGGTGCAAAACCCGCCCCAAAACTCTTCATCCACAAGGGATTGCCAAAGGCATCCACCCTTGCCACCTCCACGTCCCTGCCGCTCAGTGGCTGATTGGAAACGAAGAAGAAGCCTCCATCTTCAAGTGCCGACACTGTGAGTGCATTTTCGCTCAGCGAAGGATACCGTTTCGCCCAGATAATGCCGCCTGTGTCGTTCATCCTCACCAAAATGGGCCTACCGGATGCTTGCCCTATGGCTATAAATCCGGAAGGCAGCGGTTGCACGTCAAAAATCCACGCAACATCAGTAAGAAAAGAGAACCATTCCAAGGTTCCGTCACCGGCGATCTTCATCACGAAACCCTGGTCTTCTGTGATGTTGTTGCCAAAGGCATCAACGCCAACCAAAGTGGCCCTTGAACCTCCAATGATGTATCCACCGTCTGAAGTAGGCTCGATGCTCTTGCCCCCTTCGGACTCTGGTCCTCCGTAAAGATTGAACCATTCCCTGTTGCCACAGGCGTCCACTTTGTAGACAAAAACATCGCAGCCCCCTGCGCTCCCATTGTTTTGGTGCTGACCGGTCGCGATGAACCCTCCATCTGCCGCAGTCGTTATGGCCAAACCTCCCTGCATGGCCTCCAAGTTGTAGCGGCGCAGAAACGTCTGAGTCAGCCCCCCTTGTCCTTGGGCAACCATGGAGGAACACAAGAGAACCACCATAAGGATCGGCGTGCAGTGGCGGTTCATGGGCTAGGCACCTGGGGCTGAACCATTAAGGTGTCGAATTGGAGAAAACTGACTTGATGCCTTTGGTACCCGAGTTTCTCCAACCAATCGATATAGCCCTCTTGGCTTTGCGCCATCTCCAAAGGGACACAAAAGGCCACTTCACTTTCCTGGGGTCGACATATCACCCAATCGGCACCTTTGTCCTCCAAAATCCCAATAAACATCGGAGTGAGGAACGGGCACATAAAGCCGTCATCGGCCATGGCCACCTCCACCTTCAACCATGCGGTGTCTGGGAACACTTCCCTATTCAGCCCCCCGAAAAAGAGGGCAAAGACAATTGCGGTCCAGTGCAGCATTCGGTTTGGCTCAACTGATCAAAATTAGAGCACTAATGGGCTACAGTCTATGATCAAGACCCACAATTCGTTGCCGTTGCAATTATGTCGATCTTATACTCTGATTATATGTTTTCACGTATTTAGGGGCGTAAACCCATCTCTTTGGCTCATAAGAGAGTCATATTCTGGTAATCAAGCCAACATCTGGTCGATTAAGCCTGATACTATATCGTCCTCGAACTCAATTACAAACTTCACAAGGCAGAATGGCCACTGCGACTCGATTTTTTCTTTGCTCCTACGTAATTTGTCAGAATTAACTTACTCGATGAGCCGTTTTCTTTCCGCGTGTTTACTTGTAGCAGTCCAAATTGTGTTGGGTGGCCTCTCAGCCCAAACTACTGGACTCTCATCTTCTGACGCCCAGTCCGCCAGCCCAACGGAGCGCAATTGCTTCGCGCATGAAAAACATGTGCAAATGATGGGCCTAACGAAATATGCTGCGGAATCAGAGCGTATTGAGCAACATACCGCTCAATGGGCGCCCATTGTGGCCCAGCAACGCGCTGCAAATCAAAACGCCGTGGTGACCATTCCTGTGGTGTTTCACGTTGTCTACCGCACTTCAACAGAAAACATATCTGACGCTCAGATTCAAAGCCAACTGGATGTGCTCAACGCGGATTTCCGGAGGTTGAATTCCGACGTCGATGACATTTGGCCTCAAGCGGCCGATACCGAAATCGAATTCTGCTTGGCCAGTTTTGATCCCCAAGGAAACCCTTCTAACGGAATTTTGAGGGTCTCTACAACAGTGAGTGGCTTTGGCACCAACGACGCTGTAAAATCAGCATCATCAGGAGGTTCAGATGCTTGGCCAGCAGATGAGTACTTGAACTTCTGGGTATGCAACATTGGCGGCGGCATCTTGGGGTATGCCCAATTCCCAGGCGGAGGTGCAGCCACCGATGGTGTGGTGTGCGGATACCAATACACAGGAACCAACGGAACTGCCACAGCACCCTTTGATCTTGGCCGGACTGCAACACACGAGGTGGGTCACTGGCTCAACCTCCGCCACATTTGGGGCGATGGAGCATGTGGTGCTTCCGATTTCGTGAATGACACACCCGATTCTGACGGTCCAAACTACGGTTGTGCACTGGGCAACGTGGCCTGCAATACCACGGACATGGTCCAAAACTACATGGACTACTCAGACGACGGATGCATGAACCTTTTTACACAGGGACAAACGGACCGCATGTTGGCCTTGTTTCAACCCGGTGGTTTCAGAGAGGGATTGCTCAGCTCCAATGGTTGTGCGCCCCCTTGCACAGAAAGTTGTGGTTGTACCGATGACACCGCCTGCAACTTCGATTCCAACGCCCTGAATGACGACGGGACATGCGACTTTAGCTGCTACGGGTGTACCAACGCCTCAGCTTGTAACTATGATCCCTCAGCCACCTTGGATGATGGAAGCTGTGTGGCCGGAAACCAAAGCGAAATCACATTTGATTTGACCCCGGACAATTATGGGTCCGAGACGACATGGGCCATTACCGATGCAAACGGCACTACCGTGCTCTCTGGTGGACCATATACCAACAATAACAGCACGCCCATTTCAGCGTCCACGACACTGGACGAAGGATGTTACACCTTGACTGTCAACGACAGCTATGGAGACGGCATCTGCTGTTCATTTGGAAATGGAAGCTACTCTTTGACTCAATGTGGAGTTGTCATCCAGACGGGCGGAACCTTCACCAACACCGACACATTTGACTTTTGCGTTGCAGCCTCTGACGTTCCAGGATGCACAGATCAGGACGCATGCAACTATGACGCGACGGCCACTGTGGACGACGGGTCTTGCACTGTGAACGACGCTTGTGGTGTTTGTGGTGGTCCTGGGGCCGTGTTGGAATGTGGCTGTACGGATATTCCTGCAGGCGATTGTGATTGCAATGGAAACCAAGAAGATGCTTTGGGCGTCTGTGGCGGAACCTGTGCTGCAGACACAGACAACGATGGCATTTGTGATGACGTGGATGACTGTATAGGCGCCTTAGATGCGTGCGGCATCTGCAATGGCCCTGGCGCCATTTACGAATGCGGTTGTGCCGATATTCCCAGTGGAGACTGTGATTGCAATGGCAACGTAGTGGACGCCATTGGCGAATGTGGAGGGGACTGCACCGGTGACAGCGATTCAGATGGCATCTGTGACGACGTGGACACCTGTGTGGGTGATTTGGACGCTTGTGGCGTCTGCAATGGCCCCGGCATCCCGGCTGGAGATTGCGACTGCAACGGCAACCAGCTCGACGCTCTTGGCGTATGTGGAGGCGACTGCTTGGCAGATGCCGACACCGATGGCATTTGTGACGACGTCGACGATTGCGTGGGCAACGTGGACGCCATCGGAGTTTGCAATGGGGACTGCACGGCTGACGCCGACAGCGATGGCATTTGCGATGACGTAGACGATTGCGTCGGCCAATTCGATGCATTGGGCGTGTGCAATGGAGACTGCCCCGCCGATGTCGATGGAGACGGCGTCTGCGATAACGCTGAAATTCCAGGGTGCGAAAATGAAGCGGCCTGTAACTATGACATCAGTGCCACGGACGACGATGGCTCGTGCATCTTCGTCGGCGATGCCTGTAACGACGGCAACGCATTGACCTTGGGTGATGTTTACACAAACTGTGCGCTCCCCAACTTCGGTTGCCAAGGTGTAGGTCCCGACGTCATCTGGAAAGAGACGTTCGGCGATGAGCCTGCGCTGAACTACGGCTGGACGGGTTCAAGCAACACTGCTGCTCTTGAGACCGAGTGGAGCATTCAATTCGGTGGTGCCACGGACTGGTTTATGACGGTTTTGTCGGGAGACACCATTTTCGAAGGCCGCGATACAGATGCCGATTGCATCTGGACATCACGTGAAATTGATGTCAGCGGACACACAGAACTGGAGGTCAGCGCCGAATTCTCGGAAGTCGGGGGGCTCGAAAACTCCGATTTTATTCGCTTTGAAGCCATCATGGATGGACAGACGACGACCTTGTATTCACAGGCGAATGACTTCAATTCTGCCAGCTTGAATCAAGTGTCAATCTCGGATGGAACCACCCTTCAATTCAGGGTGGTCCTGAGTACCAACCAAAACAACGAACGCATTGCCTTTGATGACATCTACCTCTTCGGTGTGCCCAATTGTGTGGACTCCGACGGCGATGGCCTGTGTAACGAAGATGACAACTGCTCTGACTTGAGCGCTTGTAACTTCTCCGATCCTGCAGCCACTTCTTGCTTATTTGAGGATGCCTGCGGTGTGTGTGATGGACCAGGTGCGATCTACGAATGTGGATGCAATGACATTCCTACGGGTGATTGCGACTGCAATGGAAACCAAGAAGACGCCCTGGGCGTTTGCGGTGGTGATTGCACTGCTGATGCAGACAACGACAACATCTGCGACGATGTGGACGACTGCGTTGGAACCCTCGACGCCTGCGGAGTTTGCAATGGCCCAGGCGCCATTTTCGAATGCGGTTGCACAGAAATCCCTGCCGGTGATTGCGACTGTGACGGTAACCAAGAAGACGCCATTGGCGTCTGCGGAGGAACCTGCACAGCAGATGCAGACAGCGACGGCATTTGTGACGACGTAGACGACTGCATTGGAACCCTCGACGCCTGTGGAGTTTGCAATGGCCCAGGCGCCATCTACGAATGTGGGTGTGCCAATATTCCCACTGGAGACTGCGACTGCGATGGCAATGTGGAAGACGTCATTGGCGAATGTGGTGGTGATTGCACCGTTGATGCGGATAGCGATGGCATTTGTGACGACGTAGACGACTGTGTGGGAACCCCGGACGCTTGTGGTGTTTGCAACGGTCCCGGTGCGATCTACGAATGTGGATGCAATGATATTCCTACGGGTGACTGCGACTGCGATGGAAACCAAGAAGACGCCATCGGCGTTTGCGGTGGTGATTGTGCAGCAGACGCCGACAGCGATGGCATTTGTGATGACGTAGACGACTGCGTGGGAACCCCGGATGCTTGTGGTGTTTGCAACGGACCGGGTGCCATTTTCGAATGCGGTTGCACAGAAATCCCTGCCGGTGATTGCGACTGTGACGGTAACCAAGAAGACGCCATCGGCGTCTGCGGAGGAACCTGCACTGCAGATGCAGACAGCGACGGCATTTGTGACGACGTCGATCCGTGTATCGGCGCAGTGGACGCTTGCGGCATTTGCAATGGCCCAGGTGCCATCTACGATTGCGGATGTACCGAAATCCCTGCTGGAGATTGCGACTGCGACGGCAACGTTGAAGACGCCATCGGCGTCTGCGGAGGAACCTGCACGGCCGATATCGACGGAGACGGTGTCTGCGACTCGAGCGAAGTTCCTGGTTGCACCGACCAAACGGCGTGCAACTACGATGCCAACGCCACCGATGATGATGGTTCATGCCTGACCAATGACGCCTGTGGCGTTTGCGGAGGTCCTGGAGCCATCTACGAATGTGGGTGCACGGACATTCCTACGGGCGACTGTGACTGTAACGGTAACCAACTCGACGCCCTCGGCGATTGCGGTGGTGATTGCACAGCAGACGCCGACAACGATGACATCTGCGACGATGTGGACGACTGCATCGGAACGCTGGACGCCTGTGGTGTTTGCAACGGACCAGGTGCCATTTTCGAATGTGGTTGCACAGCAATCCCTACTGGGGATTGCGACTGTGACGGGAACCAAGAAGACGCCATCGGCGTTTGCGGAGGAACCTGCACCGCAGATGCAGACAGCGACGGCATTTGTGACGATGTCGATGCGTGCATCGGAACACTGGACGCCTGTGGCATATGCAATGGCCCTGGCGCCATCTACGACTGCGGATGTACCGAAATCCCAACCGGAGATTGCGACTGCAACGGAAACCAATTAGACGCCCTCGGTGTTTGCGGTGGATCCTGTGCGGCAGACGCTGACCTCGACGGCATTTGCGATGACATCGACGACTGCATTGGCACCCTCGATGCCTGTGGTGTCTGTAATGGGCCAGGGGCCATCTACGATTGCGGATGTGCGGACATTCCAACAGGTGACTGCGACTGTGACGGCAACCAACTGGATGCTGCAGGCGTTTGCGGTGGTGACTGCACTTCGGATGTCGACCAAGACGGTGTGTGTGACACCGACGAGGTGGCCGGATGCGATGATCCCCTCGCAGACAATTACGACCCAGTGGCCACCGATAACGATGGCAGCTGCACCTATTTGCCTGCTTCCTTCGACGGCCTTGTGGCCGAAGCCTATGAGCTCAACAGTGTTGCAGACGGCACCCACACTTTCAGGGTTTACGCGCAGTTCAGCAATCCAAACGACCAACTGGTCTCCATCTATGGAACGGCCGACAACCCTTTGAGCATCGCTTCCACGGAACCGTTCTATCAAGATGCATTGGGAGGGCCAACACCGGCATCAATGATCCCGTTCCTCTTCGAGAGCAATCCAAGCCTAGAGTGGGACAGTTTTGTGACCATTGGCGCTTCAGACAACTCTGGTGTAGAGATTCAAAATGCCGGCATCGACTTCTCTGTTTTTGAATCCGGTGGCGCATTGAACTCAAACCCGATTACAGGCGGAAGCTGGTTTGTATTCCCGAACCAACAGGCCACGGCATTCCCCGATGCACAAGGCCGCGTCTTGATCGGTCAGTTTACCACATCAGGCACGGTCACCCTGACCTGCAACCTGCAGTACAGGGCTTCCGACGGCACCAACCCACAGGCCAGCAACCTGACGTTGGTCTTCCCGAACAACTGTCCAGAAGACATCAATGGCGACGGTCTGGTCGCAGTTGATGACATTCTGATTCTGTTGTCCAGCTTTGGATGCGTAGGACCGTCTTGCACAGGTGACATTGACAACGATGGTGTCGTTGGAGTTTCTGACATCCTCGATGTATTGGGATCATTCAGTTCTTCTTGCTTCTGATCAAGCAGGTTAACCATCAGCTACGATACTTCGAATGCGCATTCTGAATACCTTGGTCGCATTGGCGGCCCTTCCCTTGTTCTCACTGGCACAAACGCCATGTGAGAACGGGTTCGCCGCGGGCTACCCTTGTGCATTGGTCGACCTGATGGGCTTCGTCCCCTCCTCCTCCATGGGCGGTGGAGACGCCGAGGACCTGTGGGGATGGACAGACCCCCAAGACGGCAAGGAATATGCCATCATAGGAATGGCCGGGACTACGGCTTTTGTGGACGTTTCCGCACCGACGGCGCCCGTTGTTTTGGGAACGCTCCCTTCACATACCGGAACTTCGCTCTGGCGGGATGTCAAGGTCTACAACAACCACGCCTTTATCGTTTCTGAGGCTTCGGGACACGGGCTGCAAGTGTTTGATTTGACGCGGCTTCGGGATGTGACCAATGCTCCGGAGACCTTTACCGAGGACGCCCACTATGGCGGGTTTGGCAATGCGCACAACATCGCCATCAATGAGGAAAGTGGCCGCGCTTATGCAGTCGGCTCAGGCACGTTTAGTGGCGGCTTGCACATCCTCGATATCTCCACGCCCACAAGCCCCACATTGATTGGAAGCTTTGCTGAGGATGGGTACACACACGATGCCCAAATCGTGAATTACAGCGGTCCTGACGCCGCGCATGTGGGCAAGGAGATTGCCTTGTGTTTCAACGAAAACACCATCGCCATTGTCGACGTTACGGATCCTGCAGATCCGCTGCTGTTGAGCAATACGGGATACAGTGCCGCACAGTACACCCACCAGGGATGGCTGACGGAAGACCAGCGTTACCTGCTCGTCAACGACGAAGGGGACCAAGGCAGCATCAACACCCGGACGTACATCTTCGATTGCTTGGACTTGGACAACCCCACGCTCATCGGAACACACCTGGGCTCATCACTCGCGATTGACCACAACCTTTACAACCACGAGGGATACTGCTACCAAGCCAACTACAGGGCGGGTCTTCGGATCCTCGACTTAGAATCGGTCTCCAGTGGCCAATTGACCGAAGTGGCGCACTTTGACGTGTACCCTTCATCAGACGCGGCGCAATTCAATGGCGCATGGAGCGTCTACCCGTTTTTCGCTTCCGGCAATGTCATCGTCAGTCACATCGAAGAGGGCCTGTTCGTCCTCCGCCCAAACCTGACAAACGCCCCTCCAACTCCACCTTCCGATTTGACCTTGTTGCCATTGAGAGAGTGGCTTAAAACCAATTGGTACGACGGTTTACACAATGACCTCGGCTACAATACTGCCCGTGAACAGCTCTATGGCTCAGTAGACGAAACGGCGGGACAAATCGAGTGTGTGTACACGGGCTTCCAGCAGGCTTCTGAGTTTGTCACCTTTCCTGACCCAATCAACGCTGAACACCTTGTTCCACAGAGTTTCTATGGCTCCTTGACGCCCATGAGGTCCGACATTTGGAGCTTGCGTCCCTCGCACCAATCGCCGAATTCAGCCCGCTCCAACAATCCCTTTGGCGAGGTGGACGATGCCGCTGCCCAATGGTACGGGGTTGATGCCCAAGGAAACTACTTCAGTACGGGCAGCATCCCCTCCAATGCAGACGACTTTAGTGAACTCTCCAACGGTGTCTGGGAGCCTCGGGAATCTCAAAAAGGCGATGTCGCCCGCGCGGTCTACTACTTCTACACGATGTACCCCACGCAGGCGGGTGACATTTCAGGTGTCTGCGACCCCCAAACGCTGTATGCATGGCACCTTCAGGACCCTGTGAGTCCATTTGAAGTACAGCGCAACGACAGGATTGAAGCCGCCCAAGGCAACCGCAACCCCTACATCGACGATCCCAACTTGGTGTTCCGGGCTTGGAACTTTTCAGAGACCATCAGCGGCTGTACCGATGCAGCGGCCTGTAACTACGACGGTGCGGCTACCGCTGATGACGGCTCTTGCATTCTGATCGGTGACGCCTGCGATGACGGTGACGCATTGACCCTTGGAGACGTGTACACCAATTGCACCGCCCCCAATTTTGGATGTCAAGGTTCTGGCCCCACCACCATCTGGGAGGAAACCTTTGGCGGATTCTCCAACCTTGGTTACGGTTACAATGGCAGCACCAACAGCGCGGCATCCGAGACCGAGTGGAGCATTACTTATGGCACTGCTACGGACTATTTCTACACCGCCACATTGAACGGTGACACAGCGTTTGTAGGCAAGGACATGGACTTCAACTGCACCTTGACCTCGCGGGCCATCAATGTTTCAGACTTTACTGAGCTCAAAGCCTACGTCAACCTTGCAGAAGCGGGGAATTGGGAGAACACCGACTTCATTCGTTTCGAAGCCATTGTGGATGGAACCACGCAAGAACTCTTCAATGTCATCAATGATTTTGGATCGCTTCAAGTGGGGCCTTTGGATGTGAACGAAGGCAACATCGTTCAGCTTCGCGTGGTGACCAGGACCAATGCAAACGGGGAACGGGCCTACATCGACGACATCCGGTTGATCGGAGCTTCGGCCTGCGATGACAGCGATGGCGACGGTCTTTGTGATGGCCAAGATGGCTGCTCTGACCTTTCAGCTTGCAATTTTAACGACCCTGCCGCTACCGAGTGCCTGTCTTTAGATGCTTGCGGAATTTGCGGTGGTCCGGGCGCTGTGCTGGAGTGTGGTTGTTCCGATATTCCCGTGGGTGACTGCGATTGCAATGGCAATCAGAACGACGCTTTGGGGGTCTGCGGAGGCGACTGTGCCGCCGATTCAGATGCCGATGGCATCTGTGACGATGAAGACGAATGCCTCGGCGAATTGGATGCCTGTGGCGTGTGCAATGGTCCGGGCGCCATCTATGAATGTGGATGCACCGACATCCCCTCGGGAGACTGTGACTGCAACGGCAACCAGCTGGACGCGCTTGGCGACTGTGGTGGAGGATGCGCGGCAGATGTTGACGCAGATGGGATCTGCGACGACATTGACCCCTGTATCGGAGCACCCGACGCATGTGGTGTTTGCAATGGACCAGGCGCTGTATATGCTTGCGGCTGTTCGGAGATTCCCGCTGGAGACTGCGACTGCAATGGCAACCAACTTGACGCCCTCGGTGTCTGTGGCGGTGACTGCGCGGGCGATGCCGATGAAGATGGCATTTGTGATTCCGATGAAATACCCGGTTGCACCGATCCCAATGCAGCCAACTATGACGAGGCCGCGACAGACAACGATGGTTCTTGTACCTATGTTCAGGGCAGTTTCTCTGGACTCTCCGCGTCCTTGGTGGCCGAAAACGGAGCAGGAGCGGGCCTCAATACCTGGCGCGTTTATGCCAACTTCAACAATGCTGGTGCAGACCTGCTCTCGGTCTTCGGAACCCCCCAAAGCCCCATCGACATCACAACTTCGACGGCATGGTACCAAGACCCATTAGGAGGCGCCACATCCAACGATATCAACGAAGCTTTGTACGGTGACTTCCCTTCTCTCAGCTATGACAGCTGGCTCACCATCGGAGGCCCATCTTCTTCTGATGGCAACATCCAAAATGTAGGTTTGGACCTCGAAGCTTTTGAAGCTGGGGGAGACATCACCTCTGATGAAATAGCAGGTGGCAGCTGGCTGGCGATCCCAGGCAATGTATCGGGAACCGCTCCTGATGCCGAAGGGCGCGTCCTCATTGCTCAATTGACCACCGACGGGACCGTTGTCTTTGATTGCAACATCCAGTATAGAGAGCCAGACGGCTCTTCTCCAGTGGCTGTAGAACTGAGTTTGGTCTTCCAAAACGGCTGTCCAGAGGATGTCAACGGCAGTGGCTTGGTTGACATCGAGGATGTCCTGATGGTGCTTATGGATTTCGACTGTACAGGCAGCTGCACCGGTGACCTCAATGGAGACGGCGCAGTGACGGTTGCGGACGGACTGATCATATTGGGCGCTTTCGGGAACTTCTGTAACTGAGGCTCGAGCAGCCGATCTGCTTGACTGTTCACCCCTACTCTACACAGGGGGTGCCGAAGTCGGCGAGCAACATCAACAGGTCTGCGCTACCGGTCAAGCCATCGCTGTTTAAATCCGCGGGACACTCGCCGGGAGGATTCATGCTGTAAATACAGCTCTCATCGGCGGCCGTATTCAGGGGATGGTAATTGATCGCCTCGGGATCCATGCACCCCGTCCAGAAGCAACTGCCATTTTCGTGCGTTGCAGCGGCATTGAAGTTGGTAGCCGAGCCATAGGTGCATCCGTTGATCAGGGAGATGACCGACACACTGACCCGCTCAGAAGTGCACACGGTCGACACACTGCGCACGTGCCAATCGTAGAAATAATAGTAGTAGTTGGTGCTGTTGGCCGGGTTGCTCAGGTTGTTGGACGTGATGGTAAGCAACCCTTCGGCGCTGTATGGAAAAGCCAAGGCTGCGCCCACTCCATCCCGCCAAAGCGCCACTCCATCGGCATAGGTACGGAGTCCATACCCCTCACCTTCCGGCACGAAGAAGTCAAGGTGGATGTATGAAGCTCCCATGGGAACTTCTGCATCGATTTGCGCCATGAGTGCACCGCCGTCATCCACCAGACCGACCGTAACCGCACCTGTCGCTGCCGCAAAAACAAGCACAGAGTCCAAGATCACATCACGGTGTGTATCGAACCTCAACCAGTACGAGTCATTGCCCAGAAACCCCCCTTCATCCTGGACGACCGGGCCCACGGATGCTACATCCAGATTGTATTCCAAAACGGCTTCTGCATAGAATGTCGTGGTCGTGTCTACCAAGCCGGCATCGTACTCTATTCCAACGGCATCAGGGACCAATGCGCCTGCATCTTGGTACCAATTCAACACCTCTCCATTTCCCATTAAGACGACCTCATCAGGCAATGAAAGCACAGCATCTTCGATCGCGGGCGCCATTGGCAAGTCATAAAAAACGACCTCCACCGTATCCGACCGAACTGTTTCTCCGCATCCGTTGTCCAACTCCATGAAGTAGGCCCCGCCCTCTGTCACCAAAATACTGTCGGCTTGGGTGCCATCGGACCAACTCCAATCGCCTTCCGCAACCCCCCGCAGAATGACAGACCTCTCTCCGCACCCCACGAGGTCGCCTTCTGTCACAATGGTCGCTGTGACCTCATCCCGTCGGTCAACCCTCACGGGAATAGAAAGCCCAACACACCCCTCTGAAGTGGTCACCATGGCACGGTAATACCCCGGGTCACCGACCACCGCTTCATGCTCCAAACCGCCGGTATTCCAAAGGTGATCAGCGTCTGGATAAGGGGTAGACAATGCCAATGAATCCCCGGTACACAAGGTGGTCTCACCGGTCCATACCGCGGCAAATGGCGGCAAGGTGCAAGGGGCCTCGATGACTTCATGGTACAGGTCTGGCGCCGGGGAAACGATGACTTTTACTGCTCCCCCCGGAAATTGCACAACTGCGCTGTCAATGGTGGTTTCATTGCCCAGTCCGAAATGGACGTGGTGTGAGCATGTCATGCCGTAGCTCTCCCCTGAGCGTACCTCTCGAACCTGCACCCCCCAAGTGCCATATAGCGAAACACGGGCACCAACTGCATCCAGGTTGGACGTGACACCCTGTAGGTCAAAGGCGACCCAATGGTGATTGTTGCCTTCATTGCGGTACATCACATCTGGATTGCTTGGGTCGGGGGTCACATAGACTCCGCCATGGGTGGCATAGACATCAAGCGTCCCGTTTTTCTCTGCATCTCCCACTGCGAACCCCAGCATGTTGTCGGGATATCCAAAGGGCCAATCCAACGCTTCAAAGGTTCCGTCACCCTGACCCAAGAGGAAATGCTGGGCACCTCCTCCTCCAGAGGTCATCAAATCGAGGTGGCCATCATTGTCGAAGTCGGCCATTTTGGCTTGCAGAAAAAAGCCCGTAATGTCCAGGCCACTGCCCTCTGTGATGTCCGTGAAATGACCTGTTCCATCGTTTTGAAGAAGGGCCAATGCCGCACTGTGGTTGGTGATCAATGCGTCCATATCGCCATCGTTGTCGATGTCTCCAAAGTCCGCGGTCCAACTTTGCTCAAACAGCACCAACCCGCGCGATGCGGCTTCCTCCGTCCACCCTCCATTGCCGTCTGAAACCCACAATTGATTGACCCTCTTTGGGTCAAATGGATCAGACACGAATTGCCTGCATTTGGCGATGTACAAATCGGTGTGACCGTCTCCATTTACATCGGTGGTCACCACGCCATAATTGCCGCTGTGGTCCGTAAATGGATCATTGGAATAGTCGTAATCCGTCAATGGCATCAGGCTGGCATCATATTCAAGACCGCCTTGCTCAACGCCCTTCCACAGCTTGCTCAGCCCATCGTCATGGCAGGCAAAAACATCCAGCATCCCATCTCCATCGAGATCGGTCATGGCGCATCCCTGCATGAACATGGAACCGTTGTCGAGGTTTTCCAAGGGCCCCGCACCATGGGGCAACATCTTCAGATGATGGACCCCATCATAGGAGCCTCCAGCGATCAGGTCCTTGGAACCGCTGTTGTTGAGGTCGCCAATGCATGCCCCCCATTGATTTGAGTTGCTGACCGTCGCCATTTCGACAGCATAAAACCCCTCGGGCCCCTGGAATTCCACCACGACATCGTGGCCTTCGTTAAAAATGACCAGGTCGTCCCACCCGTTGTTGTCAACGTCGGTGAAGCCCACTGTACCCGCACTGTGGTAGGAGCCCTGCAAACTGGTGGAAAAGGTAAATTCTACCTGCGCCTTCAGGCCTTGTTGCAGGCACATGAAGACCCCAAGCAACGGCAGCCACTTCCCCTGAAACAGGGCAACGTCTCTTGCCATCCCTGCGCAAAGGGCAAAGAACCCATGCTTCCCCGTACTATTCGACGGACCGCAACGGTTCAAAATCGGGCTTGTTCGCATTCCTCATATTTCGACTTAGAAATATAATGTGTAATACCAAGAAGCCCTAGCCGCCTACGAATTGATATATGACTTACATCGACGGGCCAAGGAAGACGGCGTTGTCGAAGAGGCGGTGACCGGACTTCCAGAAGGCGCGGAAGAGCGGGTTGTCCACGAGGTAGACCACGCTTCCGCGGCCCATGTTGTGTACGCCCGCCACCAGCGAGCCTTTCTGCGCGGGAATGGACATTTCTCCGGCGTGACCGCTAAAGGGGCGGCCTTGGTCACCCGGAGGCAACACCGCGACATTGCCCTCTTCGAGGGCCGCAAAGCGGCGACCAGAAGTGCGCAGGGTCATGTATTTGCTGCCGTATCCATCTGCCAACGGATGTGTATCGTCAACTGCGGCGCTGAAAATGGCGCCGGGCAGGTCATAGCGTAAACGGTCGCGGCCTTGCGCAGAAAAAGGCAGCGGATCGAGTCCCTGGGCGGCATTGTCGTGGGCGTTGCGCTCATCGGTGGCCTCTTGAATGCGGGCCTCCTCGGCTTGGACTTCGGCCCGCTCACCCTCGGCATAGCGCTTCAAACCCCAGCCTTCTTGGCCAGAAAATGCGCTGCATGCGCCGCCTACTGCGACCAGCTGACCTCCTTCCCGAACCCAAGATGCCAGATCGTTGCGGTCACCGTCGTCCATGCGGTACCAGCCGCTGGGCAGCACCACAATGTCGAGGTTGTCCAAGTCCAGATCACCCAATTCGCCGACGCGGTCGATGGGGTATTGCAGGTTGTTCTCAAAGTGATACCAAATCTCACCTGCACTCAACGAGCTGACCCCCTCTCCTGCTACGGTTGCGATGCGGGGTGCTTGGATGGCATCATAGTGGCTGCTTCCAAAGTCATATCCGGAAGTAACGCGGCCCGAAGTCACGGCCACAGGAGCAGCATGGCTGGCTTCCCCGGCACGGGCTACCGCACCGGCCAAATCGGCCACGGTTTCATTGTTGCGGAGCGTGATCACGAAATCTCCCGCCGAGAATACGTTCCCGTCGATTGAAAACCCTGAATCGGCGCGGCGCACTGTGACCCCTTCAGACAGCAAGGCGGCCAAGCCGCGAATGGCATCGGCCCCGCTGCCAGGCAACACCCAACCATATGGACGCTGCGCTCCCGCCGCGCGCTGAGATGTGGGGGCTTCACGCCATTTACCCGAAACCTGCACCCTGCCTTTCAGCGCCATGGCCTGCAGCCCCAAAGCATGAGGCAAAGCCCAAGCCGTGATGTCATAAGTCATGCTGTCGGAGAGCTCAGGATCGGGGTCCATGAGCACCTGAAGGATGCCGCCATGGGGCTGGTGGGCATCGATGAGCAGGTCTCCTGCCCGCACCGTCCTCTTTGCAGTGCGGCCCGATGCGTAATCGTATGCCTGAATGGACGACACCGCAGGAGCCGTGCCGTACCCGATGCCATTGACATCCAAAACCCGGCGCAGCTCCGCCATTTTAGAAGCGTCCTGTCCTGCCGGGAACACATACCCTGCGTAACCGCCAAACGGGTCCGACACGTTTTTGCTGTAGTAGTCGGCAAATTGACCAATGAGTTCCTCATGCCGGCGGGCGCTTTCCTCCACGGTACTGAGGCCCGATTCGTGGTGGTTGAGGATGCGATAGGCCAGGGTCAAAGTATCGCCCAAGGCCGTCGTGATCGCCCGACCGGCACGGCTGCTTCCCCCTTGCTCGTAGGTCATGCCGATGGCGCCATTGTAAAGGGGCCAAGTGTCCCCATAAGCAGGGTAAAAGAGGTCAAAAACCTCACGGGTGAAATACAATGCCCCACGGGCATCGAACCAACGGGCGTTGTTGGCTCCAATGTGCTCCTGGCACTTGCGCTGCCAGGGGTTGATGATCTTGTGATAAGGCTCCGCTGCGGGGGCAAAGTAGTAAGGTGAATTGACCCCCTGCTCGTGAAAGTCCACATGCACCTGCGGCAACCAACGGCGGTAGGCCGTCACCCGCCCTTGGGTCTCGACCTGGGTCTGCCAAGCCCAATCGCGGTTCATGTCGAACATGTAATGGTTGCTGCGTCCTCCAGGCCAAGGCTCATCATGCTCTACCGTGCCGGGATCAACATTGGGCTTGAGTCCAGAAGTCTGGTCTTGGAAGGCCACATAGCGGTCCCGGCCATCGGGGTTGACACAGGGATCCATGATGACCACGGTCTTTTCCAACCAATCTGATACATCGCCCTCTCCTGCATCCTTGCCCGTCACCAGAGCGTGCATGCTGCGCAGTGCTGCCTCGGTGCAAACGGCCTCGTTGCCGTGGACGTTGTAACTCAACCAGACAAAAGCCACACCGGGGTCGTCTGCAGGAAGTCCGCGTCCTTCCGCTCGGGCCATGTTGGCCATCCTCAACGCCTCCAAGCGCGCTTGATTGGACTCGGATGTCACTACAAGGACTCCGAGCTCACGGAACTCTGATGTGCGGCCATAAGGCTCCCAAACGGCCCGTTCTGACTCCGCGGCCAAGGACTTGGCGTAGTCTACCACCTTGTGGTGCCGGGTAAACCGGTCACCGAGTTCGTACCCTAGGAATTCCGCCGGTGTCGGCACTTGTGATTGGAGGGTCAATGCCGAACAAATCAGCACCAACAAGGCAGACAAAATCTTCATTTCTCAATGGGTTTCAAGGGCAGGTTATCCCGAACTCTGCCAATATAGCGAGCATGTCAGCGGTGGTTACCGCTCCATCCCCGGTGATGTCAGAGGTGCAATTCGACAAGCACCCGAACTGACCCAGAAGCAGCAGCACATCTCCCACGGCTACGATGCCATCTCCGTCGAGGTCAGACGCACACTCTTGTACTTCTGGCGGCGTACCCCACACCGTGATTTCGTCCAACCGCCACACCTCTCCCGGAGCATTGTTTCTCATCTGAACTTGGAGCTGTACCGTGGATGCCGGCGGCAACAGCAAGGGCAACACGGTGGTCGAACCATCGCCCGTTTGACCATCGAGGTAAAGCGGCTGTCCATCAATCAACACTTGAAACTCGAGATAATCCATAGGACCTGTCATGCCACCACTCCCTTGGAAATCGCCAGAAACAGCCAAGTCCTCTACACCTTGAACATCCACCTCGCGAGAGGTCCAAGTCACAAGGCCATCGGTGTTGCGTACGGCCATCACCGTGTCGTTCTGAAACTCCTCCGTCCACATGGCTTCGGTAGAAGATGCCGGCCCCAAGGTCCACTCTTCCTCACCCGCTGCGGAAGCACCGTCCAGCGTGCCGTCGAAGCCGTATTGCAGTCCATTGGTGTGAAAAGAAGCCCTGTACAAGATGGGGCCTTCCGGTGTGGTGGGCGGTCCAGGGATGCCTGCACATCCATAACCTGGCATCCCGCAATCGCCATAGACATCGCCCAAAGTCGTGGCATCGCCGTCGTCACAGGGGTCGCCAAGAAAGATGCAAGAGCCGTCGTTCAGGGTAGCTTCAGATTGGAAATTACATGCCCCCGGGAGGGTGCATCCAGGCACGTCTATCGGCGTACCTGAGCAGCCATAATCGGGCAATCCACAATCGGTGTAGACATCCCCGAGGGTTTCGGCATTCCCATCGTTGCAGGCGCCTCCCACGACAATGCAGGAGCCATCGTCTATGGTGGCGGATTCGTCATAGTTGCAGGCCGAGGCCAACATGCAGCCGGGAATGTCACTGGGCGGCTCCCAAAACCAACCATCGTAGACCCAATCGGGATGGTCGATGTAGGGGTTGCGGTTGCCCTGGGCGATTTCCGTTCTGTTGTTTCTCGTCAGTTCCACAGCACTGACTGGATCCTGCTCATGCCAGGCAAAAAGTACAGCAGGGTCGCACACGCCTGAGATGTCACCCGCCTGTGTGGGGTACATGGTGTAGAAATAGAACACACTCCTGGCGATGTCCCCTTTGAACTCCTCTCGGGGTTCCCAAATGCTGCCCGTGCTCTCGCTGAATTCATCAGCATTGGACGGCGTAGACCCCGTGCTGAGGTAGTTGCCAGAGCCGTCGACACCGTACCATTGGGCGCTGCCATCAGCCACCTCACCGTAGGGATCATTGGAACGGGCTGAATTGGCAGACCCGTGGCAGGGCCGGATGGACCAGATGTCGGATTTCATAGGAGATGCAGAGCCATAAAAAGACTGGGGCACGACATGCTCGGCATTGATGGGATTGGGGTAAGTCACAAAACCGCTTCCCTGTTGGAACCCCGTATAGATGCACTCGATTTGTCCCCCTGAAGCGTCCACAAAGCCGTACATCTGCTCCCGGGCGTTGTTGTACCCCAGGTTCGTGAAGAGCCCATCATACCAGTTCTGCTTGATCCACGTGCGCAACGGCTCGAGCTGCAAATCATCCGGAGCATCAGGCTGTGACCAAACGACCAGAGGGAGAAAAAGAAAGGCACACAGGGTGCCCACAGTGGGGAATTGGATCTTCAAGGCAGTTTGAAAATACGTTTGGTTAAGGATACCATCGGGCATCATTCACAAAAGCAGTGTCATTCAAGGCGTGCAAAAAGGCCATCAGGTCGGACTTTTCCTCTGACGTAAGGACAAAAGGCACCAATCCACTGTCTTGATGGGCATGGCCAGCACCGCCGCTGGCGTAGTGTTCCAAAACTTCGTCCAAGTCTTGAAACCGGCCATCGTGCATGTAGGGAGCCGTAAATCCTATGTTCCTCAAGGTGGGGACTTTAAATGCGCCACTGTCCGCGGGATCGCCTGTCAACACCCACCGCCCGGGGTCCGTGGACACCGCATCGAGGCCGTTGTTGGCAAAGCCATGGTCGGTAAACAAAGGAGGCGTGTGACACCGGTCGCAGGCCAGTCCCTCTGAACCGAACAACTCCGCTCCGTGCTGCACAGCCTCAGAAATGGCAAGCTCTCCCTGTTGCCAGCGGTCCCAAGGGCTGCTTCCACTCAGCAGACTCCGCTGAAATGTGGCCAAGGCACGGGTCAGCACAAACGGATCTAAATCCCTTCCGTATGCCGCTTGTGACTGCACCGCGTAATCAGGGGCCAGCTCCTCACAGGCGGTCACGATGTTGTGCCCCATCTCGGAGGGTTCCTGCAAAGGGACAAGCACCTGCATCTCCAAAGTGGGCACCCCTCCCTCCGACATGAAGTGGGGCTGATAGGCCGCGTTGGTCAGGGTCGCTGCATTGCGGGTTCCCAATGCACCGAGGGCACCTGGAGTCACCGGTTCAGGGGCACTAAAGGCTTTTGAAGGAAGGTGACATGTCGCGCAACTCACGCTGCCATCTACCGATAGACGGGCATCAAAAAACAAGTCCTTCCCCAATGCCCAACGGACATCGGTAAAGGCATTGTCCTCTGGAAATTCCGGGGCATCCCAGCCTTCTGGGATTTGAATGAGCCCATCGGTATACTGGTCTGGCCGCGTCGGTTCGATCACCGTGGGATTGCAGCCCACTGTACAGAGCAACGCCGCCATGCACCACGAAAGAGTCCCAAACCGATTCATCGTTCCAAAGATGCAACCGCAAAAAGACGCGGGTTGTTGCACGCTTTAGGGCGTTCCGTGAAACTGGATTGAAAAATCGACCACTGTCCAAGTCTCGGTGCCATATGCCGCCCCAGTATAGCGGGGAGCCAAATGCCATGATCCCCCGTAGGCCAGCAACATGGACTTCGCCCGCGGAGCCAGCTCCTCGAAAACATAAAGGTCCTGGAACCAACCTTCTTCCTGCAATGCACCCAACGGGTTGTCTGCAGGGGTCAAGAACAGGCTTTCATAAAACTCCATGTACCAGATGTAGCTGTCGTCTTCGGGATGGTAACTGATTTGCCCTGTCACAAATGGCGTCGGCCCGAAGAACCGAACATGGTTAAGCTCCACGGGAATGTTGGTGATCATCCAGCGCTGGTCCACCCAAGCGGTATCGAGGTACTCCATCCCCGTGCTGTCCATGCGAAGCTGAACGTCCACTGCAGCAAGGTGGAATTCCACACTGTCGAGGGGAACTTCACCTTCCATGATGGCATCGCATTCCAATTCCCATGCACCGCGCACAATGGAATCCACCGGCATTTCCCATGCTGTCAAAAACCCAGTGAGGTCCGGGGTCGATACGAATCCATTGCCATCATAATCGGGCATCCAAACGGATTGAGCATCCGCGATGTGCCCCATGACGAGCAATAATAAGCACGGAATTCCGCGCAGGATTGTATGGGGTGAAAGCAGCAAGCTTCAACGATTTGGCTTCGTTAATTTAACCCACAGCCCTCATTATCACAAGTTAACGGATCACGCCCAAGCTGCAGGAGCCCCCAACCACCACATCACAAGGATGATGGCGCATGCCACGAGGTTGAGCACGATTCCTGTACGGGCCATGGTGTCCATCCCAATCCTGCCTGAAGCAAAAACAATGGCATTGGGCGGCGTGGCCATGGGCAACATAAAAGCGCAACTTGAAGCCAGGGTCACCGGAACAGCAAAATAAAGGGGGTGCATGCCCATGCCGATGGCCAATGCGCCCACGACGGGGGTCAGCAGCAAAGTCAGCGCCAGGTTGCTCATCAATTCAGTAGCGAAGAGCCCCATCACCGTCACCAAGGCCAGCATGGCCAGCACAGACCAACCCCATCCCGCAGCTGCATCTGCCATCACACTGGCCCAGCCCGCTGCCTCGAACCCTTTGGCCAAAGCCAAGCCCCCACCAAACAAGAGTAAAATGTCCCACGGCAACTTCCCCAAGTCCCCCGGCCCCAATAGACGCGGAGCCAGGCCTGCCCCATCGGGCCCTTGAGGCCTTGAATTGGATCCGATGTCCCGGTGTCATAGCGGCCTGCTGAAACAGCAAAACAGGCCACCGCAGCGGCCACTGCGATCGAAGTGTCGTTGAATTTGAAAATCCCGTTCAAGGCCAAATTCAGCGGCACCCTCAACATCCACAATCCCGCCGTTCCTGCAAACAAGACCAACACCCTTTTTTCGGCCATGCTCATGGCGCCCAATCCACTGCGCTCAGCTGCAATGACTTCGGCAGCACCTCCGCTACCGATACGGGGAACCTTGTGCAATCCCACGAGCAAACCGAACACGGTCACGAGCAAGATGAGCGACACGGGCAAACCCACGGCCAGCCACTCCGTGAATCCAATGTCCACGCCGAACCGGTCCGATGCGACTCCTGCGAGCGCAGCATTGGGCGGCGTGCCCACCAAGGTCGCCATGCCTCCTACATTGGCTGCATAGGCGATACCTAGAATGAGGGCACGCCCCCAATGGACGGCCTCGCCGCGCTCCTCAAGCAGCCCGAGCACCGCTGCTGCCATAGGCAGCATCATCAATGTGGTGGCCGTGTTGCTGATCCACATGCTCAAAAGGGCAGTGGCGAGCATAAACCCAAACAAGGTCCTTCTTGGCCCGCCGCCCAAGCCCCCCAGCAGGTGCAAGGCAAATCTGCGGTGCAAGCCATGACGTTCCAGCGCCAAGGCCAGCACAAAGCCACCAAGGAACAACCAGATAAACCGGGAACCGAAAGGAGCTGCGGTTGCAGACAGCTCGAGCACACCAAATGTGGGAAACAGCACCAAAGGCAGCAGGCTTGTCGCGCCGATAGAAACAGCACCACCGAGCCACCACCACAGCATCCACCACGCCGTGCCGGCGAGGGCTGCACCATTGACCTCGCCACCTGCAGGCAGGAGCAGCAGGGCCGCTACAAAACCCAACGGACCGCCCCACAGTGCCATGGCCGCCTTGGACATCATGGCATCAGGGCGATGTACACCGGAAGGTGGTCCGAGATGTAAAAACCTTCTATGATTTGCTCTTCGGCGCAGAACCACAAGACCGAACCGCCCCGGACCAAAATGTGGTCAATGCGCGGAGCACCCCTCAAGCCCCCGGTGGGAAATCCGGTGTAGGTTCCAATGTTTTTGCGGCAGCGTTTTTCGGCAACGTCATAAGCATCACTCAAGCCACCGCCTTCGAGGATGGCCATGCTCAGGCTTTCGGGTTCGGCATTCAAATCGCCCAGCAACACATCAATGTCTGCCCCGCTCATTGCAAACTGCAACGACAACATGCGCGCGGCCAAAGCCCTCGCCTCCGCTCCAATGTGCGAAAAGTGCGTGTTGACCACACGGATGATTTTACCGGTTTGTCGGTCGTTGAGCACAACGATGGTCGCTGTGCGCGGCAAGGCGGCGTCCCACCCCACTGAACCCGGCACATCGGGTGTGGCGCTCAACCACTTGGTCTCAGCGTGCAGCAAATCAAACCTGGCGCGGTTCCAAAAAATGGGACAATGTTCACCTGCT
>Ga0115565_10000830_pt1 | contig 26482 bp, 23 predicted proteins | sample COGITO_mtgs_1105_FD_87199 | JGI IMG/M metagenome (GOLD analysis project Ga0115565, IMG submission 87199) | Pelagic marine microbial communities from North Sea - COGITO_mtgs_110530 | ecosystem: Environmental > Aquatic > Marine > Epipelagic | place: Germany:Helgoland, sampling site Kabeltonne... | reverse complement strand
CATCTGTACGTATCTTATCGGTGTTTATGAATGGGAAGTTATTAAGAAAGTTAGGGTAGAGTCCATATACCTTTTCCAAAGTATAGCCTGGAGTACTTTTATCGTATTTGTACCCGCGGTGCACGTAATATGCGTGGTCTATATTCTGATAATCTAAGTATGCCCCTAAAGAGTCTTTTTCATCTATACAATGAGATTTTAAATTATCTGGTCGATAAAAAGTAGTATTCAAATGGCCCATTATCTGGTAGTAGTCTTTATAAGTAGTTATAACCGTGCTATTACCCGCTGCGCTGTTTTCATAAAGGTATTGCTGGTAGCATACTTTTCCTTTTGCAGGTTTTACCACCATATAGCATAACACTAGCATATTTAAAACCAACCCAGCTTTTACCAAAACATGCTGATACTTTTTTACCTCTCTATCTTTAAAATATACAGCCAACGCATAAATGGTTACAAACAGGATAAGGTATTGGATGGGTAAGAAAAAACGAACTTCCTTGTGTGCAATAAGTGCATGTATTAAGATAAAGGGCACAATGCCCCAAACAATCAGGTTCTTTCTTAAACGATAGATTCCAGAGCAAAATGCGAAAGGCAATACAAAACTAATGGGAGGTATAACAACCATAAAAAATACTAACAGGTAATAGTAAAAAGGAGCAGTACCAAACTCATTAGATTTACCACCTTCTAAATTAGCTCTTATAAAATTATAAGGTGTAAAAACTAATTCATTGTAAAACTGAGAATCTAAGTAAAAACCGAGTACGGTAACACCTATAAATGGTAATAGAATTGCTAGTATATACTTCCACTTTATCCGTTGTATAAAAAGCAACCATCCAAACAAGCCAAAAACAACTAAGCCAATTTGTGCTTTTACTAAAATAGCCATGCCCGCAAAAAATCCTGCTACTACTAAAAATTTAGTGCGTTCTGGGTATTTGAGCAGCATGTAAATGGTTGCTAATAAGAAGAGTGCTGCATAACTTTCTGATGAAAACCGGACGCTTACAAAAGGTACGTACCAGAGAAAAAAAGCGCAGCCAGAGAAAATAGCAGCCCAAGATTTATCTTTGAAATATTGAACGCTCAATTCCTCATTTAGTTTGACCATAACAAGCCAAAGTAATACGGCAGTTAGTATTCTTAAAAAGCGTATTATTGTAAAAGGATTAGTAATCCCTACGCCACGAAAAGCATGTACCGCACCTACAACAAACCAAGGCTGTGCCGTAGGGCGCATTTTTTCTGCAAATTCCCAAGGCAACTCTTCAGGCGTTATATGCCCTAGTTTATACTGTGCAAATTCTAAAATCTGATAGTGCTCATCAGATTTATTATGGCCTACACTAAAAATGGCGGTAAGCACAAATAGAATAAGCGCAACGATGTTTATCTTTTGAATTGAGGAAATTTTCTGGTTGAAGCTAAATAAAACTTGTACTATCATCTTCTTTGTTAAAATAGTTTTCCCCTCAATTTTCAATAGATGCTGCACTATGTATTCATCAAATGCTCAATCTCATCTACCTCAATAGGAATGTTTCTCATCAAATTAAAAGGTGCACCACTTTGCTGGATTACAACATCATCTTCCAGCCTAATTCCTATTTTTTCTTCGGGAATATAAATACCTGGCTCTACTGTAAATACCATGTTTGCTTTCATAGGTGTTTTTAGCGCACCATAATCATGAGTATCTAAGCCTATATGGTGGCTTGTACCATGCATAAAATATTTTTTATAGGCTGGTTTTCCAGGGCTTTGATTTTGAATATCTGCCTTGTCCAATAATCCTAAGCCTAATAATTCTGAAGACATCAATAAACCGCATTCTTTTTGATATACCGCCCAAAGTGTCCCTGGCACTAATAATCTAGTCGCTTCATTTTTAACTCTTAAAACAGCATTATAAACTGCTTTTTGTCGCTTTGTAAATACTCCGTTTACAGGAACTGTACGTGTTAAATCGCTTGCATAATTAGCATAGCTTGCTGCCACATCCATTAAAATTAGTTCCCCAGACTTACATTGCTGGTTGTTTGCTATGTAGTGTAAAACATTGGCATTACTCCCAGAGGCTATAATAGGTGTGTAAGCAAATCCTTTACTACGGTTACGCACAAACTCATGCAGTAGCTCTGCTTCTATTTCATACTCATACACCTCTGGTTTTATGAAGCCCAGAAGCCTTCTAAATCCTTTTTCGGTAATATTACAAGCTATTTGCATTTGCGCAATTTCCTCTGGCTCTTTTACTCCTCTTATTTCCTGTAGTATGCTTGCGCTTTTAGCTGTTTGGTGCGCTGGAAATTGTTTCTGACACCTTTTTATAAATCTATCTTCTCTTGTTTGGGTTACTACAGCCTGGCGGTAATGTTCGTTTGTATTAAAATATATGGTAGTTGCTTCTGTCATCAAATCGAAAAAAATCTTATCAAAATCTGACAACCAATGTACGGTGGCTATTCCGGAAATATTTGTCGCTTTTTCTTTGGAAAGCTTTTCCCCTTCCCACACTGCTATATGGACATTGGTTTCTTTAACAAAAAGGATTTCTCTATGCTTTTTATCAATAGCATCTGGGAATAATAAAAGAATCGTCTCTTCCTGGTCTGCCCCGCTCAAATAGAATATATCTCGGTGCTGCTCAAAGGGCAAGGTGCTATCTGCGCTAACGGGATATATATCATTAGAATTAAAAACAGCTATACTGCTAGGCTTCATCCGTGCTACAAACTTCTTACGGTTTTTAATGAACAGCGTATTTGGTATAGCTTCGTATTTCATCAGTTCTTGGTTTGTGTTGAAATTTAAGAATTATAAGAGGTTACACAAACTTAATTCCCCTGTCTTTGCTTTACTAAGAAATCTCTGGGTTGCTAGTTCAAAATATATAGCACACCCATTTATACGAAATATCCCTACCTATTTTAAGAAGTTAAATAGTTGTCTACCCTCGTAAATAATGATGAAAAGGTTTATAACTTTACTATGAAATTAAAGTGGTTAACACTTTAATGACTACCAAATTTTATTTACACAAATGGAACTATCTCTAAGCATACCTGCGTTATTATTTCCTGCTATTTCATTAACAATGTTGGCTTACAATGCGCGTTACCTTGCCATAGCTGCACTCATAAGACAGTTGCATCAAAAATACCAAGAAACCCACTCAAAATCTACCGAGTTGCAGGTGAGAAAGCTTCGTAAAAGACTTACCATTATCAAAAACATGCAAGCCACTGCCATCTTTAGTTTTTTACTGGCTGTTATTACTATGACGCTTTTGTATCTAGAACTTATATTTTTTGCAAATGTAATTTTTGGCATTAGCTTGTTTGCGCTTATGATATCTTTAGTGCTTTCCTTAATAGAGGTTCAATTATCTACAAAAGCGCTTGCTATTCAGCTAGAAGATATGGAACAGTAGTACTATTTTTAGACTATTATTCTTTAAATGCAGCATATTTTCGTCTAAATTTTCCTAATTGAAGCGTAACTGTTTAGAAAAAATTATTCTCTTGTATATAGATTATTAATACTGCTAATATTTAGTATAATAGTAGCTACTCTAAATTAAATTTAAGTTTGAATTGTTTGATGAAAACAGCATATTTTTACTCGTAAAATACGTTATTAATAATCTAATTAGTTACTAACAATGGCACATTTAAGGATTCATAAAACTTTGGTTTTTAAAAAATACTAGCTGTTTTAATTTGTTGTATCCAAAGACAATTTTGAAAACTAACTGAGGAAACAGACATCTGTTTAACGGATACATGATTATTACCTAGTTTCTTAAACAAATTTCAAACAGACTTTTGCGCCTTGTTAAAATGGGTCTAAATTATATACTAAACCCCTTATAAACTTGTTAATACCTTAGCCTTAACGTAAATTTGATACAGTCAAAAAATTAAAATAATGAGTGGATTAGTAAAATCTTCAATTTCCCGTAAAGTAGTGATGGCACTTTCTGGACTTTTTTTGGTGCTTTTTTTAGGGCAGCATTTTGTCATCAATATAACCTCGGTAATTGCACCAGAAACTTTTAACAACTGGTCTCATTTTATGGGATATAATCCTTTGGTACAGTTTGTACTTCAACCCATTCTAATAGGTGGTGTTATTGTACACTTTGTTATGGGTATTGTTTTAGAAATTCAGAATTCTAATGCACGTACCATAAAGTATGCAAAGTATAAGGGTGGAGCTAACGCTCCTTGGGTTTCTAGAAATATGATCGTTACTGGCCTGGTTGTTCTAGCATTTTTAGGTTTACACATGTATGATTTTTGGATACATGAAATGGCGTACAAATACTTAGAAAGCAATCCTGAAGACCCTACGAGATATTATGCAGAAACGGTAGAGAAATTTCAACCACTCGTAAGAACCGTAATTTATGTTCTTTCTTTTGGTCTCTTAGCATTGCATTTACTACACGGTTTTGCATCCTCATTTCAAACAATGGGTGTGAATAACAAATATTCCTCTGCAATACAGGCATTTACTAAAATTTATGCAATAGGCATTCCGTTAGGTTTCGCCTTTATCGCTATTTATCATCATCTTAATCCAATAACACATTAAGTATGGGTAATTTGAATTCGAATATTCCATCTGGGCCACTGGCAGAAAAATGGACAAAACATAAAGACGAAATTGATCTGGTAAACCCAGCCAATAAGCGTAACATAGATATTATTGTTGTTGGTACTGGATTAGCAGGTGGCTCTGCTGCTGCTACTTTAGCAGAACTTGGTTATAACGTTAAGACGTTTTGCTACCAAGATTCTCCTAGACGGGCGCACTCCATTGCTGCACAAGGAGGTATTAACGCCGCAAAAAATTATCAAGGAGATGGTGATAGTAACTATCGCTTATTTTATGATACTGTAAAAGGTGGTGATTACCGCTCTAGAGAAGCTAACGTTTATAGATTGGCGGAAGTTTCTGGTCAGATTATAGATCAGTGCGTGGCACAAGGTGTTCCCTTTGCTCGTGAATATGGTGGTTTGTTAGACAACCGTTCTTTTGGTGGGGTGTTAGTTTCTAGAACCTTTTATGCAAAAGGACAAACAGGACAGCAGTTATTATTAGGTGCTTATTCTGCTATGAATCGTCAAATAAATAGAGGTAAAATTCAGCCTTTTAACCGTCATGAAATGATGGATTTGGTAAAGGTAGATGGTAAAGCGCGTGGTATTATCGCACGTAATTTGGTAACGGGGGAGATTGAAAGACATTCTGCACATGCGGTTGTTTTAGCTTCTGGCGGTTATGGAAATGTATTTTTCCTTTCCACAAATGCTATGGGTAGTAATGTAATGGCTGCATGGAGAGCGCACAGGCGTGGTGCTCATTTTGCAAATCCTTGCTATACTCAAATTCATCCAACATGTATTCCTGTATCTGGAGATCACCAGTCTAAATTGACATTAATGTCGGAATCACTCCGTAATGATGGTCGTATTTGGGTTCCTGCTAAAGAAAAAGATGCCCTAGCTATCCGTGAAGGTAAATTGAAGCCAACGGCACTCAAGGAAGAAGATAGAGATTACTATTTAGAAAGAAGATATCCTGCTTTTGGAAATTTAGTGCCAAGAGACGTTGCTTCTAGAGCAGCAAAAGAACGTTGTGATGCTGGCTTTGGTGTAAACAAGACTGGAGAAGCTGTATACCTAGATTTTGATGCAGCCATTATGCGGTACGGAAAAGAGAAAGCTTTGACTTCTGGAGTGAAAGATGCAGATGCTAAAACTATTCGTGCTTTTGGAGAAGAAGTTATTGAGACGAAGTATGGCAACTTATTTCAGATGTATGAAAAGATTGTAGATGAAAATCCGTATAAAACTCCAATGATGATTTACCCAGCAGTACATTATACTATGGGAGGATTATGGGTAGATTACAATTTACAAACTACCGTAGAAGGTTGCTACGCCGTTGGAGAAGCTAATTTTAGCGATCATGGAGCCAACAGATTAGGGGCTTCGGCATTAATGCAAGGTCTTGCAGACGGATATTTTGTTCTTCCATACACTATTGGTAATTACCTATCTAATGATATTAGAACAGGTAAAATTGCTACAGATTCTGCTGAGTTTGATGCTGCAGAAAAAGAAGTTCGTGATCGTATGGCAAAATTAATGTCTGGCAAAGGCACGCACTCTGTAGATTATTATCATAAACGTTTAGGGAAAATCATGTGGGATAAATGTGGTATGTCTCGTAACGGGGCACAATTACAAGAAGCAATAGATGAGATTTCTGCATTGAGAGCAGATTTCTGGGAGAATGTAAGAGTCCCAGGGGCAGAAGGTACTAAGAATCAAGAATTAGAGAAAGCAGGTCGTGTAGCAGATTTTCTAGAATTAGGAGAATTATTTGCTAAAGATGCTTTAACTAGAAATGAATCTTGTGGTGGTCACTTTAGAGAGGAATACCAAACTCCTGAAGGAGAAGCGCTTAGAGATGATGAAAACTTTAAATTTGTATCTGCTTGGGAGTATAAAGGAACACCTAAAGATGCTGTACTTCATAAAGAGGAGCTGACTTACGAGAATATTGAATTAAAAACAAGAAGTTATAAATAGTTCATTGCTGTAATCTACAAAATATCAGTTCTTGATACTTTAAAATTACGGTAGACTTTAATAAAAAGACTATGAAATTAACACTAAAAATATGGCGTCAAAAAGATGCTACCTCTAAGGGAAAAATGACCGATTACGCTATTGAAGGTATAGACGGTGATATGTCTTTCTTAGAAATGATGGACGTTCTCAATGAGAACTTAAATAATAAAGGTGAAGAGCCCATAGAGTTTGATCATGACTGCCGTGAAGGTATTTGTGGTTCTTGCTCTTTGCAGATTAATGGTGAACCACATGGTCCAGACAGGTTAGTAACTACTTGCCAACTACACATGCGTAAGTTTAATGATGGTGATACCATTACTATTGAGCCATTTAGAGCAAAAGCATTTCCTGTAATTAAAGATTTAATTGTAGACCGTACCGCCTTTGATCGTATTCAGCAGTCTGGTGGTTATATTTCTGTAAATACCTCTGGTAATACACAAGACGCAAATTCTATTCCTATAGATAAGCACGATGCTGATGATGCTTTCTACGCAGCTGCATGCATTGGTTGTGGTGCTTGCGTTGCAGCCTGTAAAAATGCTAGTGCAATGTTGTTCACCTCTGCTAAAGTTTCTCAATATGCTTTATTACCACAGGGGCAAGTTGAAGCTGCAGATCGTGTACAAAACATGGTAAAGCAGATGGATTTAGAAGGCTTTGGCAATTGTACTAACACTGGAGCATGCGAAGTAGAATGCCCAAAAGGTATTTCTCTCGAAAATATTGCAAGAATGAATCGTGAATATATGAGTGCTAGTATAAAAGGCTAGTTCTTACTAAATTGAAATTTAAAAAAGCCTTCAAGCACAATTATGTTTGAAGGCTTTTCACTTGTATTGCACAATCTAAATAGTCGCTCTTAAATACATTTTAAAGATTTGATATATTGTTAGTTAAATTAAGCATTAGAGCGATTTTTCGTATTTTACATTGTACGGTTAATTCCATATTTATATAGAAAAGCTAGCCAACCAGAAACAACGAGATTTCTTTTAATCCCAGTTTAAGGATTTTATAGAATCAACTCCCAATGTGATGCATCTTTGGCATAAAATAGATTGGCAATATTTTAAGAGGAGCTAAACGGATGTAGATAACCGTAAATCAATGTATTTTCAAACGCAACAAGATGGAACTTAAAGAAAATAAGAACAACGCTTCAAAAAAACCAATTAACTAACTCGATAATTTCTTTCAATTAGTTCAATATAAAAATTTAAAAATAAGTTATTAAAGAGTGACCATTTAAAGGTTTATAGTTAAAAATGAATGCGCAAGGCAAGTACTAAGTTAGCTATATCGGCTCTCTTTCTTGCTAAGTTCTTTACTAACCCCTTTCCTCTTCATTACAATCTCTCACTCACCAAAAATGTAACTACCCATCTTTCGACAAACAATTGGTAGTGAGAAAATAGACATTTCAAACTTCAATCGTGTATTTGTTGTTTGTGTCTAGAATGGTAGTAAGTAGAATGCTATGAATAATTTAAACCTAGTCCTTCATGCGCTTTCATTTTTATCTTACAATTAGCCATAACTTCAAATTTAACGCTACGATACTTTACAACTAAGCAAAAGAATTTTACCGCTGTCTAGTAGTTCAACTAAATGAGATCTTGAACATCCAAAAACACAGGAGCTGATTAAATAGCCATTTCTGTAACCATAGGCAAAATAAGAAACAAGTTCCCCCTACGAGTAGTTATTAGAATTTCTGCCAATAATATTTTTAAATTCTTTAATGGAATCTTTATTTTGTCTAAATTTTTCTATTTCTATTTCTATTTCTATTTCGGAGTTTTAATTTGTAAAATCTGCTAACATAGCAAGGAAAACATTACAAGACGCTACAGTTGTACGTTGGTCGTCCTTGGATTGTTTATTTATGTTCTTGTATTGTTTCATTCTTATTAATTGAACTCATACAATCTTATATGAAGATAAATGAAATGTTGTTGTTTTTATATAGTTAGAATATTCAACATGGACAATAAAAACTAACGTCAGCGATGAAGATAATTCAATTTTGAATTAGGATTTTACGTCAAGTCTTATGTATGTCTTAGAGATCCAAAAAACCTTTAAGATTTTGTTCTGGACAGATAAGAAATATTGAATACAAAACGTATGAAGTGATCTAAATTAAAAAATTATTCATGTTAGATAAACTAATAACAATTCAGAGTTATTACCAACTAACTTAAATAAATGAGGGTTGGTATAAGCCTCACTAACCCTTATACACTACCTTGTTTTCCTCATTAATTCTAATATATCAATCAATAAAATTGCAATTGCTCTTAAAATGACAAATTTCCTTTAGATTGCAAGCGTTATAAAACGCTTCGCTATCTTTATTTTTAAATAACCAACTCTCACGCAGCTTATGAAAAAAAAGGATATTAAAATTTTGTTAGTTGATGATGAGCCAGATATTTTAGAAATTGTAAGCTATAACCTCTCTTCTGAAGGATATGATGTGTATACCGCTAAAAATGGCTTGGATGGTGTAGCCAAGGCAAAGAAAAAACAGCCTCATTTAATTATTCTAGATGTGATGATGCCAGAGATGGATGGTATAGAGGCTTGTGAAATTCTAAGAAAAACAAGCGGATTAGAAAATACTCTGATTGCTTTTCTAACAGCCCGTGGAGAAGACTATTCACAGGTAGCTGGTTTTGATGCAGGTGCAGATGATTATATTACAAAGCCTATAAAACCCAAAGTGCTTGTTAGTAAGGTAAATGCTTTATTGCGCAGGGTACTAAAAGACGAGAATACACAGGAAGATATTTTTAAGGTTGGTGATCTTGTTATTAACCGAGAAGAATATAAAATAGTACAGCAGGGCAAAGAAATTATTCTGCCTAGAAAAGAGTTTGAATTACTGGCTTTGCTCACTTCTAAGCCTAGTAAAGTTTTTAAAAGAGAAGTAATATTAGATAAGGTTTGGGGCAATGAGGTAGTTGTTGGCGGCCGTACTATAGATGTTCATATTAGAAAATTAAGAGAAAAAATTGGCGAACATCATTTTAAAACAGTCAAAGGAGTAGGTTATAAGTTTGTATTGTAATGGCTGTAAACACTCCAAAGTCTTATAAGTTTGCTTTTAGATGTGCTGCCTACATTACCTTGTTTATTAGTATTATATCTGCTATACTATTATGCTTTACTAATTACATACACTGGTCAGCTTTTTTAATAATTACCCCTTTCACTTTCTTTATTTCCTTTGCTGTTCTTCAAATTAGTATTGAAAAATTTATTTATACCCGTATTAAGGAAATTTACGATGACATTGCTTTGCTAGAACTTTCGCCTCTTACCAACGGCCCCATAACTACAGATATGCAAACGCTTACCGCAGAGATAGAAAAATTTGCGGAAGATAAAAAGATAGAAATCGCTACTTTAAAAATCAGGGAAGAGTACAGAAAGGATTTTTTAGGCAATGTATCGCACGAATTAAAAACTCCTTTATTTATGGTGCAGGGATATCTAGAAACCCTACTAGATGGTGCACTCGAAGATAAAAATGTACGTAAAAAATATGTTACAAGAGCAAACAAAGCGGTAGACAGGCTTCTTTATATAGTAAAAGATTTAGACCTTATTACTAAATTAGAAGTAGGCGATTTAGGGTTAGAAAAGCGAAAATTTAATATTGTAGAGCTAATACAAAGTGTTTTTGATCTTTTAGAGATGAAAGCTGCCAAGAAAAATATTATTCTCACATTTGATTTCTCCTATGACAAGCCAATTTTTGTTTTTGCAGACAAAGAAAAAATACAGCAAGTGCTTACCAACTTACTAGTAAACTCTATTAAATACGGAAACCATAACGGAACAACAGAGGTAAGTGTAGAAAATTTAGTGAAAAATAAGATTATAGTACGGGTTACAGACAATGGCGAGGGCATTCCAAAAAGCCATATTCCTAGGTTGTTTGAACGTTTTTATAGAGTAGACCAAAGCGGTAGCCGCCGCGAGGGTGGCAGTGGTTTGGGCTTAGCTATTGTAAAACATGTTATTGAAGCTCATGAAGAAAAAATATACGTAGAAAGTGTGGTAGATGTTGGTTCAGAATTTTCGTTTACACTAGAAAAAAGTAAGGAGTAGATTCCAAACTTTCTAGATAAGGAAGGCAGCTAAATTTAGTAGCTTTGCAATCTTATTTGTACAAATTGTGGGAAGTAAAAACAAACTTAAAAGATTTAAAGAAAACGAACTCTTTACAAACGTTATACAACCAGAAAGAGACGAAATTGTGGCAGGTTTTCCACTAAAAGGAAAGTGGCACGAGCATTTTGGCAACAATAAACCTATTGTAGTAGAATTAGGTTGTGGTAAAGGGGAATATACCGTTGGACTAGCAAAACAAAATCCTGATAAAAATTACATTGGTATCGATATTAAAGGTGCGCGCTTTTGGAGAGGAGCAAAAACAGCTCTTGAAGAGAATCTTAAAAATGTAGCATTTATACGTACCCAGATAGAACTTGTAGATCTCATTTTTGATACAGAGGAGATAGCTGAAATCTGGATTACCTTCCCAGACCCACAAATAAAATATAAGCGCACCAAACATAGAATGACGAACACTGTGTTTTTAGATAAATACAGAAAGATTTTAAGTGCTAATGGGTGTGTACATTTAAAGACCGATAGTGAGTTTATGCATGGCTACACCTTAGGGCTACTACACGGCTTAGGCTTAGAGGTGCGTTATGCAAATCATGATGTGTATAAGAATGAGGGAAGCCCTAAGGAAGTTTTAGAAATTCAGACATTTTACGAACAGCAGTACTTAGATAAGGGCAAACCTATTACGTACTTAGAGTTTAGTTTTAATTAACTTAATGGAGCATTTCTTACTTCTATTTGTAGTTACATTTCTAGCAACCTTTATTGTTACTATTCCGCCAGGTTTATTAAATGTAAATGCTGCAAAAACTAGCGTAGAGAAAAATAAGCTAAACGGTATTATTTTTAGCTTAGGCGTTTCTACTATAGTGCTATTTCAAGCAGCTACGGGTGTTTTTGTTTCCAAATTTCTAGATAACAATCCAGGAATAATTGCCATTCTATTAAAGGTTTCTATTGTGGTTTTTAGTGCTTTGGCGATTTATTTTTTTGCCGCTGCCAGAAGAAATAAGAAAAGAAAAGTACGGTTAAAAAAAATGCGCAAACGCAGTAGCTATTATAAAGGAATGTTATTGGCACTTGTAAATTTTTTAGCCGTTCCCTTTTATAGCGGTATCAATATTATGTGGAAGGCCTACGGCTGGATTCTCTTCAACACACTAGATACCTTAATTTTCTTACTCGCCGCAGGTTGTGGAACGTTTGCTGCGCTCTATTTTTATGTGCTATATTTTAATAGGGTTGAACATAAAACACATACATTCGCAAGGAACGCCAACTACCTTTTGTCTTTTGTAATGTTGGTGTTATTGGTTATAAATATTATTAGAATAAATAGCTAATGCTATGCCAGAAGCACCTAGTTTTTTTGAGCGTGTTTATGAGGTAGTAAAGAAAATACCCTATGGGCGTGTTACCTCATATGGCGCAATAGCTACTTATTTAGGTGCTGCCCGCAGTGCTAGAATGGTAGGTTGGGCTATGAATGCTTCTCACCAAATACCTGATATTCCTGCCCACAGAGTCGTAAATAAAGCAGGATTACTAACAGGTAAGCATCATTTTCAGGGAACAAACTTAATGCAGCAACTCTTAGAGAATGAAGGCGTTGTAATAAAAGAGCATAAAATACAAAATTTAGCTACTTACTTTTGGGATCCTTATAAAGAACTATGATCCTGTGTGAGAACATTGCTGTGCTATTCTAATGTTATAAATTTTAGATAATACCACATATTTTATGTATCACAATAGCTCAATCTGGAGATTGCTATTTGAAATGAAGACTACACATTAAAAATGAGAAGTATAATGCATATTATATGAAATAGTAAGCCTGATAAACTAGAATTTTAGCCTTTAAGCTATTTAATTAATTGATTTGCAAAAACTTAAATAAATTAGTCTAAATTTAAAAGTAAACAGTATGGCAGGGGTAGATAACGATAAGTTCTATGAGAAACTGTATTTTGCATTTGGAGATAAATCGACAAAATTAGATTTATCTGGTATAAATCTCAAGGAAATTGACAATTTAGCGGAACAAATTCATGACTTCCTGCCCAATCTTACGGAACTAAATTTATCAAATACCCAACTTACCGAGGTACCCAAAGAAATTAGAAAATTTGAACACTTGAGAGTTCTAAATTTATCTAACAATAAATTGAAAAATCTCCCAACAACTTTGAATAAACTTCGTAGTCTAGAAACTTTAGATATTCGTAGTAATAATATTAAAGAAATAGACGCTTTCGCAATTTTTGCTATCCGTAAGAACCTCAATAGTTTTTTAGTAGCGGATAATCTATTAAATCCTGATTTAGTTGAAATTATGAGAACCGAGGTATTCCCTGGTCGAAACGTGTTGGACTCTGGAGAGCAACGAGCACAAGAACAAAATTTAGGAGCTATGGCAGCACCTTTAAACGCTAGAAACCAACCAAACCCACAAGCAGCAGCACCAACAAGAGGATCAGATATAGGTAAACAGCGAAAGCCTAGAATGTAATTAGTATACAGATGCTCATCTGACACATACTCTTCAAAACCTAAAAATTTGATTATTATAATTTTCAGGTTTTAATTATGGACTACCTTCTTCCAAGAATACGTTTAAAAAGTGCTTTTGTAAACAACAATTTTGGGCAACCGGCTATATAGTATAACTCTTCTAAAAGGGTAGTTTTCTCATCTAGAAACTTAAAAATAAGCTGTGGTTTCCGATTTTTAAACAAACCTTGGAAAATAGTATGTCCCATATGATTTTTATCGTACAAGACATCTAATAACAAAAGATCATAATACCAAAATCTGTTTTTAAATGACAAAGTGTTTAGCGGCTTGCCTGTTTTTAGAAAAGAGACAAGCGTAGGTACTTTCTGGGCGGTGCTCATAAAAGTATAGCCTGTACTAGGTTTTGCCCATCCGCCTGCGGTACCAATGGTCCTAATACGCTTAGATTGGTATTCTTTAAAATTATAACACGTCATAGGAATACTTCCCATCTCCTTTTCTACAATTTCATAATCTGTACACCCCAAAATTTCATTTATATAAGCTTTTATGGCTGTTTCATACTCCGCCTTTGGCAGGGTGTCTTTAGAAAATAGGGTGTACTCTACTAACGCAGTATGCTCAGAATATGGGAGTACGTACATAAAACGTGTGTTATTTTTCTGTGGGATAGAAAAATCCATATACGTAGCTACCTCTTTATTAAAAATAGCGGATTTAGATCGTATAACCCAACCAATAAAATGCTGTTGCAACACAGGATATTTTTGTTGGTACTGCAACATGTCATAGCTAAAAATACTATTTAGCACCTTTTTTCCTATAAAAGCAGTACTTGTAGTTATCACCTTTACCCGAGTTGCTTCTTCTACTACATTCTCTACAGTTGCTTGCTTGAAAGTAATATTTGGGTAGGTAGCAACTCGTCCCATGTAAGTATTATAAAAATCGATACCACGTACCATTTTATACGTGTAGGGTTTTATTTTATACTGCTTGGTAAATTGTTTGCCTGTAAATAAAATCTGATGCCATTGTTTGTGTACGATAGCATCAAATTGTCCTTCACCCTTTTCCCAAAAACACCAAGTACGATCGTTAGTGTTTTTAGTGTCTTTATCTAAAAGAAGAATAGCAGCATCTTTAAAAAACGGGTCTTCCCCCATGGCATCTGCTAGCATAAGTCCGGCAGCGCCTGCGCCAATTATTATATAATCATAAACGATTGGGGTCATTACTCAAAAGTAGGAATTAATCGGGTGCAGCATCAAAAACAAGTTAGTTTCATTAGTTAATATTGTAACGCAGTCCAAAAAAGCAACGAATGCCTTGGTTGGGGCCATATACGTAAGAAGGATCAAAAGTTAGGGCATTTGGGTTGTTTGGTGTAGCAAGTGCATTTCCATCACCATCAAACACTACCTGTTTATCAAACGGATCATTAGCACGGGCAATAATAAACGGATTTCCTCTGTTGGGTGTCCAGTTTAGAAGGTTTTTAATACCTCCATAAAACTCTAAATTAGGCAAAGCCTTATAAGTAAATTGAATATTCTGAATACTCCAAACGGGTGAGTATGCGCTCCTGGGGTCGGTGTCTCCTAAAATTGGCAAACGCATAGGCCCATACATGTTTCCTGTATAATCAATACTTAATTTTTGGTTTTTAAACGTGTAACCTATACTCCAAGTACCCGTATAGGTTTCTGTTAAAATTTGCCTAGTGGTAATGCCATTTTCTGTTTGTGCGACGTCTTGTATTGTAGCACCAATGAGGAGTTTTAAACCATTGGGAAAAACAATATCTACATTGGCACTTACCCCCTGTGAAATTGATTTCCCATCTAAATTATCATAAATAATTTGGTTGGGATTCGTATCATAATCTGGGAGAATGGCATTGCTGAATCTAGTGTAAAAAACAGAAGCGTCTACACTTATAAATACGCCATTATCTGAATATATTTTTTTTAGATAGTTCAAGTTTAGATTAAAGGAACGCTCTGGGTTTAATTCTTCTGTAACTACTACTTCCCGTGCTCCAGTAAGTGCCGCGTGTTCTTCTGTAAAAAGATTTACTACTCTAAAACCTGTACCAGAATTAAAACGCAAAATATCATTGTCAGTAATTTTCCAACGGTAAGCGGCTCTTGGTGTTATAATATTTCCGTGTCTTTTATCATAGTCATACCGCATACCTAGTAGCAGCGAATGCTTTTCTGCTAGAGCAATTTCATCTTGTATAAAAATACTTGGAATTATTACTACATCTGGCTCTATGGTTGCAGTGGTATTGTCATCGTAATAATTATAACGCATAGCAGTACCTAAAAGCAAATCGTGCTTGCCTATTGTTTTATCCCATGTTAGCTGCGTAAAACCAATCCGCTGGTCTGCTAAGTAAGCAATATCACCATAAACAGAATTTTGATTATGGTCATTATATGAAAAGGACAACATTAATTTCTCTGCTGTAGGCAATTGGTATTTTCCAAGAATTTCCCACCTGCGGGTATAAATGCTTTCGCCATATACCTCATTACCTCCTCTAAATTCTGGTGTCCACTGCAACTCTCCGCCCCAGCGGTCTTCATAAAAGAAACGACCCGCTAACGAAAGTAACCGATTATCTTTCCGCTGTACATTCCATTTTTGGAATAAAGAAATGCGGTGCTGCAGGGTTAAATCTGTAAAATTATCATCGTTATTGTCTACAAGTTGGTCAAAATTAAAATAGTTGAGCCCCAGTAACACATCTGCATTTTTGCTAACAGACAGTTTGGTGCCAACATCTATGTTAAGTTCTCCCCAGCTAGTAGAGAACGTATCCACAGAAAAGTCGGAAGCATTGTCCACACTTTTTGTGATTATATTGATAAGCCCACCAACAGCCTCACTCCCATACAGACTAGATGCAGGACCCTTAACTATTTCTATTTGTTTTATAAGTGAACTAGGAATTCCTGAAAGTCCGTATACTGTACCCAGGCCACTAACAATAGGCATACCGTCTATAAGCACTAATGTATATGGCCCTTCTAAGCCGTTAATATGAATATCTCCCGTATTACAAACATTGCAATTTATTTGTGGGCGCACGCCGTTTACATTTTGGAGGGCTTCAAAAATACTCGCTGTGGGATTTTTTTTAAGAAATGTTGGACTATAGACTTCTACAGGCACGGGGCTTTCAGATCGTTGCACTGCTTTCAAGGTACCTGTAACTACCATTTCTTCTAAAAATTCTGTGCTGGCAAGTAGAGAAATATCTAGAATTTCTGTCTGCCCTGCAACTACCGTTACATTATTTCTATAGGGTTGATATCCAATAACAGATACAATCACCTGCTGTAAACCAGTGCCTGTATTCCTTAATTCATAATAGCCATTCTCATCAGAAGCAGTACCGATGCTCGTATTTTTTAAATATATATTGGCAAAGGATACAGGCACACCATCTGAAGTTATGGTGCCTACTATTTTCGATTCTTGACCATAAGAGGCGACTGAGATTAAAAGAAGTAAGCTTAAGAATATTTTACTCATTCTATAAATTAAAGATTAAATACACCTAAATAAAAATTTAGACAAAGCTAAAAATACATTTTTACATATAAAAATGTATTTTTACTCTACTTTGAATAAATACCATGACATTATCTGAAGAAGACTATATAAAGGCCATTTATCATCTTAGTAGCTTTACAAATGCTACTGTTGCTACAAATGCTATTGCAGAACAGATGGAAACAAAACCGTCTTCTGTTACAGACATGATTAAAAAGCTATCGGATAAAGATTTAGTCTTTTATAAAAAATATAAGGGTGTTTCTTTAACAGACAAAGGAACAGCTTGCGCCCTAGGTATCATACGCAAACACCGCTTATGGGAGGTGTTTTTGGTAGATACTTTAGATTTTTCGTGGGATGAAGTACATGCTGTAGCAGAACAGTTAGAGCATATTAAGAGTGAGCAATTAATAGATAAATTAGAGGTGTTTTTAGGAAGCCCTGAAGTAGATCCACACGGAGATCCTATCCCTTCTAAAGAAGGTAAATTTATCACTTCTGTAAAGAGATTAATTTCTGAATTATCTGTTGGTATTGTAGGTATTTGCGTTGGTGTTAACGATTCTTCTGTAGCTTTTCTAAAGTTTTTAGATAAAAATGGTATTGCTCTAGGCGATAAGATGGAAATTGTAGATAAGGAAGAATTTGACGGTTCTGTACTTTTAAAGATTAAGGAACAGGAACTGCGGATATCCTCTCAAATAGCAGCCAACCTATATTTAGAAGTTGGGGAATAGTAAATGGTTTTTTTGAGATATTTATAAAAAATAGAAACATAATAGAACTACTAGACATTTGTGAATGGACGCAATAATTAATTATTTTGAATCAATAAACCCCATTCTGGCAGCTTTTTACGCTACGCTCTTTACTTGGGGGCTTACAGCACTTGGTGCTGCACTAGTCTTTTTCTTTAAAACTCCTAATAGATCTGTAATGGATGGGATGCTGGGTTTTACAGGGGGTGTTATGGTAGCTGCTAGCTTTTGGAGTTTGCTTGCCCCAGGTATAGAAATGAGTCCTGGAGAGGGTTTTGTAAAGGTAATTCCAGCAGCGGTTGGGTTTTTCTTAGGTGCCTTATTTCTATTTGGCTTAGACAAGATTTTACCGCATTTACACCTTAACTTTAAAGAAAGTGAGGCAGAGGGTATAAAATCTCCATGGCATAGGACTACACTTTTAACCTTAGCAATTACCCTTCATAACATTCCTGAAGGCTTGGCTGTGGGCGTATTGTTTGGTGGTGTTGCTGCCGGTTTTGATGGAGCCACCATAGGTGGTGCCGTGGCTTTAGCTTTGGGCATAGGGTTACAAAATTTTCCAGAAGGTTTTGCAGTAGCCATGCCTTTAAGAAGACAGGGGCTTAGTAGAACCAAAAGCTTTATGTACGGGCAAGCATCTGCGCTAGTAGAGCCTATTGCCGCTGTAATTGGAGCATGGGCGGTGTTGTCTTTTCAACCTATACTACCTTATGCCCTATCTTTTGCCGCAGGAGCGATGATTTTTGTAGTGGTAGAAGAAGTAATCCCAGAAACACAGCAAGACAAACACTCAGATATTGCAGTTATGGGCTTTATAGCTGGCTTTATTGTAATGATGACCTTAGATGTTGGTTTGGGGTAATATTAATTTATACCTACTAAGTTTGAATGGAAACTACACACCATTTTTTTTCAGGAGTAAAAAGCAACCAAAGTTTAATAAGAAATTTAACTTTATGAAATGGACTAAGAAACACTGGTTTTGGAATGTGTTACTAGTATTTACCTTTGTTTTATGTGGTGGAATTTTAGCTATGCACTACAAGAACTATGTAACTGTGGGTAAAGATGATATCATATTTTTATCAGGATTTTATAGAAAATCTATTGCTTACGGTAAATTAGATAGCGTTATTTTAGTTGCACATTTACCTGCTATGGAGCGTCTAAATGGGTTTTCTGGCTTAAAAAAAGAAAAAGGAATTTTTAAAAGAGTACAAGATTCTTTATTTGATAAAAAAATAGCCGTTTTTTTAGATAACATTGAGCAATCTAAGATAAAACTTGTTTATAATGATTCTGTAGTGCTATATGCGAATTTGAGGGACTCGTTAGAAACATCTTTGTTACTAGAACAACTTAAAACCAAAGTTAAACAGAACACTAATAATGTAGATTAGGAGCACCTATTTTGTGTATCTATTTCATCGTAAAAAAGCATTTCTAAAATATAACACACCTATGAAAAATATAATATTCATCCTTATTTTGATAACTGCAACTTTTAAAGGATTTTCGCAGCATACCCTTACCATTACTGTTACCAATATCAGCTCGGCCAAAGGTGTAGTTTCTGCAGCTATATATGATTCTGAAACTTCTTTCTTAAAGTTTGATGAAGTATTTTTATCTGGCACTAGCAAAGCAGAAAAAGGCAATGCAAAAGTTATTATTAGTAATGTACCTAGCGGTACATACGCAGTGGCTATTTTTCATGATGAAAATAGCAATAACCAACTAGATACAAACTTTTTCGGAATTCCTAAGGAGCCGGTTGCTTTCTCAAATGCAACTATGCGGTTTTTTGGCCCTCCAAAATTTGAAGATTGTGCTTTTACCTTAGAGGATTCTGACAACATAACCATTGCCCTACCCTAAAATACATATCAAAACCTGATAAAGCTAAGTGCAGATTATAAGCAAACAAAGCGCTACTCCTTTTAGAAAAGCCAAATAATTAAATACATTTATAATGATTGAGACTGTGCAAGCAACTGGTGCTTTTTTAGGAATGTTGGCCATAATTATAGGAGCATTTGGCGCACATGCTTTAAAGAAAGTTCTTTCTAAAGAACAGTTAGTTAGTTTTGAAACAGGTGTTAAATACCAAATGTACCATGCGCTATTACTGCTACTCTTAGGTTTTAATCTACCATTAAAAAGCACTCTGGAACACAGTGTTATTTACTGCCTTATTTTAGGCACCCTCCTATTCTCCTTTAGTATTTACGGCCTTTGCTTAAGTACTGCTAAAGGAAATAAATGGAAATGGCTAGGCCCTGTAACTCCTCTAGGTGGACTATTATTAGTAACGGGTTGGAGCTTGCTGCTATATGCGTTTTTAGAATAAGCACTTTTTATAATTGCAGTGCTTTCCTCCATAGGCGAGCTATTGTTTTACGTCATATTTTTGAGGAGATCTAGCTATCGCAATTTTTACACCTACTAGTTTTGATATTGCTTTTACCAAGATTGGTTCTTAAAATCTTTCGTTTTAGCGTATTCTAAAGTGTCTTCTAAATACGCTTCTAAATCATAACAGGGCATTGGTAAAATCTCTTCTAATACTGTAGTATCCCACTCACAAGGTTTTGCTGTAAGGTACGGAGTTAGATGTATTCCAATTGTTTCGTAATAAAATTTCTCTAGTTTAGAAATGTACGTAGTAGAAGTATCTATAGTTTTACTTGTAAACTCAAACGATCTAAAATTGACCGTGTGTAATATTTTCGTGATCCCTTTTTGGATATGTGTTGTTTTTGCATGCACTATATTAAGCTGCGTAATAGAGGTGTCAAAAACAGCAACAATTACCTTGGCAGCATAATCTGTAGGAATAATATTTAATCCACTATCTGCGTTTGTTATAATACGAACTTTATCTTTTGCAGCAGCTCTATAAAAAAACTTGGCAAAAAGATAAAACACCATATATTTAGATATGAAGAATTTAGGAGTATCTATGGCATTGCCTCCTAGAACACTAGGTCTTAGTATTTGAAATGGAATGTTGTGTATAGCTGCGGCTTCGGCTACAAATTTCTCAGTAGCATACTTAGAAGCTTCGTAATAATTTCTATGAGTTGCAGGGGGAGTATTTAAATAATCATTAGAAATTAGCCCTTTTACATCTCCAATAGAAAATGCTGTACTTATATAGATAAACTTGTCCATACAGCCTTTATAAGCCATGAAAATACATTTCGTGAAATCTAGGTTTTCTTCAAAAATAGCCGCCTTAGCATCAGGATTAGTAGAAAGGTTTACCAGCCCCGCAGCATGTATAAAATGTGTAATTCTGTGTGCTTCTAGAAAGCTATCTGGATCTAATAATTGGCTAGCAGGAATAATTTTCAGCTTTTCTAAAATAGCCTCTTTGTTTTCTTTTATAAAAGTAGGAGCATGCTCACTATTTAAAACACTAAAGATTCTACTCTCTGGTGTTTTGGACTTTTTTTCTCTAACCGCTAAAAACAAATAAGCAATACTAGAGAACTTCTCTTCTATTAGAGAAAATAAGATTCTGGAACCTAGTGTCCCAGTAGCACCTGTAAGAAGTATGGTCATATAAATATGCTAAGTAACCTATAAAGCCCCTATCTAAAATTTAGATAAGGGCCTTTTAAAATTCAATTTTTTATGCTAGTACCTGTAGTATTCTGGTTTGAAAGGGCCTTCTACAGTAACACCAATGTAATCTGCTTGGTCTTTTTTCAATTCTGTAAGTTCTGCATCTAACCTAGCTAAGTGTAATTTAGCTACTTTTTCATCTAGATGCTTTGGCAGCATGTACACATCATTCTCATACTTATCCTTATTTTTCCATAATTCAATTTGTGCTAAGGTTTGGTTTGTAAAAGAGTTGCTCATTACAAAACTAGGGTGCCCTGTAGCACAACCTAAATTCACCAAACGCCCTTCGGCAAGAATAATAATGTCTTTACCATCAATAGTATATTTGTCTACCTGCGGTTTAATTTCATCTTTGGTAGCTCCATGCGTTTCATTAAGCCACGTCATGTCTATCTCATTATCAAAATGACCAATATTACAAACAATGGCTTTGTCTTTTAGAGCTTTAAAATGCTCGCTTCGTATAATATTTTTATTCCCCGTTGTGGTAATAACAATATCTGCTTTACTGATAACTGTTTCTAATCGTTTTACTTCAAAACCATCCATACAGGCCTGTAAGGCACAAATAGGATCTATTTCTGTAACGGTTACAATAGAACCAGCCCCTTTAAAAGATGCTGCAGTTCCTTTACCTACATCTCCATAACCTGCAACTACTACTTTTTTACCTGCAAGCATGGTATCTGTAGCTCTACGTATAGCATCTACAGCGCTCTCACGACAACCGTATTTATTATCAAATTTAGATTTTGTAACAGAATCGTTTACATTTATTGCCGGCATAGGTAACGTGCCATTTTTAACACGCTCATACAATCTATGAACGCCTGTTGTAGTTTCTTCTGACAAACCATTAATGCCAGCTGCTAATTCCGGATAGCGGTCTAGTACCATATTAGTAAGATCGCCACCATCATCTAAAATCATATTTAATGGTTTGCGGTCTTCACCAAAAAATAAAGTTTGCTCAATACACCAGTCAAACTCCTCTTCGTTCATTCCCTTCCAAGCATATACGGGTATACCTGCCGCTGCGATGGCTGCTGCTGCTTGGTCTTGCGTAGAAAATATATTACAAGAACTCCAAGTAACATCTGCCCCTAAAGCTACCAAGGTTTCTATTAAAACAGCAGTCTGTATGGTCATATGCAAGCAGCCTGCAATACGTGCACCTTTTAGTGGTTGTTCTTGTTTGTATTCTTCACGTAAAGACATAAGGCCTGGCATTTCTGCCTCGGCTAACTCAATTTCTTTTCTACCCCAATTAGCAAGACTTAAATCTTTTACTTTGTTAGGTACAAATGGTACTGTTTTGTTACTCATGTGATGCTGATTTTAATACTATTTGTAAATGATTTACTAAATACTATTTTTTAAACTACTAATAATTTGGCGACCCCAGCTTATAAACTAGGTTTTTTAAATTACTTAGGATCACTTTGAATAAAGCAATGTTGACGATAGAATTATGAGAAAGAATTTTTTTCTGCAATCCTAATGAGTTTAAATTACTAGACTGCAAATGTACGAAATAGAGCCTCTATGTTGTTTGTAGTGCGTGATTGATTTCTTAAAGTTTTAGGTCATTAAGTTTATATAAAGAAAGTTTTTAATTGAACTATTTCTAGGTTCCGCAGGAAAACTGGTTTCCAACAAAAAATTATACTTTGCTCATACTACGTTTGTCTTCAAGTTATGTGACTTTATATCTAGATTTCTAGAATGCTACCATTAGCTATTCAAAACTCATATTTGTACTTATTTGCCTTCGTACAAATCATTACAAACTCAAAAAAGGTGGCAAGATTGGTATTCTCTTTTATACCTTCATTTAATAAAATTATAACATTTTAACCACACAGCTCTTGTAGTTAACAACGCCTATTTCGGTTTTTACAACAAACAATTTTGTTATGGCGAAAAATTACATTTATTTAAAAGCTATTAGTGCTAAAAAGCCTTAAACAGTCGGTCTTCCTGGCTCATTCAAGTAGAGATAGATTACCCCTTTGTGAAAATTATTATTTAAAGAATGATTTTATCCTTATTAGCAATATTAGTTAAGATATTTTTAATTGATAAGGAACGTTTACTTGGCATATTGTATTACGCGTAACTACAGCAAAATTAGCTCTAAATACAACCATGGTCACATCAAAAATTTATACAGCTGCTTTTTGCTATTCAAATAGTACTTATTTTAGTGATGCACATGGGACTGCCATGACTCCTGTAAACATTTATAACACCAACCTGCTGTGATGCTGGTAAATACATCCTTGATTAAAACAAAAATTACATATTTCTAGACTTTACTAAAGGTTGTCAAATTGATTATAAGCGGTACAATATATATTAGTATGAACTACTTACATAAAAAAATTATTTTTACTATCATACTATTATATGTCGTTGTTACAGGCTGGGCGCAAACTGTAGATCTTACCATGGTAGAGCCTATTGTCATTGTTCCTGCAAATACCCAAATATCTTGGCCTACAGGAGTACCCGTTACAGATGCTAACACCAATACTAAGAAAAGTTATAAAAATCCTTCTAGTGCTCCTGTCGGTATTTCCTATTATATGGCTCTCTACGATACTTCTAATGGTTATTATTCTCCACATATTTCTGTTCCAACAATAAGTGATACCTGTCCGCTAGATAAAGTAGCCCTTACTAATTTAGAGAGCGATGTTCTGAACGAATCAGGATCAACTACTATTTCTGTTCAATGGCATACTCAGGCAGCAGTTACAGATAATACTACACAAGTACAATTATATAAAACATTACATTCATCTATAGCCTACAATAGAAAGTATTAAAAACTTTAATGGTAGGAATTTGTAAGCTTAAGAGGTAAAATTATTTTTAAAAACACATTATCATGAGTCATAATTTTTTAACTAAAATAGCAGAAATGAACTTGTATTCTTATAGCAAAAGTATAATTGCTTTTGCAGTCTTCTTTAATATTATAGCAAGTGACTTATATGCGCAAAGTTGCGTTACTTTTCCCGATACTAGCACGACACCTAAACTTTTTACCGACGGTTCTAGCGTAACACCAGCATTCTCAAATGTAATTTCTAGTACACAAACCTATACTTATTGCGGAACAACTGCATCTGATCTTCACGGCTCTACTACGAACCTTGCGGAAGGAGTAATAACCTTCACTTTTAATAGTGATTTTTACGGTTCAATTGAAATTGCAACAGCGGCACATAGTGATAAAGAGTCTTTTAGAGTTAGGGATAACACAAATAATGTAGATCTTATTCCTAACCTGCTATCTGGCTGTTTAACCATTTCTGGTACAAATGTAGAAAGAATTGGTTTTTCAACGGGTGGTGGTGTAGCTAGTTTTTCTGTAAACAATACTAGTTCCATATCATTCTTTGTTAAAGCCAGTTCTTTTCTTTTTGATATAGACATTTGTAAAAATATATGTGCCAATGCCCCAGTAATACCTGCACTAAGCACTACAACTATCAGTACTGTTTGCCCAGCTAACACAGCAGACCTTACTAGTATTAATACTAGTAACGAACCCACAAATACAACACTTACTTGGCATACCAGTATACCCGCTAATGATACTAATAAAATTTCTAACCCAACCGCCGTTACAGCAAACACCTATTATGCAGCATTTTATTACGCAAGCACAGGTTGCTATAGTGATGCAAATGGCACGGGTACTACCGCAGTTACTGTAACTAATGCTGCCCCAGTAATCCCCGCACTAAGCACTACAACTATCGGTACTGTTTGCCCAGCTAACACAGCAGATCTTACTACCATTACCGCTAGCAATATGCCAACAAACGCAACCCTTACTTGGCATACTAACATTCCTGCTAGCAATGCTAACAAAATTTCTAACCCAACAGCCGCTACAGCAGGCACTTACAGAGCAGCATTTTATTACGCAAGTACAGGATGCTTTAGTGATGCAAACGGGACAGGCACAACGGCAGTTACTGTAACGAGTACTACCCCAGTAATACCTGCTCTAAGCTCCACAACTATCGGTACTGTTTGCCCAGCTAACACAGCAAATCTTACTACCATTACCGCTAGCGGTATGCCAACAAACGCAACCCTTACTTGGCATGCTAACGTTCCTGCTAGCAATGCTAACAAAGTTTCTAATCCAACAGCCGCTGCAGCAGGTACTTACAGAGCCGCATTTTATTACGCAAGTACGGGATGCTATAGTGATGCAAACGGGACAGGCACCACGGCAGTTACTGTAACTAGCACAACATGCTGTAACGTTGGTACTGATGCCCCGATATTTAAATAATAAAATAGCTCTTAGTTATTAGAATCTAAATACTTAAGATAGCTCTAAAGTGAAATAGCTACAAGTAATATAATCATCCGCTCTACTACATGGTTATTATGTATTTTAAATGCTAATTAATTCATATTTAACAAAATGTATTGTGCTGGTTGTGTAACTGCTATGATAGTTATAACCACTAAAATTATACGCTATTTATTACTTCTTTAGTTCCTCTTTGTATTTAGTGCAGTAATAAAATTGGCTATTATTATTCCAAGCTATTTTACACCTGATGGCGATGGGGTGAATGATCTTTGGCTTCCAGCAAATATGGAAGTTTATCCTAAAATATATATAAAAGTATATGATAGGTATGGTAGATTTATTTACAGCCTTGAAGACAATAAAAACGGGTGGGACGGTATTTACGAAGACAATACCCTACCTACTGGTGACTATTGGTATGTATTAAAACCCAATGGTCTTAATGATGGTAAAGAGTTTATAGGGCACTTTACTTTATACAGGTAATAGTCTAGACAAGTAGCTAATAGAAGTTGTTCTCTTCTATTAGTAACAGGCTATTTATTTAAATAAAAGCGGGCATAGAGCTACTATAGGCCAACCATTTTTTTATTAAATTGTTAGTTAAGGTTATGGTAAATAGCCATGGGTAAAAGACTGGTGTCTTTTGCATAAAGTGCTATGCTAATTTATTGTTTATTAATAGGTGGTATACTACCCATTTATATTTAGTAACTTAGCTTTTTTACTACCTAAATTGTAAGAAATTAGGTAGTAAAGCTACTTTTAAAAAATGTTTTTCTATGATTTATAATTTTTCAACGAAAATAGCTGAGATGAATTTGCAGTTTTTTAATAAAAGTATACTT
>Ga0115565_10000829_pt1 | contig 26491 bp, 27 predicted proteins | sample COGITO_mtgs_1105_FD_87199 | JGI IMG/M metagenome (GOLD analysis project Ga0115565, IMG submission 87199) | Pelagic marine microbial communities from North Sea - COGITO_mtgs_110530 | ecosystem: Environmental > Aquatic > Marine > Epipelagic | place: Germany:Helgoland, sampling site Kabeltonne... | reverse complement strand
TAGCTGCTTTTTTGGCTGGCGCTTTCTTAGCGGCTTTCTTTTTCGCAGGAGCTTTCTTAGCAGCGGCCTTCTTAGCAGGAGCCTTCTTTGCTACTGATTTTTTAGCTGGAGCCTTCTTTGCTACTGCCTTTTTGGCTGGAGCTTTTTTAGCTGCTGTTTTTTTAGTTGCTGTTTTTTTAGTTGCTGTTTTTTTAGTTGCTGTTTTTTTAGTTGCTGTTTTTTTAGTTGCTGTTTTTTTAGCTGCTGTTTTTTTAGCTGGAGCTTTCTTCGCAACTGCTTTTTTAGCAACTGCTTTTTTAGCAGGTGCCTTCTTAGCCGGAGCTTTCTTCGCCACTACTTTTTTAGCCAGAGCTTTTTTCGCAACTGGCTTTTTTGCCGCTGCGGTTTTCTTTTTTGCAGCAGGTTTTTTTGCTGCTGTTTTTGTTGCTTTCGCCATAGAATCAGGACCTCTCGTCAATGAAATGAAGTTGATGTATATCAGGATGTGGATAAGTTCGGAAGTGCAACGCATCACACTTCAGAAAAACTTTCTGAAAATTGATTCTAATGGATTTATCAAAGTTACCGGATTCAACAAACAATTTATCGCATTCCATTTTTCAATTTATCCGCTACCACATAATCGTCGCTACTATGGAAACAATTCGTTTATTTTTTGTTACGCATAGTTTGTCGTCGATTCAAATAAGTACTTTTTATAAACGCATTTTTTTTGCGCCCGGTACCCACGCTTTTACTTGTACAGGTTTTCCGGACTGCGTGCGTAAAACTTTTTGGGACGTCACTTGTGACGCTGCCGGTGCTTCACAGTTTTCTAAAAATGAAACACCCATTTCCTTGAGAGTCATTTCCGCACGCGGACCTCGTTTGAGGGCATTTTTAAATGCACTTGTTTCTTTTGTAATTGTATCCAAACGTTCGATCGGCATGTGACCAAACCAACGCCAAATATCAGAGAGAAATTCTTCTACTTCATAAGGAAGGAATATTTCTGCATCAATGTCCGGGCGTCCTCGAGAGAAAGCCATGTAAACATTTGGTTCCATTGGCCCGGTTTCATCAGCAACAAAAACGGCAGGCATAAGTTTGCGCCCTTTTTGAACGATGCAATAATAGGACTGCGCAATAAAAAGAAGTCGCTGCAACTTCTGTGGTTGCAGGTACTCGTTTTCGTTTAGTGCCGTATCGGCAAACCAAAACGCAATATCGAATGCATTACTTACATCAGCCGGCATGTCGGTAACGATCTCCAATGATCAAATATTGTGGCGCTCACCATAATATGGAATGGTAAACTGAATTTTTATTTTTTCTCAAGTGATTGTATGAGGAAAATTTGTCTTGAGATCAAGCCAGGGTATCGAGAAGATCGCGTGAAAGGTTCGATGCTGTTCGTAAAATTTCTGCGTTGGCCCGGTACGTTGTTTCAGCTTCGATAAGTTGGAGGATTTCTTCACCAAGATCAGGACCCTTTTCGGTGCCAATCAATTGCGCTTATACTACGGATCAACTCGAGAGGTTTGGTCCTGAGCGAAATGTGTTTTGAGCAACGCGTGTTGCTTCGTAGTCAGGTGTATTAATATTGGCGATATTGTTGGCAGCACTCGTGGCGCGCAATGATGATACAAGTAACCCTGAAGTCGCTGTTGATAGTACCGTTGATAAAGCCATTTTTATAATCTCCACCTTAACTGTATACGAACAGGCAACGACATCGAAATGACCTAGATCACCAATAGAAATTTAAAAGATAGATGGATTTGTTAATATTGGCCTGCTGAAAGATACCCAACCGAAATTAAAGATTAAAACTGAATTCTATTCCATTGTAGTGCTGTCGGCCGGAAATAATCAGTGCGTTGTCTTCATAGGTTTTAATAACAGACGACACGGGTGTTTTGTTCGAACGTGAAGGCGCGCCCTCTCCCCCACTCGAAGCAGCTACTTTGCTATCGGCTTCAAATATTTCAGCAAAAATCTGGGTGTTTGTCGTGAAAAGGCGATCAAAACTAGGGTCAGCAAACCGTTGCTGTCTGCCCTCTTCTCTGTTCAGAGGTGTTTGTCTTTGCTCTTGAAGGAAACCAGATGTCGCGGCATCAAAAGCAATGTTTGTACCGATGTCAGCTTGATCAACTTGGGACGTAGAGACAGAAGCAACGCGTGTCGATGGGCCAACCACACGCGCCGCTTGCGCGGGCGTAGGTGCCGTTATCGCCACTGGTTTTGGAACAGTTGCCATTCGTCTATTTTTAAACCCAACCCAAATTATTTACGTGAATGTCCTGCAACGCCGGGGCGCAACAGTGACAAAGTATATAAATCCCTTGATATGGTAGGCTTACAGGCTCATTTCGTCAACGAAACGTTAACTTGTGTGCATTGTTGCCGCGAACAACACTTCGTGAGTACACGCAATGAGTTAAAGGTTAACGATTAAAATTACAAAACTGAGCATGAAATATGGTGTAAATAGCTGTGACTAAGGGGCAGTGAGTGTTACTGAAAGCTTTTTCGAGCCTACTCAGCAAACCATCTATTCAAAATGGAAATTTCTGGGTATCCGTTCAACGTAACGCATAAATTACTAAGCTGCGACGACTTGGTTTCGTCCACCTTCTTTTGCTGTATAGAGGGCACCATCTGCCCTATTCAAAATATCTGATAATGTCTCTTTGCTATTCATAAGCTGAGATACCCCGATACTGACGCTGAATGTTACATTACTGCTGTCATCCAGTGGCACAATAATTTCGGAGAGAAGTTGCCAAAGCCGTTCGGCTACATCCATGGCAATGTCTATGGATGTTTCGGGGAGTGTGATGGTGAATTCTTCGCCGCCAAAACGCCCAAAGACATCAACATCACGAAGTTCGTGCATGCACGCCTTGGCGAGGGCAACCAGAACACGGTCCCCCGCTTCGTGGCCGTATGTATCATTAATCGCCTTGAAGTGATCTGCATCAAAACACAAAGTGGATGTTCATATCGAATACAGCGGGTTAATTCTCGCTCTGACGTCTCAGTGTAACGACGGCGATTATTAACATCCGTTAGAGGGTCTTTTGTCGCCAAGCGTCGAAGTTCATCTTCCATTCTTTTGCGATCCGTAATATCGGTATACGTCGCAATAAATTCTCCACCAGGCATAGGCCCGCCTCTCACCTCGATCACGCGGCCTGTTAGTCGTTCGTGATCAAGTGCGAATGCCTCACCCGATTTAAAAAAATCAAGGCGTGTCGTAATGGCCTCTTTAGACTCTTCAACACCAAAGTCACCATTTTTGCCTATGCGATTGAGAATATCGATCAGAGGTATCCCAACCTCGAGAAAATCTGCAGGAAGCTCGAAGAGTTCAAGTATCCGGTCATTGTAAGAAACAAGATTCAAGTCGGTATCAAACAATGTGATTCCCGGGTCCATATTATCAAGAACACCTTGAATAGTCTGAGCTTGTTCAGCGATGCGCTCGTCAGCCTGTTTCTTATCTTCGATCAGGCGCACGTGATTAAAGACACAACTGATCGTTCGAGGCAGCAGGTCAAGATAACTGCCGTCTGTTTCTTTAATGACGTAATCAGAAGCGCCAATTTTCATGGCTTCAACGGCAACAGCGAGTTCAGATGATCCAGAGACCATTATCACGGGTGCCGGCGGATCTGGCTGCAAGGCCTTTAGAATTTCAAGACCGGACATATTGGGCAACATATGATCGAGTAAGATGATATCAATCGCACCGGATTGAGCGAGCTTAAGTCCGGTCTCTCCATCTTCTGACACAGTGACGACAAAACCATCATTCTCGAGGCGGCGCTTTACTAAACGAGCGACGAACGCATCATCTTCGACATAGAGAATTCGAGTACTCATTAAATTTTATTCCCGCAGCTCATTTATTTCTACACATACGTGTTCGAATTTAGATCTTAAGGCTTGGGTAAGTTCTAAAACCTTTATTGCATCGTCGTTGGTTTTTATTTTCTCAAGTTGTTTCGCGATTTCCGCAAGAGGTTTTGCCCCTGCTGTGCCCGCAGACCCTTTAAGCTTATGAGCATGCCCTGTTAAGGATTCATGGTCATTCTCTTTTGCTGCGTTCTCAATATCGTTAATAACCAGACTATTAATTTCGACAAAGTCTCCAAGCATTTCCCTCAAATCGTCTTCGTTTCCATGGCATATGTCGCGAAGAACAGACAAATCAATGATCTTGTTTTCCATCATCTCAGTCGTTGAAGGTTGTGTTATGCGCTCGATGATTTGCACATCATCACGAGGTATCCATTTCCCAATCTCGTCAGCTAACTTTTCAAGTTTAACAGGCTTAGACAGATAGCCGTCCATGCCTGCACGCAGGCAATTCTCTGCCTCGCCCTGAAGCGCGTTCGCCGTCGCCGCAATGATGGGCGTGTACGCTTGTGACGTCTCTTCAGCAGCGCGAATAGCAGCGGTAAGTTAGAACTCGTCCATCTCAGGCATATGGCAATCAGTAAAAACCAGTGCGAACCCCCCAGTCTGCCATTTCTCAAGGGCCTCAAAGCCATTCACAGCCACCTTGACTGCATAACCGAGTGTATGAAGCTGACGCACGAGGACCTGACGGTTCACGGGGTGATCTTCGACAGCAAGGATCAATCGACCCGCCTCGCGTGCGGCCTCAACCGACGGGGGTTCGACAACGCTTACGAGACGTTCTTCAGATGGGTCTTGATTGAATTGATCTGGATCAATTCGACCGATAGCCACTGCCAGAGCTTCAACCAAAGCCCGGCTTGAATATGGACGTTGAACAGTAATTCCGTTCTTTTTAGAGCTTTTCTTGGATTGATCGAGTTGATTTCTAAGACATAAAATACCTGGGCGGTTTTGCGTTGATATTTCTTGCACAATCGTTTGCGCCAATTCATCGACACTACCGCCGCTTCCGGCCCAGTTATCGATAATGACAACATCAGCCATGCCACATGAATCAATCATGTCGTCGACAGTTTCCATTTTTGAATGCTTAATATCTAGATGCTCAAGGTATCTAATTATAATTTGTCTTTCTTCGCCGTCTGAAACACAGATCAAAACATTAATATCACGCAGATCAATATTAGTGGCCGCGGGTACCGCATTCTCTGCTGGCTGACTCATGAGAAAAGGAATTTCAAACTAGAAAGTTGCCCCTTGTCCGAGTTCACTTTCGACGCCAATGCGCCCCCCCATAAGATCAACAAGACTACGTGAAATCGATAGACCTAAACCTGTCCCACCAAACCGCCGCGTAATAGTGCCTTCTGCCTGGGTAAAGGCTTCAAATAATTTTTGCTGATTGTCTTTAGAGATACCAATGCCGGTATCGCTGACACGAAAGCGAAGAATAATGTTATCGTTTTTCATTTCTACTTTTTCAACCGCGATAACGACTTTCCCCGCTTCGGTGAACTTCACGGCATTGCCTGCAAGGTTCATGAGAATTTGTCGCAATCGAACGGGATCGCTTAACACCTAATCAGGGCAATTGGGATCAGCAAAGGAAATGAAACTGACGTCGCGACCGCGTTCTTTAACGGATGGTGCGAGCGTATCCGCCACGCCATTAATAATTGCAGACAATGAAACGGGAACATTTTCCAAGTCCATTCGGCCGGCTTCGATCTTTGAGAAATCCAGAATGTCATCAATGATGCGAAGTAATGCCTCAGCAGATTCCCGAACCGTTCTGAGCATATTTCTTTGCTCACGTTCGAGGTGGGTTTTCTCCAGGAGTTCGACCATACCTGTCACGCCGTTCATTGGCGTTCGTATTTCATGGCTCATTGCAGCAAGGAAGCTGGATTTTGCCTGACTTGCGGATTCCGCAATTTCCTTAGCGACTTGTAATTCTTGTTCGGCTTCTTTCAGCCTCGTGATATCAACAATGACGCCTGCTACGCCCGTTGTTTTTCCGTCAGCGTTTTCAAACTGCGCCTTCTCAATCATGACGTGGTGTTTCTTGCCGTCAGCAAAAATTTTCTGGGTCTCGTATGAATAACGCCGCTTGCCCATCCCGACAGCACGATCTTGCGGGTCATACCTTTCGGCTAGATCCGGGCGATCTAAATCAAAGGGAGATTTTCCGATGATCTCATAAGGAGTTAAACCTTCGACGGATTCAAATGCTGCATTTGCACCTGTAAATTGACCGTTATCATTCTTATAAAAGATTGGGTTTGGTATGGTATCCAATAATGTTTTTTGGAAATCTAACTGGTCACCTAGTAGTGCTTCGCGTCGACGCAGGGTCGTCACAAGGTAATCCAATGCCCTACCCATGCTGGCGATCTCATCGTTGCCGCTCGTAGGAATATCCGCTTCACGTCCTTCAACAAAAGCAGCCATACTTGTTTGTAAAAGCAATAATTGGCGGATCACATGCCAGTATAGATAGATCATCACCAATACAATTATGAGTAAACCAAACAAGCTAAATATAAGTGCTTTGTTTCTCGATTTATCAGTGGCGACACCGATTGTATTCTGTTCGGCAAGATACGGTTTAATGCGTTATCTGCAATTTTACCGGCAATAACTTCATAATTTTTTGTGAAGGAATACAGTGGTGTATTTGTAAAATTATTGTCATCCAGTGCATTTAGAATCGTGGACCTTGAGCTTTCTTGAAGTCGCCGCGTTTCACTATCAAATTCAGACATAAGTCTGATGATCAAAATATCACTCGTTTGAATGGCTTTTCGAATATCCTCGATTAGAGATTTTGACGCAGCAATATCTGGAAAATTATCAAATATATCCGCAATACTGGTTATGGATTTTATTTCAGCTCAAGTTAGCGGCGTCTACAAGAACTTCCAGCCGACGTTCAGCCAAGTCGTTAACTTGCATTTCTATTTTCTAGTTATCGGTATAGATGACTGCGCCGATACACGCGACGATCACAGCGACCAGTGCAAAAACTAAGAACACACGCGTTGCGACTGATATTCTCATTTATATAACCCCTAGGCCGCTATTGTGCGGTTTGACGACATCGCGCCTTTGCGAGGATCAACGTTAACAACATGAGAGGCAACCGTGCTGTTACCTGTTTCAGAGTCCAGCGCGACACAGGTTAACGTAATTGTAAATGGGGACTGTGTGGCGCAGGCAGTGAGTTGAAATTCGGTATCACTCGTGGTCTCTAATGTCCACACCCCTCCTCCATGATTTTTACCTTGAGACAACATCGTACCGGGTGGCATGTCACCTACGGTGATGGAGAGCGCACCGTGTCCTTCAGGATCAAAAAGATCCGCATCCAGACGTAAAGACATTATTCTAATGTCAGTATTCGCGTACTTCAATTGAGGGAGCACTGAGCTGCTTAAGATTGATCGCTGTGCAATTGTCTCATGACCCACATTAGATCGCACGCGCCATGAAACCTGCAAAGAAGCAGGTTTGGATTGATCCATAGGAGGCACAATCGACACATGATCAGCTTCTGATATCGTTAAGTGCCAAATACCATCACCCATATTTTTGCCGTGCGTTAAAAAAGCACCGGGTAATAAGCCCGTGACGCGCACCTGAACATCATGTTCCGTGTTGATGCGTGACAAGTGAAGTTTCTGCGGGGCTCGGGTGTTATCGCGCCCCCCTTTTGGTGCTAATAATGGCATTGAGGGATTAAGGTCTACAGGCGCACCAATGGGGCCACGTACAGACATATCGTGCCACTTAGAAACATCTACACCGAGTCGCTCGTAGATTTCACGCTCGGAGACAGATGCCTTGCCTCGAATGAACTCACGTAAACTCAGGAGTTCATCGACGAATGCCGGGCTTTTTAAATCATTAAGTGAAGCATCCACAATCAAGACGTCGGCATGCGTATCTTGGGCAGACTCTACTTCAGGTACTTCTGCTGTCTGGGTATCATCGACGTCAATGATCGCCAGTTCTTGTTCTGGATTGTCTAAGGGACCTGAAGGTTCGATCGCCATCAACGGTTCTGAGTCATTAGAAACTAACGGCAATAGTTCAGGCATGGCGTCTGTTTCTGAGGTCACACGCGTTGCAGATTTTAACGCGCTTTGAACGTCAATAATCAAGTCGCCTTGCCATGAGATACCCTGGTCATTTATCTGGCCTTGAACGGTAATGGCCGGAGAACCAGAAGAAACATGCGTGTCTTCAATATCAATACCGACAAGTGACGGCCCATCTTCTTTATTGTCGCCAAGGACCTCGTAACGCATCAAGATTTCGAAAGGTAACGAGACATTCAAAAGTGGAATGACAAAATTGGTCGGCGCATCAAAACCATTTGGCCATGTCAGCACGCGATCAAAAGCAATTCCCCCGTCAAGATAAACGTACAACCGAACCGAACTTAATTCAGGGCCTGGCGCGAGACGAATTGAAAAGGATTTTCCGTGATCGTCTGCGAATGGATCGTTCGCGACATGTATCGTTGCCGACTGAGGTGACCCATCACCAATATCCATGATAATGACCATGTCAAAATCACTGGTATCCTCCGTGATGACAATACTGAGATTATCCAATAGCGTTGCCGGCACAACCCATGAGTTGTCGTCATTTTGCGCGCCCGCTGTTAAGGATGCGCCAGTTGGAAGGCCAGAAAAAGTGACCGAAATATCCGTTAATATTTCTGGATCATTGATGCCCACAGAGACATCAAGATCGATTACAACCATCGTTGAATGATCTGAGTTGCTGCTTTCTACGGGTGTCGTTTCGTCATTTTCTTCAGTGACCAGGGCAGCGTCATATTTTGGTTCAGATATGTTTTCAGGTTCTGGTTGAACGAATCGCTCCGGTGATACAGCGTCCCCATCAAGCCCGGCGGGAAGCGAAGGCTTCTTTAATGCCTTCGAAACCGTAGGCTCACCAACAGTTTGACTGAGCCAGCGGATATCGCCAGCATGCGGTGCTGGTGCTAACTTTTGTCCATTCTGGTCTTCTTCTGACATATGTCCTCACGCAAAATTAAAATGATCCCGGCGACGCACGTCTTGCTATAAGTTGCGCGGCGTCTACGATCTCGCTTATTCTAGCTGGATCAACGTGAACGCGCGAGAGCCACGTTTATGATGGACTATTTAACGAAGAGATATACACCGAATTATGGCTGATTCTGCCCACATCCTAGTTGTTGAAGATGACGCGTTCGTCCAGAAAGCATTACGGATGTACCTCGAGGGCGAAGGATATCGTATTTCTACATGTGATAACGGCGAAGATATGCATGCTATTATGGCATCTGATCCAGCCGACCTCGCTATCATGGATCTGAAATTACCTAATGATGATGGGTTTGAATTAACCTGCCAGCTCCGAGATTAATATTCCGTAGGTATCATTATCCTAACGAGTAAGGATGATTCCGTTGATCGTGTTGTTGGCCTAGAGATCAGTGCTGATGATTATGTGACGAAGCCATGGGACGAGCGCGAGCTATTGGCACGCATTAGAAGCGTCATGCGCCGTGTTACTGAAAGACGTAACAATGAACGTGGCGGCAATGATGGCGAACAGAGGTTTGCTACGTTCAATGGTTGGACGTTGAACCTGGATAGTCGAGAATTACGTAGTTAGAATGATGCCAAAATTGAACTGACGTCTGGCGAGTTTAGCTTACTCAACGAATTTATTGATAAGGCGGGCCGCGTCCTATCAAGAGATCATCTCCTAAGCGCAATATATAAACGTGATTGGGAGCCTTTTGACCGCTCCATCGATGTTCTTGTGACACGTTTGCGTCATAAGATTGAAGCAGACTCATGTCACCTGGAAATCATTAAGACCGTGCGGGGCACCGGGTACATGTTTACGGCAGCGTTGAAACGTTCAAAGTAAACACAGTTTGCTGATTTTTTAATTATAATCGCGCATTAAAGCGATCTTGCTCATCGTTATGTACAGGCAGATTTCGTTACCGTAACCAAATACGGTACCCAAGAAAAATTGGAATGAATATAATGAGCCAAACAGATCGTTGCTCATCGACCAGATCAGAATCTCGGGATAGACGTGTTACCGTTAAACACACGTTTTACAGCGACCTTGAAAGCTTTGGCAGCTTTGCAGGCATATCCAATCTGCCGCATTATCGTGAAGCGCCCGATGACTGGCTTATTGTTGTGGCTGACATTCAAGGCTCAACAAAAGCGATTGATGAAGGACGCTATAAGGATGTGAATATGGTCGGCGCCGCATGTATTATGGCGGTGCTTTATGTGACACGTGGTTTCGAAATGCCTTATGTTTTTGGTGGTGATGGAGCGACTATGCTCATTCATCCCCGAAGCTCTGCCCCGCGTGCGCGAAGCCTTGAGAAAACTCAAAACTTATCACATCATAATTTTGATTTATTGCTACGTATCGGCGTCGTGCCGGTGAGTGACGTGCGCAAACAAAACCTCGACGTACTGGTCGCAAAATATCAACTCAGACCGGATAATTTTTTGGCCTCTTTTGCGGGCGGCGGTGTAACGCTGGCGGACCTTTTGGTCAAAGAAGATAATGGGACGCAGGGCTATATTTTAATCGATGAAATTCAAGATGACTTGCCGGATCTCGAAGGACTTTCCTGCCGCTGGGAACCGCTTGCTGCACAGCGTGGGGCTATGTTGAGTTTACTTATCCAATCACTGTCTAATGATCGACATGACGCTGCAAAAGTCTATCAGGAAATCCTGGCCGAGATTACCGATAAACTCGGTCAGGGTTTTTCAAAATGCCGACCTGTAAAACCTCAGAACATGAAGTTCCGCTGGCCACCTAAGGGCTTGAAATCTGAAGCCCAGGCTACCCACGGCGGGATTAGATATCGCCGGAAATTACTCGCGTTTTATAAAGAAACATTTTTGTACTGGGTTTTGGACTTCTTCAAACTAAATGCTGGTGGGTATAACGCACCTATATACCGAGGGGAACTCCACGATAATTCTGATTATTTGAAATTCGATGACATGATTCGCATGGTCATTGATTGTTCAAAAGAAGATATGGTTGCGCTCAATGAAATCCTCAATTAGTACTTTGAGGCAAAGCAAACAGTTTACTGTATGCACGAGGCAGATAGTGCTATGATGACGTGCCTCTTGTTCAGTTTAGAGCAAAGCAAACACGTGCACTTCATCGATGGATCTAACGGTGGGTTCGCCATTGCCGCACGACAACTAAAACAACAAATTAAAGACATTGCGACCGCTAAGCCCTAGAAACCTACCTTAAGCGAATACGTGTTTCTTACTTTTCGCTGAGGCTTCGTTTCGCTAAGGTGCGCCGCAAATGTATAGAAAAGGCTATAATTTCATGAGCGATGAAGAAGACCGTCACACCCTGAGCATCCAACTTGCCAACCAGATCATCAATACGGCGAACAATCGCCTTCAGGAAGGTATGGATGTTATCGATATTGCTGCAGGTATTCGTCACGCAGCAGCCAACTTCTCGGCGTTTGCTGTAGCGAACTCGGATCGACCAAAAGAAGTCGATCCTTCGTTCTTTTCGGATGAATTCATTCAGATCTACGAATATTACCTGGAAAAGCACATGACTCCGCCCGAGCAAGAGACCGGTTTAGAGGCTTTGATCAAACAGGTTAAAGACGAAAATTAGGTCTTATTGAGCCGTTATTTGGCGCAGAAATCCATAATAATGAAATTACTTCCATTTTATGACGTTTCAGGCTTGATTTACCTCTGCCAAATGGCTACCAACATCGCCGACCGTGTCCCCTTCGTCTAGCGGTCTAGGACGCTGCCCTTTCACGGCGGAAACACGGGTTCGAGTCCCGTAGGGGATACCATTATTTTAGTGACAAATGACCCGCTTAAATGCGGGTTTTTTGTTGGATTAATGGCCATTGAGTTATGCCGTTGCAGGCTTGATATGATATTATCAAATATCTACCTGCAATAAAGCCACGTCCCCTTCGTCTAGTGGCCTAGGACGCTGCCCTTTCATGGCGGAAACACGGGTTTGAGTCCCGTAGGGGACGCCAACCATCCTTATTCAATAAGGGTTTCAGGCACCATCAAGAAACAGTCCACCACTCAGTCCACCAATGGGGTGGGTTTGGGTGGTGTTTTCAAGTCAATCTGTTGATCCTAATACCCTCAGACGATCTTACGGGGCTGTTGTTGCGTGTCAGCAGTAACGACTCCAATCCTCACCAGCGCCACATGTGAACGCCGACATTCAACCAGACCATCCCGAATCTCTTTCGCTATTCGCAGAATCATCACACCATAGCACCCAGCACCGCACGATCTATCGGCAGTAATTAGGCAGCTTAATCGCCTCACGAGAAGACGCTAACTCAAACTCGGCGTAACGACCGCCTGAGTAACGCGGACAGTCTAGCGCCCGCCCAGCGGCGATAACAGCAATGCCGATATCTTCACCATCAAGATAACAAGTGCCGACGAAACGGTCATAGGTCTTCGCGCCTGTGAGTTCACAGCGCACGTGCTTGCCGTTCACCAGATTACGCATGAACTGTTTAGATTGCGGTCCCAGTGGTTCTTTCAACTCAGGGGCTGACACGCCATTCAACCTGATCGGCACCTTGCCCACTTCGATGGTGTCACCGTCACGGACATGGGTAACAGTGCCTGTCAGGATAGTTGGTTCTGCATGTGCAGGTGTGGCGAGGCTGGTTGCAATGATAATCAGGGCTATATGTTTGAAGAAAATATCCATAACTATTTATGGCTTGGATGGTTTCGCTTTGGCAAGATGTCTGTTAGCGTTACACGAGAATTTGGCAAGGGGTAATTATTTGGATCGCGGAGATGAATGCTCAGAAAATTACAAAAAATAGGCTATCAGTATTAGGACTATGCATGGTTGGCCTTCTAATTTAAAGCTGCCAAAGCCAGACAACCTCCTCAAATTACCGTCATAGCAGCCAATGGTGCGTAACCCCCACGGGCTTTTTGACTAATATGAAAATTTACAGATGCTCTGCCCAAAACGGTAGAAGTTTTGCACGATTATATGCAGCAAAAAGCTATGCCGCTTCGTTATCGACTGATACAAATCAACCCCAAGCCACCCGCGCGCCAAATAAGCCGAAGGAACTTGAGATTACCTCATCCGGTTCAGGTTTTTTATCTCAAGAAGGGGGGAACTGATCACAAATGATCATGTTGTTAAAGATTGCGCTAAGCTCACTCTAATTATTGATACCCAGAAGATTGATGAGGTTCAGATTAAAGGGCGCGATAAAAATTCTGATTTGGCACTATTAAAGGCAAACTTCCAACCTTCTAAAATAGCTTATTTCCGTGCAAAAGGTTCTGTAAGGTCAGGAAACGATATTATCGCTCTTGGTTTTCCGCTCCATGGTTTGCTCGGCTCTCAATTAAAGGTCTCTACTGGAATTGTAAGTGCGACCGTGGGGCTTCTTGATGATATTAGTCAGCTTCAAATCTCCGCGCCTATTCAACCGGGTAATAGCGGAGGGCCATTACTGGACGAGTACGGGAATGTTGCGGGTGTAGTTGTTGCAAAACTCCGAGCGCTTGCAGTCGCTAAAGCTACTGGTGACATACCTCAGAATGTGAATTTTGCAGTGAAGGACTAACTTGCAAAAGCATTAATGGCATCTTTTGATGTACCATTTGAAACGAAGTCACCCATCAAGCGTGATCGCCTCTCGAATTTAGTAGAAAAAGCAAAAAAATACACAGTTGTCATCCAATGCTGGTCGTAGATGACCGTCAAGCCAGCATTACTCGTTCCCATCACTGACGGTTAAGTTGCTAACTTCACCATCATGGATCACGTAGGTTATTTTATTGGGATTACAGCAAACAACACAGTCATAGATTTCAGAATTATGACCGCTAAATGTTTCAGCAACTTCTAGATCAACCTCAAATTGCTCAAAACAAAAGTGGCATGTTATTATTTGTTCGTTCGTTTGCATGGCTCTAACACCCCTTATAATTTTTCTTCACACACTCTCGTGCGAGTTTCTGTGCTTCTGCGAGATACTCTTTCGTCATCATCATCGCAACGATGTCTCTATTCTTAATCTCAGTCGCATTCCCATTTGATGCTGCGATATTCAACCACATATGAGCGTATAAATTGTCCTATATTACGCCCTGGCCTTTCTTGTACATCAAACCCAGATTGCTCTGCGCGTCTGGAACTCCTTGCTCGGCTGCTTTGCGATACCACTCCACGGCTTCTTTAACGCTCTCTGTCACTCCCATCCCAAATCCACGCGGACAAACGAGAGGTTGATAGCGGAAACATCTCAATAGAGAGTGATGTTAGAAAAGGTACAACCGTCAAAGTTACACTGCCCCATGGGTCTTAATCATCTCGCTATAAAACAAAGCAGCAAAAGTATCATAAGGCGTTCTAAATTTACATATGATGTAGTCGTGCTGTAGCTCTGAATTCTGTTATAAAGTAGAATATTAATAGAAATCATTTCCACCATGAGGGCTCTCTCTGTCTTGTTATATTATAATGCCGCCCCTCACCTACGCCTGTTCAAATATGACAGATAAGAACAACCAAAGCGTCGCCATCATTGGGGGTGGGCCTGCTGGGTTGATGGCGGCGGATGTTCTATGTGCCAAAGGGGTTAGTGTCGACCTGTATGATTCCATGCCGTCTCTTGGGCGTAAGTTTCTGATGGCGGGTAAAAGCGGGCTTAATCTTACACATGCGGAAGCGTTTGATGCCTTCAGTGAACGTTTTGTTGAGTCGAAGTCCTTTCTAGCACCAATCTTAGATGCTTTCCCCCCGAGTGCGATCCGCGCGTGGGCGACCAACCTGGGCGTGGAGACGTTCGTCGGGACGTCAGGCCGTGTGTTTCCGACCGAGATGAAGGCGGCACCGCTGTTACGGGCCTGGCTAAGGCAATTGCGTGCCAATGGGCTGCAAATTCATGTACGCCATAAATGGATGGGCTGGGACAAAGATGGCGGTTTGATGTTCGATTCACCTGACGGCAGCCTACAGGTCCGTTCATGCATCACTATATTGGCGTTGGGTGGCGCCAGCTGGCCCAAGCTGGGCTCGGATGGTGCTTGGGTTGAATGGCTCTGTTCAGGAAACGTGTCTGTGGCACCCCTAAAGCCCGCAAACTGTGGTTTCGAGGTGGATTGGAGCGATCACCTTCGCCAGCATTTCCAAGGTCAGCCTTTAAAAGGGATAACGATGACCGCACAGGGCCAAAAGGCTGGCGGTGAATGCATGGTGACCGACTATGGTCTTGAAGGTGGGCCCATATACGTATTGTCGGGTATTCTTAGGGATACTCTGGAGCGAGACGGCTCTGCGAACCTGGAAATAGATCTTACACCTGATATCGATGAGGCGTCGTTAGTTCAGCGTCTTTCCAGGCCACGCGGTAAAAAATCAATGGCGACACATTTAAAGCGTACCGTTGGCCTGTCAGGCATCAAGTCAGCTTTGCTCTATGAGGGTGACGATCGATCTGCATTCAATAACTCTGTCCGGCTTGCAGGGCTTATAAAGGCCCTCCCCTTAGCACTGCGCCGCACCCGGCCCATTGCCGAGGCCATATCGACGGCCGGCGGTGTTACTTGGAGCGATATAACGGAGAGCCTTGAGCTTAAATCTATGGACAATGTCTATGTTGCCGGTGAAATGCTCGACTGGGATGCACCAACTGGCGGATATCTGTTAAGCGCATGCTTTGCGACCGGGAAATGGGTCGGTGAAGCCGTTACACAGAAACTTAGTTTTGTTAGTGACTGATCTCGTGAGTTATCAAGCACTAACCGTTACTTGCGGCGATGGTGCAATGTCTCGTGCGCTGGCAATGACTTCGTGAACGAACTCTAGCTTTGTCACGACGTCGGGAACCACTAAGGCGGGAAGGAAATCAATTAATCCCATACCACGATTGAGCTCGTTCAACAGGACACCAAGGCGCGTATATGTTTTGAGTAGGTTCTTTAAGTCATCTTGTGTTTGCACTGCGATCAAACCCGAACACGATGCCGTCTCCATGACATCAATGATGTCGAGATAGAATGCGAACGTCTCTGCCCAGTCTTCCCATGGGTGCATCGTGGCATAGGCGCTGATATATGCCTTCTGCCAATCCCTAGGAGCACCTTCAGCGTAATGTCGTTCCAGGGACGCGCTTAGGTAGGGTTTTCATAGTCACCAAAAAGACGAACAAATTCTGTCTTGTATGTGGCATGACCATCTACCAAAACATCCCTGTAATAATGGCCAATTTCGTGCCGAAAATGACCAATGAGTGTTCGATGCCCTTCACCAAGATCGATACGCAATTTCTCGCGCTCGACGGTATCAGCCTCACGAATATTGATGGTAATTTTTCCACCAGCGTGACCTGTAAAAACCCGTTCTTGAGTGCCGACTGTGCGCCATAGACTCTGCGGTGCAATACTGTCGCCTTTGAAGTCAAATGAGAGCCCTGACACGAAGCCATCTGCGATCGTACCATGAGGTAATCCAAGGCTATCCAATCCATACATCAAGCGTCGCTTAGCCTGTTCCAGTAAGCGCCAGCTCTCTAGGTTGCCTTCAACAGAGAGGTCCGGTATGGAATCGTCGTAGCGGCAGCAGTCGCAAAACGGGGATGCACTTTTATCCGTCGCAGTAGGTGCGACAACGCTGCGATTGCAAACTTCGTGATCGACCCTGTTCTTACATTTCTTGAGGTCACTTTCACAACGTACACATTGGCTGCCATTTGTAGTGTCAGTCATTGCTGTAAGTGTAGCGCAAACAGGGCACTAGCTCACTTCACGCGCACATGCCAAGCATTCTGTATTTTCAAAAAACAGACGGTTACCGCAATCACAATTGAATCTATTCATTAATGGGCATTCCTGAACTTGAGACACGCGTAGTCAATTTGACGGAGCATTATAAACGCCACCACATTTCGCATATCAAATGGCACCGATGGGCATTATAAAAACCGATAAAAATCATTAAAACTCGAGGGAATTAGTCCGCCTCGACTCGTTTCATTATAAATAGCTGAGAGTTCTTAGGAAAACTATTTCGGAGGTCTTCAGGAAAGTGGAGGCGGCAATGAAAACACCGCCTCCATTCTTAATTTAGCTGCGATGCTTGTGCTTATGGGCACCGTGGCCATCCTTATTTTTTGACTTTGCGCTAACGCCTTGGACGACAAATTCAATATCGATTTCACCCGTTTTTTCAAAGACCAATGTCAGTGGCAATGTCTCGCCTTCAACGAAAGGTTTGTTGAGGCCCATAAACATAATATGCAGGCTGCCTGGCTGAAAGATTGTTGGCGTCCCTGGAGAGACTTCAACAGCTTCCACATGACGCATTTTTATCATGCCATCTTTCATAAGGTGGGTATGGATTTCTGTCCGTTTTGCCAAGTCAGACTTTACAGCAACAAGACGATCAGTCTCGTGTCCCATATTGGCGATTGTGAGATACGCTGCACCAGCTTTGGCAGGACCCGCAGTGGCGCGCGCCCATGAATCTTTAATCATAAGGCCATTGTTCTTCATCTCATGTGCAGAAGCTTGGCTGACAGCAAATAAAACGGTGCAAATGAATACAGTCAAAAATGTACGCATAATTCAATTCCTTGTATTTTAGATAGAGGGTGCGGGCAGAGTGTACGTGCACCCTGCCCGACGATATCTGTGTTAAGAGGTCCAACCCATAAGATCGAAAACAATCCCTTCAACATTTTCCAATGTCAGGAAAAGACCGACACCAGCAACAACAGCACCAGCAAGACGTGCCTGTATGGCTTGCGCAGTCAATGCACCAAGGACTTTGGCAACCAGCCAACCAGCACCGAGGGCAATCGCATACTGAATAGCGCTGAGGCCAACCAGATAACCAATTAAGACCTGACCACCGATTCCTGCTTCTTGTGACGCCAGAGCATCACCAAAAGCTGAGCCATGGAACAATCCGAAACCTGCAAAAATTGCGATAGCAGGCAACAAACTAAGGGCTTTATCGGAAAGAACAACGGCGCCCAAAGTCAATAAAAAAAGTCCAATAATGACTTCTTTGGCTGGCAAGCCAATGCCTGTAGACATCGCATAACATCCAAACAGCATCGCAACGATATATACCATAGGCGATGTGAAGCGTTGCTTAGTGTAAATGGCGGCAATACCGACTAATGCAACAAAGAATAGATGATCAAATCCTAAAAGCGGATGACCTACGCCTGATAGCAGACCGTCTGCAAATGTAACCATTGGCATGCCACCCAAAGAGTGGTGCGCGAATGCAAGTGTTGGTGTAAATAGCGCGATGACCGCAGCGCTGGCGCGAATAAAGTTCTTCATATTCATCTCCCGTTCGTCTCACCCGACAAACATTAGGGTTGTAGAAATGTGGCAGGTATCCTGGCTCACGTTCATTACCTAGCTCTGTTTTTGAGTGGAAAACGCTTACAGTTGCGGGGGCAGCTTCGGTTTTAGCCTCTGATGAGTACGCCTTACCGTATTCCCTTTTCATCCGCCCTTTCAATCGATCAAGCGGAACCACGGGGGAACACTACGAGTATGCCCCTACATTCGCAAGGGTCTCTGTGATCCTATTAAAGAACATTCATAGATGTACATTGTTTGGCCCTGCATATACGAAATCTGCGCTGAAATGGTTGTTTTGATCGTATTGCTTGAGTATGAGTACGCATTATAGAAATGACCCAGTGAGAGATTTTTAAGCATGCCTGATGGCGTCGACATTAATGCAGACAACGCCACTTTTGTCGTTGCAGCGTTCTATAACTTTACAGCCTTGCCTGACTTTGAGGTCTATCAAGAGCCATTGCAGACCTTGTGCAGATCGCACGGCGTCTATGGAACCGTGCTCCTTGCTCACGAGGGTATCAACGGCACCATTGCCGGTTCACGTGATGGCATTGATGCAGCCTTAGCGCATATCAAACAAATTCAAGGCTGCGACGCACTTGAGCATAAAGAGTCTTTTGCTGCGGAAAACCCATTCCACCGGATGAAGGTGCGGTTAAAGAAAGAGATCGTCACCATGGGCGTGCCGAACATCGATCCCAGCCAGGTCGTGGGCACATATGTCGACCCGCAAGATTGGAATGACCTCATCTCGGACCCAAACGTTGTCGTCATTGATACCCGTAACGATTATGAAGTCGGTATTGGAACCTTTGAAGGGGCGATAAACCCTAATACGACGAACTTTCGTGATTTCCCTGACTGGTTTGAAAATCAGACTGAACTCTTGGCTGAGATCGATAACGGCAAGAAAGTCGCGATGTTCTGTACCGGCGGTATTCGTTGTGAGAAAGCGACAGCGTTCGTAAAGCAACAAGGCATTGAGAACGTGTTCCATCTTAAAGGTGGTATCCTCAAATATCTCGAAAACATTCCGCAAGATAAGTCCATGTGGGATGGTGAGTGCTTCGTATTTGATGAGCGGGTCTCAGTAAAGCATGACCTTGCACTTGGCAGTTATGATATGTGCCGCGCATGTCGCAACCCGATCGATGACGCTGATAAGGAATCGCCGAAATATACGCCCGGTGTCAGTTGCCCAAAGTGCTTTGATGTCAGTAACGACCAACAAAAAGCCCGTTATGCGGCACGACAAAAGCAAATGACGTTGGCCAAAGAACGTGGTGAAACACATATCGGTCATGATTACGACGATCCAAAGAAGTCCGGAAAGGCAGATGGCTGAGCCTACGCTCCCAACTTTATATTCTTTTCGTCGCTGTCCTTATGCGATGCGGGCGCGCCTTGCGTTAAGTGCGAGCCGCCAGCAATGCGCCCTTCGTGAAATCGTCCTCAGGGACAAACCCGCCGATATGATCGCGCTTTCCCCGAAGGCAACAGTGCCGGTTTTGAAACTTCTAGATGACACCGTATTGGAAGAAAGCCTCGATATTATGCATTGGGCTCTGGGCGAGAACGATCCAGAAAACTGGCTTGATCCTGAAGTGGGAACATCGGCAGAAGTGAAAGAATTGATTGCCGAGAGCGACGGCCCTTTCAAGCATAACATTGATCGATACAAATATGCGATCCGATATGAAGAAGGTACAGATCCCGTTTTTCATCGGACTGAAGGCGCGGCATTCCTAGAGAAACTCAACGGCCGCCTCGGAAAGCACACACATTTGTTTGGGGATCGTCCGTGCTTGGCAGACTTCGCCATATTTCCATTCGTACGACAGTTCGCGAATACAGACCGCGCTTGGTTCGATGCACAGCCCCTACCCCATTTACAAGGCTGGCTTGCAGGTCATCTGGAATCAGAACGCTTCAAAAGCATTATGACGAAATGGCCAGTTTGGGCGATCGGCGATGAAGAGCCGGTCTTTCCCGCTTAGTTTAAAGCGATGCCAGATGATCAGCTGCGTTGAAGTACGGTAGATTATCCTGAGGTGAACAGCCAAGGATCGCAACGCGTTCGGCAATCTTAACGGCCTTCTGGTATTTGCGTTCACATTCGGAACGTGTCTGTGATTCAAATACACCACCACACAACGAAATGCCATAGTTAGCTTGCAGAGTGCGAATATCGCGGCGCGTATGCATACCGTCAGCTAAGGCTGAGAGATCAAAATCGATCTGCTTTACGATCTGGAACTTGTTCTCGACTAGGAACGCACGGATATGTGTCTCGGCCGCTAGTGCCGCATCCCAATATTCAGACTCAGATTGCGTTGGCTCTCCTGAAACTTCGGCAAACGCCATGCAGAACGTCAGGAAGGCTTGTTCGTTTGGTGTCGCATTCTTCCATGCAGACAGGCCTAGACCGTTCCACACAGACAGATTGAGTTTGCTATAGAACTCGGGTACCCGATCAAAGAACAACTGATGCAGTTTGTTTTCATTGAGCGAGCTATCCAGCTTTTGTTCTTTGTAAATATCGATCGCTGCGTAAGCGCCACACACGGGACACGTATCATTTTCATACGCATCTTTCTTATAAACGTGTGAGCAGTATGTCCCACCTGGCAGATTGTTCTTACAGAGCAGATAGGTCTCGCTTGCTTCTTCGTTATCTTGCTGCTGGCCAATCCAGTTAAAGCGGTTCTTGAATTGCATATATGAACGTGGGTGGCTCCAAAGGCTCCACTGCAATTTTTCAACGGGACCAAAAGTGCTCCAGTTAGAACTCACATCAATGACAATACACTTATCTTTGCCAGGGGCAGATCTTAACCCGCGACCAACCGTCTGACCCCAGAGGACCTTCGATAGTGTCGGGCGAAGGTGAACGATAATATTACAGTTAGGGTTATCCCAACCTTCAGCCAAAACGCCAACCGATACCATGGCTTCAATCTCGCCATCCTCGTGCTGCTTCAATAGCTTCATACGTTCTTTAATAGGCGTTCCCGCCGTAATGATTTCTGCTTCAATCCCAAACTGTCGTATGGAATTGAGTGTTACCTCGGCGACACTGACATCTGTACAGAACCAGGCTGATACTGGCTTCATCTTAAGCTTCTCGCGTTCTTCTTTATAAGCCCAAATAGCATAATCAATCATCGACGACTTGATGATTTCACTTGCCAGTGTCGCAATAGGAAACTCGCCTGAGCTAATATCGATACTATCTAAATCAAGATCATGTACAAAATGTGGACGATAGATCGGTTGAACGAGAATGCCTTCGTCGATCAAATCCTCAATGTTTGCACAATCGATAATCGCATCGAATGCAAGGTTGAGCTGATCACGTTGATCACCAGTGCGTCGTTCTGGTGATGCCGTTAAGCCCATAAACTGCGCGGTTGATTTGCCGTGCTCTTGAAACTCGTCAATGATCCGCTTGTAGCCACGCCCGTTTGGCGAAACCCGGTGCGCTTCATCTACAATGATCAGATCAGCTTTAAGAATAGCGTCTGCCAGAACTTCTTTGGCGCGCATACTCGTCGACAATAACAGATCGTACCCCTCAAAAGCAGGGCCCGTATCTGAAACCGCAAGCTTTTTGACATTATGGCTTACTTTTAACGCGCGCTCGAGTTGTTCCAACAGGACCAACCGATGGCACAAAACGATAACTTTTTTGCCTTTGTAAAACCGATCGACAATCTCGCGCGCGAGCACGGTTTTACCCGCACCTGTGGGTGCTTTGAGAATAAAACGACGGTTCTGTTTTATAATCTCAGGGTAACTATCGATGATTTTTTGTTGCCAGCCTCGAAGATGCATTTCTCTATTTTCGTCACTTTATTTAGGGGAGAAGCGGCGGAGTATAGCAGGCACTAATTACAAGTCGAGACACCGCTTGTAATCATTCGTTTCATAATGTTTCTTAGCATAGCAAACATACATGGCGATTCCTAGAAAAATTGTTTAAATTCATTATGTTATGTAGATTATGGGTCATGCTGAACCTCTCAGAATTTATCCTTATTTTGATATAAAATTGAGCCTTTTATGAACGAATTGCTACGCCGCCTGAGATCTAGACCTGTTATTACGGGCGAACTCCTGTTCGGTTCGTTCCTGGTCAACATCATGGCCATGGCTTCGCCTTTGTTCGTTATGCAGGTTTTGAACCGTTATGTTGGCCAGGGTGTCGACGCGACGTTGTACACATTAACCAGTGGCGTGTTGATTGCGATTATCTTTGAATTTGTGCTCAGACAATCCCGCACATCGCTTGCCCGGGGCATCAGTGTCGGCCCTGACGAAGAAACCGCACTCAAAGGTTTTGAGACATTGGTTAAGGCAAAGGTCCCTGCCCTTGAACAAACCCCCGCGGAAACTCGCAAAGAAATTTTAAATGGCACCACCGCCATTGCGTCTGCTTATAACGCAACAAACATCACGACGATCCTGGATGCCCTTTCACCGTTCTATTTGTCTTTGTCCTATATATTATTGAGCCGTTACTGGCTTACGTCGTGATTTGTTTTATTGTTGGTGTGTTCCTTGTTGGCCTGATCGGGCATCGAAAAATGCAAGGTATGGCGCAGAACATTCAACAGGCCTCAGCTGACGGCAGCGCGTTGATGGGGACAGCAACCCGTGAAGCCGACATGATCCGTAGTTTTAATGCGGGCTCATATCTCCAGGATGCCTGGTACAAGCATATCACAGCAGCACAGAAAATGCGCCGCGATATGAGTGGTGTTCAAGGGATGGTGCAAACGGTCACTCAAAGTGCCATGGCCTTGATGAGCGTCGCTGTCGTGGCCGTAGGTGCAACGCTTGTTGTGATGGGACAAATGGACGTTGGCGTGATGATTGGCGGCAATATCCTGGCCGTACGCGCTCTTCAGCCGGTCACGAAACTTGCACAACTTGGTTCTGCTTTTGTGAAGGCGAGAGATGCATTGGATATGTTTAAAAAATTTGAGCACGTTGAGGCTGAGGCTGAAATAGGTTCGACCATTACGAACTACACAGGTCGCATTGAATTTCGTGACGCTGCATTCACTTACCCTAAAAGTAAGCTTCCAATCTTTGAGCAACTTAACCTAACGATTGATACCGGTCAGGTTCTTGTCGTTATTGGTAACAACGGTATGGGTAAGTCGACTTTTGCGCGATTACTGCTCGGACTTGTTGAGCCCACGCGCGGACAAATCCTGGTTGATGGCTTGGATATGAAGCAACTGGCCCCAGCATGGTAGCGCCGCCAAGTTGTATTCCTGCACCAAGAGCCAGCACTTTTGAATGCAACTATCCGCGATAATATTTTGATCAATAATCCTGATGTCGATGACGAACGGTTGGCGAGTGTTATCGACAAGTGTAGCCTCAGAAAATTTCTTGATGAAAGCTCAGAAGGCTTGAATACGATGATTGCCGATAATGGTTGGCAGTTATCTGAAGGTATTCGTCGACGTATTGCGCTAGGCCGTGCATTGGCGACAGATGGTGCCTTAGTTGCCATCGATGAACCAACTGAGAGCCTGGATGCAGAAGGATGCCGTGCAGTCTATCAAGCTCTGGCAGGTATGGCTGAACAAGGGCGGACCATTATTGTGATGTCGCACGATAGCGATATCGTCAAAGGTCTACACATCCAACTCGATTTAAACTCGAAGCCTGTGCCAAAGATTACGCGCGTGGGGCAAAAGGCATTACCAAAACCGGACCCGAAACTGCCGCCACCAGATCCAAAAATTGAAAAGGCCGACAAGGCATGAGCGACATGACCGCCCCCAACTCAGGGCCATCTGAAAAGATCTCTCTGGCGACACACAGTACATTCTGGGTCGCAGCGCTCTGCGTCGTTGTTTTTACGGTCTGGGCATCCATAAGCAAACTGGATATCGTCAGTGTTGCCGTGGGTGAGGTTATCCCCTCCTCTCAAGTCAAAACGGTGCAACACTTAGAAGGTGGAATCGTTCGTGAGATTATGGTGCGCGAAGGCAGTGAAGTTAAAGCCAATCAGCCATTCATCGTCATAGAGCCAACCGTAAGCAGCGCCGATGTTGCAGAACTACGTGTAAGGCTGACATCTCTAGAAACTGATATCGCACAGTTCAAAGCTTTATCTGAAGGCAAAGACACCGCGACATTTTCCGATGAGATAAAGGTCGAATACCCTGAGCTGGTCGCACAAGCACAGAAACGGTTTAAAACGCGGCTTGCCCGTCACAAAGGCAACCTTAACTCTCAAGAACAAACGGTTCTGCAGCGGCGTCAGGTATCAACGAGATCAGACAACGTATTGTTGGCAGCAAGAAGAGCCTTTCATTAGTTAGCGAACAGGTGGGTATGAGCCAGGAACTTCTGGCTAAGAATCTTACAAACAGTTTTCGCCATTTGGATTTACTCAAAGAAGAACGCACCCTTCAAAGTACTGTTGAGGCGGATCAAGCGGCGCTCTTGCGCGCAGAGTCTGCGTTGAGTGAACAGCAAGCGGAACTCGCATCCATTCAAACAACGTTCGCTGACGAGGCGCAGAAATCTCTGGAAACGGCACGGCTTCAATCACGTGAATTAAGCAAACGTATTACAAAATTTGAAGATAGCTTAAATAGAGCGATTGTGCGCTCTCCAGTCGACGGAGTCGTGAAGACCAAGCATGTCGTGACTGTTGGTGGTGTCGTACGTCCGGGTGATCCTGAAGTCGATGTTGTGCCTATCGGTGACAAGCTTGTCGTTGAGGGCAAGCTTCCAACTCAGGACATCGGTTACGTCGCAAACGGTCAGGCAGCTGTTGTGAAACTCGCATCATCTGACGCTATTCGATTTGGTAAACTCGACGCGCAGGTTATTGAGGTCAGCCCGGACACACTGATGTCACCTGAAGGCTTCCCCTTCTACCGGGTCCGTATTGAGATTGAAAAAAGTTATTTTGAGAATGGAGAGCTGCGTTATGAGCTCTTTCCTGGCATGCAGGTTATTGCCAGCATTCACACCGGTGAACGGACAGTCCTAGAATATATTTTAGACCCTCTCCGCCACCGTATGAGTAATGCTTTACAAGAACGCTAAAGCGTCTCAGCTTATCAGGTTAGTGTGAAGTCCGTGCTGTCGAGATCAGCGCCGTCAACATTGAGCAGTTCAATTTCTGCATCGGCAACCATATCCCCATCGCTATCGATCTCGAGAATTTTCGTTGCGCTATTAAAGCGTCCCGATGCACCGCCGCCTGAGAACGCGTTTGTTTCATCACCAAGATACGTGAATGAAACAACACTTGAGAACTCAATCGTATCAGCACTGCCCGACGTATTGTCGGCCTCGAAGTCCTGGATGATATCACGGTTACCTGCACCGATGCCCGTGTCAACTGCGCTAAGGTCGATAATGTAATTATCCGTACCGCCCTTACCAAACATGGTATCAGCACCAGTGCCACCGATCATAACGTCGCTGCCACCTTCGCCTTGCAGGTTATCATTACCGGCACCGCAGTCGAGCGTGTCGCCACCGCTACCGCCAAGTAATGTGTCGTTACCTGCTTCACCGAAGATCATATCGGCACCTTCTTGACCGATCAGGATATCACTGCCTTCACCGCCATGAAGCGTGTCTTTACCTTAACCGCCTATTAATACGTCAACGCCATTGTCACCAAACAGGGTGTCGTTACCATTTTCGCCGCGCAGTGTATCATTGTCATCACCGCCATGAAGGGTGTCGTTATCATCGCCACCATAAAGAATGTCGTTGCCGGAATCTCCGAACATCTCGTCTTTACCAACACCACCCCAGATACGGTCATCAAGAGCACCGCCATGGATTTCGTCGTTGCCTTCGTCACCATATAGGAAGTCGCTAGAGGCACCGCCTGTGATGTAGTTGTTACCATCGCCGCCACTCAAGGTGTCTTCACCGTCACCACCCGTCAGAGTGTCGCCGCCGTCGCCGTTAAGCGTGTTGTTATCAAGACCGCCAATGATTGTGTCGCTACCGAGGCCGCCGTCGATGATATCGTCACCGTCGCCGCCATCGATGACATCGTTACCGTTGTCACCATTGAGGATGTCATTACCAGCACCGCCCATAAGCACGTCGTCGTCACCGCCACCATTTAAGGTATCGTCGCCGTCGCCACC
>Ga0115565_10000826_pt1 | contig 26515 bp, 18 predicted proteins | sample COGITO_mtgs_1105_FD_87199 | JGI IMG/M metagenome (GOLD analysis project Ga0115565, IMG submission 87199) | Pelagic marine microbial communities from North Sea - COGITO_mtgs_110530 | ecosystem: Environmental > Aquatic > Marine > Epipelagic | place: Germany:Helgoland, sampling site Kabeltonne... | reverse complement strand
TTCATTTAGTAGCATAAGTGCTGTATGCTAATGCCAATTTCTAAACTTTTTTATATAAGAAGCGGTATATGATTTTTATATTCTACCATACTTTAAAATTATACATAATGCTATGAGAGTGCAAAACCAAACGCTGTAGGGGACTCAGCATAACAATTAAAAACAAGTAACTACAAGGCTATTCAAACCAATTCATCTTTTCAGAAGATGTTTTTATTGCTAAAACATGTCATATGCTGGTAACGGCAAGCGCTATCGCCTATTGTATTGAGTAGCTATTTCAACGATTAATTAGGGGTATTTAATTTATTAGAATACTAAATAATACAGGTTTTTATCTAAATAAAGTATGAGTATCATTTCTAAAGTATCCTCAGTAATAACACGGTTTATATTCGAACGTAATACTAAAGATCTTGCCCAAGAAAATATTCCTCTAAACTCTAATGAAGAGAATGAGATTTTGGAAAAAGAAATGATCAAAACCAAAGAAGACGAACGGTTTTTTGATGGTAGAGTGACTGATTTTGTAGATGAGAAGCTACTATTAAAGTACGTAGAAGAATTATTTGCAACCCAAGCAGACAAAACAGAAAAAACCCAACAGAAAAGGTATAAAGATGATATTGTCTTTTGGACCAAATCTAGTGCCACACGGTCCAAGTTGGTTGTTTTAGAAGCAAGCTCTGGGAATATTGACAACTTGGCGAGCTATGTTTTTAATAATCATACAAAAAGCCGCCTAGTTATAGTTGGGTTAAACAAAAGGTTGCAAAAAAAGCTAAAAGCAGACTTAGTTACCCTGTATGAAGAGCGTAAGCGTAGTATGAAACAATCTTTACCGAGTGCTAAATACGAAGAAACTTGGAAAGAAAAATATAACGATATTCCTAATATGACGCTTGAGGCGTTAATGGGTCCGCATGCATTTATAGAAGATTTAAATGTAGGCAAAGCTAATATGCTAGCTAAATTTCCGCAGTTTGATGCCAATATAGAGGAAATTATTTGTTTTGGAGAAACGGATACGCTAAGCGTAGACACAGCAAAACTAGCTCAAAATATAAAAAACAAACCGCAAGTTTTTTCTGTTACATCTTCTAGTAGCAATCAACAAGAAGAAGATCAATGGTTGGGTATTGCTAAGAAGCCCGAGGAATTTTTAAAAATGATTGTAGAAGGGCAATCCTCAGAAACACTTTTTGGGAAACGTACCATAGTAGGATATGAAAATATTACCATTGCAAAACCGCTACAGCCCCTCTTAAGTGGTGTAGGGTTACAAAATATTGCAGAAAGACACGGCATACCTTTAGCGGATGATTTTGAACAAAGCGACCTTGACTATTTTATAAAAATCATGTTTCATGGAAGTCTTTATGAATCAAATATAACCCCTGAAGGAATTGCCTTGATGATATCTAAAGGAACATCAAGCTTAGGTGCAAAAAAGGCACTAACAGTAGCTGCCGCCCTAATGAGGAATATTATAGACCAACCAACTTCTAGTGCTGTAGAATTAGATTTTGCCATAGGAGCTATGGTTTTAGACGGAGGAGGAGATTTGCTTAAAGAAAACCTTAGTAAAAAAGTTGGGTACAAATGTTTTTATGATAAGGCGATACAAATACTCACAGATAAAAACCTAGAAAAACAAGATTCAGAGAAAGATAGTGTAGATACTATAAGAGAAAAGGCACTCCTATATACTATTAACGAATATTGCGCCGCTGAAAAACGAAATGAGAGAGTACAAGATTATACTTTGGGTAATAGCGGAGCGAAGGCTTTGCGAGAACTTGGGTTAAAGTTCATGAATAAAGTTGCTAAAGCTAATAAGATAGGCATCAGATTCTTAAAGCTCGCAGTGCCTATATTTTTTCTAGGAGTGGGTGCTACCGCTTTAGGTGTAGCAACTTTCTTTTTTCCTCCATTAGCAGTAATAACATTACCACTAGCTATTACGGGAGGCGTACTGCTTGGTTTAAGTATAAGTTCTATCATAGCCTCTATGGTTTTTCAGGTTAAGGCAAATAAATTTTATACAAAAATCACGAGCATGGGATTCGCACTGGCCAATTCAAAAAATATAGATGCGCAAAAAGAAATAGATAAAGAGCTTGCTAGTGGCATAGACAGGATTAAAAACGATACTATATTAGACATTAGAAATGTACCCAAACTTTTAAAACCAGAGCTACAAAGCCCAATAGAACAAGAAAAAGAGCTAATAGGCATTATTGAGAAGGTTGAGGGTGAAGCAACTGAAACGAGCGGAAAGGTTAAAGGGAAATTTAGTATACCGTCTATAGTTAACTACACCACAAATTTATTCTCTAGCCAAGCTGCTAGAGATAGAGCTAGTAAAAATGTAGAGTATAGTAGAAATTTATTGTCTTGGACGCAATCTGCTACTAGTAGAGAAAGATTAGTGATTGTAGAAGCGCAAGATGATATTGGTGGTAGGCAAAAGAACGTTAAGGAAATAGCAAAAATTGTTTTTGAGGCAAGTACGTTAGAACGTGTCTTGGTAGCCGGTCTTACAAATGATTTAAAGACAGAATTTACCGATGCTTTAAGGCTGTTATGGAAAGCAAAATATGCTACTTCATTAGCAGAGAAGACTATCTTTAGAAAGTATTTTAACAAAATTACGAACGTAAAAAATATAGATTTAGACAACCCTTCAATTGATACTCTTATTGATAGAATGGGTTTAGAGCAACTCTTAGGGCCTCATAAAAGTATGGAAGGCCTAAATACAAAATTTGAAACGCTCCAAGACAAATTCCCACAATTTGATTCTGGAATTGAAGAAATACTATACTTCGGAAATCATATAGATCTCGTGAAAGATGCTAGTGATTTATCAAGAAAAATTGGAAGAGGAGTTCCTTTTTTAACTGTTAAATCATCAGCGATTAATGATGCGGATGTAGGGTTATGGCGCTGTTCGGCATTAGGTTCTAAATCATTTTTAGGTGAATTAACAAAGAGTAGGTCTTCCGAAGAGTTGCTTGGTAAAAATCCAGAAGGTTTCTCAAACGTAAAAATTTGTAATGGTTTTGATACGGTACTCAACCTAAATAGTTTTAAAGAAGAACGCACGCGCCTAAATCTATCTGTATCGCAAGATATTACCCAAACCGATTTGGATTACTTCAAGAAAATTTTCTTTGATGAAGCGCTATATGCTGCGGATACTAGCCCTGGAGCTATGGATAAAGCAATATCTAAAGTAACCTCAATTTTGATGGTTAAAGCAGGTGTAGATGTAGGAAACTCCCTGAAATGGAATATTTTAGGAAGACCAAAAAATATAGAGGAAGAGGTTCTTTATGCATTGGCATTTTTAGCATTGGATAGTGGTGTAGATATTATCAAAGAAGTCACAGATAAAAAAAATGTTTACAAAGATGCTTTTGAGAAATTATATACTTCCTTTAAGGATGAAATAGGCTTAAGTCCAGATGAAGCTACAAGAACGGCTTTAATACAGACCATAGGCATTTATGTAAAGAACGAAAGAGATAATTTGGTCATTGCTAAAATGACTACGGATGGCAATAAATGGAGGAATTGGAGTATCCAAAACGCTAATGAGGCAAGAAGACGCACTAAAAAAGCGCTTATCAAGTTACTTCCTGCAGCTCCTATTTTTTTAATTAATGTAGCCGCTACAATTACTGGTATAGTAACGGCTATTTTTGTACCACCTGTTGCATGGTTAATAGCGCTAACAGCTGGGGGATGTGCTTTGTTTGGCACCAAATTAGGAATTAAATGGAGTGCGATAGATGAAATAAGAACAGGGAATAGCATCAATATGCAAAAATCTAATTTTGGATCTGCGCAGGCTGGGACGGTATTTTCGGATATCCACAAGGAGAGAAAATATCAAACGGAAGTAGCATGTTTAAAGATTACGAAAGAAGCTAAGGCTGCGAAGCGGACAATACCTTATTTATTTAAGAGTTATACAGCGAAATCAGGTCTTAATTCAGCTGAAAATAGTGATTGTAAAGTACCCAAAGCCATACAAGTTAAACCTCATTCAGAGTTAAGAGTAATACAGAGTTCTCCAGACATAGCAGCAGCATCTAGCTCACAGTATCCGTGCAAAAATGGACTAGTACAATATAGTGATGCTTACGAGGGTTCGATAGAGTCAACAGACCTAAGCGTATTTCCTTTATCGGACGATGAACCCCATTTTGAGACTGATAAAAATAAAACTGCAAAAGAATATAGCAAAAGAGATGACGAGCCTCTTTCGTTTTTACGAGCATTAGCCCAAGCAGACGCGAAAAAAGCAGGTTCAGATCCTATATATCGGAGAGAAAATAGTATTAATGCTCTAGGCGAAGTACCTAAATCAAGAGTTAGGTCTGGTATTTCTTAGAAAAGACATTTCATGAACTATGATTTGGTAGTGCCTATTCTAAGCAAGTTTATTAAAGGAATTTATATAACGTAGATAAATTTTAAGGTTTCTATCGCTTTCTTGCAAAAGCGATAGCCTGGTATTCAATTACTTAAAAGTTACTTATTAGAAAAGCATCAAGAGTACACTCCTAAGTATAATCTACAAGACACTTTTTAGCTAACGAACACACGAAATGAGGAAAATATTTTCTAAGTTTTATATAGATTTCTACGCAAATATGAAAATTATATAAAAATCATCCCTTAATTATTTAAAACAAAAAAATCCTTACCGTAAAGTAAGGATTTAATGTGGTGCCTCCAGGAATCGAACCAGGGACACATGGATTTTCAGTCCATTGCTCTACCAACTGAGCTAAGGCACCATGCTGCTATAAGCGGCTGCAAATATAATTTCTAATTTGTAATTTACCTACTATTATTTAAAAAGAATTTTCACTAGACCAAAATTGAAAGTAATTTGAGTCTAGGATGCCTAGGGTAGCTTAGCTATAAAATACAACGGTTAAAGTAGACTTTAAGTAAATGGCATTAGTTTTAGTGTAGCGCAAATTTTACATAAGGATATTAAACCAGATTAAACAGTTGTATATCTTTACGTAATGAACTTAATTGTAGATATAGGAAACAGCCGTACTAAATTCGCACTATTTAAGAAAAATGAATTGCTGTATGATGCTAGTTTTGAGCCTGTTGAATTTGTTACACAAGTAAAAAGTGTTTTTGAGCAATACCCAAAAATTAGCCATGCTATCATATCGGCTACTACACAATTGGTTCATAAAGAATTTGAAGTGCTTTCTTTATTTTGTAAAACACATTTGCTTTCTTCAATATCTAAAATACCTTTTAAAAATAGCTATGCAACCCCACAAACCTTGGGCGCAGACAGGATAGCATTGGCAACTGCTGCCTTTTATTACAACAGAGGAGGCAATACTTTAATTATAGATGCTGGTACTTGTATTACATACGATCTAATTAACGATTTTGATGAGTATTTAGGAGGAGCCATCTCTCCGGGCATACAATTAAGGTATACTGCCATGCATAAAGAAACAGCTAATTTGCCCTTACTACAAAAGGAAATTCCGTCTCATTTTATTGGTAACTCTACAGCAAACGCAATGCATAGTGGCGTTGTAAACGGTGTAACACATGAAATTGAAGGGGTGATTTTGCAATACGCAAAGCGTTTCAAAGATTTAACAATTATTTTAACAGGGGGTGATACCCATTTTTTGTCAAAACGGCTAAAAAATACCATCTTTGCGGATTCCAAATTTGTCCTTAAAGGCCTTAATTATTTGCTGGAATACAACAAATACTAAATGATCAAAAAAAATTTAGCCATGTTTTTGTGCGTAGTCACAACTGGTTTATTCGCACAACAAGGCACTACCTCTCCTTATTCTTTCTTTGGTATAGGAGATATTAGAAATACAAGTACTGTAGAAAATCAAATGATGGGTGGTATTGCAGTGTATGCAGATAGTATTCATATTAGCTTAAAAAACCCTGCATCCTATGCTTCCTTAGGTTTAGAACTCCAGAGCAAAGAAGGTTTGGTCGTATACACCGCTGGTATATCAGACACGGAGTATACTTATAGAACAAACACCGCAGAAGAGCGTAGTTCTGTTACTAATTTAGATTACCTATCGCTTGGCTTCAATATTAATAAGTGTTTAGGAATGGGTTTCGGTATTATGCCTTTCTCTTCTATAGGATATAGTATAGCACAGGAAACGGTTAGTAATGATGAAACAATTACCACCAGCTTTACCGGTGAGGGAGGTTTAAGTAGGGTATATTATTCCATAGGATACAAGATATTAAAAGATGTAAGTATAGGGGCAACCGTAAACTATAATTTTGGCAATATAGATAGAGAAATTCTTAGAGGGGTAGCAGGCGTGCAATTTGGTAGTTTTGATAGAAAAAGTGCTAGAATAAATGGGGTAGATTTTAATTACGCAATTAACTATGCGCCTACCATTAAAAAAGATTATCAGTTGCACACTTCATTTAGGATAAATACACAAGCAAATCTAGTTTCTAAAAATAAGAGACGCGTAGGTTCTTTTTCTACAACTTCTGGTGCGGTAATAGAGGGTTTAGAAGTAGATGTAGCCGCTCAAAACCTAGAGAATACCACCATAAAAATACCAACCACCACCACCATAGGTATAGGGTATGGTAAAAAAGCTATTTGGTTTCTAGGTGCAGAATATAGTTTTCAGGATTTAGGAGCTTTTGAGAACAAGTTTTTAGGTGTAGCTAATGTTTCCTATTCTAATGCAAGTTCTTTTGCTTTTGGTGGCTTTTATACACCAGACGCTACCTCCTTTTCTAGCTATTTTAAAAGAGTTACTTACCGTGCAGGACTACGCTCAGAAAACTCAGGAATGATGGTAGATGATGTGGCTATAAATAACTTTGGCATAACTTTTGGTTTAGGTCTACCACTGGGTCGGAGGCTATCAAACCTTAACTTAGGTTTTGAGCTAGGAAAAAGAGGAACCACTAGAGCAGATCTAGTAGAAGAAAGTTATTTTAAAATAAATATCGGACTTTCTTTAAACGATAGATGGTTTCAAAAAAGAAAAATAAACTAATAAAGCATTAGTACGTTAAACAACTTAAAAATTAAAACATGAATAGGAAACTTTACTTCACGGCAATGATGTTCGTAGGAATGATGGGAGTAAGTAATGCGCAAGCTCAGAACCCCGAGTGTATAACAAATCTTTCTATATTTTCAGAACATGCAAAGGTTAAAAATTACGAGGCTGCGTACACTCCATGGAAAATGGTATTAGAAACATGTCCAGAATTAAATTACGCTACCTATTATTACGGAGAGCGTATTTTAGAGGACAAAATAGAGAAGGCAACTGCAGAAGAGAAAAAAGCATTGGTCAACACTGAAATGAATTTGTTTGATGGAAAGCTTAAATACTTCCCAACTAAAACAAGCATAGCAGAAACAATGATAGATAAAGCAATGCTTAAGAACGATCATGATATGATTGATGACGAAGCAATGTATGCAACGCTTGCTGAAGCATTTGAAAAAGATCAAAAAAACTTTACCAATCCAAAGGCATTATATATGTACTTTTCTAGCTTGGTAGACTTGCATAAAGAAGGTAAAAAAGAATTGCAAGAGGTATTTGATGTATATGATGATGTAACGGGTAAGATTGAAGAAGAAAATGATGAAATAGTTGCTAAGATTGCGGCACTATTACCAAAAGAAGAGGCGGGGACCTTATCTTCTAAAGAAACAAAAAAGTTACGAGTATATAACTCTTATTCTGAAAATTACGGGAAAATTGCTGGGAGTATAGATTCTAAACTTGGTGTGTTAGCAGATTGCGATAACTTAATTCCGCTTTACGAAAAAGGTTTTGAGAATAGAAAAGAAGATGTTAAGTGGGTAAAGCGTGCAGTAGGAAGAATGTTTAGTAAAGACTGTACAGATGATCCTATGTTTAAAAAACTATTTGAAGCGCAATTATCTTTAGATCCTTCTGCAGATGCCTATGTATATGGAGGAACGCTAAAGAAAAAAGCGGGAGATATGAGAGGAGCCGTAGCAGATTTCAACAAGGCTTTAGAGTTGGAAACAGATGCTAAGAAAAAATCTAATATTGCCTACAAAATAGCAACGAGCTATACAAGAAGTAGTAAATCTAGCGCACGTAGTTTTGCTCAAAAGGCAATAGATGCAAACCCAGCTAATGGTAAAGCATATTTATTAATAGCAAATTTGTATGCTGGTAGTGCTAACGATTGTGGTAGCACTTCTTTTGAAAAGCGTGCTATTTATTGGAAAGCAGAAGATTTAGCTAGAAAAGCAGGGCGTGTAGATCCATCATTAAGTGGTAGAGCTAGCCAAGCGGCAGCGAGTTATGCGGCAAAAGCACCATCTAAGGAAATGATTTTTAGCGAAGGTGTAGCTGGTGAAACAGTAACTTTTTCGTGCTGGGTTGGTGGTAGCGTAAAAGTTCCTAACTTATAAGATGCAAATAACTAGTAAAAGTATTTTTAAAAGCATTGCTGTGGGTATTCCCATGGCAATGCTTTTTTTTTCTTGTAAAGATTCTTACAAAAGGGTAGGCGAAGAAGCGATTAAAAGCATTCTTCCGCAGGGGGTTGCTACTAATTTTGTGCTTACATACACCGGATTGCCAGATAAAATTGGTATGGAAGCTATTGGAGCTAGCAAGGTAATAGCCATATTGTCGGGCCCAGTAAGAAACGACTTTGAGAATTTAACATTCCCCCATCAAACTTTTCCTGAAGGACTGTTAATAGAAGTTTTTGATGAAAAAAATAAGAAAACAACTATAGAAGCTAATACTGGAATATACTATTCCAGTACAAATGTAGTAGATTTGAGAGGTGATGTACTTATCAAGTCAGAAGATGGTAAGCAATTAGAAACAGCGCAGTTATATTATGACCGTGAAAATAGTTGGGCCTTTACACAAGAAAAATTTCGGTTTAAAAATCCTGATGACGGTACAGTCATGGATGGCGAGGGAATGGATATTAAAAAGGACTTAAGTTTTATGAACGCTCATAAAACATATGGTTTAATGCTTATAAAAGAATAAAAATGATTAGAATTTTAAGGTACACAGAATACTTATATGCCATTGTAGCGTTATTCTCACTGTATAGAATTTTTACAGATTGGAATACAGATAGGACTATGGCCTATTTCTTTATCTTTTTTACAGTAGTGTCTATTGGTATGTTTATTTTTAGAAGAAGCTACCGTAAAAAATTTGAACAAAGACAAAAGAACAATCAAAACTAATTGTGGATACAGACACCTTGATTATTCTTTTATCGCTTGTATTTTCCGCCTTCTTTTCAGGTATGGAGATCGCTTTTATATCAGCAAATAAAATTCATATAGAAATTGAAAAAAAGCAAGAGGGCGTTCTTGCAAAGGTCTTAACCAAGTTAACCAAAAAACCGTCAAAGTTTATTGCCACTATGCTTATTGGTAATAATATAGCCTTGGTGATTTATGGTTTATTCATGGGAGAAATTCTTATGAACTGGTTCAATACACTACAGCCAGAGAATAGTATTTTACAGCTTATACTTACAGATTTTAGTCTCCTTTCTCAGACTATAATTTCTACCTTGATAATTTTGATAACGGCAGAATTTCTACCAAAAGTATTATTTCAAATCTATGCAAATAGCCTATTGCGATTATTAGCTATCCCTGCCTACTTTTTTTACGTATTGTTCTCTATAATTTCTGAGTGTATCATCAGCATATCAGACTTTATACTAAAGTATATTTTTAGAACTTCAGGAGATGAGGTGCAATTAGCATTTAGCAAAACAGAACTTGGCGATTATATTACAGAACAAATGGAGACTGTGGAGGAAGAAGATGAGGTAGATTCCGAAATCCAAATCTTTCAAAATGCACTTGAATTTGCTGCGGTAAAGGCGAGAGAGGTTATGGTGCCTAGAACAGAAATCATGGCGGTAGAATTACATGAAACTCCAAAAAACTTAGCTAAAATATTTACAGATACAGGATATTCTAAAATACTTGTTTTTAAAGATACGGTAGATGATATTATAGGCTACATCCATTCCTACGAATTATTTAAAAAGCCAAAAACTATAAAAAGTATTCTTTTGCCGGTAGAATTTGTACCAGAAACAATGCTAATACAGGAGGTGTTAAATGTGCTCATTAAAAAGCGTAAAAGTATGGCTGTAGTGCTAGATGAATACGGAGGTACATCTGGATTAATGACAGTAGAAGATATTGTAGAAGAACTCTTTGGGGAGATTGAGGACGAACATGATAGTACAGACTTAAGAGAGGAACAAGTAGATGACCACCATTTTATATTTTCAGCTAGATTAGAGGTAGATTATATAAACGAAATTTATAAGTTAAATCTGAAGAATTCAGATGAGTACGAAACTTTAGGGGGCTTATTAGTACATCAATTAGGCGAAATACCAGAGAAAGATGCAGAAATTATTATAGAACAATTTAAATTTACCATCCTAGAAGTTTCCAACACAAAAATAGATCTAATTGCTGTAGCATTATCAGAAACAGATTAGTTCCTTCCAGACCTTCTTATACTCCTCATTTTTGTTATTAATTATTCAATTAAAAATAGTAATTTCGTCAATTGATTTTAATTATTTTATAAGATGGCAATTCTAGAAAATATAAGAAAACGCACAACAGTTTTAATACTAATTATAGGGCTGGCTCTTTTTGCATTCGTCATTTCTGGCGTGTTCACAAGCAGTAATTTTGGGAGCGAAGGTAAAGTAGGTTCTAGCGTTGCAGATATTAATGGAAACGAACTTTCTATAGATGATTTTAGACAAAAAGTAGCACTATCTTCTAGGAGAGTAGCTCCGAGCACCTCTTCTATGGAGGTAATGAACCAAGTTTGGGATCAAGAAATACGTAAGAGTATTTTAAGTGAGCAGTTTGATGACTTAGGAATTGGCGTAGGTCAAGACCAGATTATTGATTATTTGAAAACTACCCAATACGCTCAAAATCCAGAATTCCAAAATGACAATGGTGTCTTTGATGCGAATCTTTTTAAACAAACAGTATTAGATTGGAAAACAAATAATCCACTGCAATACAATGCTTGGTTGGTCACAGAAAATGAAATAGTACAAGCAGCAAAAGAACAGACTTACTTTAATTTAGCAAAAGCAGGTATCGGTGCATCACTAAAAGAGGGGGAATTAGACTATAAACTTTCTAATACTAAGATGGATATTAGTTATGTACGTGTTCCATTTACATCTATAGCAGATAGTACTATAACCATCAGTAAGAACGAAATTTCCTCATATATAAATAATCATAAAGAGGATTTTGAGCAGGAAATGGCAAGAGATATTCAGTTTGTTTATTTTAGCGAAAAGCCTTCTGAAGCAGATGATCAAGCAGTAAAATCTGCGGTAGAAAAGTTGCTAAACCCATCCGTAGCGTATAATAAAAGTACAGATGCTAATGAGCAATTAGAAGGTTTTAAAACAACAACAGATATTGCCGCTTTTTTAGACCGCAACTCAGATATTAAGTTTGATACATTATACAAAACTAAGAAAGAGTTACCCTCGACACTCGCTAATGAAATTGAGAGCCTTTCGGTTAACGAAAGCTACGGCCCTTACAAGCAAAGTAGTACTTATAAAGTTTCTAGACTTATAGATAAGAAGGTAGGTGGCTCTGTAAAGGCGAGCCATATCCTTATAACGTATGAAGGCGCCACAAGAGCAAACCCTGAAATTAAAAGAACTAAAGAGGAAGCTGAGAATAAAGCTAAAGAACTTTTAAAGCAGGCTAGAGAGAAAGATGCAGATTTTGCCGCGTTAGCAAAAGAAGAATCAGATGGTCCGTCCGCAGCTAAAGGAGGCGATTTAGGTTATTTTAAGAGTGGTGTGATGGTACCTGCATTTAATGACTTTGCATTTGCAAATGAGGTAAATAGCGTTGGTATGGTAGAAACAGACTTTGGTTTTCATGTTATAAAAATTGATGATAAGGAAGCGATATACCAAATAGCAACCTTATCTAGAGAAATAGTAGCATCAGAGGAAACAACTAATACTTTATTTACAAACGCTACTAAGTTTGAGATGGAAGTAATAGAGGATCAAAAAGCATTTGAAACCATTGCAAAAAAAGAAGGCTATGTTATAAGACCTGTAAATAAATTAAAAGAATTAGACGAAAATCTACCGAGTTTAGGAACGCAACGTAACATGGTACAATGGGCATTTAATAATGATGTTTCTATTGGCGATATTAAAAGATTTAATGTAAATGATGGGTATGTAGTAGCACAGCTTACCAACAGTTATAAAAAAGGTGTTATGAGTCCGGAAGATGCCTCTGCAACGGTTTTACCAATCCTTAGAAAAGAGCGTAAAGCAGCAACTATAATAGAAGCAAATAGCGGAAAAACTATAGACGCTTTTGCAAAAGATAATAATGTAACTATTTCAACGGCATCTGCCCTAACAGTAATGTCACCAACCATTCCTGGAGCAGGAAGAGAGCCAGCAATTGTAGGTCGTGCGTACGGTATGAAACAAGGAGAAACATCTCAGATTCTAGAAGGAGAATCAGGGGTGTTTATGATTACCGTAACAAAGAAAATAGAAGCTAGGCCTTTAGAAAACTACAGTACTTACGCAAATAGTCTAAAAAGAAATGCAGCAAACAAAGCTACCACAGGTCTTTATGATGCTTTAAAAGCGAAGTCTGAAATTGAAGATTACAGAGCAAATTTCTATTAGAAATAAAATTGCTTTTAAAGAAAAAAACATGTATGTTAGTTCATACATGTTTTTTTTAAATATGATCTTGAATTAAAAAGTTCTAGTGACCAGAATTGTTTTAAAGTATATCTAAGTAGCAGCAATGGGTGGCAATAAAAGTGAATCTCATAAACAACACTTATAGCTAGTTACTTCCAATTAGGTGCTGCATTGTAGCATTGAATAATTGCACTAACTACCAGTTTTCTACAAAGCCATAGCATTATAAGAAAGTATTGTAGTATAACCGCTACTAGCAAAATAATCCTTATCGTCTTCATTTCCTGTAGCCATTATAAAATCACCACCCCAACCACCTAAGCTCTTTATAACCCCATTATAATCTGAGAATAGCTGCGCTTTAATAGTAGGTACTTCTAGGGTGCTTGATAAGAGCTGTTCATGAGTATTAATTAATTCCTTAAAATTGTCTAGCGTACTGCATAAAATCATTTTGCGTGTAAGGGTACTTATGCTTTCTATCAATACTGCTTTATCAAAAGTTTTGGTACGGTAGCTCTTTATAGCATCTCTGCTGTTTTTCTTCCTATTCAGGTACACAAAAAATAACTGATCGCTGAATGGGATCTCGGGTTGTATAGCTTGCACGTAGGGTAAGTTATTTTTTAATTTATAAATAATAGAAGAATGATGCTGCGCACAAGCTAGATCATAACCACTACCACCAAAAGTTTTAGCAAGTAGCATATAGGGGTCTACCATCGCCCAAGAGGCAATATTATTAATTAGCGTAGAAGAGGTTCCCAACCCCCAGTTTCGTGGAAAAGTAAGTGTCGTTTCTACATCAATCCCATTATTTTTATTTAAAAAATTGGAATTAATACTTTTCGCTTCACCCAATAGCGTTTTTAGAGTTTGCGCTATTTCTTTATTAGAAGTAGTAATTATAGTTAGTGTTGTACTATTTAAAGACGCCGTAAACCATGTAGTACCGTCGGCATCCAAACTACGCCATTCAATGACCTTGTATCTTGTGGGTGTAACTGTTAAAGATTGTCCAAATTTAGTAGGTATAGCCCAACCTTCTGCGCCATCTAAAATCGCATATTCACCAGAAAGTAAAAGTTTGCCATTGCTGTAAAAGTTTTGGGTCATAAAGTATTTCTGAGGTTATTTAATGCACCTGCTACACTCGCATGTGTAACCATTTGCTTGCTAAAAAGTTTGGTAAGCGTAATCTTCTCCTCTTTGGTTGCCTCAAGCTGATTTAAAATATTTAATAAGTGCATGCGCATATGACCTTTTTGAATTCCCGTAGTAACTAAGGAGCTTACCGCTGCAAAATTTTGTGCCAACCCTGCAACCGCTATAATTTTCATAAGTTCTGGTGCAGAAGGGTTTTGTAGTAAAGCTAAGTTTAGTTGCACTAGGGGGTGTAATTTGGTTAAGCCACCTACGGTGCCCAGAGCTAAGGGAATTTCAATCCAAAATGTGAAAATACCGTTTTTAATTCCGGCATGGGTTAAGCTAGAATATGTACCCTCTTTTGCAGCATATGCGTGGGCACCCGCTTCAATAGCTCTAAAGTCGTTTCCTGTAGCCAATACAACGGCATCAATTCCATTCATAATTCCTTTATTATGCGTTACCGCACGGTAAGGTTCTGCCTTTGCAATAGCTACAGCACGCACTATTTTTTCAGCACACTGTTTGGGACTTATCTCTTTAGATAACTTTAAATCGTTAACAGCGCAACTAACGGAAGCTTTCACTACGCAATTGGGAACGTAATTAGACAATATACTCATCACAATCTCCAGATTTTTTTCTTCCGCTGTAAAAGAAGAAAACGCTTGTGCTTCTCTTTTTAAGATATCTGCAAATGCCTCTAAGCAGCTATTAATAAAATTAGCACCCATTGCATCCTTAGTTTCAAAAGTGCAGTGTAGTTGGTAGTAATTAGAAAGTTCTTCTGTTTTATTACGAAGGGTTATAGCTGTGATACCACCACCGCGCTTTTCCATACTTTGCGTTAAATCTGCCGTTTGCGCAATTAATAGCGGTTTTAACACTTTAAAAAAAGCTGTTAGTTTCTCCTCAGAACCATAATACATAAAATGCACCTGCCCTACTTTTTGCGTACCCAAAACAGTGGCTCTAAAGCCGCCACGAGGTAACCAGAACTTAGCTGCCTTACTAGCCGCAGCAACAACAGAGCTTTCTTCAATAGCCATAGGTATGGCAAAAAGCGTATCATTTATAAGAAAATTTGGGGCAACGCCCAGCGGCATATATAAATTAGAAATAGTATTCTCTATAAATTCATCATGAAGCTGCTGTAAGGTAGTATCGGTATTCCAATAGCTTGTTAATAAGGCTATAGCCTCTTTAGGATTAGGAAAATACGTTGTTGCCAACCATGTAATCTTTTCTTCTTTTGTAAGTTTTGAAAAACCTAGTATTGGCTTGGCGGTAGAGGTCATGGTCTTGTGAATTATTCTAGGGTTCATAGCAGTTCCTAGGTGCTGCTTCTTACTTAATAGTATCAAAGATACTATTAAAGTCATGCGTGTAAAAGGGTGCATTTTAAATCCTAGATACTGCCTTTTTTTAAAGTGTTTCAGTATGTTCTTTCAAATTGTAGTAATTTAAAAAATTGAAATAAAATCAGCTTATGATACCATTCAAATATTACATATTTATTGCGGTGCTATTAATAGCACTAGTATTAAGTGCTCAGCAAAAACAAATAACCATAAGAGATATTTACACAGGTACTTTCTCAGCGGAAGGTTTAGATGCTTTGCGGTCTACGAATAGCGGTTCTGCATACACTGTGCTTAATCATAACACTAGTACAGGAGCTACTTCCGTAGATATGTATGAGTACCGTACTTCTAAAAAAGTGGCCACCATACTTTCTTCTGACGATAGCACAGATCTCCCCCAATTTTCAACGTATGCATTTAGTAAAGATGCTTCAAAATTGTTGCTAGGCACGGCTGTATCTTCTATTTATAGAAACTCCACCAAAGGAATTTACTTCGTGTATGATATAGCCTTAAAAAAGGTGATGAATATACATGCCGCTAAAATTCAAGAGCCTAAGTTGTCACCAGATGGTAAAAAAGTAGCGTATGTCTTTGAGAATAATTTATTTGCCATGGATTTGGAAACTGAGATAACCACACAAATTACCACAGACGGCGAAAAAAATAAAATCATTAATGGCGTAACAGATTGGGTGTATGAAGAGGAATTCACTTTTGTAAGAGCTTTTGAATGGAATATAGATAGTAGTAAGATTGCTTTTTTAAGGTTTGATGAAACGGGCGTTTCAGAATTTTCTATGGATATTTATGGTGAAGGAAACTACCCAGAAAAACAGGTTTTTAAGTATCCAAAGGCAGGGGAAGAAAACGCTAAAGTATCGCTACATATTTATGATAGTGAGGAGAAAATTACCTTAGATATAAGATTAGACGACGCCTACTACATTCCTAGGCTCAAATGGATGCAAAATGAAAATGCGCTGAGTGTACAGACTATCAACAGACATCAAAACCATTTAAAATTATATAAGATAAATGCTACCAATGGCGGAGCAACGCTACTTTTAGAAGAAAAAGATAAGGCATACCTAGACATACAGGATGCGCTTACTTTTCTAGCGGATGATAGTTTTATTTGGTTAAGCGAGAGAGATGGATGGTACCATTTGTATTTATATAACGCAGAAGGGAAACTAATACAGCAACTTACCAAAGGAAATTGGGAGGTAACCAGTTTTTACGGTTATGACCAAAACGATGATAAAGTATATTACCAGTCTACAGAAAATGGCACAATTAATAGAGGGATTTATAGTGTAGAAAGTAGTGGAAAAAATAGAAAAGAGTTAGCGGTTACCATGGGCACTAATTCGGCATCATTTAGTAAAAACTATTCCTATTTCATCAATACTTATTCCAGTGCTACTACACCACCAAGGTATACTTTGCATAATGCACTAACTGGTAAAAAGATAAAAGATATTTTAGACAATACATCATTACAGAATTCGCTGACAACCTATAGCATAACTCCTAAGGAATTTGATACGATAGAAGTGAATGGAAATACATTAAATATGTATACTATAAAACCTACGAATTTTGATAAAACAAAAAAGTATCCTTTGTTGATGTACCAGTACAGCGGCCCAAGATCTCAAAACGTAGCAAATAGTTGGATGACAGCAAACGATTATTGGCATCAAATGCTTGTAGCAAAAGGCTATATTATTGCTTGTGTAGACGGTAGAGGAACAGGTTTTAAGGGGCGAGATTTTGAGAAAATCACCTACCTAAACCTAGCAAATTTAGAAACGCAAGATCAAATAGCCGCCGCAGAGAAATTAAGTGAGTTGCCTTATATAGACGAAGAAAAAACAGGTATTTGGGGTTGGAGTTATGGCGGACTCATAGCTGCAAATTGTTTATTGAAAGGGAACACTACTTTTGAGGTGGCTATAGCTGTGGCGCCTGTAACATCTTGGCGTTTTTATGATACTATTTATACAGAACGCTATATGCGCACACCGCAAGAAAATCCAGATGGGTATGATGCAAATGCTCCGCTAAATTATGCCGCACTTTTAAAAGGAAAATTATTGTTACTTCACGGTTCTGGAGATGATAATGTACATGTGCAAAATACTATGCGTTTTGCAGAAGCACTTATCCAAGCCAATAAACAGTTTGATTGGGGTATTTACCCTGATAAAAATCATGGAATCTATGGCGGTAATACCAGAATTCACTTATTCCATAAAATGACACGCTTTCTAGAATCAAAACTTTAATCACTATTTTACACCAGTTTAATATCCTCTTAAAATGATAATACCCTCTAACCAACGCGTTCTTTTTGGTCACCCAGTAGGCTTATACGTCTTGTTTTTTACAGAAATGTGGGAACGCTTTTCGTATTACGGCATGCGCGCACTTTTCACGTTGTTTTTAGTAGCAGAAACTACAGGTAGTAATGCAGGTTTTGGTTGGACAAACGATGAGGCTTTAGCCTTATATGGTTGGTATACTATGCTGGCGTATTTATCTTCTGTTCCTGGTGGGTGGATTGCAGACCGACTTTTAGGTCAGAAAAAAACGGTAATGCTTGGTGGCGCATTGCTTTGTATTGGACATACGGTATTGGCGTTTGATTCAGAAACCACTTTTTATATCGGCTGCCTGTTTATCATACTTGGTGTGGGCTGTTTAAAACCTAATATTTCCTCAATGGTAGGAGGTCTTTACCAATCGAAAGACGAACGGCGCGATGTTGGTTTTTATATCTTCTATATGGGTATTAATATAGGCGGTTTTTTAGCACCAATTCTATGTGGCTATGTAGGCGAAAATATCAGTTGGCATTACGGTTTTGGCTTAGCAGCTATAGGAATGTTTTTTGGGCAAGCAGTATATATTTGGGGGCAGAAATATTTAACGCATGTTGGTAATCTTATCAGTAGAAAAAATGAAAAAGATAGAGAATTATTAGACCGGCCTTTAAATACAATAGAGAAAGACCGCATTAAAGTATTGCTTATTTCGTTCTTACTAATTATTCTATTCTGGGCGGCTTTTGAGCAAGCAGGCGGACTCATGAATTTGTATGCATCGCAAAAAACGGATCGTAATTTCTTTGGTTTATTTGAAGTTCCTGCATCTGTATTTCAATCAGTAAATTCCTTTTTTATAATCGTCTTAGCTACAGGGGTAGGTGCGTTCTGGATTAAATGGCGAAAAAAAGGGAGAGAAGCATCTTCTATTTTTAAGATTGCTGTAGGATTGATTATTATGGCACTTGGTTTTGGGTTTATGAGTGCTGCCTCATTACAATACGAGAGTAACGGCTCCTCTGCTATGTACTGGCTTGTTTTAGCGTATTTGTTACACACTATTGGGGAGCTTTGTGCTTCTCCTGTGTCCTTATCCTATATTACAAAACTAGCTCCGCTAAAGTATGCTTCTATTATTATGGGCTTATATTGGGCGGCTACGGGGTTAGGCAATAAAGTAGCTGGTCTAATAGGGCAGGCTTCTCAAGAATTAGGGGAGTTTGAGGTTTTTACAGGTATAGCAGTGGTTTGGTCACTTATTGGCATGCTTGTAATTATACTATTAAAACCATTAAAAAGATTAGCACACGGTGCAGAAGATGGAGAAACAGCTATTGCAGCTGAGGTGGCATAAGTTTATTAATTAAGTGTATTCTTAAACGCCACATTATAATAACCTTGGTCTGCTGTGTTGTAAAATGGAATCTGGTATTCTAAACAAGTATTTTTCCATCGTTCTATAAAACTCGGGTAGTTGCTGCCATCGGCTATAACACTAGTAGGATTTGTTATGGTAATGAGTCGCTCTAAATGCAACTTCGGTGATCCCGTTAACAGTATAGTATTTTTATAACCGGCTTGTGGGTATACTGCAAGACTATCAATAATTAATAGTGGATTTTTAGCTATAAAGTAACTATTGCGCAAAGGGGCGTATGTGATTTTCTTTATACGCTCACCAACGGCATAGTCCATAAGTAATCGCTGGCTGCGTAGAGAATCTTGTGTGCGGACTTTTAATATATTTCCAAAGCGTTCTATTAAGACGGTATTTTTAATTTGATGTAGTAGCAGTACTTCTTTGGTTGTGCTGGTTTCATATATTTTGAAAACAGCATAGCATTGAAAAACAAGCAAACAGCACAAAAAGCGAAATGTATTTTTAAACTGAATGTGGTTAAGGAGTGTAATCAAAGTTACTAGCACAAAATAGGATAAAATTAACTGGACGGCATCAAAAGAGATAGCCTTGATAATAAAAGCTTCTTGGTTGCCTACCCAATGTACTATCAGATTCATGTAGGAAAGTAACTCATTAAAGAATTGAACCAATAGCGTTGGTAATTGATTTATAAGCGAGAGCAATATTGTTAAAATGCCGAAGCCCAAGATGAAACCAAGCGCAGGAATAACTAATAAATTAGAAATAAAAAATAACGTAGGAAATTGATGAAAATAGAAAAGACTAATGGGTAGTACTCCAACTTGCGCTGCAATACTTACAGATAATAGCTGCCAAAAGTAGCGCATTATAAAATGAGAAGGTTGCCAAAATTTCTGAAGTAAAGGGTAGATCCATACTATGGCAAAAACAGCGGCATAGCTCATTTGAAAGCCAACTTGAAAAAGCAATAGGGGATTTATAAAAAGTAAAATAAATAGAATGGAGAGCGAAAGAATATTGTAAGTATTGCTAGGTCTGTTTAAATGAAGTGCATAAGCTACAAAACTAAACATAGTACACGCACGGATAATAGAAGGAGACAAACCCGCAATAAATGCATAGCCCCAAAGCAGTAAAATAGTGAGTATTAAAGTTAGCGTTTTACCATCGCGCACATAATATAGTGGTTTCAATAGTAACTGAATAAGAAGTAAGAGCACGCCTATGTGAAGCCCAGAAACTGCTAATATATGAACAGCACCCGCATTTTTATAACTAGTATAGGTTTCTGGAGAAATACTACTGCGTTCTCCCAAAAGCAAGGCATACATAACGCTAAGTTCTTCGGCATCAAAACCTTCTGTTGCCAGTTGGTTCATAATATAAATGCGAATTTTGGCAGCACTGCCACTAAGGGTAGTACTAGTGTTTTCTGTAATGATGTAATTATCCTTTGCTAGCTTTAATTGATGATAAACACCTAATTTTTCTAAGTAGTTCTTATAATTAAATTGGTGTGGATTTAACGGGGGAATAATTTTTTTGATAGGCGTACAAACTAAAATCTCATCATCAATCTCTAGGCTGGGTAAGCTGTCCTTTAAATTTTTGCTAAGCAGTATCTTACCTGTAGTTGATTTATTATCTATCTGAGTAACCTCAGCAAAATACCGTTCAGAAAATGCAGTGGTTTTAAGGACCTCTATTATTTTAAAACGGAAAACGGTGCTATCTATTTGTTCAATATGGCTGAAGTGCGAAGATTGGGTGTAAAGTTTTGCGCGGGTACTAACATATGTACCTAGAAGTAGCGTAGTACAGGCAGCGACAAAAGCAAATAAAACACTTGGTAGCTTTTTGTAAAAGATATGGACAATACCTAAAACACTTGTAGTACTCACTAGAGCGCAGAGCCAAACTAGTTGCGGAACAGGAGTGTAATAGCCAATTAAAATACCCAACGTTAAAAGAAGCGTTAATTTTATAGGAATGAACGCCAGTAGCCTCATATTAAAGTACTCTTTTTGCCTTTACAAATGCAGCATTCCAGAAGCCTTCACGTAGCGAGGAAACAGAAACGCCTCTAGAGCTAGCGGCATGTATAAATTTCACTTCATTATTATCCGTACTTACCACCATGCCAACATGGTTAATACGCTTAGAACGTTTGCGGGTTTTAAAAAAAAGTAAATCGCCTTTTATAACGTTACGCAATCCTATATTTTTACCTTCTTCTGACATTTGTATCGATGTTCTAGGAAGAGCTACATTATGCGCACCAAAAGCTACATAAAGAAGCCCAGAACAATCCATCCCTTTTTTAGTGGTTCCGCCAAATTTATACCGCACACCAGAGTAGGTAAGTGCCGTACCAATAATCCGGTCTGCTTTTGGCATTGTATTGCGCTTAGTTGTTGCTGCTTGTTTTTCTGGAGTAGCTGCTACGTATACCCCTCTACGTTTATTTTCAGCTGCCGCAACAGAAATACTTCGTTGTTTGGTGGATGGTTTTTTTTTACCACCACCACAACTACTTACAAGTGATAGTAAAACAATCCCAAGAAATTTTAAAGTAAAATTCAAATCACGTTTATTAAAATAATTCACGATGCCTACACCAGTATTAGTACGGAAAAATAACCGCTATTATTATGTGCTTTCTAAGAATGCTTTGGTTTTTTGAATAATAAGTGTTGCTGTTTTTTTGCTAGCACCAGCTCCCCCTAATTTCATAGAAAGCTTTTTGTAAGCAGCCAATTGTTTCGTTCTTTTATCCCCATCTAATAAGGGTGTTAATGCTGCGGTCAGATTTTTATTATTAAAACTGTTTTGAATTAATTCTGTAACTACGGGAGCATCTATAATTAAATTTACTAAGGAGATGTATTTTAAAGTGATGATGCGTTTTGCAATTTGGTAGCTAAGCCAATTTGCCTTGTAACAAACTACCTGTGGTACATTAAACAAAGCTGTTTCTAAAGTAGCGGTGCCACTAGTAACTAAAGCAGCTGTAGCACAGGACAAAAGGTCATATGTTTTGTTCTCAATAAATGCAACATTATTATTTATGAGGAACGGAGCATAAAACTCTTTTGATAGACTGGGCGCACCCGCAATCACAAATTGGTAGCTATTAAACGTTTCTGTTAAAGAGAGCATTACTGCTAGCATTTTCTCTACTTCTTGCTTTCTACTACCAGGTAATAAGGCAATAATAGGTTTAGTAGCGTGTAAATTATTTTCCGTTTTAAATCGTGTAGCATTCGGAGTTGGTCTATCTGCAATAACATCTAACAAGGGGTGTCCCACAAAGTTTGCAGCATAGTGATGTTTAGTTTCGTAAAAATCCTTTTCAAAGGGTAGAATTACGTAAAGCGCATTTATATCTCGTTTTATTTTTTTAATCCTACCTTCTCTAGAAGCCCAAATTTGAGGCGCAATGTAATAATGCGTTCTAATACCTTGCTCTTTTGCCCATTTGGCAATACGTAAATTAAAACCGGAGTAGTCTATAAAAATTAGCGCATCTGGTTTAAATATTGCAATATCATTTTTACAAAAGGCAATGTTCTTAAATATAGCACTTAGGTTGGTGAGTACTTCTACAAAGCCCATAAACGCTAATTCTTTATAGTGTCTAACAAGTGTTGCACCGGTGTCTTTCATTTTATCGCCACCCCAGCAGCGTATAGTAGCCTTGCTGTCCTTTTGTTGTATCGCTTTAATTAGATTAGACCCATGTAAGTCTCCGGAAGCTTCCCCAGCTATAATATAATAAGTCATTTTAAAAGACTTTATAATAGAGAATAATGAGTGCCGTAATAACTGTAGCTAATAAAACGCCTCTGGCCCTTTGGTCTCTGCGCAAACGTAAAAATGCAAAAAAGGCACCTAAATTTAAAAGTGCACCCAAGGCTAATAAACTACCCACATGCCCTTGGGCAACGGCAGCTTCAAAAGTTTCTGTAATACTAAGGGTAGAAAATAGAACAATGTATAATAATGTGCCCACGGTATTGGCTATAATACCAATTACAAAACCGATTAAGACTTCCTTCTTGTTATTCATAAAATAGGTTCAGATGTAAATATAAAATTTAGCACTTCTTCAATTATTAAGAATTGTTCAACTCCCAGCTATTTAATTCTTGTATGGCATAGTGGGCGGTAAGGTCAAACTGTGTAGGGACTACAGAAATATACCCTTTAGACAAAGCAAAAATATCAGTGTCTTCCCCTGCATCTAATAACTCAAACTCTCCCGTAAGCCAATAATAATCTCTACCCATTGGGCTGGTGCGCTTATCAAATTTCTCTTTCCAATTTGCCTTCGCTTGCCGGCAAATTTTTAATCCCTTTAATTCGTTTTTGGCGATACTAGGAATATTTACATTTAAAACGACTCCTTTTGGCATACCATTTTCTAGAGCTTGGTGCACAATAGTTTGTATAAAAGTACCCGCTTGTGAGAAGTCAGCATCCCAATTATAATCGCATAAAGAAAAACCAATAGCAGGTATGCCTTCAATACCTGCCTCAATGGCAGCACTCATGGTACCAGAATAAATTACATTAATAGAAGCATTAGATCCATGGTTAATACCACTTACACAAATATCTGGCTTCCTATCTAGTAATTCTTGCAGTGCCAATTTAACACAATCTGCTGGTGTGCCACTACAACTATAGGCTACCGTACCAGAATTATCTGTGTCTAGCATTTTTTTAGAATAAAGCGTGCTATCTAGTGTAATTGCATGCCCCATACCAGATTGCGGACTATCTGGTGCTACCACTACAACGTCTCCAATAGCTTGCATGAGCTCTATTAGAGTACGTATGCCAGGGGCAGTAATACCATCATCATTGGTGACTAAAATTAGAGGTTTTTTCATAGTGTATACGTATTAGGGTAAAAATACGTTTTTTAATAGCATTTGTAGATTGCTCTGTTTAACAAAAGATTAGTTGTATGCCCAAATCTTGGCATGGTTTTTTCTTTATCTTAGGGCGTTCGGAATGCACGTAACGCTATAAAAACTACGCTGTTGGTAAGAAAAATAAAAGATATTTTTATGAAAAGAAAGTTAGCCTTTGTTTCTGTATTAATCCTAGGGGCAGTAGCCTCTTGTAGTTTTACAAACAAGTCTTCTGAGGATTTTGAAAATGATGATAAGGATAAATTGCTATTAGACTTAATTACGTATGTACTTGAGAAAGGACATTATGAACCAAAAGATATTGATGACGATTTTTCTATAAGTGTTTTTGAAGATTTTATAGATGTCATAGATCCTACAAAACGTTACTTTTTAGCGTCTGATATTGCCGATTTTGAGCAGTATAAATTCCAAATAGACGATCAAATCAAAAACACCGATATCACCTTTTTTAATGCAGTTTACGATAGATTATTGGTGCGCATGGCAGATGCCAGAGAAGTTTATAAAGAGGTGCTTAAAGATCCTTTTGACTATTCCGATGCAGAAACAATAAGTATAAAATACGATCAAGAAAATTTTGTCGCTAACAAGAAAGAGTTGAAGGAGCGTTGGAGAAAACAACTGAAATATGCTACGCTAGGTACTTATGATTCTAAGCTTTCCCATGCAGAAAAAGAAAATTTAGAAGGTATTTATGACGATCATGACCATACAGCACATACGCCAAAAGAAGCCGAGGAAACTGCTCGTAAGGCAACCCAGGCTACTCTAGATGAGTTTTTTGACTTTGTAGATGATCTTGAGCGTAAAGATTGGTTTGTACAGTATATTAATACGATTGTAGATGAATTCGATCCGCATACGTACTATTTTGCACCAGACGATAAAGAAAAATTTGATATGAGTATGTCTGGTAAATTTGAAGGTATTGGAGCGCGTCTTCAGAAAAAACCAGAAGGAGCTAAGATTGTAGAAATTATTTCTGGCGGTCCCGTTTGGAGAGATCAGCGTTTAGAGGTAGGAGATGAGATTATTAAAGTAGGGCAGAACGGAGAAGAGCCTATTAATATAGTAGGCATGCGTTTAGACGATGCTATTAAGTTGATAAAAGGAGCGCAGGGAACTATAGTAGATTTAACTGTGCGTAAAGTAGATGGCTCTTTAGAAGAAGTTTCCCTTACAAGAGATGTGGTGCTTTTAGAGGAATCTTATGCTAAATCTGCAAATATTTTAAAAGGTGATAAGAAATTTGGAATTATAAATTTGCCTAAGTTTTATGTAGATTTTGAAGATTATAGCGAACGTAATGCGGCATCTGATGTTGCCCGTGAAGTAGCAAGGTTGAAAGATGAAGGAGCAGAAGGACTGATTTTAGATCTTAGAGACAACGGTGGGGGATCTTTAAAAACAGTAGTAGAAATGGCCGGCTTGTTTATTAAGGACGGACCAATAGTGCAAGTACGCTCTAGCGGAAAAAAGAAAGATGTGTATGATGATAAGGATGAAAGAATCCAATGGGAGGGTCCTTTAGTTATTCTTGTTAATGAACTATCTGCATCTGCTTCAGAGATTTTAGCTGCGGCTATGCAAGACTATAAAAGAGCCATTGTAATTGGTAGTAAGCAAACCTTTGGTAAAGGAACGGTGCAAAATGTAATTCCGCTAAGTAATATTGTACGCAGTAATGAGCATGGAGATTTAGGTGCTATTAAACTAACAACCCAAAAATTTTACAGAATTAATGGGGGTTCTACTCAACTAGAAGGTGTTAAGAGTGATGTAGTGGTGCCAGATAAGTATAGCTATATAGATCTAGGAGAGAGAGACCAATCTAACCCATTAGTGTGGGATAAAATTACACCGGCAGAATTTACAGCATGGGATGGTTCTATAGATTATGAAAATACTGTTGCAAATAGTAAAAAGCGTATAGAAAATAATGCGCAAATTAAATTGATAGAAGAAAATGCTAAGTGGTTAAAAGCAGAGCAGGAGGAAACAACTATATCCTTAAATTTTGAAATTTATAAGGAAGAAAAAAAGAAAGACAAAGAACAGTCTAACTACTATAAAACATTACAAGAGTATGACTCTAAGCTTTCCTTTCAACCATTAAAGTATGAGCTAAAGCTATTTACAAAAGATACTGTTCTTAGAGAGAAAAGAGACCGTTGGCATAAAAACTTAGTACATGATGTTTACGTAGAGGAAGCTGTAAATATCTTAGAAGATTTAAAGATGAATACTGTAAAGAATAAAAAGCTTGCAGGTGGTGTAAAAGGATAATAAAAAAATAGTCCCTTGTTTAAACCAAGCTGCTATTAAACTCTAAAATTTTTAATCTAAAGCGAAACAATTATAAATTGTTTCGCTTTTTTTGTTTCTATTTCTTTCCAATAGAGGTGCATGTTATTAGGAATAAAAGACCGTTGCAAAATGAGATACTTTTCTTCAAATCTATTTTTAGATTGATTTTTTGTTAAAAAAGCGTGTTTTTAGTTCTGTTTTTTGTTTTCCGAACTCCTTTTCTTACCGTTTTTCTCT
>Ga0115565_10000824_pt1 | contig 26536 bp, 18 predicted proteins | sample COGITO_mtgs_1105_FD_87199 | JGI IMG/M metagenome (GOLD analysis project Ga0115565, IMG submission 87199) | Pelagic marine microbial communities from North Sea - COGITO_mtgs_110530 | ecosystem: Environmental > Aquatic > Marine > Epipelagic | place: Germany:Helgoland, sampling site Kabeltonne... | reverse complement strand
AATCTGGAGCATTTGATCCAGTGCTAGTAAAGGGTATTTCGCCTGATACCGTACTAGTTAAAGGTTTTGACTTGTCATCAGTAACTGGTCGGTTTTGTTCTCTACTATCTCCAGTAGTATCTAATGTTACGGGTTTTTCTTTCAATTCCGGAAATTTCTCAATTACTCGATCTAGAATACGACCTACGTCATCTAGTAATTTATTTTCCTCAAGCTTTTCTTGATATACATGTTTATTTTCCTCTTCACTAATTAGAATAGGGTTTTTTATTACTAGAGGAATTTTACCAGCTTCTTGACCAATTTGAATACGGAGAGCAGCTTCTTGCACCTTTAAGTCTATTTTATTAATTAGAGCTTCTTTTTTACCTTCATAAGACCACCGTTTTTTAAATGGTGCTATTATAGAGTTGAAGTGTTTCTTTATAAAATTCTTACTATCGTATTCTTTTGTGATTGAATCAACTGTGGCTTCAGCACCATTGAGTATCTCGTCTAGAATTTTTTGGTTTTTTTCAGTTGTTGTTCCAGTTGCTGGTTCCACTAATAAATTACGCTGTTTAAGATCATCAGTATATTTATCTACATGGATCTTAACTCTTTTTTGAATATCATCGCTAAACGCTCTACGGAACGCTTCTCCCTTATCATATTCCATTTTTAACTCCATTAAGCTCAAATCTGGAGATTCACTAATACGTAATTTAAATGCAAGCTGCCTATTAACTTCGTCAGCCATCATTAATCCTTCATATTTAGCAGAATCTTCGAATACGGCTTTTAGGGATTCATTTCTCGAGAATTTTAGTAGGTTGCTAGTAATTGCCCCTACGGGACTGTTTTCTTTTGTACTTACCTTTTTATAAGCTTCATTATATAATGATTCTATTGCTTCTTTCTTTTCCTTTTTATTTTCTAGATTCTGTAATTCTTCCTCCGATAATGACTTTTGTGTTTTTGCATTGGATAGTTTAATATCTCCAATCTCAATAAATGGATTTGTCAGGATTACATCTGCAAGAGTGTCCCTAGTACTTTGGCTAGCCTGCGCAGATGCCTTATACTGTGCTGAAGATCTGTGCCATTGAGATAAGTGGGTGGCATTAGCCTGTTTTTGCTTTCTCGTCGATAAAGCTAACGTAGCAGTGCCAACCCATCCAGTTACTAATGCGACAATTCCTATGCCCGCTCCTACTGGTCCTGTAGCTACGCCAGCTAGACCTACAAGCCCAGTTACAGCACCTACATAGCCAGTAAGTTTAAAGAAAACTGATGACCATAATAAACTTATACCCTTTTCATTTTTCTTATTACATTCATTTGCATGGCCCAATGCAAATTCTAATTCAAGTTCAGCCTCGGCATCTTTTTTTACAACTTCAGGATTATTTTCTATAATATCATGAGCTTCTATAACTTTTTTAAGTGCAAAGAGTTCTACATTATCTATGTGGTTTTCGTGTTCTGGGTTGCCTAATTTTTTGTTTCGCTCTTTAGCCGCAGCTAAACATGTATTATATATTTGTCTATATTTAAATAATTTATCTTGCTCCGTCTGGTTTAAATCATTTCCGGAGTCTAGCATTGTGGCATTGATGGCAAAACGGGCGCCATAAGCAGTTGCAGTAATAAGTCCAATATTGGCGTAAGGCAGGGCGTTACCCACAACAATCGCTCCCTCGCCATTAATTCCAGATTGGGCTTTAGTAATTGTGGCTGCGTACTGTAGTGGACTTAGACCATTATTATATAAGCTGTCCTCAGTTAGCATTTTAGTAAAAAAGCTTTTTACTATTTCTTTCTCACGATCTATTTCTTCTGCGCCCCAAGGCCCCTCAATATCTTCCTCTTTTTTATTATCTACTATAGTATCTACATGGTCATTTATAGTATTCCCCAATTTGGGGTGCATTTTGTAAACAGTTTCTAAATCGGAGTATTCTTTTTTCTCTGATTTGGACTTTTTACTTTTGCCTGTAATTTTTCTTGTGGCATTTCCGATACTATCTTTAATAAAGTCTTTAAAAGGGATAAAAAGACCCACAAAACGCAATGATTTAATAAATAGATTTGGTTTCTTTTCTTCAAGTAGTTCGCCTCCATCATTAAGTATATTTACAGCATTTTTTCCATCGGTTATTCTACCAAGAGCATTTTGGGTATTGTTTTTAAATGCTGTAGTCCAACCGGTTGAAACCTCTTGTTCAGTAGATGTCTCAAAAGGTTTAGATCTAATAGCTAAAGACTGTAAAATTTTTGTTTCTTTTGCAAGATCTGATAAGCTATCTGCAAGATTATCTGCAGTACCATACAGTAAAATTTCCTCGGTATTTGCGAAGCAAGATTTCTCTATTTGGTCTTTTAAATTACTGGATGAGATATCTGCTGTTTCCGTAAAACCGTGGGGTCCCATTAAGGAGTGCAAGTCAACTTCATCTAAAGTTGATTCACCACCAGATAATAGCATATCTCTAACCTGGGATTCATAGTTTTCGGGATAAGTCCTGTCTAATGACTTAAAACGATCTGCCCAAGCATTCACTAACTGCTTGTGTAGATCTTTCTTTTTGTTTTCATCCAAGCCAACTACTACAACCCGCTCTGTGGGGCTAGCATTTAAAATAACTTTTCCAAGACCATTTAGATTTTCATCAGTAGCCTCAATTAATACCATTCTAGATCTTGTGCTTCCAGAATTCTTCCAACTTATTGGCTTTACTCTAAACTTATTTTCAATACTACCCCTGCTAAACTTTGAATATTCATTTAGGATTTTTTTAAAAAACCTTTTTAGCTGCTCGGGGTAAATTAAAGCTGGAATTTCTAACCTCGCTTTAAAGGCCTCTGGTCCATTAATGTCATTGTCTGTATTTCTATCGATGTTCTGATATTCACCTTCTTCTAAATATTTACTCCTAATTACATCATTCTGTGCTTTTGTCTTGCCATTCTTATCTAATTGGTTTTCGAGATTTTTAGCAACTCTTCTTGTTGGTTTTCTCTTTCCAGGTCGAAGAGGTCTAGTGGGAATAACGCTCTTTAGAATAGCTGATATTTTTGGGACTCTAGAGGCATTCGGCTTAGTTTTTTTTTCTTCACTCATCTTATTAAATTTATATCCGTAGGTTATGTTGAGGTTTATTTATTCTATACCAATTCCTTAATATCCTTATCAAAGAAAAGAGCATGTCTATAAACAAGTATCTCAAACAAGCAAATACCCCCAAGACTATTTTGAATAAAGATGTTAAATTTTAGTAATTACACAAAACTTAACAGATCTATTGCCTATTACATGGCTATAACGCTTCATTTTTAAAAATATGACAACACAAAATTAATTTGTTGCCTTGCGGTAACTAAGGTTAAAATGAAGTTTAATAGAATAGTGAGGATGCGCATTGTGGGTATAGGAAGCTAATGTACCTATAGATAGCATAAACGTTTAAAATACGGTTGGTATTCAAGATTACTTCAATTTAGTAGTGCCGCCATATGGCGTGCGAGGACAGAAGTTGTAATATGCTATTTATTAGAAGGAGAAGCTGCTTGAATTTAAAACTGGTTGATTGGGATAGAATAACTCTCAGTTAGGATCCTTAATTTCTGTGCATTTAGCGAATTACAGTAGTAGCAATTTATTAAAGTTGTGTTTTTCTCATGTCTAGCATATTAAGTCATTACTTAATAATCTCAATGGTATAAAGTTGGATTAAAAATTATGCTATTCTTGATGTTTTAAAGAAACATTTTTTGTGAGCTAGCATAAGCCATGGCAATGTTCAGAAGTGGCTATTGCAAATAGCCGCTTTATACCGTTTACGGTTGTAAAGTGAAACAGGGTATAGAGAATAGCAATGCGCATGCACCTCAATAAAAAAAACTGTGAACTAGGAAGTATTTAAAGGCGATGCTTAATTTTTTAACGAACGTAGCCAACTAGAAATATTTAATGGTAGGGTATTTGTTATAAGAGGTAGAACATAAAATAAGAAGCGGAAGAGCGTACTGGTATTCTCAGTTATAAAACTAAGGTATATCTGTTATTGCAGTTTAATTTTTAGTCTTGTACTCGCTTTTTTATAAAAGATCTAGATAAAATTGAGAATATGAAATACTATAACAGCTATTATTGTGTTATTTTTAACGCCCCTAGAGCTTACAATAAATAGTTCTTGCATCAGCACTGTTTATTACCTTGAGTTTCCTATTTTGGATAAGTAATAAATTTTATGAAATAGACGTTTTAAGATGGCGTTTTTGAAGAAAAATTTATTGACTAAACCATTGTGTTTCCGGGTGTAAAAAAATAACTATAGTTTAAAACAAAAATCATGTCAAAAATTAAAAAGCCAGAGTTAAGCGTTCTCCAAATTTGGAATATGTGCTTTGGATTCTTAGGAATCCAATTTGGTATGGGACTGCAATTAGCAAATATGAGTCCTATTTATAGGTATTTAGGAGCAGACGAACACAGTTTGCCTTTACTTTGGTTAGCAGGGCCAATTACAGGTCTTGTTGTACAGCCAATTATTGGGGCTATGGGAGATAATACGTGGGGTAAATGGGGGCGTAGAAGACCCTACTTTACTATTGGTGCTTTAGTAGCAGGTGTTGCACTTGTAGCTATGCCATACTCCTCTGCAATTTGGATGGCTGCTGGTCTTATGTGGGTTTTAGATGCAGCTGTTAATTCTTCTATGGAGTCTTTTAGAGCAATGGTAGGAGATGTGTTACCCAAAAAACAACAACCACTAGGTTTCTCTATGCAGACCTTTCTAGTAGGCGCAGGAGGTTTAATTATTGGGTTTTTACCTTTTGTGCTAAGTGAATTAGGTGTAGCCACTACCGCAGATACCAATACAGTACCAGATTTTGTAAAATATGCTTTTGTAGTAGGAGCCGTTGTAATAATAGGTTCTATTTTATGGACAGGGTATACCACCAAAGAGTATCCGCCAGAAGATTTAGAAGCATTTAAAAAACAGAAAGATGCAGGCTCCTTTTTAAACTCTATTAAAGAAATTATCGCTGCAGTTAAAACCATGCCTAAAGTAATGAAGCAATTATGGTGGGTGCAGTTACTAGTATGGTTTGCATTGCCGATGATGTGGCAGTATTTATCATTATCTATAGCACGTCATGTATACAATGCACCATCAGCCTCAGACGCGGGTTTTAGCGAAGGAGTATCTATGGGCGGTATCGGTTCTGCTATTTATGGTATTTCTCCTATGGTTATTGCTTTCTTAATTCCTAGTATCATAAAAATGATTGGTACAAGAAAAACATATGCTAGTTGTTTAATTATTGGTGCTATTGGTTTTCTAGGCATGCAATTTACCACTGGTATCTCTGGGGTATTCATATTGTGCTTTTTAATGGGTATTGGTAACGCTGGTATTAGTACAGTGCCTTATGTAATGGTGTCTGCTGCCATACCACAAAAACAAATGGGTGTTTATATGGGCTTATTAAATGCTTTTGTATGTCTACCTCAAATTTTAATGATGCTAACCATACCTTTTTTCTATGATAGTTTCCTATTAGGAGATCCTAGAAACGCATTGGTGTTGGCAGGCGCCTGCTGGGTACTTGCAGCTATTTTATGTTTGCGAATTACAAAAACAGCAGATTATGATGATGATGTAGAGGAAGTAATTGCAGAAGAAGCACTTATCTAAATAGTATTTATGATAGATGATAGTAAAAATATAGGAGCAGGTATTAAAAACATTCAACATATAGGAATACCAACAGATGACTTAGACGGCTCACTAGCCTTTTATGAACGTTTGGGTTTTTCTTCTGCCATGCGTAAAACGTTTACACACCAAGGTAGTACAGGAGAGGTGTTAATGGTTAAACACGCAAGTATTGTTATAGAGCTTTATAATTTTAATCATGAACACCGCGCCATTGGCGGTATAGATCATATTGCTTTTAACGTTACAGATATTGAGGCTTCATTTAAAAAAATGAAAGAACAAGGTTTTACCATACAGGAAGATGCTCCCGTATTTCTACCTTTCTGGGAAAATGGATGTAAGTTTTTTAATATTGTAGGGCCTAATAATGAACGCTTAGAATTTAATCAAATCTTATAATACAAGCTATGAGTTTACCTGAAAAAAAATGGTGGAAAGAAGATGTTGTTTACCAAATATACCCACGCTCTTTTAAAGATTCTAAAGGAGATGGTTTAGGAGATATACAAGGGATAATAAGCAAAGTGCCTTATTTAAAGGAGTTAGGAGTAGATGTTATTTGGTTAAGTCCGCATTTTGACTCACCTAACGCAGATAATGGTTACGATATACGTGACTATGAGAAAGTAATGGAGGAGTTCGGAACAATGGAGGATTTTGATACCCTTCTTAAAGATCTGAATGATAACGGAATTAAATTAATCATAGATCTTGTTGTAAACCATTCTAGTGATGAGCACCGCTGGTTTCAAGAAAGTAAGAAGTCCTTAGATAACCCTTATAGAGATTATTATATATGGCGTTCTGGAAAAGAGGGGAAAGCACCAAGCAATTGGCCTTCTTTTTTTGGCGGTTCTGCTTGGGAGTACGATAAAACAACAGACCAGTATTACCTACATTATTTCGCCAAAAAACAACCAGATTTAAATTGGGAGAATGAAGACCTCAGAAAAGAGGTGTATCAGATAATGAAATTTTGGTTAGACAAAGGGGTTTCAGGTTTTAGGATGGATGTAATACCGCTAATTTCTAAGCACCAAGATTTTAAAGATATGAGTGTGGCAGAGTTACCACACCCAGAAACAATCTACGCATCAGGTCCCAGGCTTCATGAGTTTTTGCAAGAAATGCATGCAGAAGTATTGTCTAAATACGATGTAATGACGGTTGGAGAGGCTTTTGGCGTTACCGAAACCATCATGAATAATATGACAGATGAGCGCAGAGATGAGTTAGATCTAGCCTTTATCTTTGATATAGTACGTATAGGAAGAGACAATTGGGTGCAGAATGAATGGTCTTTGCCTGAATTAAAAAGCCTTTTTCAAGAACAGAATAATACAGATCAATTCCATTGGCCTACCGTTTTTGTTAATAATCATGACAACCCAAGAAGTGTTAGTAAGTTTGGATGTGATGATCCAAAATATAGAGATATGTCTGCCAAGCTATTGGCAATTTTAACCCTTACACAAAAGGGAACCCCTTTCTTGTATCAAGGAGAAGAATTGGGAATGACTAATTACAAATTCACTTCTTTTGATGAATTTGATGATGTAGAGATAAGAGGTAATTATGACCAAGTTTTAGAAAGCGGTGTTACAAAGGAAACATATTTACAAGAATTAAATAAATCTTCTAGAGATCATAGCCGTACACCAATGCAATGGTCTAACACCAAGCAAGCTGGTTTTACAGAAGCAGACAAAAGCTGGTTGGTTGTAAACCCTAACTACACAGAAATAAATGTAGAAGACCAACAATCTAAAGAGCAATCTGTTCTAAACTTTTATAAAAAACTATTGCAGTTTAGAAAGGGCAAAGACGATCTAATTTACGGAGATTATAAAGATCTAGATCCTGAACATGCAAAGGTTTTTGCGTATACTAGAACAGGCGTAAAAGAGACTTATGCTATTATACTTAATATGTCTAGTGATGCCTTAGAATTTTCTTTTGGTCTTCATGAGCACCACTTTAAACTAGCCTTAACCATAGGTGAAGAACCTTTAGGAACAGTGGCGCATAAAAATGTAAAGCTTCAACCATGGGATGGTCATGTGTACGTTAGTAAAAACAAACTTTAGTACGTGTCAATTTCCCTGTTTAAGAGACAGTAAATTATATTATCAAGAGTAGCGAGCCAGCTATGCGTTTGCCAGTTATCAATTAGCAATGACGATGTGCTTTGCTGGCTTGCCACTTATTACTATTTACATGCCCTCTATTTTAATTATTGTTTAACTTAGAGAGAAAATTAGCTAAGCACTTTTAGTATATACCTAAACTCAAATAGATAGGAGGTTACTTTTCTTAGTGATAGGTTGTTTTAGTAAGCTACGGATGGAAGAGAAAAATATTTGTGATCTTTTTTTAGATAACTATGATAGGCTTAGAAACTATTCTTTAAAGATTTGTAAGCGAGAGGAATTAGCAGAAGATATAACCCAAGAAGTATTTTTGTCTGTTTATACTAAGTACAGTAAAGATGATGTGAAGATTATTAATAAAATGGGTTTTCTATTTCAAGCTGTTAGATTTAGAACCTATACAGAACTTAAGAATAATCATAAGCACGTGGCCTTAGATGATTATGAGTTTGTCACTGACCCCTTGCGAAATGATTTTTTAATGGAAGATTTTATCTTAAAAACATTAGACAATATTCCTCCGCAAAGAAAAAAAGTATTTCAGCTTAGGAGAATGAAGCATATGAAGGTTAAGGAAATAGCTGAAATTATGCATATAAAGCCTAAAACTGTAGAAAATCATATCACAATTGTAATGAAATCATTAAGAGCAACTTTGAATACTGCTTCGTAGAGTTGCTTACTAATTGTATTTGTGAAGCTATTAATGATTTATAGAACACTTCATGACTATAGGACTTGAAGTTAATTTAAGAGTAAAAACTTAGTTTCAAATCGGCTTTTATGGTTTGCCTTTGTCACGTTATACTAAAAAAAATGCTTACCTACTTCATTAAATAATTACCATACAGACCATCTTCAGAATCCTGTTTAAGGATATTTAAACTTTCTTCAACGTTTTATGCGCTACGTTTATCGATTAACTGCATAATACTGTACTTGTACACGTTATATTAATAGACATATAGTAATCTTAAATTCTTCAATTGAACATAATTAAGCTATAGAAATTAGTTACGTTGTAAGATCAGCTCTTTATTGGTTTACCAATTGGAAGTTAGCTACAAAATAGTGACTGACATAATTTAAGACTTATAATTCAATAGGCTACTGTTTCTACCGTTACTAAGTAGCTTATCTATATTAACCTGTACAAGTAATGAGCCAATTTTACCAATTATTTATATTTTCAAGATTATTGCTAGGCCTCATAGCACCCACTCATGAGATAATTGATAAATTTTTTTTTCTTCAAATTACAGCGCAAGAATCTATAGACGCTACATTTTCAGCTAAGGATCAAGTAATATCTTCTAGAATAGTAGAGGAGTTAGCCGCAAGGGTGCAAATTGATGTCAATATCATTTATTATTTACTTGGCTTATTGTCTGTCTTAGTAACAATTTCATTAGTAATGTTTATTGCCTTTTACAAATCTAGTAAAACTACGAAGGCACTTAGTAGCCTGAATACAACCATACAATTGCAGAAAGATGCGTTAGAAGAATTATTGGTAAAAGAGAAACAACTAAATAAAAAGTTACATAAGTCTAACAATACGCTTGAGCATTTTTTATCTATAGTAGCCCACGATCTAAGATCTCCTTATAATGTAATGTTGGGCTATGCAGATATGCTTGTTGCTAATTATGATGATTTATCGCCAGATGATATAAAAAATCGATTACAGTCATTACGCAATAAAGCGTATAAAAATTTTCAGCTAACCCAAAATTTACTGTCTTGGGCATTAATGCAGAAAGGGATGCTAACGGTAGTTAGAAAGCAATGTGTTATTTATAATGTAATAGAAGATACCATTTATATTCATGAAGATGCTCTTCTAAAAAAAGACACGCGCGTTATAAATAGGTGCCCAAAGAGCTTAACGGGCATGCTAGATGTAGCCATTACAACCTCTGTACTATCCAATATTATTAGTAACGCTATAAAATATACTGATAAGGGAGGTACAGTAATATTGAGTGCAAGAAGTATCAGTGATCATATTGTATTTCTAATAGAGGATACGGGAAAGGGGATTCAAAAAAGGATAAAGAAAAATCTATTTAATTTAAATAAAGTTAGTTCTATGCCAGGCACTGCAAACGAGCCCGGTACGGGTCTTGGATTAATCCTCTGTAAAGAAATGATAACCAAGCATAAAGGAATGTTAAGATTAAAAAGTAAGAAAGGTAGGGGTACCTCCGTTCTAATAGTATTATCTACCAAATCTTAGCAAGATAGGCATTACTAAAATACACCGTCATGAGAGAAATAAACGCTATTATAATAGAAGATGACAAAGACCATTATGATGTGTTATGCTTCTATTTACAACAATACTGCCCTACTGTAAAAGTAAGTGCCACGGCTACTTCTGTATCTAGTGCATTAGACCTTTTAAATAAAGAAAGACCAGATATTGTATTTATGGATATAGACTTGCAGGGAGAAAGTTCTTTTAAGATCTTAAAAAAATTACCTACCCAACATGGTATGGAGATTATTATTATTAGCTCTCATAAGAAATATGCCTTAAAAGCATTTAAACATTTAGTTACAGATTATGTGTTAAAACCACTAGCACCAAAAAATTTGAAACTTGCAGTAGAGAAAGCAAAACATAACATTATTCTTAAAGAATTGGTGCGGACAAGTGCCCTACCAGTACAGTTTAAAAAACCTTTAATACAGCTGGCGATTCCTTCGGTAGAGAAAGTAGAAATCATCAATATTAGTGATGTGCTGTATCTAGAGTCCGAAGGGCGCTACACGATTTTTCATATGAAGGATAATACTAAACAAATGGCAAGTAAAAATTTAGGAGAGTATGAAAAGTTGTTAGTACATAATAATTTCTTGCGCATCCATCACTCCATACTCGCTAATATGGATTTTGCACAAAATATTCATAAAAAAGATGGCTTCTATTTAAATATAGGGGACAAAAAACATTTACCAATATCTAAGCGTAAAATAAATCACTTGTATAAATATTTGAATTTGAAATAAGGTTACTTAGGCATAAAGCAAGTAGGATTAGGGTAAAGGTAGTCTAAAATAAACAAGTTTATATAGTAAGTAGTGCTACTCCATAATGTTTTCCCTTCAAAACTTTTACGGTTTCACTAAATATCTAAATTTAAATTTGCAAGAAGACATACTAAATTTGAAAATGAAAATGAGGGTTCGGGGTCTACGTTTGAAACTTTAACAAACCCGTTTTTAGATCTGGGAGACACGCCAGAGTTAGGTGAGTAGTTAAGATACTATGGTATTCATTGTCCTATGATGAATGGGCAATACTTTTTTGGAGATTTACAGCAAGTCATTCCTTAGTTCACAATGCCACGTATAAGCAATGGAGTATATTTGATAACATGAAGTGGTTAAAAAAGGATGCGCTACAAATAATAGGTTTTCAAAGTTACGGAACGGCAGATCTACTATTTTTAAGAGGTAGAGCGTTAGAAGATGAAGATATAGACCTCTCCAAGAAAGGTTTTTTTAATCTTATTAGAAACACCTATAAAAGATTTGAAACAGATGAGGTACGCCATACAAAAATTGGCGTACGACTCTCAGAAAAACCATTAATAATTACAGAGACAGACGCCCACGGCTATTTTCGTTTGGAAATGGTGGTGGAAGACTTATACCGTTATGCGAATACAGAAGGTTGGGTAGTGTTGGAATTCTCATTCCAAAATACAGATATAAAGCGTGAAATAAGACTAAAGAACAGATTTTCTTGTGAAATGCTGATACCCTCCAAAACCGCAAAATTTGGGGTAATAAGCGATATTGATGATACTATCTTGCACACAGGAGTTGTTTCGCTATTAAAATGGCAAGTGATTATTAATACTATTTTTAAAAGGGCTACAAAACGAAGTGCTTTAGAAGGAGTATCCAATTTTTATAACCAATTGCATCACGGGGTTAATAAAAATGAAGCGAACCCGATGTTCTACGTGAGTCATAGTCCATGGAATTTATACCGTTACCTAGAATTATTTCTACAAACCAATAATTTTCCTAAGGGACCTATCTTATTGCGCAGTATGGCCAGTTTTAGAGCTAAAAATAGACCTAGTGCTGCACCACAGAAATATCATGAAATCGTAAATATTCTGGAAACTTATCCAAAACTAGGCTTTATACTTATAGGAGATAGTGGTGAGAAAGATGGTGATATTTATATAGATATAGCTAAAAAATTTCCTAGTCAAATAAAAGCAATTTATCTGAGAAGTGTACGCGATAATAAACGTGTAGAGAGGGTAACTGCACTCTTTAACGAATACACCAAAGTACCATTCTTGTTAATACGCAAAACTGAAGAAGCCTATTCTCATGCAAAGCAGGCTGGCTTTATTTAATGAATTAAACTGTTTGCAAGTATGTCAATGATAAAATATCTTTATAAAATATCAATACCTGTAGTGCAAATATGAACTAGAATAGGCCATGAATTTCAGCATCTATTTTAGTTATAATACTACCTAAATCTTCAGGATTATCAACAAAATCTAAAGCATCTACATCTACTATTAAAAGGTTTCCTTTTTCATACCCATGCACCCATGCCTCATATCTTTCGTTAAGCCTGCTTAGATATTCTATAGAGATCGTATTTTCATATTCTCTGCCACGTTTATGAATTTGTTTTACTAAATTGGGAATAGAACTTCTAAGGTATATTAACAAATCTGGCGGCTTCACTAACCGCTCCATGGTTTCAAACAAACCAGAGTAGTTTTGAAAATCTCTATTAGTCATTAGACCCATGGCGTGCAAGTTGGGTGCAAAAATATGGGCATCTTCATATATAGTTCTATCCTGAATTACGCTTTTACCACTCTCACGAATTTGTAAAATTTGCTTATACCTGCTATTTAAAAAATAAATTTGAAGATTAAAGCTCCACCGCTCCATCTGATTATAAAAATCATCTAAGTAGGGGTTGTCTACGACATCTTCAAAATGAGCTTCCCATTTATAATGTTCAGACAAAAATTTTGTTAATGTTGTTTTTCCTGCTCCAATATTTCCTGCTACGGCAATATGCATTATCAATTATTTAGATAGTTAGTATATAGTAAGAAGTGTATGCCAAGATACAAAGTAATTTAAGCAATAAGAAAAAACTACTACTAAATACTGTAAAGCGGGGATTGGTGTGTGATGGTAACCAAATACAATTTATTAAATCTTAAAATTGTTTAATTCATTTTAGAAGTCATAGAGGGTCACGTGTAGTTGTAAGGAAGAAATAAATAATAAGCGCATATTAAAACTAGATAGTAATGGATGCAAAATAAAGAAAGTTTCCAATACTAATATAAATCACATCAAAACTAATTCTAACAAGACTATTTTCTTATTTTTGTACTATATAAAAGAGGAAGAATTTGACTGATTGCAACCTCGTTAAAAATGCTAAAACAGTAAGTTTTTTCAGAGTATAGAAATTGCTGCTACAGGATTTTTAGAGAGGTACATGAAGCATGTTTTCCGATAAAAATTAATAAAATGGCCTATTTATTTACTTCCGAGTCCGTTAGTGAAGGACACCCAGATAAAGTAGCAGATCAAATTAGCGATGCACTTTTAGATAATTTTTTAGCTTTTGATCCAGAGAGTAAAGTAGCCTGCGAAACCTTGGTAACTACAGGGCAGGTTGTACTTGCAGGAGAAGTCAAAAGCGATACTTATTTAGATGTCCAAAATATAGCAAGAGATGTTATTAATAGTATTGGTTACACCAAAGGAGCATACCAGTTTAGTGGGGACTCTTGTGGTGTAATTTCTCTAATACATGAGCAATCGCAAGATATTAGTCAAGGAGTAGATCGTGGTTCTAAAGAGGAACAGGGTGCTGGAGACCAAGGTATGATGTTTGGCTATGCTACCAAGGAAACGGATAACTATATGCCTCTAGCATTAGATATTTCTCATAAATTACTAAAGGTATTGGCTGATTTAGAACGTGACGGTACTGAGATTTCTTATTTACGACCAGATGCAAAAGAGCAAGTAACTATTGAGTATTCAGACGATAATATTCCACAGCGTATAGATACTATTGTAGTATCTACACAGCACGATGCTTTCAACGAAGACGACGCTGTCATGCTAGCCAAAATAAAGTCTGATATTGTTTCGATTTTAATTCCAAAGGTCAAGAAGCAGTTATCAAAAGAGATACAAGTACTTTTTAATGACAAGATCACCTATCATATTAATCCTACAGGAAAGTTTGTTATTGGAGGTCCTCATGGAGATACAGGATTAACAGGGAGAAAAATTATAGTGGATACCTACGGAGGAAAAGGTGCACACGGTGGCGGTGCTTTTAGCGGTAAAGATCCTAGTAAAGTAGATAGGAGTGCTGCCTATGCAGCTAGGCATATGGCAAAAAATTTAGTAGCCGCTGGGGTAGCAGACGAGATTTTGGTTCAGGTTAGTTATGCTATCGGGGTTGTAAACCCAACCTCTATTTACGTAGATACTTATGGGACAGCAAATGTTGCGCTCAGCGATGGAGAAATAGCAACCAAGGCAAGCTTGTTGTTTGACATGCGCCCGTTTGCTATTGAAGAAAGACTGAAGCTAAGAAATCCTATATATTTTGAAACAGCGGCTTATGGTCATATGGGTAAAAAGCCAAGAATAGTAACAAAGGTTTTTGAGTCTCCTTACAATGGTAGGGTAGAAAAGGAAGTAGAGTTATTTACGTGGGAGAAGTTAGACATGATACCTTCTATAAAAAAGGAATTTAAGCTGTAGTAGGTCTTAATTTAAAGAGGATCTAATAAATTGTATTAGTTGATAATTAGAGAATGGTGTGCTATAATAGTACACCATTTTTTAAAGGTAAATAATAGTGCCTGAGTTAGACTATCTATTAATTCTAAAAATAATGATAGCGCAAGTTCGATGTATTGAAATTTTAATAACCTACTAATTCAAACTGGCTTCTTCTGTTTTTTTGATGTTCTTTTTCAGTACAAGATTCATTACATTCAAATAGTAATTTAGATTTACCAAAACCTTTAAAGCTAATTCTACTGCCATCTATTCCGCCTACAGAAACAATATATTCTCTTGTAGATTGTCCTCTTTTCTCAGAAAGTACCTGATTAAATATAGCACTACCTCTGCTATCTGTATGAGAATTAATCCTAATTTTCAAGGTTGGATATTCAGTTAACTTAAGTATAAGGTTATTCAGTAATATTTTTGAATCCTCCCTAATATCCCACTTATTAAAATCAAAATAAATGTGCGGAACATCTAAGTAAAATGTATCGTTTATTCTTAAAATTTTAGGAGGTGTTTTATCTTTCAATAATTTTGTAATAACATCTTTTGATGCTCCGTTTAGACTGCCAGGTAGCTTGGTCAAATCAACATCAAATAACTTTGTTATCGGCAGTACGTGCTCATCATTATTTTCCTCAGTAATGGTGAGTTCTTTTAGAGTAATACCAAAGCCAGGAGCTGCTATTTCTACAGAGTACACGCCTGAAACAAGATTTATATTAAAAGCACTTTCTTTATCCAGACTATTCTCATAAACAGTTTCTCCTAAAACATTTTTTAAAATAACTTGTGTACTTGGTACCGATTTTTGGTTTGTGCTGTCTACTATTTTTATAAGATTAATATATTCTTTTTCAAATAAATTAGAGACTTGCTCAAAGGTAAAAATATCATCATTAATGGCATCCCTATTTGAGCTAAAGTACCCATGGTTATCTTCACTATAGGTGAGAGAAAAATCGTCATATCTAGAATTAATAGGAGTTCCTAAATTCGAGGGTATTTCAAAAGTATCTTCTTTAAACTCAGAAACAAAGAGATCTAATAATCCCAATCCTAAATGACCGTTAGAGGCGAAAAATAGATGACCTTCTTCAGATACATAAGGAAACTGCTCTCTGTTGGGGGTATTTATAACATCTCCCATATTTATTGGAGCGCCATAACTAGCGTCATTATTTATAGGAACCCATACAATATCATAGCTTCCGTAGCCACCAGAAGCATCTGTAGCAAAATATAATTTTTTACCGTCTGGGCTTAGCGCTGGGTGTTGGTAGTTAAATTGGTCTTGACAAAAAGGTAGTTTTGTTGGTTTAGTCCAAATCCCATTTGATTTATGAGATCTGTATAATTGTACTTGATTCTCGCCTAACTTATTAAAAACATTTTTGCCCTTTTTCTGATTGCTTCTAGAAAAATACATAGTATCGCCTTTTGCGGTAAAGGTTAAAGAACCTTCGTGTAGCTTGCTGTTAATAATAGCAGGAAGTGGCTTAGGCTCTTGTGTCATATCACTTACGGTATCTAGTAGTACCGCATATAAATCTAGAAAAGGCCTATGCGTCCAGTTATAAGACTTTGTAGTACTTTTACTTTCTCTATCAGATGAAAAATAAATAGAGTCATTTTTTTGTATAGCTCCGTAATCAGATGCGCTTGAATTAAAAGCAACCTTATTTATAGTAAAGTCAGATCTTTTTAATCTAAAGCGCTCTACATTTTCCTTGGATTCCTCAAAATCTGGAACGGGTGCATTAATCTTTTCTCTATATTGTTGTAGTTGTATTAGCGCCTTTTCGTAGTCTCCTGTAGCGGAAAGGAGTTGGTAATAGATAAAATGATACCTTTCTGAAATATATTTGTATTCCTCTTCAAAATCTCCTTTAACCAAGGCCTCTAAAGTGATAATTCCTTTCTCATATTGGTAGGTATTGTAGAAGCAGTCTGCTAATTTTTCTAAATACTCTTTAGAGCGTTGGTCTGTAAGTGCTTCTTCGTAGAGTACTGCTGCTCTAAGAAAATCTCCTCTTTCAAAATAGCGATTTGCTTTCGAAGCCTGAGAATAGTTACACTGAGGAAGTATATAAAGTAAAGCGAGAAGTAAGATTTTTTTGAGCATAATTAAAAGAATCTGGGAGATGAATACCGTTTAGATCGCGAAAGATGAAAGTTATATAGGAGGATGATTTCATGACTGCCAGAATTGTAATTACCTAGATTACTGGTAGTGTAATCATAAGCATAACCTACGGCTAGTTGTTCTGTTATTCCAACATTGAACATAGCACTAACGGCATCCTTAAATCTATAAGAAAGACCAAATTCATATAAGCCCTGTAAGCGTACATTTGTATTTAAATCTATAGACAATGGAGCTCCTAGCGTGCTTCTGATCATGATTGAAGGTTTAATCTCCAAATCTCTATGTATGTCAAATACATAGCCAGCGGTAGCAAAGAAATGAAGATTTTTATTATCTATAGCAACCTCTCCATTACTTTTAGAAAGACTTTTAGTTCTAAATATGGCTGGTACAGATAGTCCGGCATAGTATTTATCGCTAAACAAAAAAACGCCAGCGCCCATATTCAAAAAGGTTTCGTTCATATTCTGAGCGAAGGAAGGATCACTACTAAAGTTTCCGCTGTTGAGCTGAAAATCTGAAAATTGCGTATCAAAAATTGTTACACCTGTTTTTAAACCAAATGATAGATGAGTGTCTCTATTTAATTGTATTAAATACGCAAAATCTGTAGCTATATTGTTTTCTGAAAGCGCACCGTCTCCTATGGCATCATTAATAAAAGATATGCCAAGCTCAATACGATCATTTATAGGAGTGCGTACAAAAGCAGTCGCAGTTTTTGGAGCACCCACAGCACCTACCCATTGGCTTCTGTAGAGTAGTCCAGTATTTACAACACCAACATTGTTTGTGGCATATGCGGGGTTTATGATACTCATATTATACATATACTGAGTATACTCTGGGTCCTGCTGTCCTTTTACATAAGAATGCAATAGCAGATGTAGAAAAAGTAAAAAGAATACCTTTTTCATAAAACTAAAATTTTTAATAGCTATTTTATTTAGTGCCAAGATCTTAACGGTTTAGGTATAACCGACCTTGTATAGGCCGTGTTTGATAACGATTGTAATTGAAAATGTAGAAGTAAACCCCATTAGGCACTATAGAACTGCCTAATGCTGCAGGTTGATTAGTGGTGCCATCCCAAGGAACGCTATTATTATTTCCTTCAAAGACAATAGTTCCATATCTATTATAAATTTGAATAGTGTAGTCTTCATAAAGGAAGTTTACATCTACTAAATCAAAAGTATCATTGATGCCATCTCCATTGGGTGAAAACCCATCTGGCAATAGTAGGGGATATAACTCGGGGTTGCAAAAGGTAAGATCTACAGTTACAAGTAACCTTTGAGAACTCTCGCATTGGGTTACTTCATCAAAGGTGGCAGCGTAATAAGTTCTTTTGTCCGTAAGTATGTTCTCTTTATTTAATTGGCTATCGTCTGATATTGTAGCGTACCAACGGATACTATAATCTGAAGAGAAATTCAGATCCGCTTCTAAATCTTCCAAAGTAGGCCTATCTACGCCACAAAATCTACCTCCAAACTCGACTTGGGAAGGTGGTGAAATATCATTAATTATAACGTTTATAAGTTCAGACGCATCGCTTCTACAGCCATCGCTATCTATCTCAATAGCGTAATAACTTCCCGCAACTAGCGGATCTAAAGTTTCTAGAGACTCTCCATCATTATCAATCCATACAACAGACGTATTAGTAACTAAAAAGGTGTTAAGATCTCTGGTATCAGGTTTGTCTATTAAGCAAAATTTTACATTGTTAGATGTAAGTAGGGGCGTTGGTGGTTTTGGCTTAATTTGTATTGTTATAGACAATCTACGACTACCCTCACAAGAAAAAGTTCTATCTGTTTCACTTATGAAATAGGTAGTACCAGAGGTGAGTCTAGTGTTTTGACTGAGGGAAGTAGTAGCGGTGCTGCTTTCATAAATATTAATAGTACCAGAGGCTTCTGGTAAAATCCGATCTGTTAAATTTTCTACGGTAGCATCTTCTGGGCTACAGAATACATTGTCTCCTTGAAGTATGGAAGGAAGTGGGTCTATACGGTTCACGGTTACTGTAGCGGTTATGTTTTGGCAGGCTCCAGAACCAGCCAAGGTATAGGTATAAATTCCTCGTATATTGGTGCTAGGAGAGAAAGTACCTAAATCTCCATTACCCAAAACGCTTGGCCCAGACCAAGATCCGCCAGAATCTACGCCCGCGCCTAAAAGGGTAAGAAGGTCAACGCTACTACCATCATTACATATGTCTAAAGTAGCATCAGAACCAGTGTTTGGAGCATTAGATAAATTTACAAAAATGCTAGCAACATCTTCTAGGCAGCCTCCTCTTGCTGTAAGTGTATACCTGTACTCTCCACTTGAATCTATATTAGGATTAAAAACTCCAGAGCCGCTAGCCAGGGGAGGAGACCAAGATCCACCAGTATTTGGCGACCCTCCTAATAAATTAAATAGATCTACGGGTGGTTCATTAGAGCAGATAGCTAAAGAATTATCTTCGCCAGCGCTTTGCGCTTCTGAAACAATAACCGTAGCTGTGGAGCTTGTTTCAGTACATGCGTTATTTTGAGAAATAGTATATGTATACTGATAAGTACCTAAATCAAGTAAACTAGTATCTAAGGTTCCAAGGTCTCCATTTGCTAGTGAAGGAGAACCTGTCCATAAACCACCGTTACTACCATTAATTACGCTAAGCAAGTTAATACTTGCGCTGCTATCGTCACAAAGATTTAGATCTGTATTTGTCCCAGAACTTTGTAAATTTTGAATTCTTACTATTGTCTCATACCTGCCTACGCTCTCACATGGGAAAGTAGATTGGGTTGCAAAGTAAGAGGTGTTGTTCTCTAAAACGGTAGTGCTATCTAATGGAGTGGAGGAGGTTAAGCTACTATACCACCTAATATCATCACCAGTAGCTATCAAATCTGCAATGGTGTAAGTAGTCGGTGCAGCAGGATTACTACAGAAAAATTGTTCTGGCTCACCTGATGGTGCCCCTGGATCTATAATTGTTATTGTCGTAGGTAAACGTATACTGGTACAGCTCGTGGTTCCATCATCTTCTGTCTGTTGCACCCAATAGGTTTCTTCATCTTCTAATAACGTTGATGGCGGTAAGAGAATACCTCCAGTTCGTTCAGAATACCAAGCAATATTTGATCCCTCGGCCCTTAATTGACCCACAGTATCACCTCCCGCAGAACATTTTGAAGCTGCTACATCTACAAATGAGGGTGGAGTGCCTAATATAGTTACAGTAACGGAGGGGCGAGATGTCCCTAAACAACTAAGTGCATTCTGATTACCTGCATAATATATCTCCCCGTCTGTTAGCTTCGTATCGTTTCCTAAAGGTGTTGTAGCAGATTGAGATATATACCATCTCACATCTGTTTCCCCAACTGCAGGGGAGGCACTTAAGGAAGAAACGCGCGGATTATTTATATCGCAGAAAGCTTGGGTAGTATTTGAAACTACTGGGCATTGGGCATAAGAACAAAAAGAAGCGAGGATAAATAATATTAAGATGAATCCGCTTCCTCTATTAAATTTGAATGATATGAAACTCATGCTATTCAGGTGTTTTCAATTTTAAATACTGTAGGAGTGTGGTACTTTTCACAAAAAACGTTAAAATAGTATTAATATTTAAGAGTGCAAAGATATTAAATGTAGAAAATTTAACTTAACGACATAGTAAATTAGTCATTCAACGACATTAGTTGGAATATTCATCTTTATTTCCTCAGTTCAACTTAATTCCCTTTATAAATATCAATTGGTACATTTGCCTTCTCAATCAAGACATATGAAAATACATTTTATCGCAATAGGAGGTAGTGCAATGCATAACTTAGCAATAGCACTAAAAAATAAGAAGTATAATGTTACGGGTAGTGATGATGCTATTTTTGAGCCGTCTAAATCTCGTTTAAATAATTTAGGACTTTTACCTGCCGAATTGGGTTGGTATCCAGAAAAGATTACAAAAAATTTAGATGCTATTATTCTTGGGATGCATGCTAAACTTGATAATCCAGAATTACTAAAAGCACAAGAGCTTGGCGTTACCATTTATTCCTACCCAGAATTTTTATATGAGCAGTCAAAGAATAAAACGCGTGTAGTTATTGGTGGAAGTCACGGTAAAACAACCATTACTTCTATGATTTTACATGTTTTAAACTACCACGGGCGAGAAGTGGATTATATGGTGGGAGCACAGCTAGATGGGTTTGACTGTATGGTGCACCTTACAGATGATAATGATTTTATTGTATTAGAAGGTGATGAATACCTATCGTCACCAATAGATAGAAGACCTAAATTTCATCTTTACAAACCAAATATTGCATTATTAAGCGGTATAGCCTGGGATCATATAAATGTATTTCCAACATTTGATAATTATAAAGAGCAGTTTAAAATATTTGTAGATAGTATTGTTAGCGGTGGTAGTATTGCTTACAACTCAGAAGATGCCGTTGTTCAGGAGATTGTAAGATCATCTACAAATACCATACGTAAATTAGAATATTCCACTTGCAATCATTTGATAGAAAATGGAACGACACAAGTAGAGACGCCAGAGGGATTGATGCCTATACTAATTTTTGGAAAACACAATTTGAGTAATTTGTCTGGCGCAAAGTGGATTTGTCAAAATATGGGTGTAGATGAGGAAGATTTTTTTGAAGCTATAGCTTCATTTAAAGGTGCATCTAAAAGGTTAGAGAAGATAGGCGAAACTCAGGATCGGGTAATTTTTAAAGATTTTGCTCATTCTCCTAGTAAGGTATTGGCTACCACAAATGCTGTAAAAGAGCAATTTCCGGATAAGAAATTGGTGGTAGTTTTAGAATTACATACCTATAGTAGTTTTGATCCTGCCTTTTTAAAGGAATATCAAGGTGCCTTAGATCATGCAGATGAAGCGGTGATATTCTTTCTACCAGCGTCCGTTGCTATTAAAAAATTAGAAGCAGTTAGTCAGGAGCAAATAAAGAGTGCCTTTAAAAGAGATAATTTGCAAATTTTCACAGATGCTAAGACGCTGCATCACTTCGTTTACAACAAATCATATGATAACACCGCATTACTCTTAATGAGTTCTGGAAACTACGGAGGGATGGATTTAGAGAAAATTAAGAAGCTATTCTCTTTGGTCTAGGGGATAGCTATAACTTATATAAACGCTTCTAATAGTAATATTCTAGTTTCTTAGAGAATAAGATATATTTAAATGACGTAAAGAACCTATGCAAAGTTTTTAGTAGAATTTTCGCTAATACTTGAGTCTAGAGATTAGGGAAGTGGAATGTATGTTTAATCATCTATTTCAAATGTAGCGAATCATAGAATAAATTTGGAGGTCTGCTCATTAAGAATGACATATAAGTAATATTTAAACAATGGAGGATAGCAAAAAATCATTTTCAATCAAAAATTGGTCAGACGATGATAAGCCAAGGGAGAAACTTCTGAACAAGGGGCGGTCTGCACTCTCAGATGCAGAGCTCGTAGCTATTCTTATAAGTTCAGGTAGTAAGGAGGAAAGTGCCGTTCAGCTGTCTAAGCGGATTCTTGCTGCTGCCAATAACAATTTAAATGAATTAGGTAAACTGTCAATAAAGCAACTTATCAAATTTAAAGGTATTGGAGAGGCAAAAGCCGTAACTATTGCAGCGGCATTAGAAATTGGTAGACGCAGGAGAGGAGAGGAGATTGTAGAAATAGATAAAATAGGTTCTAGTAAAGATGCTTTTGAGATATTATTACCTATTTTAGGAGAATTGGATCATGAACAATTTTGGATTTTATTTCTAAATAATTCCAACAAAGTATTACAAAAATCTCAATTAAGCAAAGGAGGTATTACAGGAACCTTAGTAGATGTTAGATTAGTAATGAAACAAGCTTTAGAGCTGGGAGCTATAGGAATTATACTAGCTCATAACCATCCTAGTGGTACACTAAAACCAAGTTTGTCTGATAGGCAAATCACAAAAAAAATACAGAGTGCCGCAGAGGTTTTAGATATAAAAGTATTAGACCATATAATAGTAACCCAGCAAGATTATTTTAGTTTTGCAGATAACCAAGAGCTATAAATGTTGCTAATTTACACTTTTAAGATTACGCCTCGCCTTAGCTTTGTTATGAAGCAAATTTTCGTAAAAATTCTAGGAATAGAAATTGGATTTACTACAAAAGTAGAAGATTTTATTAAGCATAGTGGCCCCAAGATAACCTATACAAAAAAGCCCCTGCAAAATGAATTTTTTGTGCGGAGCAATGATCTTCTTTTTGAACAAGGCATACAAGACCCCGAGACTAATGTAACATTATGGGGAGATGTTCCCTGCTTTTTTCCGACAGGGGAACGCAGCAATATTCCTTACGATATTTTTGCAGCAAGTTTTTACTTATTAAGTAGGTACGAAGAATATTTACCACATGTGAAAGATATTCACGGTAGGTTTTCTCCAAAAGATAGTTTAGGATATCAAAATAAATTTTTAGAGTTGCCAGTCGTGGATCTTTGGGCTTATAAGCTTCAAGATTTACTAATAGCTAAATTTCCAGAATTAATACCTAAAAACGGGGAGTATAAATATGTATCCTTACTAGATATTACAATTTCCCATGCTTATTCTAATAGGAATTTATTACGTGGTGTGGCAGGTTTTATTTTAGATTTGAGTAGGTTACAGTTTAAAAGGATACTAGAACGGATTCTTGTATTGCTGAAAATTAAAAAAGACCCATATGATAATTTTTCTTTATTTGTAGATTGGCATCGGAAATATGAAATAGAGAGTATTTTCTTTTTTCAATTTGCAGAGTATTCTAAATACGATAAAAACGTATCTACTCACGATCAAAGTTTTAGATCGTTAATAAAACATATTGCAGATTACTCCAAAATAGCGTTAGGAGCCTCTTATAGTTCTTTCATGGATATAGCTTTATTGAATAGGGAGCGGAAAGGTTTAGAAGCTGTTATAAATAGGCCGGTTACAACAGCCAGAATGCGCTATAATAGAGTCGACGTACCAGATACGTATCGCAATTTGGTTGCAACTGAGTTTACTGCAGATTATACAATGGGATACACTCATGAGATTGGTTTTAGAGCAGGAACATGCACTCCATTTCAATTTTATGACATTCCTTTAGAAGTAGAGCAGTCTGTAAAGGTGTATTCCTTTGCAGTACATGACTATGCTCTAAAAAAGTCAACAGATTTAGAAAAAGTACATGCTAAATTGAAAGCTATAAAAGAGGTAGTAAAAGGTGTAAACGGTACATATATAACAGTATTTTCTAATGAGCTTCTAGGGGGAGAAGAACAGTTGGATTGGAAAAAAATTTATAAATATATTTTAAGTACTAGCCATGTTTGATGTTACCAATATAAAAGATGTTTTTTTGATTTAGATCTTACTCTCTGGGATTATGAAAGTAATTCTGCGAGCGCATTTGGAAAATCTTAATAGCACAGAAAATTGAAATTCCCCTAAATGAATTTCTTGCTGTATATATGCTTGCAAATTTTAAATTCTGGAAGATGTTTAGAGAGGAGAAAATCACAAAGGATGAGCTCCGCTATCAAAGGTTAGAATACGTTTTTCAGAAATTGTCGTATACAGTTACAGATAGTCAAATATATGTATTAGCTGATGCGTACATAGCACAACTTTCAAATTATACAGTATCATTCCCCCAACGCTATAGAGATTCTAGATTATTTATCACCCAAGTATAAACTACATATAATGATAAATGGCTTTAAAGAAGTACAGCAGAAAAAATTAGGGAATGCCGGCTTAACTAAATATTTCGGAAATGTAATAGACGCAGAAACTATTGGCGCTAGGTTGCCAAATGCCCAAATATTTAATGAGTCCTTAGAATTAGCGAATGCCACCGTAGAAATATCTGTAATCATAGGAGATAGTCTAGAAGCAGATATCCAGGGTGCAGTAAACGCGAAGTTATTTGCATTGCATTTTGATGTTCAGAATCAAGAAAGCCACAATATATGTCCGATAATTAATAATCTTATAGAAGTGAAAAAGTTTCTGTAAATAAATGTGCTTCTATATTTTCAGTATTTCTCGTAAGTTTCTGTCTACGAGCTTTTTATTTGTTACCATCCGAAGTACGCCACCTGTTCTCTAAAAAAATCTTAATTTTCTCTTCACGTAAATTATCACTAGGAATATAAAAGTTAGTTTTGGAAATATCCTTAGGAAGAAATTCTGTAGCTATAAAATTATTCGCATAGTTGTGAGCATACTTATAGCCCTCCCCATAACCTAACTCTTTCATTAACATAGTAGGTGCATTTCGTAGCGCAAGCGGAACTGGTAAGTTACCAGTAGTTTTTACTGTATCTTCAGCAAGATTTATTGCCTGGTATGAGGAGTTGCTTTTAGCAGACGTTGCTAGATAGATAGCGCACTGGCTCAAAATAATCTTAGCTTCTGGGTATCCAATACTTGTTACCGCTTGGAAGGTAGTATGCGCCATAACTAAGGCAGTAGGGTTGGCCAATCCAATATCTTCAGATGCGGCTATAAGCATTCTCCTAGCAATAAATCTTACATCTTCTCCGCCAGCAATCATCCTTGCAAGCCAATAAACCGCAGCGTCAGGATCACTACCTCTAATAGATTTTATAAAGGTAGAGGCAACATCATAATGCTGGTCTCCAGTTTTATCATAAAGGATAGCATTTGTTTGCAATTTGTTCAAAACTAACTCATCTGTAATTATTATATCTTCTACTACGGTAGATTGTACTATAAGCTCAAACATATTTAATAATTTCCTCCCATCGCCGCCAGAGAGTCTTAAGAGTGCTTCAGTCTCTTTCAGCGTTATTTTCTTTGACTTTAAAAAATTATCGTTTTTTAAGGCATTCTTTAGAAGTAGTAATAGTTCTTCTTTGTTAAAAGGATGTAAAGTATATACTTGACATCTAGATAGTAATGCAGGTATTACCTCAAAACTAGGATTCTCTGTTGTAGCTCCAATTAAGGTAATCCAACCTTTCTCTACAGCGGCCAATAGCGAATCTTGTTGTGACTTACTAAAGCGGTGAATTTCGTCTATAAAAAGAATAGGACTTTTTGCAGTAAATAATCCACCAGCCTGTTTTGCTTTATTAATCACATCTCTTATATCTTTAACACCGCTATTAATGGCACTTAAAATATAAAACGGACGTTTGCTTTCTTCAGCTATAATAGTTGCCAAAGTAGTTTTTCCAGTACCTGGTGGTCCCCAGAATATTAAAGAAGGTATTGTTCCCCGTTCAATAAGGTGCGAAAGAGTGCCTGCAGAGCCAACCAAATGATGTTGGCTAATATATTCTTTTAGTACTTTTGGTCTTACTCTCTCTGCTAGCGGCTTATCCATTTATTTATACGCTTTATTTGTATTAATTCTAGGGCGATCTTGTTTGTAAATTTAATAATATAACTAACTACAAGTAGTAATTCAAAAATAGTAGACGATCTTAAAATTATGGTAAAAAATAGCCTGTTTCCTTTTTCGTATAGTGTTGTAGTGGTGCCATTTTTAGGAGTAATTAGTATTTGGCTTGTATTCTTTTGTGAGTTATTTTTTAAAGTTAATCTGAATGAATATGGAATATTTCCATTGAGTTTAAAGGGTCTTAGAGGTGTTTTTATTAGTCCATTTTT
>Ga0115565_10000820_pt1 | contig 26579 bp, 38 predicted proteins | sample COGITO_mtgs_1105_FD_87199 | JGI IMG/M metagenome (GOLD analysis project Ga0115565, IMG submission 87199) | Pelagic marine microbial communities from North Sea - COGITO_mtgs_110530 | ecosystem: Environmental > Aquatic > Marine > Epipelagic | place: Germany:Helgoland, sampling site Kabeltonne... | reverse complement strand
ACAAAACAGTATTGAAATTTCCAACACCACCAGCGGGTTTTGTATTTATTAATCTTTTACTTAAAGACATAGCTTAATTTTTAAAGGTTAATGTCAAACAATACTACGTCTTTCTTGCTTTTTAAAGCATTAATTTCTGTTTCTATTGAATCACTTTCTGTTCTTAATGCTGCTCTTTCGCCTCTTACATCTGCGGGAGTAACTTCGCCACTATCTGATTCACGAATAATATACCAATCTGTCTTAGATAATTTATCGCCTACTATAGATTTTAAATTGTTTATTTTTTGCTCTTTTAATTCAGCTAAAGTTTCTTTAATAGGCTTGTCAATTACATCGTATGTATAAACATCTCCGTCTAAGTGTAAGTTAGATAATTCCTCTATTCTTGCATCAAATGTAGGATATACTACATCTTTAAAACCGTATTTAGAACCGTCTTTAATGTTTAAATGCAAACCATTTTCATCAGACCAAGATTTAGGTACTGAACCAAATGTTTTAATTTCTCCATTTACTAATATTGCTTTCATATTTTTTTTACTTTAATATTAAATACCTTGTGAAATTGAGTACCAAAATTGCCCCGAACTTGTTACTAATATTTGAATAAGGTTTTCAACTGTGCCGTCATAAACACCCGAAACTGTAGTACCTGCAGGAAGTGTTAAAGCATAGTCCCCCGTAAGTATTAAGTCTTTTACCATACCTATTTGTTGATTTGAGAAACTAATAGTAGAATCCGCTGCTAATGTTTTAACAAATACTTGAGCAGAACTAAAGTCTAAATTTATTGGGTCGCCCGGAAGTGGTGCCGGTAACATATAACTTGTTGTAAACTCTGTACCTAATTTAGCATAGGTAATAGAATCGTCATCTAAGTTTACTACTACATTTCCGGTTGTTGGGGAAGCCGTTAAACCTCCACTACCTGTTACCGAGTTTACATCTCCTGCATCATCGTTATACAGTTCCGTAAAGTTATCGTTTACTTTGTCAAATGCGGTTCTTAATGGGTCCCCTGTACCATCATTAGCAACCGTTCCGATATTAATTGTTTGTTGTGCCATTTTACTTATATTTTAAATGTATATATTAATTTTTTTGTAAAGACAATATATTTTTATCAACCTTTATTAGACTAACTAAATGACCAACCTGCAAAGGTGTGTACTCCGTTACCTTCTACTTGTATTTCGTACTGTGACCATTCTGCTGCTTCGTCTTTCCATAATACATCAATAGAGTATTTATCAGACAATACAGGTTCTTTGATTACGTTTCCTTCTTCGCCATACTCTCCTGCTTCTAATGTTAAGAATCCTAATTTAACAATAGTGTGCGAGTGTGAAGGGTTACCTTCTTCATCGTGTGGTAAAGCAGCTATTAAACTGTCTGCTAATTCTTGTGAATCTAATTCGTACTTTTTAAAGATATGTGCCATTTTATTTTATTTATATTGTTGTTAATGCAATAAGTTCTGCGTCTGTTAATGCTGTGTTGTAAAGTTTTATGTCCTTGCATCTTCCGTAGAAATAACTTCCACCACTTGGACTACTGAAATCAATTCTATTTAATCCAATAGGAGTGGCGCCAGATAAATCTTCTATTCTTTTTACACCATTTATCCATAAACTAAAATTATTTAAGGCATATCTAACAGCAATTTTATTATTATTTGTAGTTGGAGTGGAAAAAGAAATGTTTCCTTGTGATGCACCACCACTATTAATCTGAGTAAAAATATTATTAGATAAAGTACTATAACCCAATATAACCCTGTTATTAAATGAATTATCAGATATAGTTATATATCTCTGTGTCAAATCATCAGCCAAAGCACTAACCTCCGCATAAAATACCCCCTCTGTTGAATTTATCACTTGCTCATTAGCACCATTATCACAAACTTCACCCACCCTTGTAACTACTGCCCCTTGTGTTGGAATATAAGATGTAGCGTATGAGCCTTCTTCTAGTTGAGCGCCATAAACTAAAACCTCATCATTTAAACCATATAGTCTTACTCCTATATATGCGTTAGATGGATTAACTGAATTAATACTAGTAAACCTCTGCCATTCATCTGTTAGCGTAAAATAATCTTCATTACCATCAGTTTTAAAAATAGATACATTTCCAGTTCCAGAAACTCTTTTTAAATAAAAAGAACTTGCGTGAGTAGTGTTTTGTGTTATTTGTGGTCTTGCTATAATATTACCACCATTATTTGAGATTAATTTATAAGCACTTGTAGTGCCATCTGGAGAAGAAAACCCACTAACAACACTTACATTAGTTTTAGTCCAATAAGCATTACTAAAATCCTCACTATAAGTAATTGAATTACTCCTACTAGGCTCTAACAACAAAGCACCTTCTCCGCTGCTATAATCTACTCTTGGTTGGTCGCTTCCTACAACTTCTATAAGACCTTGACTATTTACTCTAGTAGCACTACTTACTCTAGTAAAGTCAAATGGCAATGGTTTAAAGTTTCCGTTCTCGTTATTGTAAGCTAACAAAGAACCTTCCTTTGCTGCCCAATTACCTCCAGTTCCTAAATTTAATGTATTCGCCATTTTTAGTATATTATATATTGTTGTCCTTGTGCTAATTCAATAAATGAATCCCAAGATGTTAAGTTTTCTAACTCTGAATCTGTTAATGCTTCTTTAAAGGTCAGTACTTGTTTTGTGTTTCCGTAGAAGTTGTTAATGTTTTGTGCATCTTCAAAAGCAAGCTCACTTAAAGTACCATCAGCAATCATAGTTGTATTACTATCTGTATCTAACTTAAATCCATTTACATAAAACCTAAAATCTCCACTTTTATAAAGCATTAGTACCTTGTTGTAATCTTTAACATCTTTTAAAACATAACTAAAACTAACTCTTGTTGTTCCACTTGCTTTGTAGTTTATAGTTATTTGATTAGATGCTGCTGTGTACATTAAATTTATTCTGTTGTCGTCTGATGTTGTACCGTTAGATATACTAATTCTTCTATTAGTTAAATCATCAGCCAAAGCACTAATCTCTGCAAACAACACCCCTTCTGAATCATTAAACGTAGAAGCATCTCCTGCACCATTTGCTACATCTGCATTTCTTGTTACTGTTGAACCGCTTGTTGGTATGTAAGATGTTGCGTAGCTTCCTGCTTCTAGTTGTGCGCCGTATATGTAAACACCACTTGTTCCATCTCCAGTATAGGTAGATTCATTAGAATCGTCTACGCATAGGATATTCGGGTAAATAGTTGTTGACGTTTGTACTTGCGTTATTGAACAGCGATACCACCCGTTTGATAATGTTTCAATTTTTGCATTTAATCCAGTCCCGTTTGCAGATATAACAGTTCCATTTGTTAAATCAAAGATTGCGTTATTTGTACCTCCGAAAAAATCTAATTTTACATTTCTCCCGTTAGTTTTCACAAAACAAGAAAAAGAATGTGAAGATAATGTTACCGTTGATGAATTTCGAAAAACACTGTGTCCAGCAGTACTCGTATTTTCAACCAATTTAAAAGCATTAGCAGTTCCATCAGGAGAGATAAAACCACCTACAACTGTTGAGTTATTTTTAGTCCAATAAGCATTATCAAACGCTTCTGAATAAGCAACTAAATTAGTCCTAGCAGGTTCTAACAACAAAGAAGGGCAACCTTGTACTACTCCATCTATAAATGGATAGTCAAGTCTTGGTACTCCTGTTGCTACTGTTTCTATTAAGCCTGCGGAATTTACCCTTGTAGCAGTTGTTGCCCTTGTGAAATCAAAATCTCCTACACCATCTTCTGGTTTTACTGAATATAATGTTCCTGCTTTATATGCGTTAGGTGTAAGTATTAAACTCGCTTGGTCTAATAATGTACTCATATTGTTCTATTTAAATTCGTCAATGTAGCTGTTAAACAAGCAATAGCCTCAATAGTACCACCATCAGCTAAAACCCTTGCTTCAAATGATTTAGCTAAAACAACAGCTGGTGAACCAATAATGTCAGTTTCACCACTCCAACTTGTAAAGTATGAAATACCCCAAGATATAGCATTATTTATTGCTCCTTGTCCCCAATCAATAAGGTTGTTAGACGTTCCTTGCCCCCAATTTATGTTGTTCGCCATTCTTTATTTTTTTTAAATAAGCTTCTAACTTTATTATATTGCTCTTTTTAGGCTTATATGTTTTAATTTCTCCTTTTTGCATTACAGTACCCAAGAATGAAAGTTTACATCACGATCTGGATACATCTCGCCATTAGTAGACTCATTATACTCTGGATAGTCTTGGCTATAGAATCCCATAAAATCAACAAACCTACGAGTATAAAACTCTGCGGTTTCATTTACTCTATTTAACATAGAATTTAACTCCTCAACAGATATAGTCTCAGCATTTTCACTTCTATGTTTAAATACACCACCATTACTAACTTGATACATAGCAAAGGGCAAGTAAGCACTTTGCGTAAACCAAACAAGCATAGGCTTAATATAAATGTCAATTAAATTCTTGTACTTAACATTACCAGCATTATTAATTTCACCAGATATTACTAAAGCTTGCAATCTGTTGTATAATTTTCCTCCTAAGTAATTCTGAATGTGAGTATCTTGTGCTACTTCAATAAATTGTATTAATTTATCAGCATCAACATTCCCATCAATGATTGATTTCCTTTTTAGGTCGTTTATTGTTATAAAAAGTGCCTTTTCTGCCATATTTACTTAGTTTTAGGATATGCACCTCTATTCGGCATATCAGTAGGTCTTACTGGTACTTCACTTGGGTTTGTAGGCTCGTTAAAACCATCTTTTACTGCATCTGATGCTTCTACCTCCGTATCAGCACTTACTTTCTTCTTATAAACCCTTCTTTCCCAGAAATGGTGGCAATTTACTCCCCCTTTAAACTTAAATAAAGAGTAATTTTGACCATTGTGACCTAATTCTTTGTTTAATCCTCTGAACGACATCTGTGAGATGTCTTCTTTTCTAAATACAATCTCTTTCTTAGTTAAAGACTCTAACTGCATACAGAATTTACGGCTCTTTGCAGACTCTCTAACAGGAGAATAAGCATATCTAACCTTATACCCAGAATTGTCTTGAGAAGAGCGTGAAGATGACTTGGAATCGCTCTCTGTAACTGCTAAAGCCGTTAAATCAAACTCTTCATTGTCGTTAGTTACCTCTTCAGAGTGTATAAGCTCCCAATCAGAACTTACTACCTCTCCCATCTCTTCTAACTGAGCGTATAGATCATCTCCTTCATCATCAGAGAAGTCTAATTTAGCCTGGGAAGATAATTTCTCCCCAGTCTCTTCTTCTCTCTTCACCTTAGTAGAGATATTTTCTAATTCTGTAAACTCAATTGGTTGTAATGTTACAAAGTATAAGTTTAAGAAGATGTTGTTGAATTCTAAGATGTCCTCAAGCCCATCTAAAAGGGCTTGTTGGAATGGTCTAATAACAATATTATCCATAAGGATAGAAGCAGTTCTTAATTCTTCTGCATTGTTACCAAAACCAGTATTATCTTTAATACCTAAAAGGATTGGAGATACAATACCGTGACCAAGCATAATCTTCTCTCTACTCTCATCAGCTAAGAACTGATATTGAGCGTGAGCATCTGGTAAATGTATTGGCTCTAAGTCAGCCTTTGTTTCAGCAGACTCATTGAAGGTAAGAATAAACTTACCAGCGTTAGAAGAACCACTAAACTTATCCATTATCTTTCTTTCAATTAACTCTTGAGTCTCCTCATTAGGAACACCATTATTAAAGTTAATCAGTAAAGATGGCTGTAAGCCATTCTTTATGTTATTGATATGGTAGTTAGATACTTCTTCCTCAAGTGAGCAATACTGTAAACATCCGTTATAATCAACAGGTGCATAGTAATAGAATCCAGATCTGTAAGGCTTGAATATATAAAGCTCTATTTGGTCTGATTTACTACCACAACCAAAAGTAGGTATTCTCTTAGGATTGTCAGAAGGCTTTATATCAGCCCATTTAGGGTGATAGTAATAAGCATTAATCTTACCGTCTTTAGCCTTCTCAGCTCTCAATGTTTCCATTGGAAAGTGTAGTACTTTTACTATACTTGTCTTTTGTTTATTGTACACTACTTGAACTGCTGCTTGACCAAGCATCTTATAGTCATTAGCTACTCTTTTAATCTCTCTTGACTTAAGGAGCATCTTCATTTTAGTATACATCTCTGGCTTAATAGCAGAGTCCGTGGCTTCAAGGCCACGGCCATATATCATATCAACAATACCATTAATACAACGAGCATTGGTAGGACTACCTAAATACTTATCTATTAAGTTGTCAAAGTAGTCATTATCTTCGCCATATTGAACCCAATCTTTGCCGTAAACCTCCTTAACGGTTGGTGTTTGGTATCCAGATAAATTCACGATCCTTGTAGAACCTTGAACTTTTTGTTTTGGCTGTATTGTTATGTTTCTGTGTTTCATATTATAATACTATATATTCATCATCACCATTACCAACATATTCATTGTATTTGTCAGTATTTATAGTGTGAACAATCTCATCATCTGTTTGGCTTGTTACATAAGCCTTATCTCTGTAAAATAAAGAGTCTGCTTTAGTAAACTCTAAATAATATGCATTCTCCTCAGATAGTATACTAAATGCAATATCCATATATACAAAATTACTATTGCTATCTGGAATCGTTGCTTCAATGTCCGTAATAGTCTCAGACTTGTTTGTACCATCCTCTGTTATTGTCAAGCTGATATTATCAAAAGACACATCAACAGTTGGAAATTCTCTTGGAATAACTGCAATTGTTTGAGCATCTGTACTTGGTAATAATCTTATCATAATATGATAACTGAAAAGTATCTTTTTTGTTTTAAATAGAAAAGGAGGGCATAAGCCCTCCCCCTTTCTATGTTTAACAGTACTGTGTTTAAGAACCAGCTACTACAGTAAATCCAACTGCTGTAGGAGTATCTCCCAAGAAGTTAGCAGGAACTCTTTCCATTCCTGTAAGCGTCAAAGTGTATCCGCTTAATTCGTTCATTGCACCACCAGTAACGATAGTACCTCCAGTTACATCACATCCGTGTTCTAATCCAGCTAAGAAGTAGTTTCCGTTGTAATCTTCAACGATAACGTGAGGTCTTCCGTATGCTAATAATTTTAACTCTTTGTGATCAGCTACACTTAATTTCTTTAAAGTGATTTCTAATACTTGCTCAAAAGCAGTAGTACCAGTAGCTCTATCTGATTGGATGTTTTGTGTGAATGTTGAAGTCCCCTTAATGTCATACTTGTAAGCACTTGGAGTTCCAGCAATCGCATCAATAACATCAGTATTGGTAACATCATAAGTGATGGCACCTAAGTCTCCAAAGTTTACAAAGTAAATGGCATTTAAACCACCTACTGAATCTTTACAAGGCTCAATTCTTCCTAATGATAAATCGCAGGCCATATGTTTTTATGTTTTATAGATTAATTAAAAAAGGGTAGGCAGGCTTTACGGCTTACCTACCCCTTTATTTTTATTTATGTATTACTTATGCAGGTGTGTAAAGAACGATGTCAGAACCGATTCCGTATTGTACACCAGCTGTTAGGCGCATTACCACACGAACATTCTGACTTCCGTCAATATCCGCCATATCAATAACTTTTACTTCGTTGTGGTCAGATAATAAACCAGTACCAAAGTATAAGTTAGATTTTTCAGCAGCTACGATATAGTTGTCTCCTAATCCATTGGCTACGAAGATAGAAACTCCATCAAAGCTAAGGCTTCCATTATTCCACCATTGTGTTCCTTGTGCGTTTGTACCGTTTGCTCCTAATCCAGCAGCTCCAAATCCTCCTAAAGCTCTAACGTAAGCTCTTGCTACGTTTTGAGATACATAAAGATTTAAATCTTCTTTTCCGTATAAAGTAGATGGGATAGCATCAACAACTTTTCCTAACTCGTCAATTACGTTAGCAGCAGTTACAGTAGTTCCTACTACATCAATAACATCAGCATCAGCAGTCATTAAAGTTACTAATCCGTCAAACTCACCAGCAGTAGCGTTAGTTCCAGACCAGATGTTAGTTTCGTTCTTTTGTGCTACTTTAGCCGCAACGTGAGCGATTAAGAAATCAGCAAATGATGGAGGTAAGCTATCAAAAGCAGATACTCCCATTTGTACAGCCTCCCAGTCAGAACGGAAGTCTTTCTTACACAATTGTAAGTTTACTTGGAACTCTTCTGGTTGGATGATTCTTTCAGTTAATGTAACAGTTGATGTTGGATCAAAGTCACAAGTTGCGTCTTTAAGTACATCGTCAGTAGCAATCTTTTTGATTACTTCTTTGTACTTGATGTTTGGTTTTACTTCAATTCCACCATTTTCAATGGTAGAAGCAGATAATAATGCAGCAGAAATATATTTTCCAGCAAATTCACCTGCGTAAGTAGTAGTGATAGATGTGTTAGTTGCCATTTTGTTTATTTAGAGATTTTAGATAATACTAAGTCAAATGTAGTAGCGGCTCTCTTTTGAGCATACAAGTTTAAATTTCTTGAACCAACCACTTCCTCTGGAGAGTGAGTTAATTCTTTTACTTCTTCTTGAGCAGATAACTCAGTAGCATCAGCTAACTCAGCAGGAGCATCTTTAGGCTCCTCCGTACTCATAGATTCCATAATTTGGTCATACATAGCTTTCATTTCAGCCATTGCTTGAGCCAACTCTTCTTTAGTAGCATACTTGTCTTCGCTGTCAACAACATCCTCTACGATGTCTTCTGCCACACCTTCTGGCATATCTTCAGCTAAAACCTCTTGCTCCTGCTCGGATAAAACTACTTCTTCTTTAACCTCAATAGCTTCAGCAGCTACTTCTTCAGGCTTAGAAAGCAGAATCTCCTTGAATTTGTCAACGATTTCTTTTGCGTTCATATTAATTGGTTTATTTATTTACTAAATATGTTATGATAACTGAAATACAACGAACTGTTATATTTTTAACTATCCGTTGCTTCTTGTGATGACTCTTACTCCATCATCTTTTTTAGTTTCTTGCACTTCTACTTTTTCAATCAGAGGCTTTGGAGCCTCTTCTTTCTTTGCTTTACTTTTCTTGCTTTTGAACATTATTCTGAAATTTTAGTTATACTTCCTATTCCTTGATTAATCATATTGCCTTTACAGCATTTAGTTGAGTAGGTTCCATTCTTACAAAGACATCCTCTCTTGGATGACTTTGGGCTTGTTCTACTTGGAGTAGCTTTCATTTTATTATGCATACGATTGTGTTTTTTGTATAAAGTAAATTATATCCCATATTTTAGCAGTACCGCCTGATGCTTTAATCTCCCACCAAGAACCATTGTTTATAAAATTACTATCTGCATAATATTGGAATACTTGATGGTAATTATGCTCTAAGTCATTTCCTTTTGTAAACTGTACTTCTCCTGTTATTCTGTCGTATGGTGTTCCGTTCTCTCCTTTAAAGTTTATGTCTATAAGAGTCTGATTGGCATTAGCAGCACTACATTTAAATACCATAGTAAACATATAGGTGTCATTAGCATTGTCAGCAGTTACTCTTTGAGTGGTGCTATTGTAATAGTCAAACCCTACATTGCTTCTTACTATGTTAGCGGCATTGTTCGGAATAATAACAGGCACACCATCAGCAAGACTAAACTTATTAGCTGAGCTATATTGACCATCATCGTATCTTGCCCATCCTAATGCTTGACTTGTTGGATACTGAGGATATACTCTAACGTTATTGTCATTATAACCCATATAAAGACCAGTATCAGAAACCATCATAGCCCCTTGCTCTATATTTACCGATGAAATCTCTTCATCAGTACTTCTTTGAACGTGTACTTTGTATGATGTATTATAAATCTGCATCCTCTTCTCTATATATTGTTAAACATAAATCTACAAAAGGCAAATACAAAACGTGATCGGTTGTATTTGTGTCGTTGTAATCGTAGGTTCTTATGCCAAATAATATTCCAGGGTAAAAACCTATACTAATTTCCCATCCGTTAATCATTGTCTATGCTTTTAAGTTTAGAAATAGCCCAGTTAACACCTGCACTTCCGCCCCAAGCATCCCACATAATCCCTCCACAACCTTCTGAGTAAGGAACATCTTTGTTTTGTTGGTGTCTCTTGAATGATGCCATTCTTGCTATTGTTGATCGGCTTAGTGGTTGTCTGTTCGCCAGTTGACTGGCTCTCCTCCAACCTACTGATGTCCCACAAGAACTCCCATTCTCTTTTTTCCATTCTAAAGCTCTTTTAGCGTTGTTTGAGGCACTTTCTGGATAGTCAGCATATGATTCAAGCTCTTCTCCGTAAGAAGCCAACATAGCATCTTCTAAGTCGTATAAAGTGGCTATAGCCTCTAACTCATCTGATGAGAAGTCTTCTTCTACAGATTCATTTGGCCCATCTAACTTATCAGCAAAGAACCCTTCTATAGAGAAGCCCTTTACCTTACCTTCTTTTACATAGTTATTCCAAATGTCATCATTGTTTACTTTTACAGATACCATCCAAGTGCCTTTAGGTAAACTAAGACCATATTTCTTAGATTTATCCATATCAGTATCCTCTATAATCCAAGATTCTACTACAGACAGACCTTGTAAGTCTACTTGATGCTCTAATGTTGAATTGTTCTGCTTACCTCTTGATAAAAACAACTCTGAAGCCTTCTTTACAGTATCTTCGCTAAAGAAGATGTTATACTCTTCTTCGCCATTAGTTCTGTATATTTGTTTGTTTGGTATAAGAGCAGGCCCCATAAGGATTCTCTTCTCAGCATCTACCTCAGCTAATTGGACTTCGTGCTTCTTTAAAGCAATGAAGTCCTCTTCTATAGCAGGATTCTCAACAACAGAGATAGCTTCTATTCCGCTAAACTCGTTCTCTTCGTCTATATAAAGTTCAATTGTTTTCATACTATGTTAACTAATTAGTTTCCTTTTTGTTTTAATTACCCTAAACTTGCAGAGCCTATAATGTTTCTATCCATCTCTTGAGCAGTAGATACATCTTTAGATACTACATAAGCTTTTACTGGTTGATTGAATTGACCTTTTACAGCGGCCGCTAACTGATTGCTTGGTGATTGACCCACTATGTTGAAGTCTGGTGGTTGAATTCCTGCACCTCCTCCAGAACCTCCAGCACCAGTCCCAGATAATCCAGATTGACTTGATACAAACTTCTGTTTAGCAATAACAGCTACTTGAGCTAATCCAGCACCAATTATTGCAACCATTGATGCTATTTTTTGAAAAGTAGATCCTGGCTGTTTTAAAGCATCTGTAGCAGCTAAAAATGTATTTACTGTTGCATTGGCTATACTTGCTGCTTTATTTAGCTTGAACTTCTTTTCCTCTATTTTTTCTTGCTTCTTTCTAAGCTCCTCATCATTTCTTGCTATTCTATTTTGTATATTTTTTCTTTCATTAGCAGATAAATTTTCATTAGCAAGTCTTTCTTTGAGTTCGTTGTTAATCTTGTTTGTCTTATCTTGTTCTATATCTATTTCTCTTTGAAAAGAAGCATCCATAACTGCAAAAACACCATTAGACAAGTCTTGAGCCGCATATACAGCAGCCAGCATATCTTCATATCTTAACTTAGCTACAGCTTCATTACCTCTCCTTTCTGTGTCTTCTCTATTTTTCTGATAAGCAGCAAGTCCTTTTGTTACTTTTCCAGCGTGTTCTTTTAATTGATTTTCTACAGTCTGTACATCAGTACCAAATATTTTATTTAATACATTTAAATCCTTCTGTTCTTCTGAAGTAAAATCAGACATTTTCATCACTTCCAACTTTAGATCTGCGTTGAAAGACTTTCTTATGTCTAATTCTGTCTTATTAGCTTGATTTATTAAGGCTATTCTTTTATTTTCATAAGCCTCTTGAATTAGAAGTAGTTCGCTATTGCTTCTACCTTCTTCTTTAGCTTTTGCTAAAGCAGATTTTTTTTGTATATCTAATTCTTCAAGTTTTAATCCAGTTATACCGTTAAGTATTTGAAGTTGCCCTTCTTCTGTTAATTGATTTAAAGAACCTAAATATTCAATCTGAGATTTAATCAACAATAAATTTAAGTCTTGTAGTCTCTTTGCAGGCCCTTTCTTAGGATCTAATGGAGGGAATAAAATCTCTAACTGCTTTATTAAAGCATCTGCTGTCTTTTGGTTTTCTTTAAGTGCAGCTTGCCTTGTTTTCTCTCCAAGCTCTTCTATCTTTTTAGCAAAGTAATTACCACGATCACCAAAAATACCAGCAGTTGTAATTAACTGTACTGTATTACCAAAATTTAAGAAATGAGCAGTTATTTTATCTAAAGTATCCGCAGCCTCTTTACCTGATTTAGTTTCTAAAATAGCTGTTTCACCATATATTCTACTAACTTCGTTTACGATAGCTTGTGACTTAGCAAGCCTTTCTAAAGCCTCTATTTGTGAGTTTAAAGTACGAGTAGACTCTTTTGTTGCTATTCCATTTTCGTCTAATACAAGATTAAAGTCTTTATACTTTGAGTTTACTTGTTTTAAAATAGAATCCTTTCTTTCTAAAGATACACTTGAATCATTTAGAATCTTTGATGCTATTTTAAGCTCAGTAGCAGCCTCACCAACAGATTGGTGCAATCCATTAAAAGCATCGTCTACTTTTTTTGCTCTTTGTGCAAGACTATCCATAACAGCTACAGCAGCTTGAAAAGCAAGCAAAACAAGCAATGCAGGGGAAGCTCTTAATGTAGCAAATAATGACTGAAAAGCTTTTTTCACGCTACCAGTTTTTTGAACAAGTATTGTGAATAAAGAACCTAATTGAGAGATGTTGTTTGATATTGCGGTAATACCATAAGGTAAATCAGATATAGTTCTACCAAGTTCGTTTACAGTAGCTCCAGCAATACCAGCAGAGCTTTCCATAGAACCCATACTTTTAGCTGCTCTTTTCTGAGAACCTACCAACTTGTCATAATCAGCTTGAAGCTTATCTATCTGTATGGTTTGTCTTTGATATTCTTCAGTAGTTCCAGCGGTCTTAGACCTTAACTCTTTTAAAGAACTAATCTGTTGAGATAATGCAGCTTCTGTTCTACCCCACTTTTGAGTATTCTGATCAAGTACTTTGTTTAAAGCCTTAGCAGCTGTTTCAGCTTTTCTGAAATACCCTTCAACACCTTCAATCTTAATTTTAGCCTTGTCGGTGTCTACTGTGATTTTTATAACCTTGTTATTAACCTCTGCCATTGTATGTGTTACGTTTTATGTTTATTCTCATTTCTTTGAGGCTCTTAGGAGCCTCATATTTCCCTTTTGCAATATCTATATCCTCATCTCCAACATACCAGTCAGAAGTATTTAGTAAATCTATTATATTCTTTATCATAAGTCTTCTATTAGTTCTATATCGCTATTTCCATTCATTAAGTTTGATGTTAGTGAATTTATCTTATAGCTTTTTCCATTTATAATAAACCTGTCGTTTAGTTTGTATTTAGATAAGACTTTAATTGGCAATAAAGCATTAACTTTAGTTATTCTATTATATTGATTAAAAACAGATTCAATATAGTTTTTATAGTAATTCTTAAATAAAGACTCCTCGTTAAATAGTAAATTAAATTCATCATTCTCAGTATCAAAGTTCAATGTTTGGGATTCATCAGATAAAACATTACTTGGTCTGTTATATGTAGCTAAACTGGAATTTGTAATTCCATCAGCACTTCTGAAGTACATATTTTCATCTGGAACATCTTCATTAACATTAAAGAATAATAGTGTACTACCTTTTATCTTTTCTTCATTGTCACTAACAAAATATCCATAACAAGCAGGTGTTTCTGATCCATCAAAAGAATCAGTAAGCCTTTCATATATTACTTTTTCAAATGGCAGTTTTATTTTGTAATTACCTCCATCAATATATTCTCCATTTATAATAACATTGAATTCTTCGTAACCAAACCTCTGTCCATTTCTTTCTTCAAACTCAGCAGCAAGAAAAGTAACTGGGTTAACAAAGTCAAATTCTATATTTCCATAAAGAGGAACTCTTTCAATTGTAGATTCATCTACTTTAACATACTTTGATATATCGTGTTTAACAGAAGAATCAAAAGTTCCGTAGTAATTGTCTAAAGTATCTACTACGATAGTGTTTGAGTCATCAACATAAGAGGTTAAATTAAACATTTTAAATAATCCTGTGAGTAAATCAATTACTTTAATATCAGGTGTTTGATTTTCTAACAAAACCTCTCCAATCATATTTTGTGCAACTGACTGATATGTTTGTCCATTAAAGCATCTTGCCCTGTCGTCAGGTTGTATGAATATTGTTCTTATATACCATTCAGCATCATAAAGTAAAAATCCACTTGCTGAATCCGTAGATATTTGAACTTGTATTTCGTATTCTCTACTTGGCTCTCCTTCAGCTGGAAGCATACCTATGCCTTGCTCAGATACTCCAGAAACATTTGTAACTTCTTTTAATACGGTGTCAGATACTAAGTCTATTATCTTATAACTATACTCAGCACTTAAATTATCTGGTGTTATTGTTAAATCAGCAAGAATATGTATGCTGTCATCAATGTTTGAATTTGTAGTAACACAAGAAAAATAATCATCAAAGAATGTTATTCTATTTTCAAATACATCACACTCTGTAGTGGTGTTTGTCAAAGACCAATCAGCTATATTCATAACAGATTCCCCTTCAGCGTATGTTATTTGACCATCGCCTCTATGCATCCACATATATAAGTCATTAAACACAGAAGAACCAAAGAAGTCTCTTGAGAATGTTAATGGATAACTGTTTTCTATAGCCTCTATTATTCTTATTAGTCTTATAGCTGGCTTTAAGTCTTGAGGAAGTATTCCTCCATAAACACCTGCACCTCCTATGTTTGCGTAATTATCTATTGGCGAATACAAAGGGTCAGAGTCAAATATAAACCTTCTTTGTGGGCTAATAAGCGGATATATAACAGCAGCTGAATCTCCATTAAATTCTAAGCCTGTTTGCAAGCCTTGTAAGACATTATCATATGTCCATTCGTGATTATAGTCAGATAAGTCTAAATTTTTAAGTTTATCGTCCCCTAATATTCTTGAAAGAGATACTATAGAGCCAAAGAAAGTCAACTCATAAGAGTAGGCTTTGTTATTCTTCATTTTAACCCTATTGAGTCTAATAGTTCCCTTTCTAAAAGGAGAATGATTTATTTCAATAATTGCTTCACTCCTAAATCTTGCGTCATATCCATTTTGTATAGCATTATCATAATAGTGTTTAAATATTTTATTATTGGTCTTTGATGCAGGAACATTAAATGTTTGAGAATAGTCTGTAAATATTTTAGAAATATCTTTAACATCTTGTATAGATGATGTAAGTTGAATACTTTCGTCATCAAACATTTCTACTCTCTGACCATCTATGTAGAGTTGTATTGTTTGCATCTATCTTATGTTATTTATAGTGTCAAAAGCATAATCAAATTCAACTGTAAAGTTTATGAGCTTATCATCAGTTACGGTCTTGTATGTAAAGGATGTTGTTTTAGGGACTATAGATTTAACTAATCCTTCTTCGTGAATCCAAGCTGATTCAGTAAGCATTAATTGTTGAATAACCTCATTGTGATCTTCAGTAACAAATCCTGTATTCATTATGAGCCTTCTGTTCCCAATTATATTATGTGGCATCATTTGAGCTGTGTTTATAGAATAATCAACACCTGTGCTTGATATGTTTAATATATTTCTCTTATATGAATCTTTAGATACTTCTAAATTGTCTGTTCTCTTCTTGTCAAACCATAAATCTTGAACAACACCAAACTTATTTACAAAAGACACTTTGTATGGTTCATACTTAGAACAATCTATACATTTAACATATAAAGTTTTATAAGAACCGTCAGCCAGCAATATTCTTATTGTTCTTGTTCCAAATGGAACTTCCACATCTGTAGCAAGCTCACTTGAACTATCTTTAACATAAGTCATATCAGCAGTCAAGAAATCTCCATCAGCCGTGTAATTTATGCTATCTACAGTTAAAGGAGTGAAACTATCTCCACCTACTGTTTCTGAACTTATTATTGAACCTGCAGCATCCAAGTATGTTACTTCCGTAGCTCCTTCTTCTCCTGTAAGTAATGGTATGTATAAACCAAACTCTTCTGTTTCTGCGGAAGAAGTAGAAACATTGTCTGCGGTTATAAAGGTGTTATCTGCTCTGTAAAGTGTACTATCAGCAGTTACTGATGCAGAAGATATTGATGTTGGGCATTTATGAAATATGTTAGTGTTGCTTATAAGTACATCATTACTTAATTGAGGGTTAATACCATCTTCAAAGTAACCATATCCATTAAATGCTATTGCAGAACCAACTAATGTTTCATCCACAGTAGTATCATCATAGGTTCTAATCATCTTCCATTCAACCCAAGCAGATTGCTGAATATCAGTATAATTTCCTGCAAATAACACCTCTGTATAATCCCTTACAAGCTCACCTATCTCAAATATAATTATATCCTCAGATACTTTCTTTTCTTTATATATTATATAATCAGGGTTTGTTTCATCTCTGTTTCCAAAGTCCCCTGTATATATCCAAAGATTTAATGTTGCGTTTACTATATTTGCCATTATTGTTTTTTTATATTAAATCTAATCTTCAGGACAACAAGCTGTGTATTCAAAAGATAATGTAGTGCTTCCTCCTGAATTGAAATATCCAAAAGCCATATCAGCCACAACACAAGGAGAGCTTAAATCATCTCCATCAACTATATAATTTCTAACGCTTATTGTTCCTAAGTTACCATTTCCATTATTCTGAGCATTTCTCATCTCTAAAATATTAGTTCCATAAACAAGGAAGGAAGGGTCAAATCTATTTGTTGCCATTAAAGCAAGAGGGCAAGCAAAATCTCCTGAAACTACATTAGCATTTTCGTTTGTTGTAGCAATAAATATACCACCAACTTGAGCGTTTTGGCTTAAATCTAAATAACCAATAAAGTTGTTGTTTAAGTATATATTAAAGTTATCATCTTTTGCTGAATTTTCATTACAAACTTGGAACACCAATGCTCTATCAGGGCAAGTAGGTGCAGAAGAGGGAGCTTCTTCAGGGCAGTTAAATCCTAAACTAAGTGTATCATTGACAAGTGGACTCTGAATAGTTATTGTAGCTGTCAAAGGGTTTGTAGTTGATTTTGCCAATGTTAAGCTACCTGATTTTGTTGATGTTGAGCCTGTGTTTATATCTGAAGGGTCAACACCTGCTTCAATTAGCTTATCATCATAAGCATCTAAACCTACATAACCTGTAGTTGTTGAAGCACCATCGTAAGCTAAAGTTATTTTAACAGGTATATTACCACCTGAGTAGTCTATAACAATATCACCTGTATCACCTGTCATTACAAGAGTATATATTTTCTTTCCTATAAATCCATCAGATATAGCTATATCACCACATTCAGCACCAAGGTACTCTATTGGTAAAACAGGTGATGGTACAGGTGCATCTTTTGATGTTATATAATAAGGACTCCTTGCGTGTATTCTTTTAATTGCCATTACTTAACTTTTATTATTTCTTCAATCATATTGTCAACATCATCTGAGTAAGCTAAGAAGATGCCTTCAATAATATCGCTTTTATTTCTTTGATATACAAAGTCTATTATATCTGAACCTTTACCACCAAACCTTTTTATAGTTCCATTATAAGATATGGCTTTAGATATATTTGCAGCCATCCTAAACATAGTCCTATCATTGACTTCTATAAATCTACCTCCACCATCTCTTGGTCTAATACCCTTTGCTCTTGCCCATTTAAGTATTTCAGGTATTGGAGGTTGTCCTCCACCTTCTCTACCTTGATCTACATACTTCATAGCCATATCTCCTAATATGACTAATTCGTTATTTGTTATTCTGTAATCTAAACTATTGGCTGTATCACCAGTAGCATAAGTTCCATCAATCCTTAACTGAGCTTTGTATTTCTCAACAAGCATCCTACCATAACTGACAAGCTCCCTTTTAAGGTTGATTTCATTATATATCATTAGCAGATACTTATTTCATTAGGCATACTAACAATAATATTCACTCCCCACCCAGCTAATTCATTCTCAAATCTGTCTTTGAATGGAGTGGCTGAAGGTGCCTCAAGCAACTGAAGCCTATCAGAAAACATATCACCCCTTCTAAGCTGCTCAATTACATCATTCACCACTTGCAGCTGACTATTATAAACATCTTGTAAGTTATCATTACCATTAATCACATCCTTAGTAGGAGCATCTTTATTATAATCTACAATATCTAAAGCAAGTAATTGAATAGTAAAATTCATTACTGGCCCATCAAAGGTCACATCTGTAATATTTAAGTGACTTAAAGGAAATATAGTAGTCTTGTTGAGGTCTACTTCACTAATATCTCCATAGGTAACAGTAAATACATTAGGATTCGTCCTTAGACGATCCTTTAATTTATCTACTATGTCATATACTTGTGTCATTATGTATTTTTATTATATGATTGTTTTATCATCTTTGCTTCTAACTCATTCTTCTCTTTCTCAAAACTAAGCCACATTAAGCAGGTGTGTAATGAAATTTTGGTAACTGAATCAAGTTTGTGGACATCGCCTCCAGCAAGTCCATATATTGACTGATACCAACCCCATTTTCTGCCAAAACCTCTTTCAAGGCTGTATTCCCCTTCTTCTCCTCCTCCACCAGTAAAGAGTTCATCGTATATCTTGACAATTTGCTCCCTAAACGATAAAAAAAAACCAAAGCTCCCATTGCTACATTTACTGGTGCATCCTTCATTACATCAGCCCATCGCTCTGTTCCTTCATATGGCTCTATCTCATACAGATGTTTCTTGCCAGCAACTATAGGTCTGTACATAACAGCCATAGCCTTGTGCATATTATCCCAATCAGTAATGTAAGACTCTAAGTCAATATACTCACCAAAAGACATCTTATCTAAGTTCGGTATAAAACCGAACTCTACAGTCACACCATCAGAACCAGTCATAGTAAATCTATTAACTAAATCTGTCTTTTCCTCAAAGCAAGCACTTACTTGTTTAAGAACTGACTCAAACATAGAGACAGGTAAGTTGTAACTATCCTTTAGTGACAAACCACAGAATATCTCAAGTGCTTTAAGATTCAAGAACTCATTACTCTTGTCTCCTTCATCTACTCCTTTAGCAACAGATAAATACTTCTGATACTGGTGCAACTTAATCGCACTTAAGTCTTGTGGTACGCTTACTTCTAATTCTATTAATGCCATATAAAACTTATATAGTATGATAACTGATTTCTATGCTTTTTGTTTTATCATAAGAAATACTTATAGTCTGTAAGCAAATAATAGATATTTAGTATTGAAATGTAAGGCTATTTGCTAAAACAAAATAGTACTTTTGTAGTTATATAAGTATAGAAGGAAATCTATTTAAGTTCCCAAACTTGTGAATGTCTTGCATAGGCTATACCTCACTTGGATCAGTTAAATGCAGCTTAGCAATTGCGATACCTTCTTTGACAAACATTTGACCGCACCCCAGTATCATTCAAGCTAACCGAACAAACCGCCTCACCAGTTATTTAGGCAATAACAACATTAATGTCTGTAGGGGGTGTAATACTTGGCACGCTCTTAGGAGCGATGCCTAAATCAATATCAGAAATATTTCTGAGCAGGCCTAAGTCATTTTAAACGAAAAGATATTTGACTATTTGCGTAATTTGTATTATCTTTGAGTATATATCAGAAATATGAAATCAAAATATCCAGACAAGTATTGTAAGAACTGTGACGAAGTTACAGAGAGGTACATCAAAGGCAACTGTAAGAAATGTATAAATAATAATAACAAAAGAAGAAATATTATAAGAAGCGGTATAACATCCGAAATGGCCAAAGCCATTAAGGATGTTCACAGACCCAACTTTAGCACAGATTCGTATAAACAAGTTACTATAGAGGCTGTAATAGAAGAGACCAGAAGAAACAGAAATTGTTTTATATACTTCCTTGTAAATGATGATAATTTAGTATATGTAGGTAAAAGTAATAATGGAATCTTAGGGAGAATAAATTCCCACATAAAAGATAAAGATTTTGACTCTGCTTATTATGTAGCAATCAGCTCTGAGGAGCTGCTTGATGAGTATGAAAAGAAATACATAGTAAAATATAAGCCTAAATACAACAAACAATTATTTTACAGAGATGTTCCTATAAATATATTAGATCTAAAGACTCTAAAAATTCACTCTTGGTCTAAAAATGATATGGTTAAAAATATAGGTTGCAACGTAAAAACAGCAGAAGGACTCTTCAATGGACATCGTCTTAAATTATATAATAGATACATATTAGAATCCAACAGACAACACCAACATACATATAAAGAAATCCTGGATACCCACACAAATACAGTTGAAAGACACTCTTTAATATCATTTGCAGATAAGTTAGGAGTGAAACAAAATAATGTATGGGCTTTTTTTAATGGTGTCACTAAATCATTTCAGAAGAAAAGATATTTATTAGTTAAATCAAAAGGGGATGAAATCATTCAATTGGCCTAATAAGAGTCCAGCAATCCCATTTTACGTCCATTTACCGCATTTACTCCGACCAGGCTAACCAAGTACTTGCCAATAGATATAAGGGCTTAGACGGGTTTAAATAGGGTTTAAAAGAGTTTGCTACATTTCCAAACATTACCACCATTATTTTTCAACAACTTACAAAAAAAGATATTTAAATATAGGGTACAAAAAAAGGCCCTATAAAGGGCCTATATTAAGGTATTTTAAGAGGGTTTATATCATCCCTTTTTTATTCCTAGCTTGCACTATCTTAATAGTATTATCTATTGCCTTAGGGTTTAGGGTTTCGCTTATTAATATAATTGCGAGCTGTTTTTTTTGGTACTCATCAAGCTGATTTATTTGCTTTATTATATGATCAAATGTATACATATTACTTTAGTTTTTTATAGGTTATTATTTCCCCTGTTGGGCTTTGAGTGGTGCTGGTGCCGTCATTCCAATTAATTGTATAGCTGTCTAATATATCTTTAAATAAAGTATTTAAAGTAGTATTGTGCGGCCTTCTGTCTCTTTTCTTTTCCATAGTTATAATTCTTTTTTTATTGTTTCTATACAGCCAAAGCAGCCGCCGTCATTTATATATATACTTTTATATCTGTTTAGATCGTCGGTTAATATATATTTATTTTCCTTATCCAGGATCACAAAGCCTTTAGGGCTTTTTGTGATCTTATATCTGTCCTTAATTGGGAGCTGTTTAAGTTTGCTTATAATTGTCATATCTGTATTTTTAAAGTTTATTAAGTATAAAGGGGCCATAACTAAAGCGGGTAATTTTTTCGCTGTTTAACAGCTCAAATGCTTTTCTATATATAGCAGTTTTTTTAGGATATTTGCAAGCCCTAAAATATGTAGCTTTGTTGCCGTCGCTGTAGATTAAAACAAATTTGAATAATTGCATAATTTTATTTTTATAGGTTAATTAAAATGGTAGGGCTGTATTTATTACAAAGCCGCTTTTATCTTTTTTGGCTTTTCCTTTGGCCTTAAGGCCTAAAATTACGCCTTTGTTATATAACATAACAAGATCACTTTTATCCCCGTCAACAACTACAGCACCTTTGTACCTTTGTGGTAGATCATCACTAAAGACAGCCGCAACATTAATACCTAATTTTATAGCTTGATCGGTTTCGGCTTGATTTGTTTCGGATCGGCTAAAGGTTACGGTATAGTTTTTATGGTCTTTATATCTTATTGCTTTAGATAGCAATTTCGTATAGTCGTAAAAGGTAGCGTGATCGGATAAGCTGCTAATATCTAAATTTGCGTATTTTTGCAGCATAAAAATAAAATCTAAATCACTGGTGCCGTTCAACCTGAATGCAATTTTATAGCCGCCTTTTTTGGCCTTTACATATTGCTTCATTATCTCGTAAGATAGCTGCAGTATAAAAGCTTTTTTGTCAGCTATAAAAAATTCGGTTTTTCTAAGCCTGGCAGCATTCACGCTTTTATATACGCCAGCAAATCCAGCAGTATATAAACAAGCTTGCAAGCAGCCAGCCGAGGCCATAGGACACATATTTTTGGTACCTACTGTGCCAGGCGTCAAGTACAAAATAAAAGTTTTTAGACTGTTTTTTGTGGTCTTTGCGTTGGTCTTACCGTCACTTAATAACCTTTGCACGGCTTTTTTTGTTTCTTTTTTTATTACTGTTTTCATATTATTGTTTTTTAAGGTTAACAAAAGTAATTGAAAAGACCACAATTAGAGCGGATCCGATAAGGCCATAAATTAACTGTAAACTTGAAATTTCCATTTTTTATTTGTTTTAATGTTAATGATAAACCAAAGGTAATCAATTTTTTGAACCCACAAGCAAAAAAACTATTTTTTTTGTTTTAATACACTTTTTTTATGTGGCACCTTTGTATAATAAGATCAGGCACGCGAATAAGCATAATTTTTTAAATAAACAAATTTTTCTTATAATTAGACCCTTATTTATAATAATTACAGATAAGAAAAAAATGTTAAAATTATGTTAAAGTTTTTGCCAGCTTAAAAAAAGGCCCTATCTTTACTTTGTAATTAAGGTAAGGGTCTGCTTCTGAAACAAGAGCGAAAGAGTAGACTCCGCCCTACCTTATATTTTCTTTGTAGGAATTTTCCTACATTGTTATACAAGGTACTGGGCATTGCAAGGTACTGGGCTTGGGACAGGTCTGACCCCTACTATGTTTAAGGGGGTACTATGTTTAAGAGTGCCATTTCACCCCTACTATGTTTAAGAGTAACTAAAAAGGGCCTGGCTTGATGCCAGACCCCTACTATGTTTAAGAGCTACGGAAAATAAATTTCTACGGAAAATATTTTTTTTATCTCACAACATATTTACCAGAATTAATTCCCTGTACTAAATATTGTAAACCGTATCTAATTGCATCAATGTAGTGATTGAACTTGTCTATTGGCTTCTCATTTCTTTCTTGCCATACATAGTTATTCAGCTCCCTCATTACTCCGTGGCTTTGTCTATCTACTATCATCTCATAGTCTTGTAGTAGTGCTATACCACTTAGAATACTACCTTGCTTCTTTATAGTAGGCTTTATGCTTAGGTCAAGAGCCTTCAGCTCATTGATGAGCCTTGGCTCTGAGTTATCACATATAATTAAGTCTGTACCGCACTCTTGCTTGTTCTTAAAGGCTATTTCTGATGTAGATAGCCCAGGCTTACCATATATTTCCTTTACATAAAGCTTTCTTAGTTCTTTGTCTACTGAAATCTTCACAAGGGTAGTTAAATCTGTTGAGAAACCAAAATCCTGGCAATAGACAGTCTTTTCTGTCTGTATGTAATCTCCTACTCTCCAGTTCTTAATGATTGTACCTTCTGCTTTAGCAAGCCATCCTCCAAGGATCTGGTGTACATACTTGTCTGGCCTCCTTGCCTTCATATCATAGACTTGATCTAAGAATGACTTAGATAGGTTAGACTTGTTGTCTCTGTAGTCAGTATGTATGTAAGTAATATCTTTTTCTACTCCATTAAAGCCATCTGGAATACCACTTGTCTGGAAGAACCTTTGGTATATCCAATGCTCCTTAGTAGTTGGGTTAAGAATAAGAACACATCGGTTCTGCTTCTCTTGTGATCTTACTGAGAAGTCAATCTTATCAAACACATCCTCATCCACAAGCTCTTCTGCTTCATCTAACACAAAGGTTGTAACACCATTTAGGGACTTCAGAGCTGCTGTTTGATTACCAGATGAAGTTCTTATCCCCTTAAACATTATAGAGCTTCCTGTGGTCAGATTTATAATCTCATCTTTAGTTATTCTAAATTGGTCAGAGACTCCCATCATTTCTATCTTCTCAATAAATTCTGGGATAATAGATGTCTGTGCTGACAGCATTGTATAACGAGAGAAGAGGACTTTATGTCCTCTCTCATAGGTTAAGTTTAATAAAAATACGGCTACTCCAAATGATTTACCAGATCCACGACCTCCTGTGATTACATAGTATCTACTATCGCTTTGCCATAGTGGAATATACTTCTCGTGAATCTTAACTTCTTGTGTTTCAGTCATACTAAGATAACTGAAAATATACCAATCTGTTTTTTACTCTTCTTCTGTTCCTTCGTTTAGTTTCTCTACATCAACTTCCTCAGAGTCAATGTCTATGGTTTCTTCCATCTCGTGAATCTGCTGAGGTGATGCAAAGAAGTTTATGACTGGTGCATTGTTCTTTTCTTGATTGCCTTCTGGAGCCTTGTCCATAGGCTTACCATATCTATATTGAAACAGTAAGTTCATATGTGCAAAGGAGTCCTTGGCTTTCTCAGCCAATGTCTCCCAAGCCTCAGCCTCTGAGCCAAAGACTTTCTTCATAGCTTTTAAAGCATAAGTTCCTATCTGATCCTTCTTAGCTTGGTTTAATCTTGCTGGAGTCATATTAGCTTTCTGTACTTGAACAGCTTTTATTCCTTGCTTATTCTTTCCATTACCCTTCCTACCATCTGTAGGCTTTATCTCTTGTGAATGTCTTTTAGCTTTTGGCATCTTTATTTTTATTATATATTGTTTCGTATAAGTTCCATATCTCTTGATATAAGTCAGCTTCCTTAAGGAGCTGACCTATCTCATAATGTTTATGTCCAACATCTATGTGAATGTTAAACCCATCTTTAACAACTACTGGATATATTCTGTAGCTATTCTTAAAGCACCAATGCTGTGCTTTGTAATTCATTCTATCTATTTTGTAGTTGACCTTTTTCTTTCTGGCCATTAAGCAGTAGTATTCATCATTTTAACCATTGCTGATATTCTGTCTGTAAATACTTGCATCTGATCATCTGGAACCTCAGAGATAAGCTTCACTATATCGCTACGCTTATCCTCTCCTCTATGCTTCATTAAGTCTATCTCTATGTTTAGCCTTCTTATCTCTTGGTCTCTTTCCTTAATCATCTTGTCCATATTGCCTATCCTTTCTATAATGGAAGACAGCTCCTCTGGTGCTGGGATGTCATCTACAGTATTAAATAACTCCACAGGGTATCTAAGCTTAAAGTTATTATACAAATCATACAACTTAGGTTCATACATCTTTACAGTATCAAAGACCTTTAGTCCGTGAAGAACTGTAGCGTGGTCTTTATTAAACATCTCGCCTATCTTAGCCAAGCTGTGTACTGTGTACTCTCTTGCAAGCTTATAATACAATGACCTAACCAATACATACTGTCTTTGTCTTGTTGGCTTCTTTAGGTTAAGCCCAGTCTTGTTCTGTAATGTTTCTACTATAAAATCTAATTCAATCTCCATCTTGTTCAAAATCTATTTGGATAAAGTCTCCCTTATCATTGTTATCTTTAATTGTGTAAAAATCCTTAACAAACTTATAAGTGTTCAATGCTCGGCTTATGCCTGCACATTGCTCATACATTTCCCTTGCTTCATATTCCTTAAGCAATTCATATAAGTCTTGCTGAGTTACCTCGTGGGCCAGATCATACATAGCCATATAGTAAAACTCATCTATTAATTTCTTGTTTAACATCTAAATACTTTTGGTAATATCTTTTAGTTTGGTTATATTTATAACCTTTGTATATTCCCCCATTCCACATTCTAACCATCTCCTCTTCAGTAGGAAACCTACAATGCTTCTTAAGGAATACTTCTTTACCATAACAAAGATATAACATAAATACTTCCTCAGAAGCCTCCTCGTCAAACATATCCTTGTGACGGTAATCAGTACCATAAATACGATTAACATCGCTTAGAACGCTTCTCTGTATCTGTAGGATGCCGTATGACCTTCCATTGTCTCCTATGGAGTCTGGATTGTTATTAGTCTCTACTGTCTTTAAGATTGACATTATAGATGTCAATCCACTAAGTAATATAATTATTGTTTTCATAACATTTTTGTTCTAATATTTCTACAGTAAAATAACCTTTATTATAATTAATATCTTTCTCTAAATAAGATTGATAGGAAATAGCTGCTCTCTTATGTTTGAAAATCTTAAAACTATCTAAGTCTACTCCATCAACGTAGAGGTCTCTATAAACTACATAAACTATCATAGTACATCTTTAAGTACATAATTGCGTACAGAATCTAATGGGTCTGTATCTATATAAAAGTGCCTATAAATATTCATAGCTTGTCTTACCTTCTCTCTACCTCTCTCTATGAAGTCTCCACTACATTCAAATATGCCTATGTCTTTAGTATCTTTGTCAACTACTAAGAATATAAACTCATCAGCATCAAACAAAGATAAGTATAGAGCAGCTTGAAGATCGTAGGAGAAATTCTTAGCACTCCACTTAAAGTT
>Ga0115565_10000814_pt1 | contig 26676 bp, 24 predicted proteins | sample COGITO_mtgs_1105_FD_87199 | JGI IMG/M metagenome (GOLD analysis project Ga0115565, IMG submission 87199) | Pelagic marine microbial communities from North Sea - COGITO_mtgs_110530 | ecosystem: Environmental > Aquatic > Marine > Epipelagic | place: Germany:Helgoland, sampling site Kabeltonne... | reverse complement strand
ATTTTTTCTTTATGCGCTATTTTTATATTTTTTATTGCACTGTTTTTTTGGGAATCATTTTTTGCAAAAAAAAACAATAAATTCTTATAAAATTGTTTTCCTTTATATGGTTTTAATGTTCATCAATATTTATTATTTTTTTTATCATTAAAAACAAATTTCCAAAATTTATAAAATTAATTTCCACCTAACCAAAGATCATATTCTTTAATAGAGTAGTAGATTGTAGTTTTTCCTGAAGTATCAGTATGATTAGAAATTCTGGTTTTTGGATGCTTCATCTTACTATTAATCCATTTTTTATTGTCTAAATAATCTCTTTCAGAATAGAAATCATCAGGTTCTAAAAAATCATTTTTGGTGATATGATGTTCTTGAATACGATATTCCCAATTTAAATTATTGTTATTTTCAGGAAAAGGTTTTTCTTTTTCTGGTTTAAAAAATGTAGTATCATAAAAAGTGGTAAAATCTCCAATGGCACAAACTACCTGACATTTAGATACATCTATTGGAAAATACCAAATTTTAAGGTAATAAGGTTCTCCTAATTCTTCTAATTGAGTTTTCCAATGGTTGTAAATTTCGAAAATACCATCAACTATTTTTTTTCTAGTTTTTCCTTTTGGAGCTGAAAATTCGCTCTTTAAAACACTAATATTTCCAAAAGGTGGAATCCAAACTTTTACGTACTCTCTTTGTCTATTATGCAGATAATCAATATCTAATATTTTGTTTTGATCAATCCAAATATCAATATTTTTCCAAATTCTTTTATGACCTCTAATTTTTCTGTAGCGTATCAAAATTTAAATTTTGTGGTTCCTTTAGTTCTTATTAATGGAAATGTATAATTGAAAACCATGATTGTCATTATTTGTGTATTTATTTATTTATTAGCGTTACATAAATTCATCTAAATTTAAAATAAAGCTAAATGTACATCCACAAAAACAGGCTTTTTTATTTCCTTATCACGTTGAACAAGATACTAATTTTAACAATTTTATACTCAAAAAAATATGTTTTTAGCAATTAAATATTTAAAATGTAAATCAATAAAAAGTCCCATAATTTTGAATAAAATTATGAGATTTTTTAGTACTTAAATTTTTTTTTTATAGTTTTATTAACCTATGAATTACACAATAATTTTTTTAATAATCTCTACAAATTTGTTGGGTTTATCCATAGTAACAAAATAACCACAATCAGCAATTAAATAGGTTTCCTTAACTTTAAGTAGTTTTTTTGTTTCTTGCAAGTCTGAATATTCGCTATAATTATTTGACTCTCCTAGTATAAAATATATGTTAGTATTTAAATTTTTTAAAACCTTTAACCATCTAAAAGATGAATTTTGTATTTCTAAAGACCAATAGCTTACAAAATTAAACGTTTTTAAACCATTATTATATTTCATTAATTCCCAAGATGTTTCTAATTCAGTTTCACTAATTACAGTTGGATCATAAAAATGTTGTAAATAATATTTTTTAAATAATCCATAAGAGCTAGACATTTTTAAAAATATTGATGAAACTAATGTCGAAAATTTCTCCTGTTTTTTAGCGTTAAGGTTAACTTCTAAATAAAGACTTACGTTTAAAAGAAAAATATTTTGAACATGAATATTCAATGAGTTAGTTTCTATTACATTTAGCAATTCACACATGATACTAGAACCAAAACCTTGAGTAATGATTGATATTTTTTCAATTTTTAAACTAATTAAAAAATCTTGTAAAACTTCTGCCTGATTTACAAAAGAAAAATAAGATTTAGTTGGTTTTGATGATAAACCAAAACCAACTAAATCTGGTATAATTACTCGATAGTTTTCTTTTAACTCATTAATTATTTTATAATAATCATAAGAACTAGAGGCATAACCATGTATGATTAATATGGTGTTTTTGTTCGATTCTCCTGTATCTATAAACGATATTTGTTGCCCTAAAATTGATTTTTTTTGATGTTGATTACTCCAATTTGAAAAATTCATTTGCATTAATAGATTTTTTGTGCGGTTTTTAAATGGTTGTAAACATTTTTATCCATCTCTTTAAGAATCATCAATATCCATTGCAAGGCATTTTTTTCTAAAACAAAACATTTTGTGTTTTCTATAATTTCAACATTATTATGTGTACTGCATGCCACATGCAATAAAACATTTTTTATGTTTTCAAAATTATCTTTACGCCAAAATATTTTAACTGGAATTTTTGTTTCTTTAATAGCATGTAACCATCTGTGCCAGTACAAAAAACTTTCTTCGTTGTAAGAACATAGTACTAAAATTTCCTTTTGACCTTGTTTGCTGTTAAACCTTGTCCAAATATCTTTTATTTTAGATTCGTCTTTATATTTATCATAATCTTCAGAGCCCTCATAAAAAAGTTGCTCTTTATAATTCATAATTATTTCTTTATATCTTATTAGTTTTTTATTTTTAATAAGAGAAGAAATGGTTTTGATATCGACATATTTTTCATAATTAGAGCTATTACAAATAATAAGTTTTTTAATATCAAAAGGTATTAAGTGAGAGTTTTTTCGATATAAAATTTCTTTTCCAATATTGTTACCATAAGCGTCAGATAATATGGTAAATCTTTTCAGTTTTAGTTTATTCCATAATTCTACACAAACATTTGCTTGGTCTATTAATGAAAAGCAATAGCTGTCAGGCACATCAGAGAAGCCAAAACCAAAATGATCGTGAATTACAACTCTATAATACTCACTTAATACAGGAATTATCTTGTGATAATCGTAAGATGTTGTTGGGAAACCGTTAATAATTACTAAAGTTTCTTTGTTCGAGAACTCGTCTCCAGTGTCTATGACAAATAAGTTATTTTCTTTAACTTTTATAAATTTGCCATAACTCTTCCATTCTGTTGAAGTCATGTGTTGGGGGATTAAATTTATACTAACAAATCTAATCTTTTTATTTTGATTTATATGTTAACATATGTTTATTTAACATAAAAAAGCGTAACTCTCTTAGAATAAATACGCTACAATTAAGTTTGTTTTTAATATGGTATACCTATTTTAAAACCTTAAATTTGATACTTAATTATTTTTAGTTTTTGTATTATATAGACGTCATATTACCAATTCCAATTCAGAAAACTTTTACGTATTCTGTAACTAATGAAGAAGCTAACTTTTTAAAAGAAGGTATGCGTGTTGCTGTATCTTTTGGGAAAACCAAAATGTTTACAGGGTTGGTTTTTAAGATTCATGAAAACGCGCCAACTTTATACGAAGCCAAAGAAATTCATCAAATTTTAGATGATCAACCACTTGTAAATAATTTACAATTAAAACATTGGCAGTGGATTTCTACCTATTATACGTGTTCTTTGGGTGATGTTTTTAGAGCGTCTTTGCCATCAGCATTTTTATTAGAAAGTGAAACCATCGTTTACAAAAACGAAACTTTTAATAGCGAGGATATTTTAGAAGACGACGAATTTTTGATTTTTGAAGCTTTGCAGTATCAATCTCAATTAACAATTCATCAAATTGTAGATATTTTAGGCAAGAAAAAAGTAATGCCAACTGTTAATGAATTAATTAAAAAATCTGCTATCTATGTAAAGGAGCAAATTTACGAGCAATACAAACCAAAATTGGTAAAATATATTCGTTTGCATGCTTCTTATACTTCTGATGTTTCTCTAAATGCGCTTTTGGAGGAATTATCGAGAGCAAAAAAACAACGAGATGCTGTATTGACATTTTTTCAATTATCAACCACAAAAAAGCCTATAAAAGCCAAAGATTTAGAAACCAAAGCAAACGTTTCTGGTGCTGTTTTAAAGTCTTTGGTTGATAAAAATATTTTTGAGTTTTATGAAATACAAACAGATAGAATTAATTTTAAAGGAGATACCAACGATTTAAAGCAATTGAATGAATTTCAAGAGACTGCTTTAAAAGAAATCAAAGAAACGTTCATCAAAAATGATGTGACACTTTTACATGGAATTACAAGTTCTGGAAAAACAGAAGTGTACACAAAACTAATTCAAGAAGTTTTAGATGTTGGAAAGCAAGTATTGTTTTTATTGCCAGAAATTGCTTTAACCACACAAATTATAACGCGTTTACAAGTGTATTTTGGAGATCAAATTTCGGTATTTCACTCCAAATATTCTATGAATGAAAGAGTAGAAGTTTGGAGTAATGTGTTAGAAAATAAAACCAAAGCACAAATTATTTTAGGAGCAAGATCATCCATATTTTTACCTTTTTCTAACTTGGGTTTAATTGTGGTTGATGAAGAACATGAAACTTCTTACAAACAGTTTGAGCCTTCTCCAAGATATAATGCACGAGACTCTGCCATTGTTTTATCAAAATTACACAACGCAAAAATTTTACTAGGTTCTGCAACACCTTCTTTAGAAAGTTATTTTAATGCACAACAAAATAAGTATGGTTTTGTGGAATTAAATAGACGTTTTGGAAATGTGCAATTGCCAAAAATAGAGTTGATTGATGTGAAAGAAAAGCACAGAAAAAAGGAAATGAAAGGCCATTTTTCTGATAGAATGCTCAAATTAATTCAAGAAGCATTAGATGAAAAAGAGCAAATTATTCTATTTCAAAATAGACGTGGATATTCGCCTGTAGTTGAGTGTAAAACCTGTGGAGTGGCTCCTCAATGTCCAAACTGTGATGTTTCTTTAACGTATCATAAATTTAAAAACGAATTACGTTGCCATTATTGCAATTATCAACGAGCAATGCCCAATAGTTGTGCTGCTTGTGGAAGCAACACTTTAGATACCAAAGGTTTTGGAACTGAGCAAATTGAATTGGAATTAAAAGAGTTATTTCCCGATTTTAAAATTGGTAGAATGGATTTAGACACGACTCGTGGAAAATTCGGATATCAAAAAATAATTGGCGCTTTTGAAGCTAGAGAAATCGATATTTTGGTAGGCACACAAATGCTGTCTAAAGGTTTAGATTTTGATAATGTTTCTTTAGTTGGGATTTTAAATGCAGATACCATGCTAAATTTTCCTGATTTTAGAGCACATGAAAGAGCTTACCAAATGATGGTGCAAGTTTCTGGAAGAGCAGGTAGAAGTAAAAAACAAGGAAATGTTGCCATTCAAACCTACAATCCTTATCATAAAATATTACAACAAGTTTCTACCACAAATTATACAGAAATGTATAAAGAACAGTTGCAAGAACGTTGGCAATACAAATACCCACCTTATTTTAGGTTGATAAAAATAACTTTAAAACACAGAGATTTTAATAAAGTTGATACTGGTGTAAATTGGCTTTTTAAAGCATTATACAATTCTTTTGGAGAAAATGTTTTAGGCCCAACAGCGCCTGCAGTTTCTCGAATTCGAAATCAGTATATTAAAAATATTGTGATTAAAATTCCGCCAAAACAAAGTTTAGCAAATACTAAAAATCAAGTTACTAAAATTAAAAATACGTTTGAGGCTGTAAAAGATTTTAGACCAATCAGGTTTATTATTGATGTTGATAACTACTAAATGAAAGCCCATCTTAGTCTTCCCAAAGGGAAGAAACACTCTTGAGTAAAAAACTTTGTGTTTTAATTTTTTAATTGCCTAAACATAATTAATGAAAACTCGAAAAGAGATATTCTTCGTATTCATGCTACTTTGGTTTATAAAAAATAGAATATATTTATACAATGAAAATAGCTTTAAAAAACAAGAAAACTGATACGCTTGTATTTTCAGTTCCTGAGTTTAAATTTGGTCAACTTCAACGTTGGAAAAATTTTGAACGCTCAACCTATGTTTTAGAGATCAACAGTAAAGAGTTTACTGAAAAGTTTTCAAAATTTTTTTTTGAATTTCGTAAAGATGAAATTGAAGAAGAGGATTGCTTGGATTTAGAAGAACTAGTAGCCTATAAAAACGCTGGAAGACCTACATTAAAAAATCTTTTAAATAATAATTTGCCTTTATTAGCTGATTTAATTATGTATCTTCAATATGAACTACTTCACTTAATTATAGATGCACCTAATGTTGGTAAGTTGTTTTATTCCATAAATTCAATTGATAAAGTAGCGTTTAGTGAAACCAAAATTTTAATAAAAGGAATTTGTTTTAAGGTTGATCGACGATAATTTAAAATGATTTTTTATTTAGTTTTAAGATTTCTACTTTTTTATCAGTTACTATAAAATCAAAAACATTAATTTCTTTTCTTTGATTTTCTCTGCCCCAATTGTAATATGTTGTTGTTTTAAAAACGGTTGGTTTGTATTGTTTATTTCCTAAATACGTTAAGTTTATGAGCCAGTTTCCTTCTTTTAAATCATCAATAAAAATTTCTTTAGAGGTGTACCCTTTTTCTTTTTGATCTAAAATTAAATCATTATTTATATGTGTTGAGTTCTCAATTTCAAAAGTTTGTCCATTTGGATTTACAAATTCGAGAATAAATTCAGCTTCAGAAGTATTCCATTCAAAAACAACTCTTATATCACTTTCAGTATTTTTAAACGGACTGTTTACTTTTATTTTTTGAGGAGAATTTTCACTTCCATTGTTATTTTCAGCTGCAATTATTTCTGATATCAAAATTTCACCAATATCATTGTCTTCAATATTAAAATCCTTGATTAAATAAAATTGATACGCTTTCCAAGCTTGTGTATAATCCTTTAAATCTAATAAAATATTGCCAACATCCCTGTAAGATTGGCTGTAATTTGGCCTTAGTTTTAATAGTTTTATATACACAGCAAGTGCTTTTTCATTTTCATCTAATTCTTGATATTTATATGCAATTGCTTTTAAATCTTCTGGATTGTTAGAAAATTCTTCAAAATCAGCTAAAACCTTAGTTAAGGTGTTTTTATCATATTTCTCATCTTTAAAATGCTGAAATAAACTTAAATGATAATTAATGCTGTTTTTATCGATTTCATAGGTTTTGTTATAAAGACTTAATGCTTCCTTTGCATCAAATCTTCCTTTATATTTTTTTAAAAATACGGGTTCTCCAGTTTTTAACTTTCTATAAGCAATGGCATCATTTTGATAAAAATCATCGTCAATAAAATAGTAGCTATCAAAATCAATTCCTGAAACAGTTCTATAATTAATAGTCGTATTAACTTCAATTATTAATCGATCGGATCCAGTATTGATTAATAAAATATCTTCTACTTCATTCATAAAAACAGGAATTGGTAAATCGTATAAAACTTTGTCGAAAACCCAAATAGGTGGTCCATTCAACTCTCTTCCTCTTTGATAAATAATTTCTTCACCAAAATCATTAATTTTAACAAGTAAACTTGGTACTTTTTCTTCGATAGCTCTTGTAAGTGAAGAAGCATCTTGATTTAAACTGTCTCCTTTTATGGCTATTTTTAAATTTCCTTCAAAATAATCTCCTATAGTGATGCCACCTAATTTTAAGTCATCGTAAAAACGAGAAAAAGTAAGACCTTTTTCCTTTTTCATTTTTACATTTAGTACTGATGTAACATCTTCTATCAAAATAATAACATCTTCTAAACCAACAAAATTGAAATTTAAAATATCGTCTTTTTTAGTTTTTATACTATAAAATCCAGTAGAATCTGTTACTGCAAAATTGGTGGAATTTTCTACAAAAATATTTACATTTTGCAGTTTTTTGTTATCAAAAGAAACAAAACCTGAAATTGTTTTAAAATCCAAATCTGTGTTTGATTGTGCTAAAAATAAGGAAGGAAGTATAAGGAATAGGAATATTATTTTATTTTTCATAAGTTGCTTTATAATTAAAATATGGCTCAAAATCTATGCCATTTAATTAAATAAAAGTAGTGATTATAATTATTAATTTACAAAAGATTTCACTTTAAATAAGCGAATTATTTATGATTTGTATTTCTTATTTGATTAGTATTTAAAAAGCAAAAAATCATTTAAAAAGTTAACCTTTAAATCGATAAACACTTTTTGAGCAAAAAGAGCATAAAGAAATCGATATTCAACAGAATTATAAATCAATTCATAAGATTTCTTTTAAAAGTGTCTTTATCTTTGCCTAAAATTAAAATATGTCTAAAAAGTTTTTTGATTTAGGAATTCACGAACAAATACAACAAAGTTTAGTCGCTTTAAATATTTCTGAACCTACAGATATTCAAAAAAAAGTAATTCCTATTATTCTTGATACAACAGCAGATGTTGTTGCATTAGCAAAAACAGGAACAGGGAAAACTGCCGCTTTTGGTTTGCCTTTGTTACAATTGATAGATCCTGAAAATAACAATATCCAAGCCGTAATTTTAGCACCAACAAGAGAGTTAGGGCAACAAATTCATGCAAATTTAGAATCTTTTGCAAAGTTTTCTCCAGAAATATCAATCGCTGTTATTTGTGGTGGAATTCCTATAAAACCTCAAATTGAGCTTTTAAAAGAAACGACACATATTGTTGTGGCAACTCCAGGGAGATTGGCAGATTTAGTGAGCAGAAAAGCCATCAACATAAAAAATATTTCTTATTTTATTTTAGATGAAGCTGATGAAATGGTGAGCGCTTTAAAAGAAGGGTTGGATGCAATTATTACAGAAATCCCGAAAAAACGAAGAACTTTATTATTTACAGCAACCATGTCTGGAGCCATTAGGCAATTGGTAAACAACTATATGGCTAAAGAAGTTGTTCAGATTGAAGTTGATATGAAAACTGTTGGTCATCAAGGAATTGAACATCAATATGTAATTGTAGAACCGATTGAAAAATTAGAAGTTTTACTACATTTTTTAAATTCGAAAGAAGGAAAAAGAGGCATTATTTTCTGTAAAACAAAAGCTGCTGTTAATAAATTAGCGAAAAATTTAGCCATTAATAAATTTTCATCTGGCGCAATTCATGGAAGTTTAACGCAAGGAATTCGAGACAGAATTATGGGGCAATTTCGTGAAGGACATATCGATATTTTGGTTGCAACAGATTTGGCTGCAAGAGGAATTGATGTGAAGGAAATTGAATATGTAGTTAATTATCATTTGCCAGACACGTATGATGCGTATGTGCATAGAAGTGGACGAACTGCAAGAGCAGGAGCAAAGGGTTTTTCTTTAACAATTCTACAACAAGAAGAAGCTGTTGATATAGCCGATTTTGAAAAAGAACTTGGCCTTACTTTCAACGCTTATAAAAAAGCAGATGCAGAAAGTATTGAAGAAAGCAATGGTTTATTGTGGGCGAAAAAGATTTTTAAAACAAAACCAAATAAAACGGTTTCAGAAGATTTTAAAAGAAAAGTAAGAACTGTTTTTCATCATTTAACAAAAGAAGAGTTGATAGAGAAAGTGTTAGCAGATTATTTAGCAAATACAAATTCTAAAATATCGAAAGTTGACGTTGTTAAAAAGAAGAAGAGGAAATAGTAATATATTTTATATTTTTTTTAAAATACGTCCACATAGGAACATAGATTCATACAGAGCTATGTTCTCTATGTTTCTATGTGGTAAATAATAAAAAGTTGAATAATAAATACAAATTGTATTATTTATATTTTACATGTAATATGAGTGAACAAAAAAACAATCCAAAAATTAGCAATTGTATTCAAACAATGCAAAATTTGTTGGATGATACTAATCAGCTTTTTGAATTGCCAGAAGCACAAAGAGTTGCTTTGTTAAAAGTGGCAGGCGAATTGTCTAGACCAAATCGTGATGAATTTCAAAGAAGAAGAAAAGACGCCAAAAAAGCTGCAAAACGCAAACAAATTGAAAGCGATAAACATGCAAGAAAATCGACTGGAATTCGTTCTGCAAGAGAAGCAGCTTTATTTGTTGCACCCAAATTATTAGGAGCTGCACAACTTAATGAAGATACACCAGAATTAGAATCTCCAAGAAATTGTTACGTTTGTAAAACGGTTTATACGAAATTGCATCATTTTTATGATACGATGTGTACAGAATGTGGTGATTTAAATTATGCGAAACGTTTTCAAACCACAGATTTAAAAGGACAAGTTGCTGTAATTACTGGGTCTCGTTTAAAAATTGGGTATCATATTACTTTAATGGCTTTGCGTTCTGGAGCCACTGTAATTGCAACAACCCGTTTTCCTGCAGATTCTGCAATCCGTTTTTCTAAAGAAGAAGATTACAAAGATTGGAGCCATCGTTTGCACATTCATGGGTTGGATTTAAGACACATTCCAAGCGTAGAAATTTTCTGTAATTATATTGAACAGAAGTATGACAGATTAGATATTCTAATAAATAACGCTGCACAAACAGTAAGAAGACCCTCAGGTTTTTATCATCATTTAATGGAAAATGAAAAGAAACCGATTTCTGAATTGCCAAAATTGGCGCAAAGATTATTAGAAAATCATCAAGAATGTTTGCAAGAAATATCAGATTTGAGTATTTCATCAACCAAAACCAATAAAAATAATGTGTTGCCTGTAACTTGGCATGGACCAGAACCAGGAATTGGTTTGCGAAATTCGGCTGAATTATCTCAAATTCCTTATAGTTTTGATAATTCTTTGCAAACTGCAGAAGTTTTTCCTGAAGGAAAATTAGATGCAGATTTGCAACAAGTAGATTTACGAAAAACAAATAGCTGGCGCTTAAAATTAGGTGAAATTGAAACCACAGAAATGGTGGAAGTTCAACTAGTAAATGCAGTTGCTCCTTTTGTGTTGTGCAATCGATTATCAAATTTAATGATGAAAGAAAACACAGGAAAAAAACATATTATTAATGTTTCTGCTATGGAAGGGAAGTTTCATCGCTTTAAAAAAGAAGACAGACATCCACATACAAATATGGCAAAAGCGGCTTTGAACATGCTAACACACACATCTTCTGCAACGTTTGCTAAAAAAGGAATTTATATGAACGCTGTGGATACTGGCTGGGTTACAGATGAAGATCCTGCAGAATTGTCAAAAAAGAAAGTGGAAGTACACGATTTTCAGCCACCTTTAGATATTGTTGATGGTGCAGCAAGAGTTATGGATCCTTTAATTGATGGGATTAATACTGGCAAACATTGGTCAGGAAAATTTTTAAAAGATTATTTTCCTATAGATTGGTAGATTGAGATTACAAATAGCTTAAAATCAGTTTAAATAGCACTAATGATCTTGTAAATTTCTTTAAATTGATTTTTTTTTATAATTTAGTACAAATACAAATAAAATCAATCCATGAGCACAATAGATTATATACTTATAGCACTAAAAATAATTGTTTCTTTAAGCATTTTAAATGTTTGGTTAGTTCAACCGAAAAAAACAACAAGATGGAGAGGTGGAAATACACGAACAATTATTGAAGAATTTAATTACTATGGCTTATCGAAAGGAATTTGTTATTTAATTGGATTTTTGAAAGTTAGTTTGGCAATTTTATTAGTAGCTTCTATTCAATTTGAATCTTTAACTTTAATTGCAAGTTTAGGATTGGCTGCACTATTATTGGGTTCAATTGTGATGCATATTAAAGTGAAAGACCCTTTATTTAAGTCTTTTCCTGCATTTTTATTTATAGTGATGAATTTAATTATTGCGTATTTTTCTTATTATTAGAAAAATTTATAAAACGTTTTAATTGCTATAAATACGTTAATAGCTGCAAACGTGAAAGATGGAGAAGATTTTAAAAAATTATCTTTAATTTTTATTCTTACAATAAAACCGGCAATCATTAAAATAGCTAAACCTGTTGAGGCTAATAATAGTAAAATTGGATAAAAATAAAGACCAATAATTGCTCCAACAGCTCCCATAATTTGTAGAAATCCTGTTAACTTTCTAAATGATGGTAAACCATATCTTTCAAATTCTAAAATAATAAATTTAGAATAAAAACAATTGACTCCAAAAATTATAAAAGCTAAGCTAGAAAACCAAGTTAATACAGTTAGTAAATCCAAAAAAAAGTTTTTTTAAGGTGATTATTAATCTTACCAAATTACGAAATATATAATAATATGTGAGAATTGGTCTTGAAAACTTCCTTAAAAAAAATATCTTTAAATAAAATAATTTTGTCATTTAAATTAAACTAATTTTACCGATTATTAAATTGTAAAATCTTATGAAAATATTTCAATGTGGCAATTGTAAAACCTCCATTTATTTTGAAAATGTTGAATGTGATAATTGTGGACATTTAACTGGTTACAGAGCTGAAGATCGTAAAATGCTTACGTTCAATTTTGAAAATGAGGCCCTTATTTCTGACAGAGAAGGTGTTGAATATAAGTTTTGTAAAAACAAAGAATACAATGTTTGTAACTGGGTTTTAGAAAAAGATTCTCCTGAAGAATTTTGTTCTGCTTGCCAATTAAATAGAACGATTCCTAAGCTTGCTGATGCCGATAATTTCGAAAATTGGACGCATATGGAAATCGCAAAACATCGTTTAATTTATCAGTTGCAAAAAATTGGTTTGTCTTTGCCAAATAAAATGGACAATGATGAGATTGGTTTGTGTTTCGATTTTGTATCGAATAAAAGCAATCCAAAATTAATGACAGGACATGCAAGTGGTGTGGTTACTATTTTAATTCGTGAAGGAAATTCAGTTTTAAGAGAAAAAGCCCGCAAACAATTAAAAGAACCTTATAGAACTTTGGTTGGGCATTTAAGACACGAAGTTGGTCATTATTTTTGGGATCGATTAATTAGAGATCATCCTGATACTTTAGCAGAATACAGAACTATTTTTGGCAATGAATCTCAAGATTATGGCAAAGCTTTGGAAACGTATTATAAAACTGAAACACCAAAAGATTGGCAAAAAGAGTTTATTAGTGAATATGCAACTTCTCATCCTTGGGAAGATTGGGCAGAAACTTGGGCACATTATTTACACATTATGGATATGGTTGAAACTGGCTACTTCTTTAAAATAAGTGTAAATTCTGATGTTGATAATGACGATTTAAAAACAAGTATTTCTTTTGATCCTTATACTATTGAAAATTTCGATAAAATTGTAGAAAACTGTGTGCCTTTATCATTTGCAGTAAATAGTATGAACAGAGCAATGGGGATTCCTGATATTTATCCTTTTGTAATTTCGTCTGCAATTATTGAAAAATTACGTTTTATTCATAAACTTTTATTGACAAAAAGAAATTAATATCTTTTCAAATTATAACAAAAAACCACTATAGTCTTTAAGATTATAGTGTTTTTTTTTGACTTTATAAATCAAAGAAAATTAAAATTACCTTTTTACAGGAATTGCTTTCAATTGAATAATTTTAAAGAAATCTAACACTCTTATAATTAAATAAGTGATATCAATTTCATGCCATTTTACACCAAAATTTGCACTAGTGGCATGTTTATGGTGATTGTTATGATAACCTTCGCCCATCATTAAAAAATCGAAATGAAAAAGGTTTTTACTCGTGTTTTTCATTTTAAAGTTTACATATCCGTAAATATGTCCAAACCAGTTAATAATAACGCCATGAATTGGCGCCATTAAAAGTGCGACTGGTAATAAAACCCATTGCCATAAAGCAGTTGTAAAATATGCGAAAAATAGAATGTAAAAAGTAATCCAAAGCAATCTTGACAAACGAGAACTAGCAAAGGCATCAAAAGCTTTCCATTGAGGAACATTTTTAGTGAATTTTTGATCTACTTCAATTTTTTGATCATTTATATCTTGATAAATGGTTTTTGTTTTCCACATCATTGCAAATAAATTATCATCAAAAGAAGGTGAATGTGGATCTTTATCTGTGTCTGTATAAGCATGATGCATTCTGTGCATAATACCATAACCATAAGCACTTAAATAACTAGAACCTTGAAAAAGCCACGTTAAAATAAAAGTGATGCGTTCTGTAAATTTAGACATTGTAAACACTTGATGTGCAGCATATCTATGTAAAAAGAAGGATTGAAAAAATAAACCTCCATACCAAAGAATTAATACAAAAATTATTATTGTCATTTATTTTTTATGCAAAGATAAATGGATATTGAGTAGCAAACAATGAACCTAAATCAATTAAATACGTTTGCGAATTCTGCTTAAAGCTTGTGCAGTTACTCCAATATAAGAACTAATATATTTTAAAGGAATTACTTTTATAAGTTCAGGTCTTTCTTTAAATAAGTTCATGTAACGTTCTTCTGCTGATAGATTTAGCAAATTTTGCTCTCGTTTAGATTTGATTAAAAAAAGGCGTTCTGCAGTTAAGCGTCCAATTAAATTACCAATTTGAGTTTTTTGATATACCTCTTGCAAATCTTTATACGTAATACTTAAAAGAGATGTTTCTGTTAAGGTTTGTAATTCATATAAAGAAGGTTTTTGTCTTAAAAAAGAATCATAAGCACTTATAAATTGATTTTGAAAACTAAAACCAAATGTAATTTCTTTTTCAGGATTTTCTTTAGGAATAAATAAACGAACAACACCAGATTCTATAAAAGAAATACGATTTTCTATCTCATTTATTTTCAAGAAAATTGTTTTTTTAGGGATTACATTTCTTTGTAGTTTAGAGGTGAAAAAATCCCAATCTTTTTGAGAAATTTTGGCAACTTTATCTAAATATGCTTTTATTTGTTCCAAATTTAAGAAGGTCTTTTTATGGTTGCTAAGATAAGGTTTTGTTTAATTTTTGTTCAGATTAATCCATAAGAATACTAAAAAATAAACAAAACAAAAGCCTACAATTTCTTGTAGACTTTGTCTTTAAATAAAGTTTATAATTTAATTATTGTAAAGAATCAAATAGCATTTCTGCTACTAATTGAGAGGAAGCAGGATTCTGACCTGTAATTAAATTTCCGTCTTTTACAACATATTCTGCCCAATCATCTGCTTTAGAATAGTGTCCTCCATTTTCTTGTAACATATCTTCTACTAAAAAAGGAACAACATCCATCAAACCAACAGCATTTTCTTCGCTATTTGTAAAACCAGTAACTTTTTTACCTTTTACAATAGATTCGCCATTGATACCTTTTACAGCTTTTAAAGCAGCAGGAGCGTGACATACAAAAGAAATTGGTTTTTCTAATTTATTAAAGGTTTCTATTAAAGTGATAGAATGTGCATCGTTTGCCAAATCCCATAAAGGACCATGACCTCCTGGATAAAAAACTGCATCAAAATCTGTAGGATTCATTTCTGCAATTTTATGCGTATTGTTTATTAAATCTTGCGCTTTTGCATCGTTATGAAAACGTTTGGTGTCTTCTGTGCTTGCATCTTCAGTGTCGCTACTTGGGTCTATTGGTGCTTTTCCACCTTTTGGAGTTGCTAAGGTAATTTCTGCACCTTTATCTAATAATGTATAATAAGGAGCCGCAAATTCTTCTACCCAAAAACCAGTTTTCTTTCCTGTTTCTCCTAATTGATCATGTGATGTTAATACGAATAATATTTTCATTTTATTTATTTTTAATTTTAGTGATTCTAATTTATTTAAATTCAGTAATTAATTTTGAGATTGGTTTTCTAACTTTTTCTAAATTTACTAACCAATCTTCAGAAGCGTTTCTGTAACCAATTGGTAATAATACTGCACTTCGTAAACCTTTTTCTTTTAAGCCTAAAATTTCGTCAACTTTATAGGCATCAAATCCTTCCATTGGTGTAGCATCTACTTCCTCAAAAGCAGCAGCTGTTAGTGCAGCAGTAAAAGCAATATAGGCTTGTTTAGAAGCGTGTTGAAAATTTTCTTCAGCACTTTTTTGCGGATAAGAATTTAACAATTGTTGTCTGTAGTTTTCCCAACCTTCGTTTTTAAAACCTCTAATTTTGTTGGTCAAATCGAACATATAATTAATTCTTTCTGCTGTATAAGTATCCCATGCAGCAAAAACAAATAAATGAGAACATTCTGTGACTACAGATTGATTCCAAGCTACTTTTCTAATTTTTTCTTTGATTTCATCATTTGTAATGACCATAATTTCAAAAGGTTGCAAACCACTAGAAGTTGGTGCAAGATTTGCAGCTTCTATAATGTTATCAATTTTATCTTGAGATACTTTTTTGCCATTCATGGCTTTTGCAGCATATCTCCATTTTAATTTATCTAATAATTCCATCTTTATTTTTGTTTTATTTTAGTGTTCATTTTTTCGAATACTATGCCAAGCACATATATATGCGTCTTCAATTTGTGAATTATCTAATTGAAAAGTTCCTTTTTTTTGGTTGATCATTAAGAATGATAAGGGATTTATAGAATATGCGTACAACAAATAATCAGAAATTGGTTTTATAATCCCTTCTTTTTTACCTCTTTCCCAAAGTTTTAATAAAGGTTGTAAATGTATAATTCCTTCTTCTTTACTTGGTTCATCAATAATTGGTGAATTGTCACATTGAGCCAAAAACAACGCATATTTAACCTCTTTCAATTTAAAGTTTGCAATTCTTTTCCAGATGGTTTCAAACCCTTTTTCTACAGACATTTCTGTTGAATAGGTAGCAAAAGCATAGTTTGTGTAAGCTTCTTTTACTTGTATATAGGTTTTATTGACTAAATCTTGTTTATTATCAAAATATAAATAAATAGTTGCAGGAGAAACGTTTGCCATTTTTGCAATTTTACTCATGGGTGTTGCATGAAAACCGCTATTATTTACAAGCGATATTGTTGCTTCTATAAGTGCATTTCTTTTTTCTATACTTTTTTTGAGTTGTACCATGTTTCTAATTCTGATGCAAAGATATATAAAAATGAACGTTCATTCTTTTTTTTAACAGAACTTTATTATTGAAGAAAATGATAATCTTTACTATGAAAATCTTGTAATAATTAAAAACTATGATGAGAAAGTAAAATATCAGTAAATTATAAACCTTGAAAAGTCTTTGACAAGCTCAGACTGACATACGAAAACATTATTGGTCTTGGAGAATACTAAAATTAAAACTGAACTTTATAAATAGCTTTCAATCAAATTTTAAGAATATAAAATAAGAAAAACACCTATTAAAATACCTGCCAAAGGAATTAATTTTTTACGTTTATTACGTTCTTTAAACAACAAACCACCAATAACAACCGCAATTAAAATCTGACTTCTTTTGATGGCTGATAAAAGCATAATCAAAGCATCAGGATCTTGTAAGGCTTTAAAATAGAAATAATCTGCTGTTTGTAATAAAACTCCAACAGCGATAATTGTCCAACGAAATTTAAAAGCTGCTCGTTTTTCTTTCTTCGGAAACCAAGTAATGGATAAAATAATTAATAAAATTAAAATGGTATAAAAACAAAACCAAAATTGTAACGTTTGTGGATTTAAAACTAAATTCTGAATTAAAAATTTATCATACAAACCACTAGAAGCTCCTAAAAAAGTAGCGCCAATAATTGCAAAAATCCATTTATTTCTTTTAAAGTTGATGCCTTCTTTCTTACCGATTTTAGAGTACAGTAAAACAGAAAATATAATTAAGAAAAAACCAATCCATTGTAAAAAAGTTGGGTTTTCATCATAAATTAAAATAGCGCCAATAAAGGTAAAAAAAGGGCCTGCAGATCTTATTGGAGTAACAATAGTAATTGGCAAATGTTTTAAAGCTGCATAAGCCAACACCCAAGAACCTGTCATAATTATCGATTTTACAAATATAAAACCATGAGTTTGTATAGAAATAGGAGTGATGTAAAAACCTATTTTTTGAAAATATGTTGGGTTATAAACAGAACCAATAAAAAACGGAATAAACACCAAAAAACCTGCTAATAAAGTTCCTAAAAGTACAGGTAAAACTTCATTTCCTTGAACAGCGTGTTTTTTACATAAACTATGTAAACCTAAAAAAAGCGCCGATAATAATCCTAAATACATCCACATAATGCGCGCGAAGATACTTTTTTAGGTTAGGTTAAGATTGATAAAAATTAGTTTTATTTGTGAAATTTTAGCCTTTGAATTTTCTGGTTTTTTATCCGAAGAAAAGAAAGAAAACAACTTTTTTGAAGCAATATTATTCGTCTTTTAAATTGATTTGGTCAGTAATCTAGCTTTTCTCATTTTTACTCACAAAACTAGAATTACTTGGCAATTCAAAAATTTCTAAATTAAAATAAGGAACTGCTGCAATTACGTGATCAAAAATATCAGACATAATATATTCGTAATTTTGCCAACGTTTATCACTACTAAAAGCATAAATTTCTAATGGAATTCCTTGCGTTTCTGGTGCTAATTGACGCACCATAATCATCATTTCTTTATTGGTCCCAGAATGATTTTCGATATACGTTTCTATATATTTTCTAAAAACACCAATATTTGTCATATTTCTACCATTTAAAAGTAGCTTTTTGTTTATTGAGTTTTTTGTGTTAAAAGCATCAATATCTGTTTGGCGAGTTTCTAAATAATTAGTAATTGACTGAATTTTTTTCATAGAATTTAACTCCTCATTCGTAATATAATGGATGCTATCTAGCTTAATATTTAACGATCTTTTAATTCTTCGTCCACCAGAATCCGTCATTCCTCGCCAATTTTTAAAAGAATCCGAAATTAAAGCATAAGTAGGAATTGTCGTAATTGTCATATCAAAATTTTGGACTTTTACAGTTGATAAATTAATTTCGATGACATCTCCATCAGCTCCATATTTTTCAAAAGTTATCCAATCTCCAATTCGAACCATATCATTAATGGAAACTTGAATACTGGCAACAAAACCTAAAATGGTGTCTTTAAAAATTAGAATAATTACTGCAGAAGCTGCACCAATAGTTGTAATAAACTTTATGAATTCGATGCCTGTAATAATAGCAAAAGCAGATAAAATACCAATTGCCCAAGCAAAAATCATAAAAACCTGAATATAACTATCAATAGGTTTATCTTTTAAATTTGGCAACGTTTTTAAATAGTCTTTTATGGTATTTAAAAGGCTTCTTGCAATCCATAGAATAAGAATTATTGTAAAAACTTGTAATCCTTTTTGTACAAAATTTTCAAAATATGGAAAATCTTTAAAAATAAAAGGGATAAATTTTAAAGTAAATATTAAAGGTATAATATGCGCAATATTTCTGGGCGCTTTATTTTTTAAAAGTAAATCGTCGAAATTGCTTTTTGTTTTCGCAGAAAAGTGCGTAAAAACAGATAATAGGATTTTTCGGATAATATAATGAAGAAAAAAAGCTGCAAATATGGTTATTGATAATAATAGTATCATATTTAAATATTTTGCAGATTCTTCTGAGATACCTGTTTCTAATAAATAATCGTATATTAAATTTTCTAATTCCATTGTTTGTTTTTTTTCAGATCTAAAAAGTGTGTCTTTTTTCTTCTGTAGATGATGATTTTAATAATTGATGGAATGTTTTTATAGCATCAAAATTTTTCGTAATTTCTTCGGAAACTGCAATTCCAGAAATTCCTGTTTTTAAAATTGCTGAAACATCATTTGGAGTAATTTCACCAAAACCTAATATAGGAGTCTCTGTTTGTAATGCTTCTGTGATTAAAGTATAGCCATTTAAACCTAAAACCGCCTCTGATTTTTTCTCTAAAATTGAACTTTTAAAAGGACTTAAAGTTATATAATCCACTTGTTTTTCTAGCAACATTTCACAATCTTGTAAGGTATTTGCTGTTGCACCAATAATTTGCCAGGTATAGAGATGTTTTCTTGCATCAATAGCACATAAGTGTTTTTTATCTAAATGAACTCCATCTGCTTTTATTTCTTTGGCAATTTTATAGTAATTGTTAATAAGCAATCTTGTTTGAAAATAAGATGTAATTTCTTTTACTTCATTAGCTAATTTCAAAAACTTTTTTTCAGAGATATTCCCTAGTTTTAATTGCACAATTTCAATGCCAGAAGTACACGCTTTTTGTATGTTTTCTAAAACTTCTTTTGGAGAATTTCCTTCGGATATATAATGTAATTTTGGAATCAAAATTAATAATTTTTATGAGTTTTTAAAAACTGAAAATTTAAACTGAAACTGTTTTAGCATACTGCATAAAATAGTTTTCGAAGCGTTTTAATGATGGGTGCATTTTTTCAGCATACATTACAAATTGGCATTTATGGATGCTTTGTGTAATCAACATTAAATCTGACGTTGATGCATTTTTTGTTAAAAAGTCAGCATCATCAATATTAAAAATCTTTAATTGAGTAGTGTTTAAACCTTCTAACAACAACAACTTATTCGTTATTTTTGGGGTAGCAATTAAAATATCGACACCTTCAAATATTTCTGATTTTAATAAATCGATATGTTGTTTTTCATCAGCAACATACACACGTAAAGAAGTTCTTCTTGTAAAACTGATAAAAATATCAAATAGCTGCAAAGCTTTCTCGTTATTTTCTACTAAAACAACAGCTCTTGGAGCAACCCCAACTTCTTCACATTTTAATTTGTTTAATGTTGTAAGAATTAAAGTTGTTGTTTTTCCGCTATTTTCTGGAGCAATACAAAAAACATTTGCGCCACTTTTTATGATAGGAATACTTGCTTTTTGTACAGCAGAAGGAACTGAAATTTCTAAATTTTCAAGTACATCTTTTAAATGAGGATGTAATTTTTTGAAAGGCATACGTAAAAGGATTTTAATTTTACAATAATGATTGCAAAGATACACTTACTGACCTATTTTAACTGAAGATTTAAGAATGATTTCATAAATTATGAATTCTTCTTTTTAGAATTTTTAAAAGCATTTATCATTCTTCTTGCAGTAAATCCATGTAAAATAATGGAAATTAAAATAACCAAAGCAACAATGGAATAGAGCTGATTTACATCTTGAAAATTACCATATTTTATTGCATACGATAGGTAAAATACAGAACCAATTCCACGAATTCCAAAGAATGAAATTGCTAGTTTTTTCTTTGGATTTAAATCGGCTTTATAAAAGCTAATATAGCCTAAAAGAGGTCTTAAAATTAAAACCAGGCCAAAACAAAAAAGCAAACTTGTTGTGGTTATAAAGTCTAAAATCCCTGCCATTACAGAACCTCCAAAGAAAATCATCCAAAAAATAATAAGAAATTTCTCGATATTATCTATAAACCCTAAACTTGGTTCGCTTTCAGTAGTTTCATTTTTTTTATGTTGATGATAATGTGCAAATAAACCAGCAAAAAAAACACTTAAAAAACCGTAAGAATTTAAAATTTCTGCCAATCCATAAGAAATTAATGTCAACGAAATTGCTACAAAAGCTTGGTGGATTTTACGTTCATTATCATTCGATAGTTTTTTAGTTATAAAACTATATAAGAACCCGATGATAATCCCCACTAAAACGCCTACAATTACTTTGTAAAACAAATAAAAACCAATCCATTCTTGCCATTGTTCAGCTCCTAAAGAACCGTTTTTAGACCAAATTATGGCTAAAAATATAAACGGAAATGCCAAGCCATCATTTAAACCTGCTTCCGCAGTTAAATTATATTGAACACCTAAATTTTTAGAGTTTACTTTTTGTTTTTTATTTAATTGAATTTCTGAGGCCAATGCAGGATCTGTTGGCGCTAAAACAGCAGCTAATAACAAAGACATTGCTCCATTAAAATCTAAAATATAATAGGAAAATAAAAAAACTACGGCCATAAATAAAGGCATCGTAAATCCTAATAAACGTAAAGGATTTCGCCATTCTTTCCAAGAATAAGTCAAGCCAATTTTTAAACCAGCAACCATTAAACTAATAATTACAACAAGTTCGGAAAAATGGATGGTCAATTCTTCATTCCAAACAGGATCTGGCCAAGGCAAAGGCGCATTTAAATAGTATAAAATTGCACCTAAAAAAAGTAAAGGAATTGTAAAACTTATTTTAAATCGTTTTAAAATTATTGGAGAAAAACTCGCAAAAAGCGATGTTAGACCAACAATTAATAAAATGACAAAATAAGTATCCATATTTATATTTTGATATAAAAGTTTACAAGATTGGTTTTAAAACTTCCCAAGTATTTTCAGCTAAAATTTTGTGTCCTTTTTTGGTAGGATGAATTCCATCAGATTGATTTAAACTCGCAATTCCACCAACATCTTCTAATAAAAAAGGAATTAAAGCAACGTTGTTTTTTGCTGCCAAGTTTGGAAAAATGTTTTTAAATTCTGTTGCATATTCTTGGCCCATATTTGGAGGAATCTGCATACCTGCTAAAACAATTTTTGTTGTTGGATATTTCTCTTTTATAGCATCAATAATAAACTGTAAATTACTTTTTGTTTCTTTTAAATTCACACCTCTTAAGCCGTCATTTGCTCCAAGCTCTAAAATAAATATGTCTGGTTTTTGATTTAAAACCCAATCAATTCTGTTTTTACCTCCAGCAGAAGTTTCTCCACTAATTCCAGAATTAACAACCTTGTATTGTAAGCCTAAACTATCAATTTTATTTTGAATAATGCCAGGAAAAGCATCTTCTACATCTTCCAAACCATAACCAGCTGTTAAACTATCGCCAAAAAATACAATTCTTTTTGTTGTGGTTTCTGTATTGTTTTTTGTTTCAGATTTTTGAATTGCTGTAACTGAAGAATTTTCCTGTTTTGGAGCTTCTGTTTTGCAGGAAAGCAAGCATATCAATATAGAAAAATAACATAATTTTAAGAAAATATTTTGCGTTCTGTTGTTGATATATAAGGGCAATTGTTTATTTTTCAGCATCATCTTATTTTGTTTTGATTTCCATTTTTTAAGGAAAGACAATCTTTATAAAAACCTTTTGGAAAAGCCAAAAGGGTTATTTTTTTAATTAAAAAATTATTAATGTCAAAGATATTAAAGATTAATGATTTAGAGAAAACTTATACAAGTGGTTCTAAAAAATTAACAGTAATTAGCAATATTTCTTTTGAAGTAGAAAAAGGAAGTATTTTCTCAATTGTTGGACCTTCAGGAAGTGGAAAAACAACATTATTAGGTTTGTGTGCTGGTTTAGATTACCCAACTTCTGGAACTATAGAATTGTGTGGCACTTCTTTAGAGAATTTAAATGAAGACGAACGTGCAGCTTTACGAAATAAAAATGTTGGTTTTATTTTCCAAAATTTTCAATTGTTACCAACTTTAACTGCATTAGAAAATGTAATTGTGCCTTTGGAATTACAAGGAGATAAAAATGCAGCTAAAGTAGGAGAGGAGTTGCTAACCAAAGTAGGTTTGGCTGATAGAATGCATCATTATCCTGCACAATTATCTGGTGGAGAACAACAACGAGTTGCGTTGGCAAGAGCGTTTTGTAACAAGCCAGCTATTTTATTTGCTGATGAACCTACAGGAAATTTAGATGAAGAAACTGGCGAAAAAGTAATTCAATTGTTGTTTGAATTAAACAAAGAAGCTGGTACAACTTTGGTAATTATTACGCACGATTTGGAGTTGGCAAACAGAACGCAGCAAATTTTACGATTAAAAGGAGGAAAGATAATTTCTAACGAAAAAACAGCCACGATTTAATGATCAAAAATAACTTAAATTTTAACTGGCTTTTAAAAATGGCTTGGAGAGATGGCAAAGCAAGCTTATCTCGATTATTGCTTTTTATGGCATCTATTATTTTAGGAATTGCAGCTGTGGTTTCCATTCAGTTGTTTAGCGATACTTTAAACGATAACATCAAAAAGCAATCAAAATCCTTAATGGGTGCCGATTTTATAATTGATAGCAAACAAAAACCATCAGAAAAAGTACAGAAAATAATTGACTCTTTAGGAGCAGATGCTTCCGAAGTTAATTTTGTTTCGATGGCAGCTTTCCCTAAAAATGAAGGCACAAAATTGGTGAAAGTTCGTGCTTTGGAAGGTGCTTTTCCTTTTTACGGAAATTTAACAACGGTTCCTGAGAATGCTGGTAAAAATTACCAAGAATTAGGAGGTGCTTTGGTAGATGCTACTTTGTTGTTGCAATACAATTTAAATCCTGGAGATTCCATAAAATTAGGTAAAGTTACGTTTCCTATTATTGGTGCTTTAAAATCGATTCCTGGTAGTACAGCTATTTCATCTTCAATAGCTCCACAAGTTTTAATTCCATTTCGATTTTTAGCAGAAACCGATTTATTACAATTAGGAAGCAGAAAAGAATACCAATACTTTTTTAAAAATACTACTATTGATTTAGAATTATTAGACAAAAAAATTGATCCGATTTTAGAGGCTGAAAATGCAGATTTAGATACCCACACAAGCACAAGTAGAAATTTAGGAAGACGATATGATAATGTAGGTAAATTTTTAAATTTGGTTGCCTTTATTGCTTTATTATTAGGTTGTATTGGTATTGCAAGTTCTGTGCACATTTATATCAAAGAAAAATTAAAAAATGTTGCTGTTTTAAAATGTTTAGGCGCTTCAAGAAAACAATCTTTTCTTATTTATTTACTTCAAATTATAGCTATTGGATTGATTGGAGGTATTATTGGTTCTGCAATCGGAACAAGTTTGCAATTCCTTTTTCCAACTATTTTAGCCGAATTTTTACCTTTTTCCATAGAAATAACCCTTTCGTTTCAACCTATTTTAGTGGGGATTGTTTTAGGAGTATTAATGTCGGTTTTGTTTGCATTGTTACCACTTTTAGGCACTTGGTATGTGTCTCCTTTAGAGGTTTTAAGAGGGCAAGAAGAAAATCAACAGAAACCCAAAAAAGCAAGAGTATTGGTGTTTTTAGCCATTTTACTTTTTATCTTTTTGTTTTCTTTTTGGATGTTAAAAAGTGCTATAAATGGATTGGTTTTTACCCTTGGAATTTTTATCACATTTGCAATTATGGCAGGTGTTGCTAGCTTATTCATCAAAGGAATTAAAAAGTTTTTCCCAACTTCTTGGGGATTTACCAGCAGGCAAAGTTTATTGAATTTATTTAGACCCAACAACCAAACAATGGTCTTGGTTTTGGCAATTGGTTTGGGTACTTTTTTAATAAGTACGTTATATTTTACCAAGGATATTTTACTCGCAAAAACATCCATAGAAAATAAAAAAACAGATGCGAATATTATTTTAATGGATGTGCAAAGCAACCAAGAAAAAGCACTTGTACAAAATTTTGAAAGCAAAGGTTTGGATGTGATTGATAACATTCCAATTATTACCATGAGAATGGAAAGTATTCGAGGAAAAACAGCCAACGAAATTCGAAAAGATTCTACGATAAAAATGCGAAAATGGATGTTGAATCGAGAATTTAGGGTTTCTTACAGAAATAAGTTAACAGAAACAGAAGAACTCTTAGAAGGCGAATTTATTGGCGAAGCTAAACAAGGAGAACCAATTCGAGTTTCTATTGCAGATAATTTAGCCAAAGATGCAAATTTAAAAGTAGGAGACAATGTAGTTTTTAACATTCAAGGTGTTTTGATGGAAACTGTTATTGGAAGTGTCAGAAAGGTAGATTGGAGTAGCATGCAAGTAAATTTTATGATTTTGTTTCCAACAGGCGTTTTAGAAAAAGCACCTCAATTTAATGTAATGACCACCTATGTACCCAATGAAGAACGTTCTGCAGAATTGCAAAGAGATTTGGTTAAAAACTATCCAAATGTTACTATTTTAGATTTACGCCAAGTTTTTACAATTGTAGAAGATATTTTAGATAAAATTTCTTGGATCATTAATTTTATGGCATTTTTTAGCATTTTAACAGGTTTTATTGTGTTGATTGGTTCTGTGAGAAATAGCAAATATCAACGAATAAAAGAAAGTGTTTTACTAAGAACTTTGGGCGCAAAAAGCAAACAAATTTTAAAAATTACAGCGTTAGAATATGTGTATTTAGGATTGTTAGGTAGTTTAACAGGAATTATGCTATCGTTATTTGGAAGCCAATTATTGGCTGTTTTTATCTTTAAAGAACCTTTTATTCCATCAGGAATTCCGTTTTTAGTATTTCTGCCAGCCATTACAATTTTAGTGGTTGTTATTGGTTTAAGCAATTTAAAATCGGTGCTGCAAAGTCCACCTTTAGAGGTTTTAAGGAAGGAAGTTTAACAGTTTAATAAATTTTTTATTTTTATCAATATATACAAATCAATGAAACCAATCCATTTTATTTTTTTAATTCTTTTATTTTTTTCTTGTAAAAAAACCGAAAGAAATCTCACAAAAATAACTGCAAAAAATATACCTGTTGATACCACAATTGTGGCATCAACCGAAATTAAAAATTTTATTACGCCCTATAAAGAAAAATTAACGGACAAAATGGAAACTGTATTAACTTATAGTCCAAAAGATTTAAATAAAAAAAGCACAGCTCTACAAAGTACTTTAGGGAATTTAATGGCAGATTTATGTGTTGATATTGCAAACCCAATGTTTACAAATAAAACAAATACTTTTATTGATTTTGCGATGTTTAATAGTGGTGGTTTGCGTGCTGCAATTTCATCAGGAAATGTAACTACAGAAAATGCTTTTAATTTAATGCCCTTTGATAATGAGCTAGTTGTGGTAGAATTGACAGGAGAAAAAGTAGTGGAATTAATCAATTATTTTATTCGCAACCAAACTGCACATCCTTTATCAAAAAATATAAATTTAATGATTAAAGATGATACGTTTGATTTAAAAATTAATGGAGAAAAGTTTGATGTAAACAAAACTTACGCAGTTTTAACGTCTGATTATTTACAAACTGGTGGAGATGGAATGGTGT
>Ga0115565_10000808_pt1 | contig 26749 bp, 21 predicted proteins | sample COGITO_mtgs_1105_FD_87199 | JGI IMG/M metagenome (GOLD analysis project Ga0115565, IMG submission 87199) | Pelagic marine microbial communities from North Sea - COGITO_mtgs_110530 | ecosystem: Environmental > Aquatic > Marine > Epipelagic | place: Germany:Helgoland, sampling site Kabeltonne... | reverse complement strand
ACTATTTAGCACAAAGCAAATCTTTAGGAGATGTAAAAGCCATAAGAGCTGTGGCTACTGCAAATGGTAAAAACCCACTTTGGATTGTAATTCCTTGTCATAGAGTTATTGGTTCAGATGGATCTTTAACGGGTTATGCAGGTGGAATTTGGCGCAAACAATGGTTGCTAAATCATGAAAATCCTGTAAAACAGCAATCTCTTTTTTAAATTTTGATTTGTTATCTTTGAAACACAATAATTTAAATTATGAGTACAGAAACTTTAAAACAAGCATTAGCTCAAAAAATATTGGCAATTTCAGATAAAGAACTATTGATAAAAGTAAAAGCTTTGCTTGAAAGTAAAGATGTTATAGGATATGATGTAAATGGTACAGCTATTTCTGCAAATAATTATATAAGTGAAATGGATTCGAGTATTGATGCTATCAATAATAAAAAAGCTACATTATTTACTACTCAAGAAGTAAGAAAAACCATAATGGATGCAAATAATTTGGGATAGTAAAGCGAATATTGATATTGCAGAAAACATAAAACATATTGCCAAAAAAAGTCCTCAAAATGCATTAATGGTTTTAAATGTACTTTTAGAACTACCAAATTCTTTTATAAAATTCCTTTATTCTTTCCCAATTGAACCTTTTTATAATGATGAAAATGTTCGTTTTATAACAAAGTGGAGTTTTGAAATGGTATACTACGTAAGACAAAATACCATTTATATCATGAGAGTATTTAATATGAGTATGTCTCCAGAACGAATTTTAGAATAATAGTGTTTCTTAAATTTTAAAAACTAAAACATAAAAAACATATTTTTACGTTCAGTACTTATAGTTTTGTATGCTTCAAAAATTTTTGTTTTTATGCTTGTTTTTTATTGGATTTACAATCCAATCACAAATAATATCTACAGATTTTAGAAAAAGAACTTTTAATGTAAAAAAAGACACCATCCAAATTGATTCTGTTGCCATAAATCCGCAGAAATTTAAAGTTTTAGATAGTTTAAAAAACACAATTCCTGCATTAGAATATCAAATAGATTTTAGCAACGCTGTTTTAATTATCAACGCAAAAAAATATCCAAAAATTACTGTTGAATATTTTAGGATTCCAGATTTTATCACCAAAATTTATAGTCCTTTTGATGAAAGATTAATTTTACAAAGCAATACAAATCAAGGACAGTTATACAGTTTAACAACAAATAAAAAAGCAGCAGATTTGAAGCTTTTTGATGGCTTACAAACCAGAGGTTTTATCTCTAGAGGAATTACTTCTGGTAATAACCAAAATGCTGTTACAAATTCTGCTCTAGATTTAGAAATTTCGGGTAAACTATCTCAAAACGTTACGTTAAGAGCCAATATTTTTGATACTAATATTCCTATTCAAGATAATGGAGTTTCACAGAATTTAACAGATTTTGATCGTATTTTTATTGAAATGTTTACAGATAAATGGCGTGTAAAAGCAGGAGATTTATCACTTAAAAATACAGAAACCTACTTTTTACCTTTTCAAAAACAGGTGTCTGGTTTAGAGGTTGAAGCAAACATTAACGACGATTTAAAAGTTGCTGCTTCTGGAGCCATTGTAAGAGGTAAATTCAACAATTTTAAATTTGTGGGTGTAGAAGGTAATCAAGGTCCTTACAAGCTTTTTGGCGCAAATAACGAAGCTGTTATTTTAATTATTGAAGGCAGTGAAAATGTGTTTGTAAATGGGATTAAAATTAAAGCTGGCGAAAACGAAGATTATACTATTGATTATAATTTAGGCGAAATAAGATTCAATACTACATATCCTATTACAAACGATATGAGAATTACTGTGGAATTCCAATATGCAGAAAGAAATTACACACGTTTTGTAACCTATAACAAAACCGAATTCGAAAATGATAAATTTAATATTGCTGGTTATTTTTACTCAGAAAATGACGCGAAAAATCAACCTTTACAACAAAGTTTATCTACAGAACAGCAACAAATTTTAGCAAATGCTGGTAATAATGTAGATGCTATGGTTTCTGAAAGTGCTTTTTTAGACACCTTTAATGAAAACAAAATTTTGTATAAAAAAGTAATTGCTGGCAATGAAGAGTTTTTTGAATATTCCACCAATCCAAATGATGAATTATTTACTGTAACCTTTACAAATCTTGGAGTAAATAATGGTGATTATATCATAAAAGAAACCATTGCAATTGGAACTATATTTGAATATGTGGGTGAAAATTTAGGAGAATACAACCCAATTGTGCGTTTAATTGCACCTACAAAATCCCAGTTTTTTGTGATAAAATCTGGTTATAATCCTTCTGAAAAAACCACTGTAAATACAGAAGTTGCTATTAGTAATATTGATGCTAATTTATTTTCTGATATTGATAATGATGAAAATAAAGCACTTGCTGTAAAAGTAGGTTTAGAGCAGGTTTTAATTGATAAAAAATGGCAATTATCAACAAACATCAACCATGAATATGCTCACAAAAACTTTAGAAGCTTACAACGTTGGGAATCTATAGAATTTAATAGAGACTGGAATATTTTAACCAACAATGCCACAAAAAATTATTTTCAATCTGGATTGAATTTAACGAACAAAAAAGGAGATTTTGTAAATTATAAATTTAACAACTTAACCTACGATAATAGTTTTAAGGGCACAAAACACGAACTAAAATCAAAAATAAACTCGAAAAAAACTACTTTTTTCTTGGATGGAAGTTTTCTTTCAAATTCTTCTAATTTAGAAGATAATTCGTTTTTTAGAGCAGTTGGAAAAGCAGAACATTCGTTAAAAAAGTCTTGGCTTGGAGCACGTATTAATTTTGAAACCAATTTAAGAGAAAACATAAATACCAATGAATTTATTAATACCAGTCATCGTTTTAAAGATTACGAAGCGTATTTTGGAATTGGAGATTCTACAGCAATTTTTGCTAAAATTGGTTTTAACTATAGAAATAACGATAGTATTAAACAAAACCAATTTACAGAAATTAATAACCGAAAAACATTTTATATCAATAGTAAACTCATCAAAAATAAAAACACGAATCTGAGTATTTTTGCAAATTACAGAATCACAAAAAATAATTTTACGGAGGATGAAAAAGCCCTAAACTCAAGAGTAGTTTTTAATCAGAAATTGTGGGATAATTTTGTGAATTTAGGAACCGTTTATGAAACATCGTCAGGAAACGTTGCCAGACAAGACTTTGTGTATGTGCAAACAGAACCTGGTTTGGGTTTTTATACTTGGATTGATTATAATAACGATGGCGTAAAAGACTTTAACGAGTTTGAAATTGCTCTTTTTCAAGATCAAGCAAATTACTTGCGTTTACCAAAACCAAACTTACGTTTTATAGCTACTCAACGTGCAAAATGGAGTCAATCTATCACTATAAATCCTAGAAAATGGAGCAAAGAAAAAGGTTTTAAAAAACTGATTTCTCATTTTTACAATCAAAGTTTTTTATCCGTAGAAAACGAACAAGAAAGAACTGCAAATTCGTTTCAATTAAATCCATTTGACTTTAATGAAAACTCTTTAATTGCTTTAAATTTAAACATAAGAAATAGTTTATTTTATAATAAAGATTTACAAAAAAATAGTATAACTTTTACGTATGGAAACTCGCAACTTAAACAACAATATTTTATTGGTAATCAGGAAAATAACATAAAATTATACCAACTAGAATATGCACATAAATTTGCGAAATTTTGGTTGGTAGATTTGTTAGGAAAAACCTCAAAAAATTCTTTAGAAACCGAGAATTTTATAAACAGAAATTTTGAAATTGACGCCAATGAAATCAATCCTAAAATAAGTTTTTTGTACAATGAAAACAATCGCTTTTCGGCTTTTTATCATTTTAAAAAGAAGGAAAATCAATTGGAAGATTTCGAGATTTTAAATCAACAAAAATTTGGTGTTGAATATTTTTACATCAGCAAAAATAAAAATCAAATTTCGGCAAACGTAAATGTATTTTTAAATGATTTTACTGGCGATACAAACACGCCAGTTGCCTACCAAATGTTAGAAGGTTTGCAAGCAGGACAAAATTACACTTGGAATTTACTTTTTAACCGAAAAATAAACTCCTTTTTAAATTTAAATTTAAGTTATTTAGGCAGAAAAAGCGAAAACTCAAGGGCAATCCATACAGGAAGTGTGCAATTAAGAGCTAGTTTTTAATCGCTAATTTTTTTGCATTTGTTACATTAGTTGCATCCTACATCAAAAAAAAATGTTTACTTTGTAAAATATAATGATGAAAATAGTTGCCATTTTATTATCTAACCTGATTCTTATTCAAAGTTTAAACATTAATTTAGAATCTTTTGCTAAATTAAATGTGTTGTTAGAACATGCGCAATTTCATCAAGAAAAATATGGAGATAATTTGTTTGAATTTCTTTATGAACATTATGGAGATAAAGATTTGTTAGCTGCAAATAACCATGATGAACATGAAGATTTGCCTTTTAAAGAAAGCACTCAAAGTTTTAATCATTTAATTTCTGTATTTGATTTTAAAGTTGATGTTTTTGAGCTAAAAAACAATATTGTATTCAACTCAAAACCTATTTTTTTCTACAAAGATTCTTATTCTTTTTTTGAGAAACCAACTGTTTTTCAGCCACCCAAATATTCGTAATTTTTATTAGATAGCTATTCTTGTTGTATAAACAAGAACTTTATTATTTATAAAATTTTTATGAATTATGTTAGAAAACATTATAAAATTCAGCTTACAAAATAAGCTGCTCATTTTTCTATTTACAGCATTTTTAATTGGTTTTGGAGTGTATTCAATTACCAATATTTCTGTGGGTGCTGTGCCAGATATTACCAACAATCAAGTACAAGTAATTACCACTTCTCGCAATTTATCTACACAAGATGTAGAGCAATTTATAACCTATCCTGTTGAACTTGAAATGGCAAATTTACCTGGAGTTTCCGAAATTAGATCGGTTTCCAAATTTGGTTTATCAGTGGTTACCATTGTTTTTTATGATGATTTAGGCACCTATTTACCAAGACAATTAATTGCAGAAAAAATTAAATCTGCTTCAGAAAAAATCCCTGAAGGTTTTGGAACGCCAGAAATGGGACCAATCACAACAGGTTTAGGAGAAATTTATCAATATATCTTAGATGTAAAACCTGGTTTTAAAGACCAATATTCGGTTACCGAATTAAGAACAATTCAAGATTGGATTGTAAAAAGACAGCTTTCTGGCATTCCTGGAGTTGTAGAAGTAAATACCTGGGGAGGTTTTTTAAAGCAATATGAAGTTGCTATAAATCCAAGTAAATTAAATGCGATGAATATTCCAGTCTCCAAAATTTATGACGCTTTAGAAAAAAATAACAGCATTGCTGGTGGTGGATATATTGAAAAAACAAATCAAGCTTTTTTTATTCGAGGAGAAGGTTTGATAAAAAGTTTGGAAGATATTGGCAACATCATCGTTCAAAATAATGGCACACCAATTTTTATAAAAGACATCGCAAAAGTTGGTTTTGGCAGTGCAACTCGTTTTGGAGCAATTACAGGAAATGGCGAAGGAGAAAAAGTACTTGGACAAATTATGATGTTGAAAGATGGCGATTCTAAAACCATTATAAATGCTGTAAAAGAAAGAGTTACTTCCATTCAAAAAACATTGCCAGAAGGAGTTTTTATCAACGGTTTTTTAGAAAGAAGTGAGTTGATTGACAAAACAACCTTCACAATTTCAGAAAACTTACTCATAGGATCGCTCATTGTAATTTTTATTGTGGTTTTACTTTTGGGTAATATTCGTTCTGGTTTGGTGGTTGCTTCTGTAATTCCTTTAAGTTTATTATTCGCAATTTCTTTGATGAGCATTTTTAATATCGATGCCAATTTAATGAGTTTAGGCGCAATCGATTTTGGGATTATTATTGATGGTGCTGTGATTATAGTCGAATATATTACGTATATGATTATTACTAAAAGTGATGATTTACAACGTTTAGAAAAAAATATAAAACGAGAACAAATTGATACAATTACCCTAAAAAGTGCTTCAAAAATGATGAATTCTGCCATTTTTGGGCAATTGATCATCTTAATTATTTTTATACCTATTCTAACTTTAGAAGGTGTTGAAGGTAAAATGTTTAAACCAATGGCACTTACGTTTAGCTTTGCTTTAATTGGTGCAATGTTACTTTGTTTAACGTATGTTCCTGTGGTTTCTTCTTTATTTTTAAAACCAAAAAAGCCGAGTAAAAACAACATTTCAATAAAAATCATGAGTTTTTTGAATCGTTTTTACGCGCCAATTATCAACTGGTCTTTACATCATAAAAAAATAGTAATTGGTTTTGCAGGTTTACTTTTAATATCAAGTATTTGGATTTTTAGTAAAATGGGTGGCGAATTTGTACCGACTTTAGATGAAGGTGATTTTGTGATTCAGCCTGTTTTAAAAACGGGAACATCCTTAGGAAAAACCATAGAAATTACCACAAAAATCGAACAAATTTTATTAGATAATTTCCCAGAAGTAGATCAAGTAGTTACAAGAATTGGTGCTGCTGAAGTGCCCACAGATCCAATGTCTATGGAAGAAAGTGATGTAATTATCAAACTAAAACCTAAAAAAACTTGGACATCAGCACAAAGTAAAGACGAATTAGCAGATAAATTCAAGGAAGCTTTGGCCATAATTCCTGAAATGGAAGTTGAATTTACACAACCTATTGAAATGCGTTTTAATGAATTAATTACTGGAGTTAGAGCAGATATTGCTATTAAAATATTTGGAGAAGATTTAGCAGTTTTAGCAGAAAAAGCAGAGGATTTAAAAGATTTAATTCAAAATGTAGAAGGCGCTTCAGACATTGTGGTTGAAAAAGTAGAAGGTTTGCCACAAATGAGCATCAACTATAACAGAAATAAAATTGCACGTTACAATTTAAATATTGCTGATGTTAATGAATTAATTTCTATGGGATTTGCTGGTAAAATAATCGGGAGTGTTTTTGAAGGTGAAAAACGTTTTGATTTAGCAATTCGTTTAGATCAAAGTAGCAGAAAAGATATTTCTAGTTTACAAAATTTATTTGTTGATACACCAAATGACACTAAAATTCCTTTAAGTGAATTGGCTACAATTAGCTACACAACTGGTCCTGCACAAATTTCTAGAGATGATACAAAACGTAGAATTGTAGTCGGAATTAATGTAAGAAACAGAGATTTACAATCGGTTGTAAATGAAATTCAAACAATTGTTGATGCAAAATTAAAACTTCCTGTTGGTTATAATATTACGTATGGAGGTCAGTTTGAAAACCTACAAAGTGCCAAAACACGTTTACTAATTGTAGTGCCAATAGCATTGTTATTGATATTTTTATTACTCTATTTTGCTTTTGGCTCTGTAAAAGAAGCGTTGTTAGTATATGTTGTAATTCCACTTTCTGCTGTTGGTGGAGTTTATTTATTATGGCTCAGAGATTTGCCTTTTAGTATTTCTGCATGCGTTGGTTTTATTGCTCTTTTTGGAATTGCAGTTTTAAACGGAATTGTTTTAATTGAGCATTTTAAAGAACTTAAAAAAGAAGGTTTCAGTAATATCGAAGAACTGATAAAAAGAGGAACAAAAGAACGTTTACGACCCGTAATTTTAACAGCAACTGCAGCAGCTTTAGGTTTTTTACCCATGGCAATTTCTACAAATGCTGGGGCAGAAGTTCAAAGACCTTTAGCCACAGTTGTAATTGGTGGCTTAATAACAGCCACACTTTTAACGCTGATTGTTTTACCAGTTTTATATGCTTGGTTTGAAGAAAAAAAGACTATTAAAATGAATAAAACAGCTTTATTAACAATTATTGGCTTTTTGTTTGTGTTGCAAAATAATGCGCAAACGAAACTAAATTTAGAGCAGACTTTGGCGTTAGCAATCGAAAATAATACGGATTTAAAAGCTTCTTATTTACAAATTGATAAAAATAACGCCCTAATAAAAAATGCTTTTACTTTTGATAAAACAACTATTTATTATAGTTATGATGAAAATAACTTAGCGTTAAACAATGTGCCTTTAAGGGTTTTCGGAATTACACAAGATTTTAAATTCCCAACTGTTTATTTTGCTGATAAAAATGCACGTCAAATTAAAGCAACTTTAGCCGAAAGCGATTATAATATTAAATATCAACAAATTAAAAAAGAAGTTTCAAGTGGCTTTTATCAATTAATGTATGCTAAAAATAAGGCTAAAACATACGGTTTTTTAGATAGTTTGTTTCAAGATTTTGCCAAAAAAGCAATACGAAGATTTGAGTTGGGCGAAACTAATTATTTGGAAACGATTACAGCAAAATCGAAACAAAAACAAATACAAACGCTTTATAAACAAGCCTTACAAGAGGTTGTTTTATCCGAAGAAAAATTAAAAGCTGTTGTGCAAGTGGATAGTTTAGAAATTGTTGATGAAAATGTATCGGTTTTAGAAGTGCAATCAATTGTTACTAATGAAAATGTAGGTGTACAATATTTTGAAAATGCTAAAAATTATGAAGACGCACTATATAAATTAGAGAAACAAAACATATTACCTGATATTAGTTTCGAGTATTTTCAAGGAACAAATGATTTGTTAAATACAAATTTAACGGGTTATCAAATTGGGTTAAAAATTCCGTTATTCTTTTCTGGAAACTCCTCGAAAATAAAAGCTTCAAAAATTTCTAAAAATATTGTGGAAGCTGAAGAACAAAACTACAAACTGGTTTTAGAAGCTGAATACAAATCGCTTTTGGCAACTTTACAGCAATATAAAGAAAGTGTCGATTACTATATGAATGAAGGTGAAAACCTTAAAAATGAAATTATAAAAACTGCCAACAGAACTTTTAAAGAAGGTGAAATCGACTTTTTTCAATACCTACAAAGTATTGAAACTGCCAAAGAAATAGAACTTTCTTATTTAGACAATTTGAACATGTACAATCAAACAATTATCAACATTAACTACTTAACTTTAAATCCTTTTTAAAGATGAAAAATATATCAATATTTATAATAACACTTTTATTTTTTGCTTGCGCAAATCAAGAGAATAAATCAGAAACTGTTGCAGAACCAATAGTAGACAGCAACTTAATTACCATTAGCAAACAACAATTTAAGAGCGAAAAAATGGCTTTTGGTACTCTTAAAGAACATCAATTTTATAACACTATAAAAACGACTGGAATTATAGATGTTCCACCAGAAAACAAAGCGAGTGTTAGTACTTTTGTTGGTGGTTATGTAACTAAAATTCCACTTTTAATTGGTGATAAAGTAAAAAAAGGGCAACTTGTTGCTAGTTTGCAAAACCCAGAATTTGTAGAAATACAACAAAAATATTTGGAAATTTCTGCACAATTAAGTTATTTAAAAAATGAGTTTGAAAGACAAAAAACGCTGTATAAGGAACAGATAACTTCCGAAAAAAATTACCTAAAAGCCGAAAGTACTTACAAAAGTAATTTAGCAACGTATAATGGTTTGCGTAAAAAATTACAAATGATGAACTTGAATCCTGCCAATATTGAAAAAGGTACAATTTCATCAACCATAAATTTGTATGCGCCCATTAATGGATTTATCACCAAAGTAAATGTGAGCAATCGTTCTTATATTTCTTCTTCAAATGAAGTGTTAGAAATTATAAACACAGATCACATTCATTTGGAACTGAATGTTTTTGAAAAAGATATTTTAAAGATTAAAAAAGAGCAGAAAATACAATTTAAAATTCCAGAAGCATCATCAAAAACCTTTGAAGCCGAAGTTTATTTAGTAGGTACTTTTGTAAATACAGACAGAACTATAAAAGTACATGGACATATAAATCATGATGAAAACACCAATTTTATAACAGGAATGTTTATTGATGCATCAATAATTTATGGAGAAAATAAAGAAATTTCACTCCCAAAAACTTCAGTTTTAAAAAATGAAAATAATGCTTTTGTATTTGTTTTAAAAGATGAAAATAAAGATGCTTATATCTTTGAAAAAATAAAAATTACAACCCTTTTAGAAGATGAAGATTTTATTCAGGTTAAAAATCATCAGACTTTAAAAGATAAAAAAATACTTATTGAAGGACTTTCCATGTTTTAAAAAAATGATTTATTAAATCGATAATTAACGCAACCTTTTCTATTTTTTATCATCTATAAAATGTACTATTGTAATCTCATTAAATAAGAAGCCTAAAATAGTGGTACATTATTTGCTGAGTTTGCTAACTTAAAATTAAAAGAAAATCAACCATGAAAAAAATTACGTTACTTATTGTATTATTTGTTAGTACCTTCTCAATTGCTCAAGAAAAAGAAGAGGAGAAAGATCCACAAGACATCAATAAAAAACACGAATTAAAACTTAATGCTTTTAATTTAATTGCGTTTTCTTCTATCGATGTTTCTTATGAAAGGTTAATAAATGCAGAATCTTCAGCTGGTGTTGCTTTATTTTACAACTTTTCAGAATATGGCAATGATGATGTTGGTTTTCCTAAAAAATTCTCTATAACTCCATATTATAGATGGTTTTTTTCTGAAAATTCTTATGCAAGAGGTTTTTTTGTGGAAGGTTTTGGTATGGTAAATACGTATCAAGATATTGAATATTTTTTTAATGACACAGAAAATATTAAAACTGAAACTTCATTTGCATTGGGAATTTCTGCAGGTGGCAAATTTGCTACTAAATCAGGATTTACAACAGAAGTTTATTTAGGAATTGGAAGAAACCTTACCAATAGTAACAATGATGATGACTTTTTTCAAAATGAAATTATTGGTAGGTTTGGAATCTCTTTAGGATACAGATTTTAAACCAAAAGTTTAAAATTTAGTATTTTTGACGCAAAATTAAACCTATGAAAAATATCCTTTTACTTTCTACTTTATTTATAAGCTCACTTACTTTTTCTCAAAAAGAAGTAAAGCTAGATATTGCTGATGCACTTGTAATTCGAAGTTTAGAATTTTCTTACGAACAATATATAAATACTGAATCTTCTTTTGGGGTTTCTGCTCTTTTTAATTTGGCAAAACAAGAAGTAGATTTTAGGTATAATGAGAATGTAATGATTACACCTTATTATCGCCATTATTTTACAACAGAGTATGCTTGGAACTTTTTTGCTGAAGGTTTTATGGGAATAAATTCTGGTAAAAATACGCACACAGATTCATCTTTAAATGTAACGTATTCAAATTATACAGATGCAGCTTTAGGAGTTGCTGCTGGTTTAAAATATGTTGCCAATGGTGGTTTAACTATTGATGCGTATGCAGGAATTGGACGAAATTTATTTGGTTCTAGTTCGCCTACTTTAGTGCCAAGAGTTGGTGTAAATGTTGGCTGGAGATTGTAACAATATTTTTATTTTTTTGAAGTATAGCTTATAAATACTGTCAAAAAAATCAACTAAAAATGAACATAGAAAATATTTTAAAAGAACTAAATTTTAAAGCCATAAGAAGTTCTGGTGCTGGAGGACAACATGTAAATAAAACATCATCTAAAATAGAATTAACGTTCGATTTAGAAAACTCAAATTCCTTATCTGATGATGAAAAAACACTGCTAAAAACAAAGCTTTCATCAAAATTAACCAATGAAAATCTGTTGATTTTGTTTTGTGAAGAAACACGCTCTCAACACAGAAATAAAGATTTGGCAATTAAACGTTTTTTAGCGTTAATAAAAACGAATTTAATTCGCCCAAAAAGAAGAAAGAAAACAAAACCAACTAAAGGCGCTATAAAAAAAAGATTAGAAACTAAACAAAGAACTTCTGTTAAAAAAGCGTTGCGTAAAAGACCAAAATTAGAGTAAAAAAAATCGAATAATTTAACTTAAAAAGTATAATTACTCGATTTCATATTTTTAGCATTTGTGATACTTTTAAAAAGCTTCAGCAATATTTACGTAGAAATTTCCATCAGATTCGTTTCCTGCACCATAATCAAAACGAATATTTAATTTTTCTTTTTTATCTAACATAAAACGCAATCCTACTCCATAATTTAGTTTTAAATCGCTAATATTTAAATCCGAAGATTTGTTAAAAACATCTCCTGCTCCAACAAAAGCTACAAACCCAAATCTGCTATCTTTAAACGTTTTTCTGTACTCTACTTGTGCTGCTAATAAATTTTCTTCAATATATCTTCCTTCAATATAACCACGCATAATTTGTTCGTTTCCAAAAAGTGCTAATTCAGCTAAAGGCACATCTCCGTTCGCAAAATGACCAATTGCTTGGAAAGCCAAAACATCATCATTTTTTTGTGAAATCTTCATATAATGACGTAAATCAAATCTTGTTAAATCAAAATCATGTGTTCCCCCTAAAGAAGTACTATAAAAACCTCTTGTAAATTCAAAATACCAACCTTTAGAGGCATTTAAAATATTATCTCTGCTATCATATAAAACAGCTAACTCAACACCAGTAGAAGTAGAACCGTCAAAACCTGTTGGTAAAGTGGTGTCTAAAATACCATTTTTTTCAACTGTTGCATCGTAAATAGTATTGTATCTAAAACCTCCTCCTAAAAACAAATAACGTGTAAATGCTTGTTTTAAAAGAATTGGTTCTATTAAAAATTGATAGGTATCATAAATTTCTTCATTGATCTCTGGTGAATTTCGTCCTATTCCATAAAACAATCTTGGATAATTTTGAAAAATTATATTTCCAGAAATTACATATTTTTCTTGATTTGTAAAAATCTCGAATCCTGAATAAATAAAAAACTGGTTATTTAAAGTATACAGCATAGAAACTGGCATGTTAGACGTTCTTGTTTCATCTCCACTTCCTTTAAATTTAAACAGATATTTCGCACCAACTCCAAAACCAAAATTTGTTTCTGGTGAATAACTAACAATAGGTGCTGTAATAATTTTAGCTAAATATAAACTTGAATCTTTTTCAACTTTTTTTCTATTTGGATAAAAAGTAAATGTTTCTACAAAATTATCCAAACCACTTGCTTTTTTCTTTGTTGTTTCTTGAGAGTTCATTGAAAAAGCAAATAAGAATATAAAAAGTGAAGACGCTATTATTTGTAATTTATTTTTTGGTTGATGTTTTTTCATGTTAAGAATTATAATTTTTTACAAAGTTATTGCGTGTTTCTTCTAAAAATGAACTCATATAGAATTTTGCTTAATTGATATGAACACCAAAAATTATTATTTTGAGAAAAAAATCACTTTTCTGTTTCACAGTAAATAAATCCAACTTAATTTTGCAACGTTCTCATAAAGGGGTGCTAATTTTTAGGATTCAGTTTGCAGTTGCAGTTCACAATTAAAATTTTGAACTTAAAACTTTAAATATTGAATTAAAAAACGGCTGAGATCATACCCAATGAACCTAGAACAGGTAATGCTGTTTAGGGATATTATAACAAGTTGTTGCAAATATTATTTAAATATCAAAAGGCATTTTGATTAAAATAGTAGAAGCGTTTTATAAATTAATTTTGGTACCGAAAATTAGCTTATGTATGCTTTACTTGTAATAACAACAATTAATTATTCAATATTAATCACAAGAATAATTACCTCTTTTTATTCGTTTTAAAATTTTTAAAATGAAAAAAATATCCATTTTTTTATTCTTGTTTGTAAGTACACTTGCAAACGCCCAATCGTTTAAACTTTCAGGAAAAGTTATCGACAAAAACAAAGAACCTTTAGCAGGAGCATCAATCTTGATTAAAGAAATTAACAAAGGAACATCCGCAGATTTTAATGGAAAATTTAGTTTTACGCTTACAAAAGGAATCTATACAGTAGAAGTTTCTTTTTTAGGCTACAAAACAATTTCAGAGAAAATTACACTTTCTAGAGACGAAGAATATGTAGTTCAACTAAATGCTGATGAAACTGTTTTAGATGAAGTTTTGGTGTCTGCTGTTCGTGTAAATGCCGATGTTCCAGTAACCTTCTCTAACTTATCAAAAAAAGAAATCGCCAAACGTAATTTAGGACAAGACATTCCTATTTTACTAAACTATTTGCCAAACGTAGTTTCTTCTTCGGATGCTGGTGCAGGAGTTGGTTACACGTATTTGAATGTGCGTGGTTCTAATAGCGAAAGAATTAATGTAACCATTAACGGAATTCCTTATAATGATGCCGAAAGTCAAGGTACTTTTTGGGTGAATTTAGGTGATTTTGCATCCTCAACAGAAAATTTGCAATTGCAAAGAGGAGTTGGTACATCTACCAATGGTTCTGGTGCTTTTGGTGCAAGTTTAAACATTTTAACAGATGCAGTTTCTGAAGAAGCTTTTGGAGAAATTGCAAATTCTTTTGGTTCTTTTGGCACCAGAAAACATACTGTAAAATTTAGTACAGGAAAACTGAATGATCATTTTGAAATTGCTGGACGTGTATCAAATATTTATTCTGATGGCTATGTAGATAGAGCTTTTGCAGACATAAAATCGTATTTTTTACAAGGAACTTATGTGGATGAAAATACATTGATAAAAGCAATAACTTTTGGTGGAACTGAACAAACCTATCAATCTTGGTTTGGTTTAACTGCAGAGCAAGTTGAAGAAGATAGAAGGCAAAATCCGTATACCTATGATAATGAAGTAGACGATTATCAACAAGATCATTATCAATTACATTGGAACGAAAAATTAAATGAAAATTGGAGCACAACTTTAGGGTTAAACTATACAAAAGGTGCTGGTTATTTTGAGCAATTTAAAGAAGAAGAAAGCGCAGCAGATTTCAATAATTTAATTGTGGATGATAGTGATGTAATTGTAAGACGTTGGTTGGATAATGATTTTTATGTTTTCAATTTCAACACAAATTATAAAACTGATAAAATAAACTTTATTACTGGAGTTTCCTATTCTCATTATACAGGAGACCATTTTGGTGAAGTAATTTGGGGCGAAAATTTAGCAGCCAACGTAAGTATTAGAGATCGTTATTATTTTTCTGATGCCAAAAAAACAGATTTTTCTATGTTTGCGAAAGCAAATTTTGAAATCAGCGAAAAAATTTCTGGTTATTTAGATTTACAAGGTCGTTTTGTAAGCTATCAGACAGAAGGAATTACTTCTGATAGAGATGCAATTGATGTCGATACCAATTTTAATTTCTTTAATCCAAAACTTGGTTTTACTTATAATGTTGACAATAACAACAACATATATGCGTCTTTTGCAGTTGCCAATAGAGAGCCTAATAGAAATGATTTTGAAAGCAGCAATGTAACTAATAATGAAGTTAAACATGAAACACTTTTTGATTACGAATTAGGGTGGAGATTAAAAAAAGAAAACATCAAACTAAATACCAATATCTATTTTATGAATTATGATAATCAATTGGTTTTAAGAGGAGATTTAGACGATGTAGGTGCTCCTATTAGAATCAACTCAAAAGATAGTTATAGATTAGGACTTGAAATTGATGCTGATATAACTCTTTCAGAAAAATTTTCGATAAGACCAAATTTTGCTTTAAGTTCAAATAAAAACCAAAACTTTACAAGAGAATTAAATGGTAGTGAACAAAATTTAGGAACCACAAACCTATCATTTTCGCCAAATGTTGTAGCTGGAAATATTTTCACGTATCAACCAAAAGAGGATTTACAAATTTCATTTTTATCTAAATATGTTGGAGAGCAATTTATGAGTAATCTTAATAGTGCTATATCAGAGGCTGATGTTTTAAGTGATTATTTTACAAGTGATTTGAATGTTGTTTATCAAATTAATACTAATAAAATATTTAAGTCGATTACTTTAACAGCTTTGGTAAATAATATTTTTAATAGAGAGTATGTAGATAGAGGTTATTATGGAACTTTCGATTTTGATAATGGAAATGGTGGTTTAACTACTGGAGATTATGCAGGATTTTATCCACAAGCAACCAGAAATTTTTTAGTTGGAATGACTTTAAACTTCTAAAAAAAGAGTATAAAAAAATGAGCGATTTAAATAATTAAATCGCTCATTTCACTCATTTTTTATTTTAATTTTAGATGTATTATTTTATATAATCTTCTACAGTTTCATTTAATTCTTCTCGTAAATCATCGAATTTTTCAACTAACTCTTCAATATTTTGCTTCACATTTTTAAGTGGTGCATTTTTTTCGTTGATTAATTTTGTATATTCTTCTTGCACATCTCTAATATCCTCTAAAACTTCTTCGGTTTTTAAAGAAGCTGGAACTGTATTTGCCAAATTAGTAATTGCCCCATTCAAATCTTCTAAACTATTAATTGTAATATTATACTCTTTATCTTTTAAGTTAAGTAAATTTTTATTGATGGTGTTAAATTCACTCCAACCATTTATAGAAATTACACTTTCATTATTTGAAATGTAAAAAACTTCTGTTCCATCATTCAAAGTTAAATTGTATTCTTTTTCTTTAGTGTTGCAAGAAAGAAGTAAAATTGACGTAATTGTTAATATCGCTGTAAATTTTTTGATTAGTTTCATGAGTCTCTTTAAGTAATTGAAAATCAAAAATACAGCTATTATAAAAAATAATTTAATGCTATTAAATCGATTATTTGCTCATTTAAAATATTAAAAAAAGAGCTATTATACTTTTGTCAACAAAATTTATAATAGTAATAAAAAAATTAAACTATTTATTTTGCATCTCAGCAGCTTTCTTTTCTAATTCTGCTTGAAACTCTTCCATCACTGGTTTTACTGTACTATCAGGAATGTCAGAAACTTTAATGTACATTAAACCATCTACTGCATTGTTAAATTTAGGATCTACATTAAAAGCTACTAAACGTGCATTTTGTTTTACGTATTTTTTAATTAAAACAGGAATTCTTAATGCTCCAGGTTCAATTTCATCGATAATTTTATCGAACTTTTGCATATCTGCTTTTGTAGCATCAAACACAAAATCTTTATCACCATCTTTTAATTTTACTTTGTATTCTTTCTTTGGATAAATATATTGAGCCACATAAGGATCGTAATAATGAGATTTCATGAACTCAATCATTAACGATTTTGAAAAGTCTGAAAACTGATTGCTAATAGAAACACCACCCATTAAATATTTGTATTCAGGATAACGCAAAGTAACGTGTACAATTCCTTTCCACAATAAAAATAAAGGCATTGGTTTTTGTTGATATTCGCCAATAATGAAAGCTCTACCCATTTCTATGGTATTTTCCATCATTTGATATAATTCTGGCTCAATCCTAAATAAAGTCTGAATATAAAAACCGTTAATTCCATATTTTTTATAAATCTCTCTTCCAAGTCCCATTCTGTAAGCGCCAGCCAAACAATTCGTTTCTCTGTCCCATAATAATAAATGGTGATAATATTTATCGAACTTGTCTAAATCAATTTCTTTATTGGTTCCTTCTCCAACTTCTCTAAAGGTAATTTCACGAAGTCTGCCAATTTCATGCAACAAATTAGGAATGTCCTTCGCACTTGCAAAAAACACTTCGTAATTTTTAGTTTCTAATAATCTTGTTTCTTTTTCTCTTAAAACTTCTATTTCTTTTACAAATAAATGAGTGCTTCTTTGAGGTGTAATTTTTTTAGCAGGTTTTTTAATTTTTATTTTTTCTGTTGATAAAATTTTCGTCTTTTTCTCAAAAGGATTTGCCAACATATAGGTTTTCTTCCTAATAAATTCAGAAAAAGCAGGAAGTTCTTTAAATTCATTTTGATCTGCCACAGAAATCGGTTTCCCAATTCTCACTTTAATAATTCTCCCATCTTGAGAAATTACTTCAGATGGTAGTTTTGCAGTTCTTAAAGTATCGGATATTTTTGATAAAAAGTAAAAAAGACGACTATTTTTAGCGTGAAAATAAATTGGAATTACAGGAACATTTGCTTTTTTTATCAATCTAACAGCACCTTCTTCCCAAGGTTTATCAACCTTTAATTTACCATCTTTATAGGTAGAAACTTCTCCTGCAGGAAAAATTCCCAAAGGCTTTCCTTCTTTTAAATGCAATAATGCACTTTTAATTCCTGCAACACTGCTTTTTGCATCCTTTCTAGTTTCGAAAGGATTTACGGGCATTACATACGGTTTTAAAGGCTCAATTCTGTGCAGTAAAAAATTGGCAATTATTTTATAATCGGCTCTTTTTTCTATCAATAATTTTAATAGCAAAACACCATCAATTCCTCCTAAAGGATGATTTGAAATCGTTATAAAAGCTCCGTCTTTTGGAATTCTTTTTAAATCTTCTTCAGGAATTTCAAATTTAATATTGCAATCATCTAAAACACCATTCAAAAAATCTAAATCAGCTTTGTGCTTGTTTTTTTCGTAAATTTTATTGATGGTAGAAATACGCAATACACGTAATAAAGACCAGCCAACAAAAGTTCCTAAAAAACCAAACTTCTCTAAACCAATAACTTGTGATATTTCTTTTGAGGTTACTAATGCCATGAATTCTAATTAGAACGATTGGCTAAAATACTAAAAAAAACGAAATTGAAATGGATTTAATTTGGATGCACAACAATTTGAGAAGTCTCTTTATTAACTTGTGTTAACAGCGATTCTCCCTTTTCTTCAATCAACTCAATTGCTTTTTCATCAAAATGACGAACTGTATATAAATCAACACCAGTTTGAACATCAATTTTAAATTGCTTTTTTAATTCGTTGTAAAAAGCATCAAAATTGCCAAACTTATCATCAATACAAACCGAAAAACTAATGGCAGAATTCTGAATTAAATTTACTTTTAATTGATAATCATGCAGTTTTTGAAAAATATAACTGATATTATTTTCTACCATAAAAGAGAAATCCAAAGCAGCAATCGAAACTAAAATTTGATCTTTTTTTACAATAAAAGTAGGAATATGAGGTACTAATCTTGTGCCTTTAGTAACTTTTGTTCCTGTTTCTTTTGGATTGATAAAAGAACGAACCAACAAAGGAATTTCTTTACGTTCCAAAGGTTGTAACGTTTTCGGGTGAATTACAGAAGCACCATAAAAAGCCATTTCAATAGCTTCTTCATAAGAAATTTGCTCTAACAAAGTAGTGTCAGAAAAAACTCTTGGATCTGCGTTTAAAACCCCAGGAACATCTTTCCAAATTGTAACATTTTCGGCGTTTAAACAATAGGCAAAAATACCAGCAGTATAATCTGAACCTTCCCTACCTAAAGTTGTGGTGTTTTCTGTATCGTTTGCAGCAATAAAACCTTGAGTAATATTTACTTTTGACGCATCAACTTTTTTGGTAATTAACTCTTCTGTAAGTTCCCAATCTACTTTTGCGTCTCTATAATTGCTATCGGTTTTTATATAATTCCTCACATCAAACCAAACATTTTCTTGTCCAATTTTCTCCAAATAAGCACTCACTATTTTGGTTGACAAAAGCTCACCAAAACATATAATTTGATCATATACATAATTAAATCTCTGTGATGTATTTCTTGATAAAAACCAGCCTAACTCTCCAAAAAGAATATCGATATCTTTATAAACAGCATCTTCTTTATCAAAAAGCGAACTCATAATATTTTTATGATATTCCTCTATAAAGTTTAATTTATTGGGTAAATCTGCTTCTTTATTATAGTAAGCATTTACTACGTCTTCAAAAGCATTCGTCATTTTTCCCATGGCAGAAATAACAACCAAAGTATCTTTTGCGCCTTCATTTTTAATAATTGAAGCTACATTTTTTACGCTTTCTGCATCTTTTACAGACGCTCCACCAAATTTAAAAATCTTCATTTTTTTGCTTTAATTCTACAAGTTCTCAAAGACTATGTAGATATATTTTATCATTATAATTTTACCTATTATTTTGAATATAAAATACCTACAAGGTTATGAAAACCTTGCAGGAGACTTTGTTAGTCTTGTATAAATTTTGCTAAGTTTTCTTTATTCATTTGCACCACAGACCAATCGCTTAAATACGTTGCACCTGTGCTTTTATAAAACTCGATAGCGTTTTTATTCCAATCGATTACTTCCCAAGCTACTCTATTAAAATTGTGATCAAAAGCATATTTTAAAACAGCTGTATATAATGCTTTCCCAGCACCAATTTTTTGTCTACTTTTTGTAACAATTAAATCTTCTAAATGAATGGTTTTACCTTTCCAAGTGGAATAACGTTCATAAAAAAGTGCAATACCAATAATTGTATGCTCTTCTTCTGCTACAAAAATCTTAAATTTTGGGTTCTCAGAAAAACCATCGTTTACCAAATCATCAACAGTAATTTCTACAGCTTCTGGCTCTTTTTCAAAAACAGCTAATTCTGTAATTAAATTATGAACAGATTGCATATCTTTTTCAACTCCTTTTCTGATTATAAAACTCATCTTTAATAATTTTCATCAAAGATAGTTCATTTTAAAATCGGTAAAAATTAATAGTATTTTTTGACAGATAATTTTATTTTGTTGAAATTTTTATCATTTTAAAACTGAATTAAGAACAAGAAAAGGTAGAATACTTCAAAATATTTAGCATATTTGTAGCATAAACCACAATACATACATAATATGGCAAAAAAGAATCAAACTTTAGGAGAATTTATCATTGAAAATCAAAATGATTTTAAATATTCTTCTGGAGAATTATCTCGATTATTAAACTCAATCAGATTAGCTGGTAAAGTTGTAAATCACGAAGTAAATAAAGCTGGTTTGGTTGATATTACTGGTGCTGCAGGAGATACTAATATTCAAGGTGAAGACCAACAAAAGTTAGATGTGTATGCAAATGATGTGTTTATTGAAACCATAAGAAATAGAAATATTGTTTGTGGAATTGCCAGTGAAGAGGAAGATGATTTTATCATTATCAACAGTCAAGATAACAATCATCAAAACAAATATGTGGTTTTAATGGACCCTTTAGATGGTTCCTCTAACATTGATGTAAATGTTTCTGTAGGAACAATTTTTTCAGTCTTTAGAAGGGTTACTGAGGTTGGAACGCCTGTAGAAATGAAAGATTTTTTACAATCTGGAGACCAACAAGTTGCTGCAGGTTATATTGTTTATGGAACTTCTACAATGTTGGTGTATACCACAGGAAATGGTGTAAATGGTTTTACATTAAACCCAGCATTAGGTAGTTGGTACTTATCTCACCCAAATATGAAATTTCCAGAAGATGGTAACATTTATTCTGTAAACGAAGGAAATTATTTAGATTTTCCTGCAGGTATTAAAATGTACATAAAATATTGCCAAGCAGAAGAAGGTGATAGACCTTATACAAGCATATATATTGGTTCTTTAGTTTCCGATTTTCATAGAAATATGATTAAAGGTGGAATTTATATGTATCCAAAAGGCTCTAAAAATCCAAAAGGAAAATTACGTTTATTATATGAATGTAGCCCAATGGCTTTTCTTGCAGAACAAGCAGGAGGTTTAGCAACTGATGGCACTAAAAGAATTATGGAAATTGAGCCAACTGAACTGCATGAACGTGTACCTTTTGTTTGCGGAAGTAAAAACATGGTAAATAAAGTAGCAGAGTTTATGAAAACATTTGGGGAGTAGCATCTAACCATAAAATTTCAGTTCTAACTTTAAACTAAATTCTATTGATGAAAAATCTAAATGATTTTTTTATCAATGGAATTTTTTTGTTCTTGGATATGTGTAAAATATTTTTCTTAAATAAAGACTTTCTATAATTGCATAAGTTAACATATTCTTAAAGACTTGTTTTAACATCCTTAAATTGTTAAATTTGTTTGATTAAAATTAATTTAAACTTTAAAAAATAAAAAATTATGGCTTTTGAATTACCAGAATTAGGATATGCTTACGACGCATTAGAACCAAATATTGATGCAAGAACTATGGAAATACACCATACAAAACATCATAATGGATATACAACAAAATTAAACGCAGCAATTGAAGGTACAGATTTAGAAGGAAAATCTATCGAAGATATTCTTGCAAATTTAGATATGAGTAATGGCGCTGTTAGAAATAATGGTGGTGGATTTTATAACCATTCTTTATTTTGGACAGTTATGAATCCTGAAGGAAAAGGGTATTTATCTGGAGAATTAAAAGATGCTATTGAAGCTGCTTTTGGTTCTAAAGAATCTTTTATGGACGCTTTTTCTAAAGCTGCAGCAACACAATTTGGTTCAGGTTGGGCTTGGTTATGTGTGCATCCAGGAGGAAAAGTAGAAGTTTGTTCTACACCAAATCAAGACAATCCATTAATGCCAGGTGTTTCTTGTGGAGGAACTCCTATTTTAGGATTAGATGTTTGGGAACACGCATATTACTTAAATTACCAAAACAGAAGACCAGATTATATTGATGCTTTCTTTAAAGTTATCAACTGGAACGAAGTTGAAAAAAGATATGCAGCAGCTAAATAAAGGCGCAACCTTTTTATGATCTCACTTTTATAAATAATTGTGAGTTTTAATAAATTTATAAAACAGAAAAGCATCCAATTAATTTGGATGCTTTTTTATTGAAAACATTTATTTAATTACTTAAATCCACAAAACCTGTATTATGCGAAGAAAAATAACTAGTTGCCACAGAAACGCTAAAACTAATTTTTTTTGTTTCAGTAATTGGATTTATAAAATTGTCTGATAATTCAATTTCTTCTACTGTAAAAGTTGCAATTTCATTTTCAATAGTAATTTTTAGCTCTCCTGTAGGATCATCACCTACAAAAGGAGTGTACCATTTTTTCCCATTTAATTCAACATTACTTACAAAAAATTGAGTTGCATTGACATCAAAACCTCCAAAATGAGTTAAAGTTGTTGATGTTGTTGGAACTTCTTTAAAGTAGAAAAGAATACTATTTCCTGTATCAGAATTTGTAAGTGTTGGCATTTTTTCAAATGCTGTAATTGAAAATACAGTACCTGTTTGAAGATCGCCCTTAACAAAAGAAAAATAGTTTAAAATTCCTGTATTATCTGTACTTAAAACTGTATTTTTTTCAATATTTGAGGTTTGTTCTTCTATCACTTCTTCTGTTTCATTTTCTGTACATGATAGAATACTAATGAATATAAAAGCAAATGTTATAATTTGAAATTTTTTCATGGTTTTACTTTTTAATAATTTTTGATTTGAATACTCTTATATTCTCCATTTTTTTTTAAAATCTATTACCTTATTTGATTAAGATTTTCTTAGAAATATTACCTTTTTCTGTGTTGATATTCAAAATATAAACTCCTGATATTAAGTTGGTTTTTATTGACGCATTTCCGTTAGAAGTAAAATTTACTTTTTTCATTTCTTTTCCCAACAAATTAACTATTCGTAAAGTGGATTTTGATGTTTGCAGACCTTTAATATGAACGGTATTATCATTATCAGCGAAAATATTTACTTTTTCTAAAAAGTCTGAATTAGTGCTAGCAGTTGCATCTTCATATTTAAATAATTCTCTTCCAACATCTGCACTTCCTCCTCCATCTCCTCCATCACCACTAAAAAATAAAATATCATTATGGATCGCAAAACGTTGTGGCGCAAAATTAAATCTACCTGTATTTATGTCTGCAATCAACACAGTTCCTTCAGCTGTACCATCTGTTTTATAAAGTTCATCACCTAATTCGTCTGTATATGCTTCAAAAAATAATTCGTTTTTATAAATGAAAAAATTATTTGGATTCCCATTATCATTTCTATCTCCAGGGCTAATATCTTTTAACATTGTAGTGCTTTCTGGGGTTCCATCAGAAGTCCATAGTTCAAAACCAAAATCGCCATCTTTGGCTGCAAAAAATAATTGATCCTTATATACAATAGAGCTGAAAGTTGTGTTATTTAATTCGATGTCTTTAAAAAGTGTTGTCCCATTTTCTGTTCCATCAGTAACCCAAAGTTTATTTCTAGTTCCATCATTAGCAAGAAAATATAGTCTATTTTTATATAACGTAAATTCTTTTGGATCTGAATTGCTTGTTCCTGTTCTTATATCTTTTACCAAAACAGTTCCAGCTTCTGTGCCATCTGTTTTCCATAGTTCTCTGCCATTATCAGCTGTTTCTGCCATAAAAAACAAGATATTATTGGCAATAGTAAAACGATATGGAGTTGAACTAGATGTTCCTGGATTTATATCTTTTACTAAAGTAGTTCCTGCTTCAGATCCATCAGATTTCCATAGTTCGATGCCATTATCAGCATCTTTTCCAGTAAAATATAGCATATCATTGTATACTATTTTTTCATATTTTACATCTGTTAAACTGCCAGATTCTATATCCTTAACTTTTAAAGTTCCTTCTGCTGTGCCATCTGTTTTATACAATCGTTGTCTAGCTGTAAAAGCTTCTGAGGCAGAAAAATAAAGTTCATCTTTATAAACTATAAAACCGTTAATGTCCGCCCCAAAAACTGGAAATATTTCTTGAACTACAGAAGAAAAATTGGTTCCATCTGTTTTTATCAGAATACCACCATCTTTTGCTTTGGCTTTAAAATACATTTCATTATTGAAAATGATAGGTAGAGAAAAACCATTAAAGTATCCAGAACTAAAATTAACTTTTACTTCTGTTCCTGATTCTGTTCCATCTGATGTATATAAGTCAAATCCGCTTGCAGAGCTTGCAGTAAAGTATAACTTGTCTTTAAAAGAAAATAATTGATTTGGGTTGGAGTCGCCAGAACCCATATTAATATCTTTTACTAAAGAAATTTGTGCGTTTAATGTACAAATTGAAGTAAGTAATATAAGAGAATAAAGTAATTGTGTTTTCATAATATTTATTTTTTTATTCGTTAAAATAGATTTGATTCTGGAGTTTTTTAAGACTCCAAAACCAAATTAAGAGCTCGTTTATATTTCTCCATTTTCTTGAGCAGCATCAATTAAAATAGCAATTTTCCCACCTTTTCCTTTTGCAATGGCATGTACAATTTGTTTGCCTGTTTCATCATCAGTAAAAACTTTAAAACTTATTATGGTATAGGTTTTACCAGAAAAATCGGTTGCTAAAGCATTATCATCAATATATTTTTGTGAAACTACTTTGTTCTGTAAGTTAGATATTGATGTTTTTAACAAATCATTACCTGCAACACTTTTAGTTGTATTTATGGCATTTTTAATACCTTGTGTACTTTTTACATTTAGGTTTGCAACATCGTTTACATTTTTAGCTGTTTTTATAATATTACCTACTGAAAAACTACTTTTAAAAGAATATACATAAGCAAAATTGTTGTCTTTTGATGCTTTTGCTAACGTAATTTTGTCTCCTTTTTTAAAGGTTGTTCCGTTTTCTGATGTGTAAGGATCTTTTGAGTTTTTTCCTTTAATTTGTGCTAAAACTAACATTGGCGCTAATAATAGCAAGATGATTACATTTGTTTTCATAATTTTATTTATTTAAGTTAAAAACAGCATCCATTTCTCAATTGTTAATTCATTCTAAAAAAAGAATGCGAGATGGATACTGTTTCGTAATTTTTTTTAACTTTTTAGAATACAATGAATTAACACTCCAAAAGTAGCGTGGAAAAGAAATGAAGTAAATAGAGTGTTTTACGTAATTAAGTAAGGTGTTTCCCTTATTTTTAGGTTATTAAACCGTTTTGAAAAGAAAAACGTATTAAAGAGGCTACATTATGCACATCAATTTTACGCATAATATTAGTTCGATGAGTATCAACCGTTCTTGGACTGATAAATAATTTTTTACCTATTTGAGAGTTGGTAAATCCTTGAGAAATATATTTAATAATCTCTATTTCTCTTGGAGTTAAGTCATCTAAAAGTGGAGATTTTTTTGAAAACTGATGAAAAGAGTTGGACGAACTATTAGAAATTAAAGCTTTCGTTACATCAGCATTAAAATATTCTTTGCCATTGTAAATTTTTCTAATTGCCATTAACAGCTCATCACTTGGAATGGTTTTTAGCATATATCCTTTTACGCCTAAAGCTATCAAATTTTTAATCAAAGAAGCTTCTTGATGCATGGAAAGCATGGCAACTTTTACCTCTTTAAATTCTGATATAATTTTTTTTGCACACTCAATTCCATCCATCACTGGCATATCAATATCTAACAAAGCAACATCAACTTTATTATTCTCGATAAAATTTAAAGCTTCTTTGCCATTTTCTACTATAGCAATAACTTCAAATTCTGGATGATTATCGAAAGTAGTTTTTATGCCTTGTGCAATTAATGGATGATCGTCTGCAAGGAGAATTTTTATAGCCATTTTATAATGGAATTTTTATGGTAACCAAAGTGCCACTTTTAGGGCTTGGCTCAAAATTAACATTTCCTTTCACCATATCTAACCTACTAGAAATATTAAGCAAACCTATTCCTTTTTTGCTTTTTGTGGTAGAAAAACCAACTCCATTGTCTTCTACAATTAAAATAACAGTATTGTTTGTATTAAAAAGCTGCAGACTAACTTCAGTTGCTTTACTGTGTTTTATAATATTATTAATAAGTTCTTGTGCAATTCTATAAATCGTAATTTCTATTTTTTGAGGTAATCTTTGCTCTATGTTAAAATGTTCTATATTGTAATTGATATTTAAATAAGCCAAACTACCTCCTAATAAATCATTTAAAGCAGCAATAATACCTAATTCTTTTAAAGCTCTTGGCATCATTTGATGCGAAATGT